>Ga0114931_10000891_pt1 | contig 37428 bp, 31 predicted proteins | sample 2SBtaG_FD_89579 | JGI IMG/M metagenome (GOLD analysis project Ga0114931, IMG submission 89579) | Deep subsurface microbial communities from Kolumbo volcano to uncover new lineages of life (NeLLi) - 2SBTROV14_V59a metaG | ecosystem: Environmental > Aquatic > Marine > Volcanic | place: Kolumbo... | reverse complement strand
GGTCAGTGCCTCGGCGTTGTCCTTGGCGCTCTCCGAGCGGTCGGGCGGGAGCGTGAGCAGGCCGAGCGGCGGAAGCTGGTATTCCCCCGAGTTGACGAGGTCGAGCGCCTCCTGGCGGCCCCGGGAGCGCGCTGGACGGCGGGCGACGATCTTGGCCTTGCTTGCGCTTCGCGCGGGCGGCGCTTCGTCCCGGTCCGGGTCGAGGCGGCTGAGATGGGGCTCGATGCGTCGGCGCGCGCGGGCATTCGCCTTGCGGCCCGAGCCGGGGCCGGCGCGCGCGCGCTTGCGCGGCGTCTTGTCCTTGGGGGCCTTGGGCGCGCGCGCCACGGCGTCGGCGGCGCCGGCATAGGCGCGCGCGAGCCCGCTCCGGCCAAACCCGGCGAGACGCGCCATGCCTTGGCCGAGCGCGCGCCATTCCTCAGGATCAAGGCCGAGCGCGCCCGAGAGCGTGAACAGGGCGAGCGCCAAGGCGGGCGCCGCGAACCAGCTAGGCGCGATGCCCGCGGCCGCGAGCGGCGCGGCGAGCGGCGCGAACACGACCGCGCCGAGCGCCCCCCCCAGCCCGCCCGCGATCGGCCAGCCGGCGGGCTGGGGCAACGCCGCGAATGCGGCGGCGAAGGCAACCGCCGCCGCCGGCAGCAGCGCGATCCGCCAACCGGGATGGGAGACCCCGCCCCGCGCGATCAGTCCCCAGGCCCAGGCGAGCGGCGCGATCAACAACGGGGTCGCGGCGAGCCCCAGGGCCTGCAACACGAGGTCGGCGGCGTAGGCGCCGAGCAGTCCGGCCGGATTGTGCGCCTCTCCCGCCGTCGCCGTGTTGAGCGACGGGTCCGACGGCTCGAACCCCGCCAGGGCGACGATCAGCCAGACCGTCGCGACGGCGAGCGCGAGTCCGCAAAGATCGATCAGGCGGCGCCGCAGAAAGGCGACGACGCCAGGGGGGAACAAGGCCGCCCGGGCGGCGGCGGAACGACTGGCCATGGCCAACTCCTCAACCGGACCCACCCCGCCGGGAGTCTTCGGCGAGGATGCGGCGCCCACGTGCCGTTAACCTAGCATAGCCCAACGGCCAAGGCAAAAAAACCATTTGACGACAGCGCTTAGGGAAGCTGGCTTGGGAAAGCGGTTAACCTTGTCCCACGGCCCCCTCGTGGCACCGGCGCGGCGCGGGCTTGGGGATTTCGGCGAGCGCCTCCTCGGCGGCGCGGGCGAGGCGCAGCAGCGCCGCCTCGCGTCCCGGTCGCGCCATCAACATCAGCCCGACCGGCAGGCCGTCGTCGCCGCCGCAGGGCAGGGTGATCGCGCACAGATCGAGCAGGTTGGCGAACGAGGTATTGCGCAGCGCGCTCAGATTGGCGCGGTTGTAGGCCTCGTCGTCGGCGACCAGGTCGGCGATCGGCGGCGGCGCGATGATCGTGGTCGCCATGACGATCGCATCCGCCCCCGCGAGCCGCGCGTGGAGCCGCCCGGCGATCTCGCCCAGGCCCCGGCGCAGACGCTCGACGTCGACCGCCGAGATCTCCTTCCCCTGGCGGAAGCGCTTGAGAACGTTGTGATAAATCAGGTAGGGTCGGGCCTCGATCAGGTCGCGCCAATAGCCATAGGCCTCGGCCGCGCCGAGCGAGCCGTGGCGCGCCGCGAGCGCACCGACCTCGTCGAACTCGGGCATCTCCATATGCTCGATCGTCGCCCCGGCGCGGGCGAGGACGTCGAGCGCGCGCGCGATCGCCCGGGCGACGCCCGGCTCGGCGTCGCGGGTCGCCATGTTGTCGGGAACCAGGAGACGGCCGCGCGCGAGGCGCGCGCCCGCGAGGTCGGGGGCCCGCGTCCCCGCCATCGCCGCGAACAGCGCCGCCGCGTCGGCCACGTCCCGGGCGAGCGGGCCGACCGAATCGAGCCCCGGCGCGAGCGGCAGAACGCCGTCGAGCGGCAGCGCGCCATGGGTCGTCTTGAGCCCGACGAGCCCGTTCCAGCCCGCCGGGATTCGAACCGATCCCCCGGTGTCGGTGCCGATCGCGGCGGCCGCGAGCCCGCGGGCGACCGAGACCGCGGCCCCCGACGACGAGCCCCCCGGCACGCGAGCGACGCGGGCGTCGAATGGGTTGGGCGGGGTGCCGGTATGGGGATTGATGGCGAGCCCGGAGAAGGCGAACTCGGTCAGGTTGGTCTTGCCGAGGCAAACCAGCCCCGCCCGGGTGGCGCGCGCCAGCACGGTTGCGTCGCGCTCGGGCACCCGGTCGGCGAGCAGGGGCGTCGCCGCCGTGGTCGCGACGCCGGCGCTGTCGAACAGGTCCTTCCACGAGATCGGCACGCCGTCGAGCGGTCCGCGCAAAAGGCCGTCGCGGGCGCGGGCGCGCGCCGCCCCGGCCTCGGCGAGCGCGCGCGCGCGGGTGACGCGCAGGAAGACCTCGTGTCGCGGGTCGGCCGCCGCGATGCGATCGAGGAAATACTCGGCGAGCGCCACCGGATCGATCCGCGCCGCCGCGATCTCGGCGCCCAGCGCGAGCGCGGTCATCTCGTGCCAGTCGGGTTTCATGCCGCGTAGCCTAGCCGCGCCGCCGGCCTTGGGCAATCGCCGAACCCGTCGGCGCGATTATGCCGACGGATTCGATCTTTCGGGTTGTCGGGGCAGAAGATGAAGCTATATTTGCATTGTGACGCAATTATGCAATAAAGAGACAGGCACGCACGCGGTCAAGGCACCGTCGAGCGCGCCCTGTTGCGAGGAGATTCGCGGGATTCTGGCGGTTCCCTTCTTCAAGGCGCTTTGCGACCCAAACCGGGTCGCCATCCTCGCCCATCTCGCCGAAAGCGGGGCGCCGCGCACCGTCGGCGATATCGCCGCCCGTCTTCCGATCGACGTCTCCGTGGTCTCGCGCCATCTCGCGATGCTGCGCGACGCCGGCATCCTGACCGCCGAGCGGCGCGGCAAGGCGGTCTATTACGCGGTTCGTTACGCGGCGCTCGCCGGGACGCTGCGCGCGATGGCCGAAACGATCGACGCCTGCTGTCCCGCCGCCGACGGGCGGCAGCCCGGGGAGATGCATCATGGGTGAAGAAAAGAAAATCCGCGAAGAGGTTTCCGCCTTCTATGCCAAGGCGGTTTCGCGCAAGGACGGCGGTTCGTGTTGCGCGCCGCCCGAAGGCGAGGGCACCGTCGCGGCGCTCGCCGGCTATCGGCCGGCCGAGCTTGCGGCCTTGCCCGACGGTGTCGCGGCGAGCGCCTTCTGCTGCGGCAATCCGCTCGCCTTCGGCGAGCTGCGCCCGGGCGAGGTCGTGCTCGATCTCGGCTGCGGCGCCGGGCTCGACCTCCTCATCGCCGCCGAGAAGGTCGGGCCGCGGGGCCGCGTCATCGGCGTCGACATGACCGACGAGATGCTCGAACGCGCGCGCGACAACGTCGCCGCCGCGGGGCGCGCCAACATCGAGCTGCGCAAGGGGCTGATCGAGGACCTGCCGGTCGAGAGCGGCTCGGTCGACTGGGTAATCTCCAACTGCGTCATCAACCTCTCTCCCGACAAGGCGAAGGTGTTCGCGGAAATCTCCCGCGTGCTCAAGCCAGGCGGACGGATGCTGGTCTCCGATATCGTGGTCGAGACCCTGCCCGACCGGGTGCGCGCGAACAAGACGCTGTACACGGCCTGCGTCGCCGGCGCGATCAGCGAGGCGGCCTATGTTGCCGGGCTGCGCGCCGCCGGGCTCGACGCGATCGAGGTGCGCGCCCGACTGGTCTACGACGCCGGGCAGATCGAGGCGCTCTACCGGAACGAGCTTCCCGGCGCCGGGGATGCGCTCGGGACGTCGTCCCGAAACGCGCTCCACGACATCGCCCGGAAGATCTCCGGCAAGGTCTGGAGCGCCCTTTTCCACGCGCGCAAGCCGGCCGCTTGAGCGCGCCGCCGCCCGCTCGCTCGTGCGCTGGACAAACGCGCGCGCGGGCCTAAGCTGCGCACATGGCGCATGAAACGATCGAGGCCGAGGTTCTGATCGTCGGCGGGGGGATGGTCGGGCTCACGCTCGGCTGCGCGCTCGCGGGCGCGGGCGTGTCGGTCGCGGTGGTCGATCGCGCCGATCCCGCGATTCAGACCGCGCCCGCCTTCGATGGCCGCGTCTCGGCGATCGCCCAGGGCTCGCGCCGGGCGCTCGATGGCGCGGGGCTGTGGCGGGGACTCGCGGCGAACGCCGAGCCGATCCTCGAAATTCGGGTCTCGGACGACGATTCGCCCCTGTTCATCCATTACGACCACCGCGAGATCGGCGACGCGCCGCTCGGCCATATGGTCGAGAACCGGCATCTGCGCGTGACCCTGCTGGCCAAGGCGCGGGCGCGCGCGACGCATCTGGATCTGATCGCGCCCGCCGAGGTCGCGGCCTACGAGCACGGCGCGAACGCGGTCGCGGCGCGACTCGTCGACGGACGGCGGATCAAGGCGCGCCTGCTGGTCGCCGCCGACGGGCGTGGCTCCAGACTCCGGCGCGAGGCGGGCATCGCGGTCGCCACGGCGGGCTACGGCCAGGTGGGGATCGTCTGCACGGTCGCCCACGAGCGCCCCCACCGGGGCGTCGCCCACGAGCGGTTTCTGCCCGCCGGACCGTTCGCGATCCTGCCCATGACCGGCAACCGTTCGTCGCTGGTCTGGACCGAATGCGCCGATCTCGCGCCCGCGATCATGGCGCTCGACGACGACGCGTTCGGCTTCGAGATGGCGCGCCGCTTCGGCGACTTCCTGGGCGCGCTCGCGGTCGTCGGGCCGCGCTGGAGCTATCCGCTTTCGCTCTCGCTCGCCGAGCGCTACGTCGATACGCGGCTGGCGCTGGTCGGCGACGCGGCCCATGCGATCCACCCGATCGCGGGTCAGGGGCTGAACCTCGGCCTGCGCGACGTCGCCGCGCTCGCCGAGACCATCGTCGATGCCCGCCGCCTGGGTCTCGACGTCGGCGCGGGCAACGTGCTCGAACGTTACCAGCGCTGGCGGCGGTTCGACAGCCTGACGCTCGCGGTTGTGACCGATGGGCTCAACCGCCTGTTCTCGAATGATTTTCCGCCCCTGCGCCTGGTCCGCGACCTGGGACTCGCGGCGGTCGACCGCCTACCGCCGCTCAAGCGTCTGTTCATGCGCCACGCCATGGGAATGGTGGGAACTCTCCCACGCCTGGTGCGCGGCGAGCCGTTGTAGCCGCGGTCGCCGGCTTTTGTTCCCGCCGGGCTTTGGCGCATGATGCGTTCAGTTGGGATCGCCCCCTCTCCCTAACTCCCTTCCGCCAAGGGAGGGAGGATCGGGTTCCCGGCCGCAAAGCCGTCCCCCTCTCGATGAGGGAGGGTTGGGTGGGGGTGTGGGCCAGGGGCGCGAGACGCGTCGATTCGATCGAAAGAAACCACGCTTTACGGCTCGCGGCTGAGACCGGCGGCTTCGAGCGCGGCGAGATAGGCCTCCCAGCGGGCGTCGTAATCGGCGCCGAGCGCGTAGAGGTAGTCCCAGGAGTAGATCCCGGTGTCGTGGAGATCGTCGAAGGCGATCCGGATCGCGTAGTTGCCGACCGGCTCGATCGACAGAATGCCGACGTGGCGGCGCCCGGCGATCAGGGTTTCCTGGCCCGGTCCGTGGCCCTGAACCTCGGCCGAGGGGCTGGTGACGCGCAGATATTCCGCCGGGTAGGCGAAGGACCGGCCGTCGTCGAAATCGACCTCGAGGCGCTTTTCCGCGCTCTTGAGGCGAATTTCGACCGCGCGGCGCGCGGGCGTGAAGCGGTCGCTCATCGCGCGGGCTTCAGCCGTCGTCGTCGAGGCGGCGCGCCTCGTCGGCGAGCATGATCGGGATGCCGTCGCGGATCGGATAGGCGAGTCCCGCCTGCTCGCTAACCAGCTCCTGGCGCGCGCGGTCGTAGCGCAGCGGCCCCTTGGTCAGCGGGCAGACCAGGATTTCGAGCAGCTTGGGGTCGACCTCGCCCGCGGCGGCGTGGTGCTCGCGCGGCTCGGCGTCCTGCGTCTCGCCGGTCTTGGGATCGGTCTCGGTCACTGGATCGTCCTGTCGTCGGTGCCGACGCGGCCCTCGGCCGCCATCATTTCCATCAGGGTGACGAGCATCTGGGCGCGCTCGGTGGTGTCGCGCGCCTCGAGAAGCCCCTGCTTCTCGCTCGGCGAGAAGGGCAGCATCATCGACAGCGAGATCACCAGGCTGGGGCCCGAGGTGTGCTCGATCGCGCGCCATTCGAGCGGCTGATCCTCGTCGTCGTCGCAGCAGGCGCGTAGCGCCCGCATCAGCCGCGCGTGGTCGATCTCGGCCTCCTCGCCGGGCTTGATGTCGCCGGCAAAGCGCGCGAAGTCGGCGTGCACGCGGCGATAGCCGCGCTCGGTCGAGGGCAGCTCGTCGATGACCCGGAAGCGGCACAGCCCGGCGAGCATGATCAAATAACGCCCGTCGTCGGTGGACTCGAAGCGGGTGATCTTGCCGGCGCAGCCGGTCGCGTAGATCGGCGCCCGGTCGCCCCCGGCCAGGGGGTCGCGCGGCTGGATCATGCCGATCAGGTGATCGCCTGCGATCGCGTCCTCGACCATCGCGAGATAGCGTGGCTCGAAGATGTTGAGCGGCAGTCGCCCTCCCGGCAGAAGCAGCACGCCGGCGATCGGAAAGATCGGCAGCACCGACGGCAGCGCATCGACGCTCGGGGCATGGGCGACGCCGGTCATGAGAACATGATCGTCGACATTCGCCGCCGCGCCTCGACCGTGATCGGATCGGTCGGGCCGAAGGCCTCGAACAGCTCGACCAGCTTCTTGCGCGCGGCCTCGTCATTCCAGTGGCGGTCGCGGTGCATGATCTCGATGAGCTGATCGACCGCGCCCTCGCGGTCGCCGATCGCGACCAGCGCCAGCGCGAGGCCGAAGCGCGTCTCGTGATCGTCGGGGTTGCTTTCAAGCCGCGCCTCGAAGGCCGTCCGGTCGCCGGCGCTCCCGGCCGCTTCCTCGGCGAGCGCCAGGGCGGCGCGCGCGCTCTTGATCCCGGCGTGCTGGTCGGCGCCCTCGCCCGCCTGGTCGAGAATCTCCCGGGCGCGGTCGGATTCTCCGGCGCCGAGATAGCAGCGCGCGAGCCCGGCGCGCGCGTCGAGATTGTCGGGCGCCTGGGCGAGCACTTGGCCGTAGAGCGCGCTCGCGGTGCCGTAGTCCTTGGCCTCCATCGCCTCGCCCGCGCGCTCCAACGCCTCCTCGACCGGGGACGGGCCGGCGGCGCCCGCGAGCCGCTCGACGAAGGCCTTGATCTGGCTTTCGGGCAAGGCGCCGACGAACCTATCGACCGGCTGGCCCTGGTCGAAGGCGTAGACCGCCGGGATCGACTGGATGCGCAGCGCCTGGGCGAGCTGCGGGTTCTCGTCGATGTTGACCTTGATCAGCCGGACCTTGCCGCGGGTCGCCGCGACCACGCGCTCGAGCAGCGGGCCGAGCTGCTTGCAGGGGCCGCACCAGGGCGCCCAGAAATCGACCACGATCGGCGTCTCGCGCGAGGCGTCGATCACGTCGGCCTGAAAATGCTGGGTATCGCTGTCCTTGACGGCGGTGGCGCCGTTGGCCCCGCCGCCCGCACCGATGATCGGTTCCATCGCCTGACTATTCCTTGAAAGGTTCTCGTGAAAAATGGCGTTTATCGCGCCCCATGGCAAGGGGGGCGCCGGAGATCGGGCGCGCCGCCCGCTCAGTCGAGGGCGGCGAGATCGATCTCGCGCATCTCGTGGCCGCAGGCCCGGATGAAGCGCCGCAAGTCGTCGGGCCGGATCGCGGTGGTCGCGTCGTTCGACAACGGATGGTAGTTGAGCGGGTCGAGCGCCATCATCCGGCTGTCGAGGATCACGGTCACGCGGTGCTCGGGATCGTTGATCAGGGCGAACGGCGTGACCGAGCCGGGCGTCACGCCGAGCACCTCCAAAAGCCGCTCGGGACGACCGAAGGACAGTCGCGCCGCGCCCATCGCCCGGCTCAGCTTCTTGAGGTCGAGCGCGCGGTCGTCGAGCGTCACGACCAGCCACATCGCACCCTTCTTGTCCTTGAGGAACAGGCTCTTGCAATGGCCCCCCGGGAGATGCGCGCAATGGGCGCGGGCCTCCTCGACCGTGAAGACCGGCGGGTGCTCGTGGGTCTCGGTCTCGATGCCGAGCTCGGCGAGGCGGGCGAACAGATCGGCGCGCGTGGCGGGCATGGCGCGGTTATAGCGGCCGAGGCGGCCCCGCGACAAGTCCGGTCGCGCGTCGTCGGCGGGAGGCCGCGAAGGGGACTTGCAAAGAAACGGGGGTTCGCTTAAACAATCGGCTCGGCGATGGTCCCTCGCGGACCGCGCTCGGGCGGGCGTAGCTCAGGGGTAGAGCACAACCTTGCCAAGGTTGGGGTCGTGAGTTCGAATCTCATCGCCCGCTCCATTCTTCCTTTTCTCATCCGGATTGGCGATGCGGGGTCGCGCGGACGATCGGGCGGCGGCCGCGGCGGCGGCCTCGAGCCCGGCGGGCGTGGCCGCGACCGTGAAGCCGGCGACGTTCAGCAGCCCGACCAGAAGGCGGATCTGAAGCGTGTCCAGGTTCTCGCCCGCGAGTCCGCTCAGCCGCAGATCGTCGAAGCCGTGAAGCTGCATCCAGAGGAAGGTGGCGATCCGCCGCGCCTCGCATTCGCCGATGGCGGGACGGTTGAGCTCGCGGGTTCGGGCCGAGCGCTGGAGGATCGCCGCCGGGCGGCCGATCATCGCGCGTTCGACGCGCTCGCTCGGGCGCGGCTTGAGCCCGCCGCGCAAGGGGCCGAACAGGTGCTGATAGACGGCGTCGTTCGCGGTCGCGAAGTCGAGATAGGCGTGACAGCGGCGCATCAGTCGGGCGGCGAGCGATTCGACCCCCAGGCAGGCGAGCCCCGGGGCTTCCGGGTCGAGCTCGGCGGTGTCGAGGGCGGCTTCGAGCCGGGCGAAGTCGCGCTCGCGGATTTCGGCGGCGATCTCGGCGGCGCCGCCCGGAAAATGGCGATAAAGCGCGCCCGGCGCGCATTCGAGGATGCGCGACAGCGAGCGCACGGTCCATTCGGTGGAACCGGTATCGCTGATCATCTGCTCCGCCGCCTCGACGATGACGTCGGGCGAGAGCGAAGGGCGCGAGCCTGCCTCCATAGGCCAACGCTACCGCCACGCGGTTAAAGACTGTTTAAGCACGCGGACGTTCGGACGGCTTTTTCGTCGCGCGCGGCCCGAGTGGCGACAAGGGGGTTGCCTCGATCCCGGCGGCGACCAACAATCGGGCGGAACCGGGAATCATGGGGGATCAGGGGAGTAAGGACATCATGACCGAAAACCCGAACAGCGCCGCCGTCGCCGCCGATCTCGCCCGGCTCCTGCCGCTCGCCTTCGAGCCGTTCGTCCTCGGCGACCGGCGCGCCGGGCTGGTGATCGTCGACGAGGTCAACGGCTTCTGCACCGTGGGCGCGGGGCCGCTCGCGCCCCCGTCCGAGAACCCGCAGGTCGATCGCATGGTGGCCGAGACCGACCGGCTCGCGCGCGCCTTCGCCGCGCGCGCGTTGCCGATCTTCGCCTTTCTCGACACCCACGAGCCGGGCAAGCCCGAACCGCCCTACCCGCCGCACTGCGAGCGCGGCACCGGCCAGGAGAACCTGGTGCCGGCGCTCGCCTGGCTCGAGGACTGCCCCCGGGCGACGCTCTGGCGCAAGGACTGCATCAACGGCTTCGTCGGAGCGATCACCGAGGACGGCGACAACGCGGTGGTTCGCTGGGTGCGCGAGCACGGGCTCGATTCGCTGGTGGTGGTCGGCATCTGCACCGACATCTGCGTGATGGACTTCGTGCTCACCATGCTATCGGCGCGCAACCACGACCTGATGCCGGGGCTGGTCGATATTGGGGTCTACGCCACCGGCTGCGCGACCTACGACCTGCCGGGCGCGGTTGCCGAGACGATCGGCCTGCCGCCGACCGCCGCGCATCCCCAGGACGTGACCCACCACATGGGGCTCTACTTCATGGCCTCGCGCGGGGCGCGGCTGCTCGACCGAGTCGCGGTCTAGGGATGAAGACCCTCTGGCGCGACGCCGACGCGCGCGCGCCGGCCGCGACCGCCGCCCGGGCGTCGCCGAGGACCTCGCGCTTCGCGTCTACACCACCCGGCTGCTCGGCGGCGAGCCGCGCCTGGTTCTGCACGGCGGCGGCAACACCTCGGTCAAGACCCGCGCGGTCGATGTTTACGGCGACGAGATCGACGTTCTTCGCGTCAAGGGCTCGGGCTGGGACATGGCGACGATCGAAGCCGCCGGGCTGCCCGCGGTGCGGCTCGAACCCTTGCGTCGGCTGCGCGCGCTCGATGCGCTCTCGGACGCGGCGATGGTCGGCGCCCAGCGCGCCAATCTGCTCGATTCCTCGGCCCCCAACCCGTCGGTCGAGACGCTGCTCCACGCCTTCCTGCCCGCGAAGTACGTCGATCATACCCATGCGAGCGCGGTGCTCGCGCTCACCGACCAAGAGGACGGGGCGGCGCGCGCCGCCGAGGTCTTCGGCCCGCGCATGGCGCTGGTGCCCTACATCATGCCGGGCTTCGCGCTCGCCAAGGCGGCGGCCGCCGCGTTCGAGGCCGCGCCCGGGGTCGAGGGATTGATCCTGCTCAAGCATGGGATATTCACGGTCGGCGAAAGCGCGCGCGCGGCTTACGAACGCATGATCGACGCCGTGACCCGGGCCGAGGACGCGCTTCGCGCGGCCGCGCGGACGCGGGTTTTCCCGTCCGCCACCTTGCCCGAGCGGATCGCAAGCGTGGCCAAGGTCGCGCCGATCCTGCGCGGCGCGGTGGCCGCGCCGGACGGCGACGAGCCCGGGCGCTACCGGCGCATGCTGCTCGACTTCCGCACCTCGCGCGCGATCCGCGCCTTCGTCGACGGCGCCGAGGTCGCGCGCTACGGGCGCGCCGGCGTCGTCACCCCCGATCACGTGATCCGTACCAAGCCCCGACCGCTGATCCTGCCCGCGCCCGGGGCGGGCGCGCTCGACGCCTTCCGGGAGGAAACGCGCGCGGCGGTCGCGGCCTTTGCCGCCGACTACCGCGCCTATTTCGCGCGCCATGCCGCGCGCGCGGTCGAGCCCAAGACCATGCTCGACCCCCTGCCTCGGGTGGCGCTCGTGCCCGGGCTCGGCCTGTTCGGCATGGGTGCGAGCGCGCGCGCCGCGCGCATCGCCGCCGATCTCGCCGAGACGGCGGTCGCGGTGATCGCCGACGCCGAGGCCATCGGCCGCTTCGCGCCCGTCAGCGAGGCCGAGATGTTCGACGTCGAGTACTGGTCGCTCGAGCAGGCCAAGCTCGGCCGCGCCGCCGAGAAGCCGCTCGCCCGCCGGGTCGCGGTGATCACCGGCGGCGCCGGCGGCATCGGGGCGGCGACCGCCGAGGCTTTCGCCGCCGAGGGCGCCGAGGTCGCGGTGCTCGATCGCGACGCCGACGGCGCGCGGGCGGTGGCGGCGCGGATCGGCGGCGAGGGCCTCGGCCTCGGCTGCGACGTCACCCGGGCGGGCGAGGTGGCGGCCGCCTTCGACCGCGTGGTCGAGGTCTTCGGCGGGGTCGATATCGTCGTCTCCAACGCCGGCGCGGCTTGGCGGGGGCGGATCGGCGAGGTCGACGAGGCGGTGTTGCGGGAGAGCTTCGCGCTCAACTTCTTCGCCCATCAGACGGTCGCCCGGGCGGCGGTCGCGGTCGTGCGCGCGCAAGGGACCGGCGGGGTGCTCCTGTTCAACGCCTCCAAGCAGGCGCTCAACCCGGGACCCGATTTCGGCCCCTACGGCTTACCCAAGGCGGCGACGCTCGCGCTCATGCGCCAATACGCCATCGACCACGGAGCCGAGGGCATTCGCGCCTGCGCGGTCAACGCCGACCGGGTGCGCACCGGGATCTACGCCGACGGCATGCTGGAGGAGCGCGCCAAGGCCCGGGGGATGAGCGTCGCCGACTATCTCGCGGGCGGCAACTTGCTCAAGCGCGAGGTCAAGGCCGCCGATGTCGCCCAGGCCTTCGTCGCGCTCGCCCGCGCCGAGAAGACCACCGCCGCGGTGCTCACGGTCGACGGCGGCAATATCGCGGCGGCGCCGCGATGAGTGGGAATCGGGACGGGCGCGTCGCGGTCCGGCTCGCGACCGAGGACGACGCCGCGACCATCGCCCGGCTGGTCGCCGCCCACGCGGCCTACGAGGGCGCGCCCGAGCAATGTCGCGCCACCGCCGAGGACATTCGCCGCGAGGGCTTCGGCGCGCGCCCCCTGTTCGAGGTGCTGCTCGCCGAGCGCGCCGGCCGGACGCTCGGCTTCGCCATGTTCCTCGAGGTGTTCTCGAGCTGGGAAGGGCGCTCGATCCTGTTCCTCGAGGACCTCTACGTCGACGAGGCGGCGCGCGGGCTCGGCGTCGGCCGGCGGCTGCTCGCGCGGCTCGCGGCGATCGCGCGGGCGCGCGGCTGCCCGCGTCTCGACTGGCTGGTCGCCGCCGACAACCCGGCGCGCGCGTTCTACCATCGCCTGGGCGGAACGCATCTCGGGGACTGGCGCTTCTATCGGCTGCACGGCGCGCCGCTCGCCGCGCTCGCCGCCGAAGGCGAGGCCGCTTCCTCGGACCCGGATGATTCATAGCCCGAGTGGCGCACGGCCAATCTCTATCGGACCCTGCTCAAATGGACTAATCTGTAATGACGTCGAGCTTACCTATGTTAGCCCCTAAATTAATACATTATACCTTCTTATAATGAGGGGTTTTACTTTTTTATATTATAGTATAAGGTCTCGTTATCGCTGTTTATCGGGTGGCGTTTTGCGTTGCATCGATCGGGGCATGGGCGGGGAAATGGGCAAGATGACCCTGAGCGAGGGGCTGAAGATCGGCCACCCGCGCATCGACGATCAGCACGAAATCCTGCTGGGGGTCTTGCACGATTTGAAGGCGTGCGTAGGGTCGGAATCCGCCGCCGACTGTGCCGCGCGGCTAAGCGCGTTCATCCGGCTGATGGAGGAGCATTTCGCGGTCGAGGAGAATCTGCTTCGCGATCTCCGCTACGGCGCCGCGAAACTGGAGGCCCATGTCCTGCACCACCGCGAGGTCATCGAGACGGTACAAGCGCTGGCGGCCGATTGCGCGGCGGCCGGGAGCTATACGCTCGGTCTGGTCGAGGAGCTGTTGCGCCTGCTCTTCGACGAGGTGATCGACGCCGACATGACGATCAAGACCCACCTCCAAAAAATCGGATTCAGACCCGAATAGGCCTCAGAGCCGAATGGCCGGGGCGAGGCGCGACAGCGTGGCCTCGATCGCCGCGGCGTCGGCGAGGCTTGGCTGGGCGCCGACGGTCTCGCAGGCGAGGCCGCCGGCGACGCTCGCGCGGCGCAGCGCGTCGGCGAGCTCCCGGCCCTCGTCGAGCGCGGCGGCGAGCGCGCCGGTGAAGGCGTCGCCCGCCCCGGTGGTGTCGACCACCCGGGCGTCGAGCGCGCCGATCGCGAGCCACGCGCCGTGTTCGAAGGCAACCGCGCCGGCGTCGCCCAGGGTGACGATCGCCGCGAGGTCGAAGGCCTGGGCGAGCGCGCGGGCGGCGGCGATCGGGTCGTCCCCCGGGTCATCCCCGGTTCCGCCGCCGCCGGGCAGGATCGCGCGGGCGAGCATCGGCGCCTCGATCTCGTTCATCACCAGGTCATCGATCCGCCGCAGGATCTCGGCCGGGACCGGCGCGGCCGGGGCGCCGTTGAGGATGATGCGCGCCCCCGCGCCGTGCGCCCGGCGTACCGCTTCCCAGTTGGCTTCCGGGTCGATTTCGAGTTGCAGCACGAGGGTCGCGCTCGCGTCGAGCATTGCGGCGTCGAGCTGGTCCGCGCGGGTCTCGCGGTTGGCGCCGCTCGCGACCGCGATCTGATTGCGGCCCTCGGGGTCGACGCAGACCATGGCGCAGGCGGTCGCGGCCGCGACCCGCTCGACGCCCGCGAGATCGACCCCCGCCGCGCGCAGCCCGGCGAGCGCCGGCTCGGCGAAGCCGTCGCGCCCGACGCAGCCGATCATGCGCACCCCCGCGCCCGCCCGCGCCGCCGCCACCGCCTGGTTGGCGCCCTTGCCGCCGGGCACCGCGGCGTAGGCCGGCGTCAGCACGGTCTCGCCCGGACGCGGCAGCGCCTCGACGCGCAGCACGAGGTCGATGTTGACCGAGCCGAAGACGACAATCACGACGCATCTCGCCGCGCGGGTCCGCCGTCGTCCGGCTTGGTCCCGAGCGCATGATGCGTTCGGTCGGGCTCGCCCCCTCCCCCTAGTCCCCTCCCGCCAAGGGCGGGGAAATCCCGCCGCCGCCCCGGCCCGAAAGCCCTCCTCGATGGAGGAGGGTTGGGTGGGGGTGGGGTGCGAGCGCGGACCCGGGACGCGAAATGTGCTGTTTCAATCAAAAGACTTCAGGCATCAACAATCGAGGGTGTTGTCGCGCTCCCACTGGCTGAGGGTCCGGGTGTAGCGGTTCCACTCGTCGTGCTTGAGCTTGACGTAGGCCGAGACGAACTCGTCGCCGAGCCGCGCGCGGAGCGTCCGGTTGCGGTCGAGCAGTCGGATCGCGTCCAGCAGGTTGAGCGGCAGCCGCTTGATGCGCTTGATGCGGTGGCCGTCCTCGTACATGTTGACGTCGAGCCGCTTGCCCGGGTCGCGCCCGTTCTCCATGCCGTCGAGCCCGGCGCCGAGCGCCGCCGCCTGCATGAGATAGGGGTTGGCGGCGCCGTCCATGAGCCACAGCTCGAAGCGCCCGGCGTCGGGCACCCGGATCATGTGGGTGCGGTTATTGCCCGAATAGGTGACCGCGTTGGGCGACCAGGTCGCGCCCGAGCGCGTGACCGGCGCGTCGAGCCGCTTGTAGCTGTTGACGGTCGGATTGAAGATCGCCGCGAGCGCCTCGGCCGAATGTATGATCCCGCCCAGGAACTGGTAAGCGAGCTTGGAAAGGCCAAGCTCGTCCTTCTTGTCGAGGAACAGGTTCTTCTTTCCGCTTTCGTCCCATAGCGAGACATGGGCGTGGCAGCCGTTGCCCGTGAGGCCGGCGAAGGGCTTGGGCATGAAGGTCGCGCGCAGGCCGTGCTTTTCGGCGATGGTCTTGGCCATGAACTTGAAGAAGACGTGGCGGTAGGCGGTGCGCAGGCAGTCGTCGTAGTCCCAGTTCATCTCGAACTGGCCGTTGGCGTCCTCGTGATCGTTCTGATACGGCTTCCAGCCGAGCGAGAGCATCGCGTCGCAGATTTCAGTAATCACGTCGTAGCGCCGCATCAGCGCCGCCTGGTCGTAGCAGGGCTTCTCCTGGGTGTCGCGCTCGTCCGAGATCGCGGTGCCGTCGGCGTTGACCAGGAAGTACTCGCACTCGACGCCGCTCTTCATCCGGTAGCCCTTGGCCGCGGCGGCGGCGATCTGGCGCTTGAGGACCACGCGCGGGCATTGCTCGACCTCCTTGCCGTCCATCCACAGATCGCCCGCCAGCCAGCCGACCTCGGGCCGCCAGGGAAGCTGGATCAGGCTGTCGGGGTCGGGCACCGCGAACATGTCGGGATGCGCCGGGGTCATGTCGAGCCAAGCGGCGAAGCCGGCGAAGCCCGCGCCCTCGCGCTGCATGCCGCCGATCGCGGCGGCGGGCACCAGCTTGGCGCGCAGCACTCCGAACAAATCGACGAAGCTGATAAAGAAGTACTTGATTTTCTTTTCTTTTGCGATCTTGGCAAGATCCGCGGCCATGTCACTATCTCCAGTCGGTGAAGTCGAGTCCCTGTCGTCTCGTCGGTCCCGGGCGCGGCGGGGCGCGCCCCGCCCGGGGCCGGCGTATCTTATGCGTTCCGGGCGCGCCCGGGAATCCAATTGGTGCCGGCGAGCGGCACCCCCGCCATGGCCGCCGCCTCGATGGTCAGCGCGACCAGATCCTCGGGTTCGAGGTTGTGGACGTGGCTCTTGCCGCAGGCGCGCGCCAGGGTCTGGATCTCGAGCACCATGGTGGTGAGGTAGTTGCGCAGCCAGCGCGCGCCCTTCTCGGGCGGCAGCCGGGATTCGAGCGCGGGGTCCTGGGTCGCGACGCCCACCGGGCAACGGCCGGTATGGCAGTGGTGGCAATAGCCGGGCGCGGTGCCGATCGCGGCGTAATCCTCCTCGAAGACCGGCCGGTTGCAGCCCAGCGCGACCATCGCCGCGACCCCGATCGAGACCGCGTCGGCCCCGAGCGCGAGCGCCTTGGCCGCGTCGGCCCCGTTGCGAATCCCGCCCGAGACGATGAGCTGGACCTTGCGGTGCATGTCGAGTTCCTGCAACGCCTCGACCGCGAGGCGCACCGCCGGCAGGGTTGGGATGCCGACATGCTCGATGAACACGTCCTGGGTCGCGGCGGTGCCGCCCTGCATGCCGTCGAGCACGATCACGTCGGCGCCCGCCTTGACCGCGAGCGCGACGTCGTAGGCCGTGCGCGTCGCGCCGATCTTGACGTAGATCGGCTTCTACCAATACGTGATCTCGCGCAGCTCGCCGATCTTGATGGTGAGATCGTCGGGGCCGGTCCAGTCGGGGTGGCGGCAGGCGCTGCGCTGGTCGATGCCCTCGGGCAGGGTGCGCATGCCCGCGACTCGCTCGGTGATCTTCTGGCCCAGCAGCATGCCGCCGCCGCCCGGCTTGGCGCCCTGGCCGACGACCACCTCGATGGCGTCGGCGCGGCGCAGGTCGTCGGGGTTCATGCCGTAGCGCGAGGGCAGCACCTGATAGACCAGGGTCTTGGACGCCCGGCGCTCCTCCTCGGTCATGCCGCCGTCGCCGGTGGTGGTCGAGGTGCCCATCTCGCTCGCGCCCCGGCCGAGCGCCTCCTTGGCGTGCGCCCCGAGGGCGCCGAAGCTCATGCCGGCGATGGTGACCGGAATCTTGAGCTCGATCGGCTTCTTGGCGAAGCGGGTGCCGAGCACCACGTCGGTGCCGCAGCGCTCGCGATAGCCTTCGAGCGGGTAGCGCGACATCGACGCGCCCAGGAACACGAGATCGTCGAAGGTCGGCAGCGGGCGCTTGGCGCCGAAGCCCCGGATATCGTAAAGCCCCTGGTCGGCGGCGCGGTGGATTTCGGCGAGGACCTCGGGCGGAAAGCTCGCGGACCGGCGCAAGGTGCGAGGATCGACGCTCATGGCGGTCTCCCGGACCACGCCGCGCGCGGCGTCTGGGCGCTTAGTAGGCATCGGCGTGGTCGATGTTGAAGTGATAGAGATTGCGGGCCGAGCCGTAGCGGCGGAACGCCGTGGCGTCGGCCTCGATCCCGGCGCGGGCGAGCAGCGCGCGCAGGGTCTCGACATGCTCGGGCGTCATCTCCTTCTCGATGCAGTCGACGCCCAGGCTGCCGACCTTGCCCCGGACGTAGAGCACCGCCTCGTAGATCGAATCGCCGAGATGGTCGCCGGCGTCGCCGCAAACCACGAGATGGCCCGCCTGGGCGAGAAAGGCGCTCATATGGCCGACCGAGCCGCCGACCACGATATCGACGCCCTTCATCGAGATGCCGCAGCGCGAGCTCGCGTCGCCCTCGATGACGACCAGGCCGCCGCGTCCCGTGGCGGCCGCCGATTCGGAGGCGTTGCCGCGCACCCGCACGAGCCCCGACATGATGTTCTCGGCCAGTCCCCAGCCGCAATGGCCGTTGATCGTGACCGTCGCCTCCTTGTTCATGCCGGCGCAGTAGTAGCCGACCGGGCCGTCGATCTCGATCTCGATCGGCACCGTCAGCCCGGCGGCGATGGCGTGCTGGCCGCGCGGGTTGAGAATCCGCCAGCGACGTTCCTCGGCGCCGGGGGGGGTGTCGGGCGCGAGCGCGTGCAGGCGCGCGTTGAGCTCGCGCAAGGGCGTTTCGGCCAAATCGACGGTAATCACGCGGCGTCCTTCAATGTCCAGGTGTAGATCTTGGCGGGCTCGGGCTCCCAGACCTTGGCCGTCTCGACTCCGGGCAGGCCGGCGAGGCTGCGGAACTCGGAGGCCATCGCCACCCAGTCGTCGGTCTCGGCGAGCACCGCGGGCTTGCAGGCGATGCCGTCGCGCAGAACCGCGAAGCCGTCGCGGGTGCCCATGGTCAGGGTGTAGAAGCCGTCGAGGTCCTCGAGCCCGGCCTCCATCGCCTCGTCGAGGCTCGCGCCCTCGGCCATGCGATAGGCGAAATAACGCGCCGCGACCTCGCTGTCGTTGTCGGTCTCGAACGCGAGCCCCTGGCGCTCCAACCAGCGGCGCAGCCGGTTGTAGTTGCTGAGCGAGCCGTTGTGGACCAGGCACATGTCGGCGGCGGCGGTGAAGGGGTGCGAGTGCTCGGTGGTCACCGCGCTCTCGGTCGCCATGCGGGTATGGCCGACCGCGTGGCTGCCGCCCATGGCCGCCAGGCCGTACTTGGCCGCGACCTCGCGGGGCAGGCCCTTGTCCTTGTAGACCTCCATCGCCTCGCCATAGCCCATGACGTGGACCTCGGGGTGATGGCGCTTGAGCCAGGCGCGCGCGGGGACGTCGGTCGCCTCGATTCGCAGGACGGCGTGGTTGGCCTTGTGCTCGACCTCGACCTCGGCGTCGAGGGCCTCGGAAAGCTGGCCGCCCATCTCGCGCCAGGGATAGCCCTCGTCCTCGTGGAACAGCGTGAGCTTGCACGCTCCCGGCCCCGCCGGGTCGTGATAGACCGCGACACCGGCCGAATCGGGGCCGCGCTCGGTCATGCCGACCAGCATGGTCTCGAAATGTCGCCCGAGCGTCGGTCGAAGCGCCGGGTTCTTCAAGAAAAGGCCAACGATTCCGCACATATTGGCGTCTCCGGGTAGGCGGGTCGCGGTGCGAGACCCCACCATCGAAGAGAGTAGGGCAGTCTTGGCGAACATGCAATATGCAGAATAAAATTTTCATGTAGAGAAACGAGCGGTGCGCGGCGAACCCCGCGCCGGGGCGGGGCCGGCGAAGGCTCGGTCCGAAAGGGACGCGCCTTAGCGGTCGCCGCCCTGGGGATAGACGATGATGGAAAGGAAGTTGATCGGCAGTTCGTCGAGGGTCTCGGGGCCGTGGGGCACGTCGGCGTCGAAGAACAGCGAATCGCCGCGCGCCATGGCGTAGACCCGGTCGCCGTGGCGGTAGCCCATGCGGCCCTCGATCATGTACAGGAACTCGACCCCGGCATGCTGGAAATACGGGAAGATCTCCGATTCCCGGGTCAGCGTGATGAGATAGGGCTCGACCGCGATCGCCTTGTCGTGGGAATGGCCGAGCAGCCGGTACTGATGGCCCGAGCGGGTGCCGCGCCGCTCGATCCGCAGTCCCTCGCCGTCGCGCACGAAGGTCGCCTCGCGCTGTTCCTCGAACTTCGCGAACAGGGCCGTGACCGGCACGTTGAGCGCGACCGACAGCGCCTTGAGCGTCGCCAGCGAGGGCGAGGTCAGTCCATTCTCGATCTTCGACAGCATGCCGGGGCTGAGCCGGGCGACGCCGGCGAGCTCGGTCACGGTCATGTCGAGCTTCTTGCGCAGCGCCCGCACCTGGCGGCCGATCGCGCTTTCGAGGTCGTTGTAGCGGCTGTCGGCGAGCGAGTGCGGGTCCTGGAGCTCGGGCTTCGCGGTCGACTTGCCGGTCATCGGGAGTTCCTCGTCCTCGCGTCGTTGCCCGGCGCGGCGTCTATGTCTTGCCGGCCAACGTCCGCAATGCGGCGAGCCCGACGATCGCGCCATCATACTCGGCCATGGCGTCGGTGATGCAACCCCACATATACGACGCCGAGGCGCCGTCGGTCAGCAAATGATACGCCAGGGTCGCGCCGAGGTCCGCGCGCAGCACGATGGCGTTCAGCCGCGCGACCGAGGTCTGGGCGATCGCGCCCTCGGAAAACTTGTGGGGGCGGAGGTCGACGCCGCAGAGCTTGGCCATCATTTCGGCTCCGTGGCGCCCGGTGATCGCGAACCAGCAGTTGGTGTCGGCGCGCGGCACCGGGTAGACGCCGGGGTCGGGATCGGGCGACCACGCCGCCGCCAGCCGGTCGGCCGTCGCGCGTCCGCCGTCGAGGCCGGCGAGCAGCAACACCTCGCCGGGGGCGAGGCGGGCGGCGAGCCAGCCGTCGTCCTGGCGGGTCGCGCGGTTGTCCGCCTCGGGAACCCGAACGCCGCGCGCGGCGAGCCAGGCGCGGGTCTCGCGGCCCTTGTAGCCGGCGCGCGGCAGGGGCGAGAGGTCGCAGAGCGCGAGCCCCTCGGCCCGCGCGGCCTCGTCCGCGCCGTCGATCTCGAGCGCGCAGGCGGCGCCGTCGATCTCGCCGAAGGTCGCGCCGAGCGCGACCAGTTCGCGGTAGACGAAGCCGCGGCGAAGCAGGGCGTCGGGAGCCAGCGTCATCTCACATCTCCTGGCGCTTGCCGTCGGGGTCGTAGAACGGCAGCGGCACGACCTCGGCCTCGATCATGCGTCCGTTCTCGATCTTGACCTGGAAGCGACCGCCTATCTCGGCCTGGTCGGGGGCCACGTAGGCGAGCCCGATCACCCGGTCGAGCGCCGGCGAATACGCCGCCGATGTGACCCGGCCGGTGATCTCGCCGGCGAGGATCACGAGATGGCATTCCCTGGGCACCGGCGCGCTCGACCCGCCCGGGATCGCGAAGCCCACGAGCTTGCGCGTCAGCGGGCGGGCATGCTGGATCGCGACCGAGCGCATGCCGATGTAATAGGGCTTCTTGCGGGCGATCGCCCAGGCCATGTCGGCCTCGTAGGGGTGGGTCAGGCCGTCGGTGTCCTGGCCGATGATGATATGGCCCTTCTCGAGCCGGAGAAGCCGCTGCGCCTCGACCCCGAAGGGGCGGATGCCCGCGGCGCGCCCGGCCTCCATCAAGGCGTCCCACAGGGCCTCGCCCATGCTCGCGGGCACGTGGATCTCGTAGCCGAGCTCGCCGACGAAGCCGACCCGCATCAGCCGCGCCGGAATCCCCGCGACCGCGCCCTCGCGCACCCCCATGTAGGGGAACGCCTCGGCCGAAAGGTCGATGTCGGCGAGCGGCGCGAGCACGGCGCGCGACTTCGGCCCGGCGATGTTGACCGCGGCGTAGGACGCGGTCGCGTTGGTGATGTCGACGTCGAGCCGCCATTGGGCGTTGTGGAACAGCATCGCCTGATAGACAGCCTGCGCGCCGCCGGTGGTCGCGGTGACGTAGAAATGACGCTCGCCCAGCCGGCAGGCGACGCCGTCGTCGACGATCACGCCGCTCATGTCGGTCATCAGCACGTAGCGCGACCGGCCGACCGGTTGCTTGAGATAGGCGAAGGTATAGATCCGGTTGAGGAACTCGGCCGCGTCCGGCCCCCGGACCTCGATCCCGCCGAGCGTCGAGACGTCGATCAGCCCGACGTTCTCGCGCACCGCGCTCGCCTCGGCCCGGATCGCGCCCGCCCGGTCGCCGCCCGGCGCGTAGACCGCCGGGCGCAGCCACAGTCCCGCCGGCATCATCTCGGCGCCGAGCGCGAGGTGGCGGTGGTGCATGGCGGTGTGGCGCACGGGGTCGAAGCCGCGCCCCGCGAGATGGCCGAAGGTCTCGGCCGAGAACGGCGGGCGCGAGGTGGTGGTGCCGACCGCGTCGATCGGCCGCTCGAGCGCCCGGGCGGCGAGCCGCACCGAGGGCAGCGACGAGAGCCGCCCCTGCGACGGCCCCATGCCGACGGTCGAGTAGCGTTTCAGAAGCTCGATGTTGTCGAAGCCGTCGCGAATGCCGTTGAGGATGTCGGCGGTCTGAAGGTCCTCGTCGAAGTCGACGAAATCCTTGCCATCCGCGTGGGGGAAAATGGGCCAGGGGTGATTGGGCGACGGCGCCGACGCGATCTTGGCGGCCGGCCGGCGTCCGGCGTCGAATCCCGCGTCCTTGGCGGCTTCCCAGCCCGCGCGGCGGCCGTCCGCGATCACCGAGTCGAGGGCGTGAACGGTGTTCACCGAGCCCGCGGCGAACAGATGGGCGGGCAATTCGCCGATCGCGAAGGCGCTCGCGTCCTCGTCGTAGGTCATGCGCGCGCCGGCGTGGTAGAGAAGGTTCGCCGTCGGGTGATAGCCCGCCGCCATGACGACCAGATCACAGGCGAAGCGGTCGGCGACCCCGGCCAGGGTTCCCTGGCCGGTGATCCGCGCGACCCGCGCCCCCGCGACCCCCCGGTTGCCCGGCGCGGCGACCGCCTCGGCGACCGCGCTTTCGGCGATCACGGGGACGCCGCGCGCCACCACCGCGTCGTGGCGCGCGCCGCCGGGCGCGCCCGGGCGCATGTCGGCGACGCAGGCGAGGGCGACGCCCGCGTCCATGAGGTCGAGCGCGACGCCGTAGCCGTCGCCGTTGGCGGTCGCCACCACCGCGCGCTCGCCCGGCCGCACGCCCCAGAGCCGGATCAGCCGCTGGGCGGCCGAGCCCAGCATCACGCCCGGCAGGTCGTTGTTGCGGAACACGATCGGCTGCTCGTAGGCGCCGGCGGCGATCACCACCGCGGCCGCGCGCAGCTTGTACATGCGCTTGCCGCGAATTACCGGCAGCCAGTTGTCCTTGAACCAGCCGTTGCAGACCGCGCCCGCGAGCACGCGGATGTTCCCCGCCTTCTCGACCGCGCCCATCAGGCGGGCGCGGGTCTTCCCGGCCTGTTCCCCCTCGGCGTCGAAGCGGGCGTAGTTGAGCGCCCCGCCGAGGATCGGGTTCTCCTCGATCACGACGACCTCGGCCCCGGACTTGGCGGCCTCGACCGCCGCCGCGAGCCCGGCCGGGCCGCCGCCGACCACCGCCACGTCGCAGAACAGATATTGCTTGTCGTAATAGTCGTGGGGCGCGTTCCGGTCGATCGTGCCGAGCCCGGCCATGCGCCGGATCACCGGCTCCCACAGCTTCCAGGCGGGCTTGGGCCGGTAGAAGGCGCGGTAATAGAAGCCGACCGGCATGAACTTGCCGAACTTGCCGAGCCAAGCCCCCCGGTCGCGTTCGAGGCTGCCCGAAACATTGACCGCGCGGACCTTGATCCCGGGGGCGATCGGCTCGCGGTCGGCGGGCACGTTGGGCCGATGGTCGACCTGTACCAGGGTGTTGGCGTCCTGGCCGCAGGCGGTCAGTAGCCCGCGCGGGCGGTGGTACTTGAACGAGCGCGAAAGCATCGAGACGCCGTTGGCGGCCAGCGCGCTCGCGATCGTGTCGCCGGCATAGCCCGTGACGGCGCGGCCCTCGAAGGTGAAGGCGATCGGCCGGTCGCGGTCGATCAGCGCGCCGGCGGGCGCGGGAAGGCGGGTGGGCTTCATCGGCCGTCGTCCTTGTTGGCGCTCTTTCCGGCGCTCTTCTCGGCGTCGGCGTCGCGCGGCGGCGGGGGCGCGAAGTCGATGCGATCCTTGAAGACCTCGCTCGCCGGATAGGTGCGCAGGATCTCCTCGGTCACGGTGTCGCGCTCGGCGATGAACCAGTAGGCGGTCGGCACGTGGCACCACCATTCGCGCACCACGCCGGCGGCGTTGTTTTCGAGAAACACGAAGGCCGCCCAGTCCTCGTCGCTGCACCGGTGGGGGTCGGGATGGGCGACCACCTCGCCGCCATAGGCGAACTCCGAGATATTGCGCGGTCCGTTGAGCGGGCAGGGCATGATCTTCATGGCGGCCCTCCTCCTAATGGCCGACCGAGGCGGCGCCCTTTTCGCCCACCAGGGCGAATTCGGAGAACCGCGAAAGCCGGAAGGGCGCGATCAGGTCGGGGGTCTTGCCGGTGGCGATCAGCTCGGCCATGCGCTTGCCCACGACCGGGGTCGCCTTGAACCCCCAGGTGCCCCAGCCGGCGTCGATGTAGTAGTCCTCGACCGGGGTTTCGCCCATCACGGGGCTGAAATCGGGCGTCATGTCGGCCATGCCGGCCCATTGGCGCATCAGCCGCACCTCGGCGAGGAACGGAAACAGCTCGAGCATGTGGCCCAAGAGCCCTTCCTTGAACTCGAGGGTCGAGCGCGTCGAATAGACCGGGTAGGGATCGGTCGCGCCACCCATCACCAGCTCGCCCCGGCTCGACTGCGAGATATAGGTGTGCAGACTGCCCGAGACGATGATCGCGTCGAGGAGCGGCTTGAGCGGCTGGGAGACGCAGGCCTGAAGGGGGATCGTGCGGATCGGCAGCCGGAACCCCGCCATCCGCGCGAGCAGCGAGGAGACCCCCGCCACCGCCTGAACCGCCTTGCCGCAGCGAACCTTGCCCTGGTTCGTGATCACGGCGACGACGCGGCCGTTCTCCCGTTCGATCCCAACGACCTCGGTGCGCTGGTGGATGTCGACGCCCATCCGGCTCGCGACCCCGCCGTAGCCCCAGGCGACCGCGTCGTGGCGCGCGATCGCCCCGGGCGCGTGGTAGAGCGCCCCCAGGATCGGCAAACGCACGTCGCGCGAATAGTTGAGCTGGGGCACCATGCGGCGCAGCTCGTCGCGCAGCACCAGCTCGGATGAGACTCCCAGATGCTTGTTGACCTCGGCCCGCCAGCGCATGGTGCGCAGCGCCGCGTCGGTATGCGCGAGCGTGAAATGCCCGCGCTCGGAATACATGATGTTGAAGCCGAACTCCTGGCTCAGCGACTGGTAGAGCCTGACCGATTCGTCATAGAAGCGCACGCCCTCGGGCGTGAGGTAGTTGGAGCGGATGATCGCCGTGTTCCGCCCCGTGTTGCCGCCGCCGATATAGCCCTTGTCGAGCACCGCGACATTGGTGATGCCGTGGACCGTGGCGAGATAATACGCGGTGGCGAGACCATGGCCGCCGCCGCCGATGATGACCACGTCGTAGGACGGCTTGAGCTCGCCCGGCGCCCGGAAGTGGCGCCGCGCCGGGTACTCCCGCGCGAAGCCGTATTTGAGCAGTGCGAATGGCATGGCGTCCCGTCCGTTGCCCGCCCGGCCGGCCGCGGCGCGGGCGCGCCGAAGTCGTCCGGCTGTCGGCGAAAGCTAGCCCAACGTTTACTCTTGGGCAATAAAATTTCATCCTCTTGTTTACCGTTCGGCTTTATGGGTGGAGCCTGCGCGCCATCGCGTCCGGCGACGAGGGAAGCGATGGGGATACGGTGTACATTTCATGGGTTTGTCCTAGTATCGGCCCCTGGGGGCGCGGTAAACGGGCAATTCAGAGGCGATACGGGGATCCGGCGATGACGACGCGGGCGAAGGACCACAAGGCCGAGCTTGTCGAGGAAATCGTCAAACAGGTCCACCAGCGCATGCCGCGGAAGGGCGCGCCCATGCTCGAGCGCTTCGTGCGCCAGTATCTGGATGGTATCGCGCCCGAGGATCTTATCGAGGCCACCGCCGACAACCTGTTCGGCGAGGTGGTTTCGGTCTGGCGCTTCGCCAAGAGGCGCGCGCCCAAGCAGGCGAAGATCCGGGTCTTCAACCCGCGTCACGAAACCGACGGTTGGCAGTCGACCCACACGGTGGTCGAGATCGTCAACGACGACATGCCGTTCCTGGTCGATTCGGTGGCCGCGAACCTCAACCAGAACAATCTAACCGTGCACCTGCTGGTTCACCCGATTCTGCGCCTCAAGCGCGACCGGGCCGGCAAGATCGTCGACGTGCTCGACGAGTTCGACACCTCGTCCGACGCGAAGACCGAATCGGTCCTTCACGTCGAAGTCACCCAGCAGTCGCGCGATTCCGATCTCGACGCCATTCGCGCGAGCCTCGCCCGGGTGCTCGACGACGTGCGTGCGGCGGTCGAGGAATGGCAGCCCATGCTCGCGCGCATCGACGAGATCATCGAGGATCTCGAAGCCAATCCGCCGCCGCTGCCGCCCGACGAGATCGCGGAGGGGCGCGCCTTTCTGCGCTGGCTGCGCGACGATCATTTCACCCTGCTCGGCTATCGCGAGTACCGGCTCGAACGCAAGGGGCGCAAGCGTTACCTGCGCCTCGACCCCGATTCGGGGCTCGGCGTGCTGCGCCGGGTGCTGCCCGAATCGATCAAGCGCTCGAACACGCCGCTTTCGCCCGAGGCGGCCGAGTTCGCCAAGCGCAAGCAGCTTCTGATCATCACCAAGGCGAACACGCGCTCGACCGTGCATCGGCCGGTCTACATGGACTACATCGGCGTGCGCCGGTTCGGGCCCGACGGCGAGGTGATCGGCGAGGCGCGGTTTCTCGGGCTGTTGACCTCGGCCGCCTACAATCGCGACCTCAGCGAGATTCCCCTTTTGCGCCACCGGGTCGCCAAGGTGCTGGAGCGCTCGCATTTCCCGCCCAACAGCCATAACCGCAAGGCGCTGGTCAACATCCTGCACACCTATCCGCGGGACGAGCTGTTCCAGATTTCGGACGACGAGCTGTTCGAGTTCGCCCATGGCATCCTGCATCTCGAGGAGCGCCAGCGGATTCGACTGTTCATCCGCCGCGACAGCTACGCGCGGTTCTACTCCTGCCTCATCTACGTCCCGCGCGAGCGCTACAACACGGCGCTGCGCGAGCGCATGCAGACGATCCTGCTCGAGTCGCTCAACGGGACCACGGTCGAGTTCACCGCCCAGGTGTCGGAAGCCGTGATGGCGCGGCTTCATTTCATCGTCCATACGCCCCAGGGCGTGGTTCCCGATCTCGACGCCGAGGAGATCGAGCAGCGGCTGATCAACGCGACCCGCCTGTGGGTCGACGACCTGCGCGACGCCTGCGTCGAGCAATGGGGCGAGGCCAAGGGCGCGGCGCTCTATCACACCTACGAGCGCGCCTTCCCGCCCAACTACTGCGACGATTTCACCGCCAAGGGCGCGGTGGTCGACATCGCCCGGATGGAGGAGATCGCCGCCGGCGCCCGGACCGCGCTCAACCTCTACAACCGGATCGACGCGCCCGAGGGCGAGATCCACTTCAAGATCTACAACCCCGACTGCCCGGTGCCGCTGTCCGATATTCTGCCCATGCTCGAGCACATGGGGCTTCGGGTGATCGAGGAGACGCCCTATCTGATCGAGCCGCGCGGCAGCGAGGGCGGCTATTGGATTCACGACTTCAGCATGCGCCGCCGGCGCGGCGGAGAGATCGACGTCGGCGAGGTCAAGAACCTGTTCCAGACCGCCTTCGCCAAGGTCTGGTTCGGCGAGGTCGAGAACGACCGCTTCAACGCGCTGGTGCTCGAGGCCGGGCTCACCTGGCGCGAGGTCGCGATCCTGCGCGCGTTATGCAAGTATCTTCGCCAGGCCGGCATCACCTTCAGCCAGGCCTATATGGAGGAAACGCTCGGCTGCAATCCGGACCTCGCCCGGGCGCTGGTCGAACTGTTCCAGGCCCGCTTCGATCCCGCCGCCGAGAAGGGCCGCGAGAAGCGGGTGGCGGCGATCGAGGCGCGCATCGCCAAGGGGCTGGACGCGGTCGCCAACCTCGACGAGGATCGGATCATCCGCCGCTTCCTCAACCTCGTGCGAGCGACGTTGCGGACCAATTATTTCCAGAAGACCGGCGGTCGGCGCGGCGGCGACGGCACGGGCGCGCCCAAGCCCTATCTCTCGTTCAAGTTCCGCTCGGGCGAGATCGCCGAGCTGCCGCTGCCCCGGCCCTGGGTCGAGGTTTTCGTCTATTCGCCGCGCATGGAGGGCGTGCATCTGCGCGGTGGCCGCGTGGCGCGCGGCGGCATTCGCTGGTCGGACCGGCGCGAGGATTTCCGCACCGAGATCCTCGGCCTGATGAAGGCCCAGATGGTCAAGAACGCGGTCATCGTGCCGGTCGGCGCCAAGGGGGGCTTCGTGGTCAAGCGCCCGCCCGCCGAGGGCGGACGCGAGGCGCTGATGGAAGAAGTCATCGCCTGCTACAAGACCCTGATCAAGGGGCTGCTCGACATCACCGACAATCTTTCGGGCACCGAGGTCGTCCCGCCGGCCGAGGTTCTGCGCTACGACGACGACGACCCCTATCTCGTGGTCGCCGCCGACAAGGGCACCGCGACCTTCTCCGACATCGCCAACGGGGTCGCCGCCGAGTACGGCTTCTGGCTCGACGACGCCTTCGCGAGCGGCGGCTCGATCGGCTACGACCACAAGAAGATGGGCATCACCGCGCGCGGCGCCTGGGAATCGGTCACGCGTCATTTCCGCGAGCTCGGCCTCGACACCCAGTCGACGGATTTCACCTGCGTCGGCATCGGCGACATGTCGGGCGACGTGTTCGGCAACGGCATGCTGCTGTCGACCCATATCCGGCTGGTCGGCGCGTTCAACCATCTGCACATCTTCGTCGACCCCAACCCCGACGCGGCCACCAGCTACGCCGAGCGCAAGCGCCTGTTCGGACTGCCGCGCTCGAACTGGGCCGATTACGACAAGAAGCTGATCTCCAAGGGCGGCGGGGTGTTCGACCGCAAGGCCAAGTCGGTCGCGATCTCGCCCGAGATGAAGCGGCTGCTCCATATCGACGACGACAAGCTGACCCCCAACGACCTGATCCGGGCGTTGTTGCGCGCGCCCGTCGATCTCTTGTGGAACGGCGGCATCGGCACCTACGTCAAGGCGAGCGACGAGACCAACGCCGAGGTCGGCGACCGCGCCAACGACGCGGTGCGGATCGACGCCCGAGATTTGCGCTGCCGCGTGGTCGGCGAGGGCGGCAATCTCGGCTTCACCCAGCGCGGGCGGATCGAATACGCGCTCGACGGCGGGCGCATCAACTCGGATGCGATCGACAACTCGGCCGGGGTCGATTGCTCCGACCACGAGGTCAACATCAAGATCCTGCTCGGCAAGGTGGTCGCCGACGGCGACATGACCATGAAGCAGCGCAACCGCCTGCTCGAGCGCATGACCGACGAGGTCGCGCGCCTCGTCCTGGTCGACAACTATCAGCAAACCCAGGCGATCAGCGTCGCCGCCGCCCAGGGCGTCGAGCTTCTCGAGGATCAGGCGCGGCTGATTCGCGATCTCGAACGCGCCGGCAAGCTCGACCGGGCGATCGAGTTCCTGCCCGACGATGAGGTTCTGACCGAGCGCGAGAAGGCCAACATCGGTCTCACGCGGCCCGAGCTCGCGGTGCTTCTCGCCTACAGCAAGATGACGCTCTACGACGCGCTCCTGCATTCGGACCTGCCCGAGGACCCGTATCTCGCGGTCGATCTGGTGCGCTATTTCCCGGCCCCCTTGCGCGAGCGCCACAAGAAGGCGATCGAAAGCCACCGCCTGCGCCGCGAGATCATCGCGACCGCCGTGACCAACAGCATGGTCAACCGGGTCGGCGCGACCTTCGTCAATCACTTCGTCGAGGAAATCGGCTTCACGCCCAGCGAGATCGCGCGCGCCTACACCATCACCCGCGACGCCTTCGATCTGCGGCCCCTGTGGCGGGCGATCGAGGGCCTCGACAACCAGGTGCCGAGCGAGGTGCAGACGGCGATGCTGCTCGACGTCGGCAATCTGGTCGAGCGCTGCACCCAATGGTTCCTGCGCAACCGCGCCCATCCGCTCGACATCGCCTCGACCATCGGCGACTTCACGTCCGGCATCGAGGCGCTCAAGGACCGGCTCGACGACGTCGTCAGCGAAAGCCGCGCCAAGAGGCTCGGTCGCGCGGTCGAGCATTACGTCGAACTCGGCGTGCCGGTCGAGGTGGCGACCCAGGCCGCGCGCACCGAGGTTCTGGTCTCGGCGCTCGATATCGTCCAGTCGGCCGAGCATCGCGACCTCGCGGTCGAGGACGTGGGCCGGGTCTACTTCCGTCTCGGCGAGCGGCTCGGCATCGACTGGCTGCGCGAGAGCGCCGCCGACTTCGACGCGGCGACGCCCTGGCAGCGCCAGGCGGTCATGGCGATCGTCGACGACCTTTACGGCCAGCAGCGGCGACTGACCGCCGAGGTTATCGAGAGCGGCGGCGGCCGGGCGGTCGACGGCGCGCTCGAGCGCTGGATCGAGGCCAACGGCGCGGCGGTCGAGCGCGCCGAGCAGCTTCTTGCCGACCTTCGCAAGGCCGACGGGTTCGATCTCGCCATGCTGACCGTTGCCGCCCAGCAGATCCGTGGCCTCGCCGGGGGCTAGGCGCGCGCGCCTCGCTTGGTGCCTGTTCGACTGGGCCAACTCGCCCTTTCCCACGGTCGTCATTACCTTCGTCTTCGCCGCCTATTTCACCCAGGGCATCGTCGGCGACCCGGTGCGCGGCGCGGCGCTTTGGGGCAACGCGATGGCGGCGAGCGCGCTCGCCGTCGCGCTGCTCGCTCCGGTCATGGGGGCGATCGCCGACGCCGGCGGGCGACGCAAGCCCTGGCTCGCCGCCTGCACGGCGATGACCGTTCTGGGGGCGCTCCTTCTTTGGCATGCCGAGCCCGACCCCGGCTCCGCGCTCTGGGCGCTGGTCTGGGTCGCGATCGCGAACGCCGGCTTCGAGCTCGGCATGGTGTTCTACAACGCGCTGCTCCCCGGCCTCGCCGCGCCCGGACGCCTGGGGCGGCTGTCGGCCGGAGGCTGGGCGCTCGGCTACGCCGGCGGACTCGCTTGCTTGGCGATCGCGCTAATCGTGTTCGTGCGGGCCGATCCGCCGCCCTTCGGCCTCGATCCGGCGCGCGCCGAGCCGGTGCGCATCGTCGCCCCGCTCGCGGCGCTCTGGTTCGCGGTCTTCGCATGGCCACTGTTCGTCTTCGTGCCCGACGCCGCCCCGGGGACGCGCGCGCCCGGGGCGGCGGTCCGCGCCGGGCTCGCGCACATCGCCGCGACGCTGCGCGATTTGCGCGGCAACCGCGTGGTGATCCGCTTCCTTCTCGCGCGGCTTCTCTACATCGATGGGCTGAACACGATCTTCGCCTTCGGCGGAATCTACGCGGCGGGCAGCTTCTCGATGCCGCTTTCCGAGGTCATCCTGTTCGGCATCGCGCTCAACGTGACGGCGGGGATCGGGGCCTTCGCCTTCGGCTGGGTCGACGACCGGCTGGGCGCCAAGCGGACACTCACCATCGCGCTCGTCGGGTTGATCGCGAGCGGGGCGGTCGCGGTGCTCGCCCCCGACGTCCGCTGGCTCTGGGGGGCGGGGCTGGCGCTCGGCCTGTTCATCGGCCCGGTCCAGTCGTCGAGCCGCACCATGATGGCGCGCCTCGCGCCCGCCGGGAAGCGCGCCGAGATGTTCGGCCTGTTCGCGCTCTCGGGCCGGATCACCGCCTTCGTCGGTCCGGCGCTGGTCGCCTGGGTGACGCTCGCCCTCGACAGCCAGCGCGCCGGCATGGCGAGCACGCTGGTCTTTCTGGCGCTCGGCCTCGCCCTGCTGATCGGGCTACGCGTGCCGGACGACCTCAATGACGGAAGTGGCGCATCCCGGTGAACACCATGGCGAGGCCCTTTTCGTCGGCGGCGGCGATCACCTCGTCGTCGCGCATCGAGCCGCCCGGCTGAATGACGGCGCGGGCGCCCGCTTCCGCCGCCGCGAGCAGGCCGTCGGCGAAGGGAAAGAAGGCGTCCGAGGCGACCACCGAGCCCGCGGTCCGGCTTGCGCGCTCGCCCGCGGCCTCGGCGGCCTCGCGCGCCTTGGCGGCGGCGATGCGCGCCGGATCGACCCGGCTCATCTGGCCCGCGCCGACCCCCACGGTCGCGCCGTCCTTGACGTAGACGATGGCGTTCGACTTGACGTGCTTGCAGACCGTGAAGGCGAACAGGAGATCGGCGATCTCGGTGGCGCTCGGCGCGCGCTTGGTCACCACCTTGAGATCGTCCGCGCCCACCCGGCCCGCGTCGCGGGTCTGGGCCAGCACGCCGCCCGCGATCGAGCGCAGCGCGAGCCCGTCGCCGGTCGGATCGGGCATCGCGCCGGTGATCAGCAGGCGCAGGTTCTTCTTGGCGGCGAGGCGTTCGCGCGCGGTCTCGTCGGCCTCGGGCGCGATCACCACCTCGACGAACAGCTTGGCGATCTCGGCCGCCGCATCACCGTCGAGCGGCCGGTTGAGCGCGACGATTCCGCCAAACGCGCTGACCGGATCGCAGGCGAGCGCCTTGCGGAACGCCTCGACCGGGCGCGCGGCGATGGCGACCCCGCAGGGGTTGGCGTGCTTGATGATCGCGACCGCGGGCTCGGCGAACTCGGCGACCAGCTCGAAGGCCGCGTCGGTGTCGTTGAGGTTGTTGTAGCTGAGCGCCTTGCCCTGGATCTGGGTCGCCGAGGCGACCCCCGGCCGGGCCGGGCCGCCGACATAGAGCGCCGCCCGTTGGTGCGGGTTCTCGCCGTAGCGCAGCAGCGCGCGCCGGTCGAGCGAAAGCGCGAGCGTCTCGGGCAGCGCCTCGCCGCCGCGCTCGGCCATCCAGCGGGCGATCGCCGCGTCGTAGGCCGCGGTGCGGGCGAAGGCGGCGCGCGCGAGCCGCGCGCGCAACTCCGCCCCGATCGCGCCGTCGCCCGCGGCCATCTCGGCCATCACCGCGGGATAGTCGGCGGGATCGACCACCACGGTGACGAAGGCGTGGTTCTTGGCCGCCGAGCGGATCATCGACGGCCCGCCGATATCGATGTTCTCGATGCAGTCGGCGGCCTCGGCGCCGCGCGCGACGGTCTCCTCGAAGGGGTAGAGATTGACCACCACCAGATCGATCGGCGCGATCTCGTGGCTCTCCATCGCCGCGCGGTGGGCGGCGCGGTCGCGGCGCGCGAGAATCCCGCCGTGGACCTTGGGGTGCAGGGTCTTGACGCGGCCGTCCATGATCTCGGGAAAGCCGGTGTGCTCGGACACCTCGACCATGGGAACCTCGGCTTCGGCGAGCGCGCGGGCCGAGCCGCCGGTCGACAGGATCTCGACCCCGCGCTCGGCGAGGAAGCGGCCGAATTCGGCGAGCCCGGTCTTGTCGGAAACCGAGATCAGCGCGCGGGCGATGGGGGTTGCGGAAGCGATGGGGTCGGAAGGCGACTGGGACATGGTGGAACGCCTGCATGGACTGGACGGTTGCTGACAAATCGGCGGCGGGGCGAGGGGTGGCGCTCTGGACGCGCCAGCGGGTCACGCTTGCGCAATGGCCCGCTCGGCCCCAGTCGTCGGGCGGTATTCTGGAACGATCTCCTGGATGAGGGCGGCGAGATCGGCGTCGCGCCCGGCGCGCGCGGCGGCCTCGAGTGCGTCGATCCGGGGCAGCAGCGCCGCCAGGTCGTTGGGGATCGACCGGGCGATCATCACCCCGGCCCCGGCCGTGGGCGTCCGGGTCTCGCGGTCGTGGAACAGCGCCTCGTGGAGCTTCTCGCCGGGGCGGATGCCGCTGTAGACGATCTCGATGTCCTTGTCGGGGCGCAGGCCGGCGAGGCGGATCATCTGACGCGCGAGGTCGTCGATGCGCACCGGCTCGCCCATGTCGAGGACGAAGATCTCGCCGCCGCGCCCGGCCTTGCCGTGATCGAGCGCCGAGGCCTGGAGCACCAGCTCGACCGCCTCGCGCACGGTCATGAAGAAGCGCGTCATCTCGGGATGGGTCACGGTCAGCGGCCCGCCCTCGGCGATCTGGCGGCGGAACAGCGGTACCACGGAGCCGGTCGAATCGAGCACGTTGCCGAAGCGCACGGTGACGAAGCGCGTTCCCTCGCGTTCGAGCCGCGCGCCCTGGGCCTGGCAGTAAAGCTCGGCGATGCGCTTGGTCGCGCCCATCACGCTCGTCGGGTTGACCGCCTTGTCGGTCGAGATCATGACCATCGCGCGCACGCCCGCCGCGCGGCAGGCGTCGGCCAGGTTGCGGGTTCCGGCGACATTGGTCAGCACGCCCTCGCTCGGGTTGGCCTCGACCATGGGAACATGCTTGAAGGCGGCGGCGTGGAACACGACCTCGGGGCGCGCGGCGGCGAACACCGCGTCGATCCGCGCCCGGTCGCGCACGTCGCCCAGCACCGTCGCGCGCGCCACCCCGGGGTGACGGCGGCCGAGCTCGCCGTCGATCCGGTAAAGATTGAACTCGGCGTTCTCGAACAGGGTGAGATGCGCCGGGCCGAAACTCGCGATCTGGCGCGCGAGCTCCGAGCCGATGGTCCCCCCCGCGCCGGTCACCAGAACCCGGCGCCCGGCGATGAAGGCGCGCATGGCGGCGCGGTCGAGCACCGTCTGCGGGCGGCCGAGCAGGTCCTCGACCGCGATCGGGTTGAGCGCGATATGGGCGTCGTCGCCGGCGCGGAACTCGGTCAGGCGCGGCAGCCGCGCGAGCGTCATGCCGAGCGCGTCGGCCTGGTCGAGAAGCCGGCGCACGGTCTCGCCGTCGACGCGCTCGGTCAGGATCAGCCGTCGCGGGCGCGCGCCGCGCTCGGCGAGGCGCGCGACCACCTCGGGAATCGCGTCCACCCGGCCCATGACGCGGATTCCGTGGATCTGCGCGCCGCGCAGGCCCGCGCGGTCGTCGACCACGGCGACGACGCGATATTCGGCCTCGCGCGCGCGGCGGCCCATCTCGCGGATGAACAGCTCGGCCTGATCGCCCGCGCCCACCAGCAGCACCGGGACCCTCCGATCGCCGCCGTTGGGCGCGCGCCGGCGAAACCCGCCGTCCTTGATCATCCGGTAGACGAAGCGCGGGCCGCCAAGAAGTGCCAGCAGAACGAACCAGTTGATCAGCGCCGCCGAGCGCGGATAGGCGTCGAGCCGGGTCATCAGGAAGAAGACGGGCACGAAGATCAGAACCGCGAGCGTGACGCTCTTGGTCAGCGCCACCAGATCGTCGACCGAGGCGTAGCGCCACAGCGCCCGGTACAGCCCCATGCGCCAGAACACGAGCCCCGAGATCGCCGTGAACAGCAGCGTGCCCTCGACGATGAAGCCCTGGGCATAGCTCAGCGTCGCGTCGCCGAGGCGCAGATACAGCGACAGCACGAAGGACAGGGCCGCCATGAACAGGTCATGAAGGGCGGCGAAGATCGGGCGGTTGAGGCGCAGTCGCTCCATCGCGCGCAAAGGCCGGGGAAAAGGTGCCGGGAAAATAGCACAGCCGGCCCCGGGGGCCAGCGAAATCGCGCGCTCTCGCGGGACGCAGAGAACTGTTTGGCGGCGACCGGGGTTCATGTATGAATAGGGCGCTTGTCCTCCGGAGACCGAGCCCGAAAGCGCCTTTCCATGCCCCCGCCCGCCGACCGCGCCGCCGAGCCCACCGCCGAGTCCACGGAAGGCGCGTCCGAAACCGTGATCGCCGCCGGGACCGAGGTGCTGCGCGAGGCGGCCGCCTGTCTCGCGGGCGCCGCCGAAGGGCTGGGCGGCGATTTCGTCGCCTCGGCCCGGGCGCTCGCCGCGCCGGCGAGCTTCACCATGGTCGCGGGCGTCGGCAAGTCGGGCCATATCGGGCGCAAGTTCGCCGCCAGCCTGCTGTCGACCGGCCATGGCGCGGCCTTCGTCCATCCGACCGACGCGCTCCACGGCGACATCGGCATCGCCGAGCACGCGACCCATGCGGTGCTGCTCAGCCATTCGGGTAACACCGAGGAGCTCATGGCGCTGATGCCGCTGGTCAAGCAGTTCGGCATCTCCTCGACCCTGATCTGTCGCGCGCGCGCCTGCGCGCTCGCCGATTACGCCGACTGGGTGGTCGAGACCGGGGTGCGCGCCGAGGCGGGGGTTTGCCGGCTCGCGCCGACCTCGTCCTCGACCACCACGCTCGCGCTGTGCGACGCGCTGATGATGGCGAGCCTGAGCCTGCGCGGCTTCTCGTCGGACGCGTTCCGACGCTATCACCCGGGCGGCATGCTGGGGCGCAACCTGCGCAAGGTCTCGGACCTGATGACGCCGGTCGAGCGACTGGTCTGGATCGCGCCCGAGGCCAGCATCTACGAGGTCCTCGAACGGATTTCGCTCGGCGGGCGGGGCTTCGGCCTGGTCTCCGAAAAACCGCCGGGCACGCCGATCAGGGCCACGGCCGTCGGCTTCATCTCCGACGGCGACATTCGCCGCGCCGCCGCCGATCGCGACGGCTTCGCCGCCAAGACCGCCGCCTCGATCGCCTCGGGCGCCCCCAAGGCGATCGCCGCCGCCGCGCTCGCGGTCGAGGCGCTTCGCGTGATGGAGGCCCATGCGATCACCTCGCTTCTGTGCACCGACGCGGACGGCGTCGTCGTCGGCGCGGTCCATATCCACGACATCCTCGCGCGCGAGGTCGGGCTGGCGCGGAACGGGTCGGCCTAGAAAACCCGGCCCCGCCATTCCCCCTATCCCAGCGGCGCGATCCGGGGCATACTCCGTTCGAATTTTGAACGCGAGAGGCGAGGCCGACGTGAACGAGACGACGGGCAAGTGAGCGCCGACGACGACAAGTCCGGGAGGGGCGCGCCCGGGAACGGCGCGCCGGTTCCCAGGCGGCGGACGCGTCTGGCGCTTGGCTTGCGGCGCGACCTTCTCGGGCGGCTCGCGGCCGAGGAGTCGCCCAGCCAGCGGACCCTCGCCCGCGCGCTCGGCATCGCGGTCGGGCTGGTCAACGCCCATCTCAAGCGCTGCGCCGCCGACGGCCTGATCGAGATTTCGGGCGCGCGCGTACGGCGCCATAGCTACACGCTCACCGAGGCGGGCCGGACCGAGCTGCGCCGCCTCGCGGCGCTCGACCTTCCGGCGTCGGCGAGCGCGGGGTCCGAAGGCGCGCCCGGCGCGCCCGGCGCGTCTGACTGGTTCGACGCGGCCCGCGCGAGCTTCGACCGGCTCTATGCCGAGCTCGCCCAAGCGGGCAAGCGGCGGGTCGTTCTTTGCGGCATCGACGCGCTGACCGAGGTCGCGGTCCTGTGCAGCCTGGGCGCCGGGGTCCAATTGCTCGGCGTCTGGCGGCACGCGGGACGGCCCGTGGCCTTGCGTGGGGTCGCGAGCATCCTGCTCGACAATCTGGGCAACGCCGACGCCGTCGTGCTCGCGACCGGAACCAAGCCCGTCCAGGTCTATGCCGCGCTCCGCCGCCGCCTGCCGGCCGAGCGCATCGCCGTGCCCGACATGCTCGCGCCGGCGCTTGCCGCGCGCCGCGAGGGCTAGGGCGCATGTGCGGCATCGCGGGCGTGCTCGCTCCGGCTCCGATCGACGCGCCCGAGGCGGTCGAGGCGCGGCTCGCCGACATGATCGCGACCATCCGCCACCGGGGTCCCGACGGCGCGGGCACCTGGAGCGACGGGACCGTCGGGCTCGGTCACGCGCGGCTCGCGATCATCGACTTGAGCCCGGCCGCCGCCCAGCCCATGGCGTCGGACGACGGCTCGACGTGGCTGGTGCACAACGGCGAGATCTATAATTTCCCGGCGCTTCGCGAGGAATTGATCGCGCGTGGCCACCGCTTCCGCAGCCACGGCGATACCGAGGTCATCGTCGCGGGCTACCGCGAATGGGGCGAGGGCGTGGTCGCGCGCCTGCGCGGCATGTTCGCCTTCGCGCTTTGGGACGCGCGCGCGCGCCGCCTGCTGCTCGCCCGCGATCGACTGGGGCAGAAGCCGCTTTACTACCGGCGCGGCGAGGGGGGGCGCACGAACGGCCTGTTCCTGTTCGGCTCCGAGATCAAGGCGATCCTCGCCTGGCCC
>Ga0114931_10000890_pt1 | contig 37438 bp, 33 predicted proteins | sample 2SBtaG_FD_89579 | JGI IMG/M metagenome (GOLD analysis project Ga0114931, IMG submission 89579) | Deep subsurface microbial communities from Kolumbo volcano to uncover new lineages of life (NeLLi) - 2SBTROV14_V59a metaG | ecosystem: Environmental > Aquatic > Marine > Volcanic | place: Kolumbo... | reverse complement strand
CTGTTTTTGGCACCAAAATTGGCCAATTAGCCGAAAATATCAGGTATTCTGAAGCGATATTCTCTTTATTAACAGGGGGTTGCGCTGGTCCGACCCCTGTCCATCTGGATCCGTTTCGGTTCTGAGACGCCGTAGCCCTGGGCATAGTCGATGCCCATACCCTTGAGCATGGTGATGATCTCGGAGTTCTCGGCAAATTCGGCGATGGTTTGCTTGCCGGTCAGGTGGCCGATTTCGTTGATCGACCGAACCATTTCCCGGTCGATCGGGTCGTGCAGGATTTCCTTGACGAAGCTGCCGTCGATCTTCAGGTAGTCGACCGGAAAATGTTTCAGATAACCGAATGACGACAGACCGGTGCCGAAGTCGTCGAGTGCGAACTTGCAGCCCAGTTCTTTCAGTGCATTGATAAAACGGCTCGCCTGCGCGTAGCTGGCGATGGCGGCCGTCTCGGTGATCTCGAAACAGATCTTTTCGGCGTCGATACCGCTGTGCTGGAACTGCTGGATCACGAACGGCAAAAAGCCGTCATCGGTCAGGCTCTGGCCGGACAGGTTGATCGAGCACAGCGCCAGGCGCTCGCGCTCGTCCGCCTCCGATACCAGCCAGCGCAGCGCGTGTTCGACGACCCAGCGATCGATATTCGGTGTAATTCCGTACCGTTCCGCCGCCGCGATAAACAGATCCGGCGACACGAGCGCCCCGTTTTCGTCGCGCATGCGCAGCAACAGCTCGTAATGCGCACCGGGGTCGGAATGCTGGAGCGGCTGGATGGTCTGGCGAAATAATTCGAACCGGGAATCCTCCAGCGCGTTGTTGATACGTGCCGCCCATTGCATTTCCCGGCGTCGGCGCATCAGGTCGATATCGTGCTCCTGGTAACTATAGACCCGGTTGCGCCCGGCCTCCTTGGCCGCCTGCGCGGCGCTGTCGGCAGCCGACAGCAGAGCGGCGACATCCTGGTTCTCGGCCGTGATCGGCACGACACCGATGCTGACGCCGAGGCTGAAGTTGCGTTCATCCCATAGAAATTTATGCTCGCGGATCGCCTTGCGCAGCGTATCGGCGGTGATCATCGCTTCTTCCAGGGAACAGCTCTCGAGCAACAGTCCGAATTCGTCACCGCCCAGACGCGCCAGCGTATCACGCCAGCGTATCTTCGATTTCAGCAAGGCGCCCAGCTGGCTCAACAACGCGTCGCCCGCGTTATGACCGCAACTGTCATTGATGATCTTGAACTGATCCAGATCCAGGTGACACAGCGCATAAGAGGTTTCACGAGCCTTCGCGCTCTTCAGCGCCCGCTCGAGACAGTTCTCGAACTCGCGCCGGTTGACCAGGCCGGTCAGAATATCGTGACTCGCGTGGTAACTCAGGCGCCGGTTGAGTTCACGCGCCTCGCTGACGTCATGAAATACCAGCGCACCGCCCGAGACTTCACCACGGTCGTTGCGAATCGGTGAAGCCGTACTCTCGATATACAGTTCGTTGCCGTCCCTGCGAATCAGCAGCGTCGGGCGCACCGACTTGATCGCCCGGTTGCGGCGTATGGCCACGGACAGCGGATTCTCCAGCGGCTCGCAGGTTTCCTCGTGAAAACCGCGAAACACTTCATCGATCGGGCAACCGGTCGCATCATCGACCGACCAGCCGGTCAGTTCTTCGGCGACCGGGTTCATGTATTCGATGTTGCAATCTGCATCGGTCGTCACGACACCGTCGCCGATCGACTGCAGCGTGATCTGGGCACTTTCCTTTTCCCGGAACAGGGCTTCTTCGTAAACTTTCTGTTCGGTGATATCGGTCTCGACACCCACCAGGCGGCGCAGCCGACCCTTGTCATCGAGCAGGCCTTTTGCACGGCATTGCACCCACCGCCACTGACCGTCGCGTCGGCGCATTCGGTGCACGCTTTCGAACAGATCGCTCTTGCCTGCCAGATGCTCGCGTAACTTGATCTGGACCCGCGCCAGGTCATCCATGTGTACGAGTTTTTTCCAGTCCGGCGCCTCGCGGTCGATTTCTTCCTGCGTGAAACCCATGATCGCCCGCCAGCGCGGCGAATAATGCATGACGTTGTTGATCGCATCGAAATCCCACGTACCGTCGTTGGCCGTGCAGAGCAGCAGCGCATCGCGCTCCTCCACATCGGCGAGACTGGCAGCGGTTCGCAATTGCGCCAGGCCCGATGCAAAGCTCGTGCTGAGCAACTTGATCAGTAACTGGTGCTCGACATTCCACTCGACTTGAGGCTGGCCATAACAAAAAGCCATGAAACCGGCTTTCCGTCCGCGCACATCGAAGCCAACCAGCAGCATCGCCCCGATGTGCAGACTGGCAAAAACCTCCGCATCGCCCTGCTGTTCCGGTGCCGGCTCGGAAGTATCGGCCAGGCTGAACAGGCGCAAATGTTCCAGCCGACTGGCAAGCCACGGCAGGCTGTCGAGAGACAGGCCCTGGAGAACTTCGGGATTACAGGCGGAAAATGCCGAGCGGGCCGCAAAGACGCGCTCGAGCGTCGTGAGCTCCGGGTCGAACAGGCCGATACAGACCGCGTCGCAATCGATGGACTCGCACAACGTTTCCAGATGAGTGTTGAGCGTCGATTCGGCAGACTCCTCGTCCAGCGTCTGCAGATCAATGGCCAGTTTCGTGAAGGCGACATCCACACTGCCGTTCTTGCGGCTGTCCTGCAACGCTTTTTGCAGGCCGGTCAATGTCGACATGTGATTCAAGTCAATATCGCCTCCCACTGCGATAACGCCTTGCGGTCGAAAACACCGGAGGCAGTCCGGGCCGGTATTCCGTACATATTCGTGCGCAACGGACCATATTCTGCCATGGCTGTTCCGGAATACAAGCTAAGCCCATGAAAAAGAAAATAATTACCAAAACAGGTCAATGATCGTGTCAACCCCCGCGCGGCGCAACCGTTGTACCGTTCAGACCTGCACTTGTAAGAGGAAGTTCCGATGACTATTCATAATGCTCCCCCGACACCCCGCCGGGCCCCCACGGCACCCATGCGCCGGGTCCGGCTGCTCATGCTGGCCGGCCTGGCTACCGTCTTCTGGATGCTCGGCGGTTGCGGCTCGGGCTCCCCGTCCGGCCTGGCCGGTAACGGCGATTGTCCCGACTGCGGTACCGTGCTCGTTTCGTTAACCGACGCCGAAGGCGACTTCGTCACGTACACGGTCGATGTGGCCTCGTTGAAACTCGAACGCGCCAACGGCGATATCGTCGAAACGCTGCCGAATGCCGGGTCGCTGGATTTTTCCCGGTATGTGAACCTGACCGAACTGTTCACGGCGGCCCAGGTTCCGGCCGGGCGCTATGTTCGCGGCACCATTACGCTCGATTACAGGAGCGCCGATATCCGCGTGGAAGTCGGCGGCGAGGCCGTCGAAGCTATCGTCCAGGATCCGAACGGCGATCGGCTCGGCCTCTATGAACTGAAAGTCGAACTGGCCAACGACCGGCCCCTCATCGTGCGACCGGGACTACCCGCCCTGCTGAGCGTCGACTTCGACCTGGCTGCATCACACGAGGTCGACACCAGCCAGTCGCCGCCAGTCGTTACCGCCGAACCCTTTATCGTGGCCGATCTCGAACCGGTCGATGAAAAAGACCTGCGCGCACGCGGCCCGCTCGTGGCCGTCGATGTCGACGCGATGAGCTACACCATTCACCTGCGTCCGTTTCATCGCCCCTTCGGTGACTTTGGACGTGCCGAAATCCACGTCGACGCCGACACCAGCTATGCGATAGACGGTGTGGACTATACCGGCGCCGACGGGCTTGAAGCGATGTCCCGCCTGCCCGAAAGTACGCCGACGATCGCGCTGGGCACTCTGGATGTCAGCACGCATACGCTGACCGCCGCGTCCGTCGCGGCCGGTTCCAGCGTGCCGGGGCATGCATTCGATGCCGCCATCGGCAACATCGTGAGCCGCAACGGCAACGAACTGATGGTCAAAGGCGCAACGATTGTCCGCCGTTCAGGCAGTATCGTGTTCAACGATACGGTCACGGTCACGATCGGGCCGGATACGGTCGTCAAGAAGCAGGGTCAGCCCGACAACCTGACGATCGATGCGCTATCCGTCGGCCAGCGTGTCCGGGTCTTCGGCACGGTCACCTCGGATCCGGCGCAACCGGGCATCGACCTGGATGCGACCCGGGGACGGATCAGGATGCGCATGACGCACCTTGCAGGCACCGCCAATAGCGTCATGACCGGCCAGCTCAACGTTGACTTGCAGTCGATCGACCGGCGCCGCGTTGCCAACTTCGATTTCACCGGAACGGGCATGAGCCCGATGCAGGATGCGGATCCGTCCGATTATGAAATCGCCACCGCCAGTCTGCCGCTCGACAACCTCACGATCGGCGCGCCGGTCCGGGTCTTCGGCTTCACCCGCCCGTTCGGCGCCGCGCCGGCGGACTTCGAAGCACGCACGGTTATCGCCCTGGCCGGTCGCCATGCTGCGCTGGGCATCGGCTGGGGAGCGGACGGAACCACCGCGCCTTTCTCGATGATCGGCCCGGACGGCCTGGTGATCGATCTCGATAACCCGATGATCGGTGAGCGCCATCACGTCAAGATCGGCACCGTGCTTGTCGACCTTTTCAGTCTGCCGATGTCGCCGACGATAACCGGCACGACGGACGGTCCGCGCAGATTCGCCATCCTCCAGCAGCGGCGCGTACAGGTTTTCCGCGACTTCAATCGCTTCGTCGAGACGCTCGGTGTACTGCTCGATGGCGTTAACGTCGTCAAGGGCATGCATGCGGTCGGTGGCTACGACCAGGGACAAAATATATTCACGGCCCGGTTTATCGGCGTGCATATCGAAACGCCGGTTCAGCCGTAACAAAGCCGTTAACGTCTCCCCCCTGCGGGTCCGCGATTTATTCGCGGGCCCGCTTTTTTTTCCTGCCCGGACCGGACTCTATCGACTCGCTGTCATCGTCCCGATCAGGCGGGGCATCAACCTGGCCAGTGCCAGCGCATTGTTCGTCGTCCAGTACAACACCATGCCGGCCGGGAAAGTATAGAACAGCAAGAAGAATGCGCCTGCCATCCAGAATAACCGTACGCGCTGCCGCCGAATCAATTCGGGTGTCAATGCATCATCTTTTTGCAACCAGGATGTCAACAGTGTCAGGGCCGTCATCAGGCAAGGCAGCAAATTCAGATAGCCGCCGAAAAACGGCAGCGTTACCGGCAGCGCGAGCCACTGATCGGGCCTGGAAAGATCGGCGATCCACAAAAAAGGAGCCGCGTGCAATGCGAAATTATCGCCGAGCATATCGAAGGCGGCGATGAATACCGGAACCTGGATCAGGAATCCGGCCAGGCTCCTGAGCGTATACAACGGATGCACACCGTATTTCTTATAAACGGCGAGGATGCGGTTGTGCGCCTCCTCGCCCCCGAAGTCGCGTTTGATTGCGGCGATCTGCGGCTGCAGCAACGCAGCCGCTTCATTGACCGACGCCTGCAACCGGTCGGCGGTTTTCGTCAGCGGCGTCATCAGTATCTTTACAGCGAGCGACAACACGACGATCGACCAGCCCGTGCTGCCGACGACACCGTGGATCGCCGTCAGCAGCCATAACATGCCGAAACAAAGCCAGCGCAGCCAGTTCCACAGGGAGGCAAACAGCAATCCGGTCAGCACCGGGTCGGCTGTGCGCAGCGTATTATGCTCGACCGGCCCCGCATACAACCGGAATAAAACAGCGGTTTGACCGGGCACGGGTACGATCGATATCCGCGGCTCATTGTCTCGTTCGGTTTTAACCAGGACCTGGCCGGCCGTCATATCGGACAACACGACAGCATAAAACCGGTTGCGAACCCCGACCCAGCGCCCGGCAAATTCGACATTCCCGTCCGGCAGGGACTGCTGACCGCCGGCATCGACGGCAATCGGCCAGACCTGTCCGTAGACTGCCCCGAATCCCGGTAACGGTTGCGGAACGAAAGCCTTCCCGCTCACCAGTTCGATGACCGCACCGTCAGGAACGGTGAGCCTGACCTCCGTCACATGACCATCGGCCGCCACTGCTGCCGGTGGCATCGTATTTTGCAATGCGGCCGTGGCCTCTTCATTGCCGGGTACGCGCCAGCGAAACCGGACGGCGCCGTCGAACAGGACCGGCAGGGCGTCAGATACAATATCCGGACCGGCAGTGGCCGGCAGGACCTCCTGGGCTATCGCTGGCGCCACCGACAGCCAGATCAGGACAAATAACATCCCCCGCTTCATTTCAGGAAACGTCGCTGCGCCTCGAGCGAATCGCGTATGACTTGCAGATCGAGTGCCTTGTCCCGAACCGGCCGGTAATCGCTGCCCAGAACCTCGATGAAGCCACCCGGATGCAATACGATGATGCGGTCGGGCTCGACAATCGCATGCTCGGTATAACTGCCGGCCATCATCCAGTCCCACGGATGACCCGAAAAAAGATTTTGCCCGACGCTGTAGTCACCCGGCGGGTTGATGCAGCCGAACGCATCCTGCAAAAGCGTGACCGGCAAATCATGATGCATGGTCCGATAGTCGATCGCGGCGGCCGGTTTTCCGGGCCAATGCATCATCAACGTTGCATGCAACTGGACCGGGGTAAAATTACTCGCATGCCCGTAATACCCCAGGCCGTTGTCATCGAATTCATAACCATGATCGCTGGTGATAATGACAATCGTATCGTCGAGCAGGTGACGGTCGCGCAGTGACTCCAGAACGATCCGCACTTCCCCGTCCAGCATGCGATTGGCCAGACGGTATTGCCGCCACATATCGCGTGCCTTGTCATTGTGCGTGTAACGCTCATCCATCGGCAGGGGTTCGCCCGGGTCGGTGGTCATTTCACCCATGGGCGGATCGTAATAGACAAACCCGAAAAAGGGCCTGTCGCCGGTACGCTGACCGAGCCACTGCAACCAGTCGGCCGTCACGAGCCTGTTCCGCTCGACCACACTCAGGTCTTCGCGCCTGTCAGTCAGGTTGGGCCAGCCTGCAAAAGCGGTTCGGTCGATCAGGGTGGGGCCGCCGAAACCGACGGCGCTGAACAGCCCCACGTCATAGTTACGAGCCCTGATCTCGTCCATCAGCACCGGCGCGCGCTGCAAATCGTAAAAGGTCTGCCAGTACGTGCTCGGTAAACCGTAGAACAGCGAGAACAGCCCCATGCGCGACGAGTTGCCGCCGCTGTATTCGTTCTCAAAACTCACGGCACCGGCACGAAACTCCGCCAGTGCCGGTGTCAGCCGGGGATCGATCGTATCCGGACGCAGTGCGTCCAGCAGGATCATCACGATATTCGGCAGATCCGCATCCGCCGTCCTGCAGTCCAGTGGATGCAGCGGATAGTTCAACTGCCCGTCGGCCACGTCGAGGCTGCCGCGCAACATGCGCTGACGGCGCGCCGTATCCGGATCGACCAGGCCGAGCCGCTCCATATCCAGCTTCGCGTAGATCGGGTAGTACAGCGGCAGGTAGCGCGTGAACTGCGTGATCGGCGTATACCCGATCGCATCGCCCCAGATATGCATCGCCTGACCGGCAAGCCAGCAAACAACCAGCAGCGTGCCGACCGGGCGACCGTGCTTCGTCCCGCCGGCGAGCGCGAATTTCTGCCAGACCAGGTTCGCCAGCATGGCCTCGAAAGCCAGCAGGATCACGAACACGATACCGGTGAATGCCCAGGTCGAGACCTCGAACAGGCTGGCCGTCAGCGCGCTGAGATGAAAGCGATGTTCGGCAAAGATATTCGAATCGAGAACCAGCAGGCTCAATCCGCAGGCCGCGATCGCGATTCCGGAAATCCGGACCAGGCGCTGCGCCCGAAATGCGATAACCAGGGGGGCCAGCACGACAAACAGCGGTGCCATGGACAGCACCGCCATGTGACCGACAAACGTCAGCGCCACATAGACGACCCCGAGCGCATCGGCCGGAAAATCATAAATCCACAGGTAACGCTGCGCGACCAGCGCAAACAGCACGGTGTTGGCCACGCCGAACCAGCCCGTCCAGCGGAACAATTGTCGCCGGGTTGGGCCTGCCTCGTTCATGTTCCGGCCGATTCGGCCGAGCATTCGTCGGCAATCCGCGCGATCGCATTGGCGGCCGCAGCCGAACTCGTGCCGAAATTAAACACGCAACCTTCGCGCACGGCAGCGATTTGTGTCCGAAAGCGTTCCGGGTCGGCGACCAGGCGGCGAATCTCTTGCGGCACTTCGGCAAGACGGTCCGGTGCAACGAGTGCGCCGATCTTCGTGCGTACCGACATCTCGAACGGTTCCAGGCCGAGTTCCCGCCAGACCGTATTGCGGGATTTCGGCGGCACATCGATATACAGCACGGGCTTTTCGAGCCCCAGCGCGTAATCCAGGCCCGCGCCGGACCAGTCGGTAATCATGATGTGCGAGTCGTATAAAGAATCGCTCTCCCCCATCTGCTCGATCAGCCGAAAATGCGGATGATCGCCATAGCGGGCGGTGATGGCATCGAGAACCCCGGGCGTCTGCCAGCGAGTCTGAAAATGCGGACGTAACGTCAGCGTGAATCCGGCCTCTAGCAGAATCCCGGTCAGCTCGAGGCCGAACAGGTTCAGGATCGTGGCTTCTCCCCACGACGGTGCGAGCAGTACGTGAATCGCCGCCGATTCGCCCGGCGGCGGCGGATCGCGGCGTTCGGCCAGCAGCTGTTCGAGGCGATAATAACCGTGCGGTACGAGCTGTTTCGGCTCCAGGCCCTGCTGAGCTTCGCGCCTGCGAATCTCGTCACGCTGATGGGGGCCGGCACACAAAATCGTGTCGTAATGATCGAACGAATCGGCACGATCCGCCATATGCGTGCTGATCAGTGAATGAAACATATACACATAGTGTACCGGGTGCACCGATCGCCTGAGATCCAGGTTATCGAGATCCAGCAACTGTGTGACCATGACATCGGCCTGCAGGGTCTGGAAAAAAACGATGCGAAAAAAACCGTCGCCGATGCAAAAAGGATGAATGTCCGGGTCATCCCGGTGCAGACCCGGATCACCCGGGTCGGAAGCGACATAGCAGATCGACCGACCGAGCCGGCCGGTCAGTTCGTCGATAATCGTCGCATGATGATGCCAGTCCTGCGCACTTTCGGAAAAGAAAACGATGCGTCGCTCGCTGCGCGGCAGCTGCCTGAATGCCCGATACTGCCGCCAGCTCGAGACAAAACGCCCGATGCTGCTCAATGGTCCGCCGAACTCTCCGATTCGACTGGAGTCCGGGCCGCCGTATCCTCTACTCCAGGCGGGTCGTCGGCATTCTTGCGAAAAAAGGCCCTGATTTTGTACCAGCAGGTCTTGATCGCAAGCCCGGCCGTGGCGAACAGCCCGACGATCGCAGAGATCATCATGCTGCCCGTACCCGGATCCAGATAGGCCCATGCCGGCTGCGCGAGCAGGACGAGCAGCAAGGCGACCGTGACCGGCGCCCAGCGACTGACGGGTGTTCGGTGACTGGGTTTCATGGGCGGGTTCCGATGGGTATCGGCAGCTATTCTACAACGAGACAGACGGATTTTTTGAGGCTGCGGCGACGGGAGCGTTGCATTGTGCCGGCCTGAAATGCAGGACTGCGCCGCCGTCACCTGAACCCTTCGCTGACCGCCTGCATGAAGGTAGCCATCCGAATCCTCCCCCGGTAAAAAATCCTCCTGACCGGACTCTGCCGGGCAAGGTGAAGTTCGACCTCGCGTTTCATCACCGTGCGGGCCAATTCCTTCAACCCGGTCAGCGGGCGAATCCAGACCTTCATCTGCACAACCCTGCCCTCGTCATTGAGCCGGAAACGATCGATCCCCTGCAGCGTATATTTTCCGACCCGGGCTTCGAATTCGAACATGACTTCATTGCCTTTCGTCCAGGTATCGGTAACGCGATAGCCCTCGAAAACGCTGAATACAAGACTGAGCAACTCGAATACCACTGTTTTACCGCGCTTGGGCGCAAAAATGGCAGGCGAAAAAAACTCGATATCATCGTCGATCAACGGCAGAATCAGGCCGGGATCGTTCTGTGCGAAGATCCGGTGCCACTGATCGATGAAAGCCTGGGATCGAGTAGAATCCATCACAGGTTGATACCACGAATGGAGCCCATAGAGAAGACCACGATGCCGACACCTTATATACAACGCTTTCGGATTCGCTACAGCGACCTGGACACGAACGGGCATGTGGCCAATACGTCCTACCTGAAATATTCCCTCGATACGCGGGTCGGACACCTGTTCGCAAACGGCCTGACGGCCGCAATGATGAGCGAATCGGGAAGCGCCCCGGTCGTGTTTCGAGAGGAAATCACCTATCTGAAGGAATTGTTTGCCCCCGAAGAGATCGAGGTACATTACTGGATCAAGTCGCTGCACGAAGACGGCATTCGTTTCGAGGCATGTACGCAGATTCGCAGACCGGGCGGTGAAGTGGCGGCCCATATCAATATTCAGGGCGGCTGGATGAATCTCCGGAAACGCCGGCTGGAAAAGCCGCCGAAGCAGGCATGGGACCTGATGGGCGAATTGCTGATCGAAGACCGGCAATAGGCCGGCCCTTCGCCCCGGCAGAATCGCAGAATCGGCGGATAACGAAAACCCCGGGCAGGGGCAGATGCCCCTGCACCGATTCAGTCAGGCCCCGTCATCCTCATGCTCCGAAACGCGCCGGGACAGCGATCCCCGGACAACGCTGAAGCGAAGCCGCCCGACTTGCGTCGAACCTGTATCAGGTATTGCTGTCGCTGCCAAGCTTCGCCATGACGATGCGATGTTCCGGAATATAAACATCCAGAATATCGCCACGTGTCAGCTCCGTGAATTTAAACGAAGTCCTGCCGCTTTCCGACATCACGTGAAAGTCCTTCGGCGCAAAGAAAACACGTTCTACCCAGGTACCGTCGTTCATTCGCATGGCAACGATTACCTTGCCATTTTCGAGTGTCTTGACGTATTTGACCTCGAAGTGTGCGTATTTTTTACCGTCACGAACGACGATTCCCTGACAAGCCTGATCGATTCCCGCGAACCCGGCAAGAATCTGTGGCTTCCAGTTAATGGTGTCGCAGCCGATTTCACCGGCGACGACAGGCCCGAACAGGCAGAAACTCAAGATGACGACAGACAATCTGCTCAGAATGCTCATATCATCCTCCTTTGTCCGGAAAAACCGGACAATCTTTCATTTCAGATTTGATACCTGAAATCCATGATTGAACATCGTGAGTTATACCTAACCATCATGATTCATACACAGAAATTTGAGGGAGGTTGTCGGTCCATTGACGGAAAAAACCCGCTGCCAGCCAAACCCGAAAATTCAAAGCCGCGGATAAACCCGCTCACGGGCACGACGCAACTGACCCGGATCATCGATTTCCGACCAGACGAGATCTGCCACCACCGGGCACCGGATCTTCCTGCGCGCCGCCGCCGCAACGAGGCAATCCGTCTCGTAATCATAATGAAGCGAAGTCGCAAATGCCTTTGCCGCGATCTCCTGCATCAAAGAAAACAGCTCAACGGAAATTTTCGAAATACCGACAAGCTCGCCAGCCACCGGTCCGCTCAAGGCATTGCGGTCCTTCGACATCGCACCGAGATCGCCGTCGTGCGTCTCGACCCAGACTTCGTCGCCGGCACCGGTCGACCCGGACAACAAGACGGCGTCCGGAGCCGGCTCGGCCAGTAATTCTGTCAGGGCTCGCGACTCGTAAATCAGGTCTGACTCAAGCAATAAAAAGTCCTGATCGACGGCATCGCGCGCACAATACAACGAATACATGCTGCCCGAATCGGCAAAGCGCGGATTATGCACGGTACGCATGAGTCCGGCAGAGCCGGCCGCCAGCCGTTCATAATGTTCGGCACCATGACCGGTAACGATAACGATGTCGTTTATCCCGGCGGTCACGAGTCGTTCGATCGATTCCTCGATGATCGTGAGCCGGCCAAACCGCAGGAAGCCTTTCGGAGACTCCCCGGCCTCGCCGCCCAGGCGCGTGCCCATGCCGGCAGCCAGGATCACGGCCGTGCGGATCATGCCAACGGACCGAACAGGTCGGCGAATGCACCGGCCAGTGCATCGAGATCCTGCTCATTGATCGCGCCCATGTTGGCAACCCGGAAGATGCGCGTGGCAAATGGCCCCTGCCCGGCATATATCACGAAACCGGCCTGCCTCAGGACATCGTGGGCCTGGCGATAGGTGCAGCCATCGGGCAACAGGTAGGAGTGGAGAACACAAGAATAATCATTCTTATTCAATAACATATAGATATTTAATGATGTCAGTTCTTGCTCAATTCTTGCCGCCCTTTGCCGGTAGATGCGCTGCCTGTCAACCCAGCCCCCCTCTTCGTGCAACTCGGCCAGCGCTTCGTGGAGCGCGAATGCCGCCGGCACGGCTGGCGTGAAGGGCGAGTAACCCTCGCCATGCTGGCCCGAATAATAGGCATGCAGATCCAGGTATACGCTGCCGGCATCGGTTTTTGCCTCGGTGAACAGGGCGTTGCGCGCAATCACGAATGACACTCCGGGAGCCCCGTGCAGGCACTTGTTGGCCGTGGCGGCCACGGCGGCCAGGTTCCACGCCCCGGCATCGATCGCCTCGGCCCCGAAACTGCTGACCCCGTCAAGCAACAGCGGCAAGCCCCGCGCCTTGCACAGCGCGCCGATGGCCGCCAGATCATTCAGGCGACCGGTCGTCGTCTCATGATGCACGGTCGCGACATGCGTGATTCCGGGCTGTTCGTCGAGCAAGCGGGCGACCGCCGCGACATCGAGCGGGGCCGTCCACTCGCCCTGTGACAGGTAAAACGGCTTGCGATGCGCACCGAGTATCGCCGCCATCCGCTCCCCGTACACACCATTGGCCAGGACCAGTGTGCGGCCGGCATCGGGCGCAAAACTCGCCAGCATTGCTTCGACCGCGCCAGTGCCCGAACAGGTCAGCATGACGGCGGAATAATCACGCTCCATGCCCGGATATATGCGCACGAGTTCGGTATTGATCCGGCGCGTCAACCCGGCAAATTCGGGTTCTCGGTGACACCAGTCGTCGCAAATCATGGCCTGGCGGACCCGGTCTGTCAGCGTGACGGGGCCCGGGTTCAGCAGGATCGTGCGCTTAGTCGGCATGGGCCTGATCCCCGCCGGCGAGATATCCCCTTAACCGCTCGGCGACCCCGGACGGCGAGATGTCCGGGCGCGGTAAATCGCCCGCCACCCCGGGCAGCGTCGGCGCATAGATAAAGGCGAGTTGCCCGGCCGTCGTGACCAGCTGTGCGCCGAGGTCTTCCGGTCGTGCGGCCGTGACTACGGTCGGATAGCCGCAAGCAGAGGCTACCGCACAAAAATCGACGCCCGCAGACAGGGTGGTTTGTCCGCCCGTCGACTCGTGAATGCCATTGTCGAACAGGATATGCACGAGGTTGGAGGGCCGCTGGCAGCCAAGCATGGCCAGTGCGCCAAGGCGCATCAGGAGCGCCCCGTCACCGTCGAGCACGACGACGCGCCGCGAGCGGCAGGCCAGCGCAATACCCAAGCCGAGGCTGGCGGCACAACCCATCGAACCGACCATGTATAACTGATTCACACGATCGTCGAGTGCATAAAGCTCGCGGCCGGTATAGCCGGTGGTCGCGATAACAATCGCATCTGCATCGACATTCGCCTGAACGGCGCGCAGCATGTCCATACGCCGTGCCGACGGAACCGGCAGCTCAGTCACCCGCGGTTCCGGTCGCGTCACGCGCGGTGTCGACTGCAATGCGTGGGCCGCAACGCTGCCCTTGCGCATGATCAGCGCAAACGGAAGGCGCCGGGTATCCATCGAGGCAATGGCGCGGTCAAGCACCGATTCGATCTCGTTTTCATCGGTCGGGAACCATTCCCAGGCAATATCGAGCAGATCGAGCAGATCGCCGGTGATGCGCCCCATCAATTCATGCTGCGGCTCATCGGCCGATCCATCCGGTTCGCCGCGCAGTGTGACGATAATCAGCACCGGGATACGAAACGTGTGTGTCAGTGACGTCAGGGGATTGATCGCGTTCCCGAAACCGGAATTCTGAAACATCACGATGCCACGCTGGCCGGCCAGCCCGGCGCCGGCCGCGACGGCGACGGCATCACCCTCGTTCGCCGCGCCGACATAATGCAGATCCGGATCATCGATCACGTAATTGATGAACGGTTTCAGATACGAACACGGCACGCCGGTATACAGAGAAAAACCGTACATGCGTGCATGCTGGATAAACGTGCCGGCTTCAATCATGCGAAGCTGCCTGCCGCGAGCAGATCGTCGAGACTGTCGACATCGAGCCAGTGCCCGGTCGTGTAGACGACCCGTACACGCTGTCCTCGTTGCACGAGTTCATCGAGAACATGATGTAACTTGGCATGCCGGTTCTCCGGTTGTGCGGCCATCTCCCTGGCGAGCGCCATAAAGACCGGCAACCCGCTCGCCGATACCCGCAGCACCCCCATCCATTCACCGTGGATCTCGTCGTCGCCAAGATCTTCCCCTGCCGCAGCCAGCGTCACGTTACGGTAAAAAGCCTGGCGCGAATAGGGTTCGGAACAGCGCACGTAATCGGCTGCCCGGCCGCGATTTACCGAAGCACTCCAGTCCGTATCGACGGCAATGACAAAGTCGGCTTCCGGTTCTGCCAGGCCATCGAGAATATAGCGCTTGAAAATGACGTCGCCGAAGGATACGTACAGGTCGCCGTCACATCCGTCATCGGCCACCGTTGCCAGCGCACAATCGAGCGACAACAATTCGTTGGTGTCGGCAAAATCCGGATTGTCGACATATTTGAGTGCCGGCAGGTTCACGGCCTCGGGCCGATAGCCGCGCACGACCGTGATCTGCTTGATACCAGACGCGTTGTACGCGGCAACGATATGTCCGAGCAAGGGCTGGCCACGCACTTCGATCATTGTTTTCGGCCGCTCGTCCGTCAGCATGCCCAGTGCATGGCCACGGGACGCCGCCAGGATAATGGCCTGTGCCGGCGTTTCCTTCGGCAGGTAACGCTCCTCGGCATCCTGCAACTCCGACGCACCCTGCAGCCGGAAGATCTCCTTGACCGGCGCGATCCGGTCTTCGACCGAGCACAGGCTCTGTTCGCGCGCCAGTGTTGCCGCGCATTCCTGCATCGTCGAAATCGCGGCGCGCAACATGTGGTTGGCCCAGATCGCTATCGAAAAGCCGGCCTCGCGCAACACTTCGGTCGGCGTGGCGTAATATTTCGTCGGCACGATCACGACCGGCGAGCGGTCGGCCCACTCGCGTTTGAACGCCAGCACTTCGGCCGGTGTGCTCAGCGCGCTGTGGATCAGAATACCGTCCGCCCCAGCCCCATGGTAAGCCTCGGCGCGCTTCAGTGCTTCGGCGAGACCCCAGCCGGCAATAAACGCCTCGATACGCGTGATGATTGCGAACTCGTCGTCAGCCTGCGCGTCCTTGCCGGCCTTGATCCGGCTGCAGAACTCGTCGATCCCGGCAAGCTGCTGCCGGTTACCGTCGATAAAGCTGTTGGTCTTCGGATACAGTTTGTCCTCGATGCACACGGCGGCAATGCCGCGCTGTTCGAGCTTGCGCACGAGACGACGAACGTTATTGAAATTCCCGTAGCCGGTATCGCCGTCGAGCAGGATCGGGATACGCGTCGCATCGGCCATGAACTCGAGCATCTCGAGCACCTGTGTCCAGCTCGCCTCATTACTGTCGCGCACGCCATACTGCGCCGACATGCACAGGCCACCGGCCCACAGACCCTTGAAACCGGCCTCCTCGCCGATCTTCGCGGTAATGCCGTTGTGCGCCTCGAGCAGAAACTCCAGATCCTCGCTGTCGAGCAGGCGCCTGAACTGCGTGGTTTTCTTCAGCGGAAAATCCGTTCCGGAACCGTGTCTTGCATTCATAATGCGCATCGTATCTCAGGTTTCGTCAAACGCGGTATTGCTGGCGGCACCCGAAACGATTATACGCCGCCTTTGCGACCGGCTCGGCGAGTGAGAGGCTGCCCGCAGGCTCATGAGTATGCCCGGTTGGACACGTCCTTTGCCGATAGGTTAGTTTATCCGCCAATTTAACAATATATGAAGGATAAGACCTGTGATGACCTTTACTCGATCCTTGACGATTCTTTTCGCCGCTGCGGCCATGTTCGGTTCAGCCGACAGTGTGCTAGCCCAGACCGAAGCCGACACCATCGCCGCCGTTCGGGCCCAGATCAGCACAAACCGGCAAGCCCTGGTCGCGGAAAACCTGGGGCTGGCCAAAGAAGAGAGCGAACAGTTCTGGCCCCTGTACCGCGAGTTTCATAATAAACGCGACAAACTGATGGACCGGCGCGTAACATTGCTTCGGGATTTCCGGGACAATTATGATAGCCTGACCAATGAACAGTCCCGCCAGCTTCTCGACGACTATCTGTCGCTTCAGCAAGACCTGCTGAAACTCAAGAAAAAATATGTCGGTAAATTCAGAAAAATTTTGCCAGATAAAATGACGCTGCGTTACTTTCAAATAGAAAATAAGATGGACACAATCATCGATTCTGAATTGACCCGGGTTGTGCCGCTGGCCCAGTAATCTAATCTGAACGAAAAATGGGCCCGAACCGAAATTTACCGGTTCGGGAATCCCGGTTCGTCCTCTGCTTCCTAGTTCCGCCTTTTCCGCGACAAACATTAGTCCAGACATAGATAAATCGATATCCTTGATCCTCAATGAGCAGCACTCCGCCTGCCGCAGGCCGGAACCATACATGAGCTGCACAACCGGCCTGAGGCGGTTTTATCGATGCAATGACAGCCATGGCCTTTTCATGCGAAAGAACCTGCGGCAGGTTACGTTTTTTCGGTGGAACAGGCCAAACCCTGTTCACGCGATGCATGTGGACCCGATCAAGGAGACGAACAGGCTGCTCTGGCCCAGATCGCGGAACATCATCCATTCTGATTTCCTCTTTTCGGCAGAAACAGAGCGCCATAACAGCATGAAAATCACAGGAAAATTTATCACCCTCTTAATCCATTCATTCTTTTCAGTTTTAAATCATGACGACTTCCTGGCAAACAAAGACAAGGCATGGATAACAGGCCTTGTTTCACCCAATATTTCCTTTGATAAAGTGAAAACACAGGATTATTCTGGGAATTTCGGACTGTTATAAAAGTGAGCAGCGAGCTTTTTCACGTGCCGGCTCAAAAACAAGCTGTTAGGTTGACTTGTGTGGAGATAACGATATGACCGACAAATACGATGGCGGTTGTCATTGCGGCAAACTGCGATATACCTGCAATAAGAAACCGGATTTCACATTTTACTGTCACTGTCATGATTGTCAGAAAACGACTGGCGGACCATTCTCGGTCGAACTGATGATAGATAGGCAAGCGTTTGAGATTGATGGCTCGAAGACTGCTTACACAGTAATCGGAGAATCTGGCGGCGAAGTGCATCGCTGGGCCTGTGATCACTGTGGCTCTGGTGTTTATCTTGAGTGCGATTCCGACCCCGAATATATTTTTTTAAAGGCCGGCAGCCTCGATGACGCCAGCTGGGTTGCCCCGGAAATGCATATTTTCACGTCGGCGAAGCAGCCCTGGGTCAATATCGATGATGGTCTTCCTCAGCACGAAACGCAGCCGGAGGTCTAGGAGTATCGCCACCTAAGGGCGAGCAGTTCGCCTTGATGGTGACATTGATGTTCTGAGTGTATTTCATGGTGCGCTTGATATCGACCGGTACCTTGTTTAGGTCGGAACATAACCAGGAGTCTATGGACTCCCCTGTCAAGAAGTAGTCAGATTTTCATTTTCTTTCTCCTGTAGCTGCGTGCATATTCCGGCCCAAAGTGAACACTCATTCTGGCTTTATATGAACACTTTTCCGTTTTTTCCGAAATAGCTGTTCACGATCCCGGAATGGACGTTCACGTTAAACCAGAATCCTTTTCAACGCATTGTGTACCGCTGGCCGATGATCGAAGGCGTTACGGAACCTTATTGCCAGTCCCGAAATAGGATAAAAGTGGATACTCGGGACAAAGTCTCATCAAACAACTACATCACACCGGAAGAACCCGTTTCACAGGTTCCTCAGGCGTGTGATCAGGGCCGCTGCGTCTTTCTGCCGGTTCGTGCGCTGGTACAGATTGATTAGCGCAGCGAGCAGACCGGGGTCGTCGCCGAAATATTCCAGGGCGCCGTTCAGGTATGCAATGGCTTCCCCGGTCTCGCCCTGGGCATCGAGTATCAGCGCGTAGGCGAGCGCCATGCGCGGTTCGGCACCCGTCGATGCGGCTGCCCGCCGCAATTCTGTCTGAGCCTCCCCGGTCCGGCCCTGGCGTACCAGCGACAGTCCGAGTGCGTAATGCAGCGCGGGTTGCTCGGGCAGTAAATCGATCGCCTTTCTCAGCAAGGTTTCACCGTCGGTTTCGCGACCCTGCTCTTTATACAGATCCGCGAGATTCACGGTGGCCGGGACAAAGAACGGGTTCAGATCCAGCGCGATCCGATAGGCCTGCTCCGCTTGCTCCGGGTGCCTGAGATTGCGCTGCAAATTTCCGATATTGACGTGTGCTTCGGCCCGTTCATTGTTGACCAGCTCCGCCTCGATGGATTCGTTCAGAACCGGCCGGAGTTTACTCTGGGCATGGGCGGGTAACAGCTCCAGGGCCACCGGCGCCAGGGCATTGGCCGCGGCTATCCTGACGGCCCTGAGCGGATCATCAAGCATCGCCGAAGCGTACCTGGCTATCAGCGGCGCCGGCGCGCCCTGCAGCTCCCGCGCGACGGCCCAGCGGATCAGGGGCTCTTCGCTGTCGGCCAAGGCCGCAAGTCTCTCGATCAGGGCGGCATCGCGGTAGAAAGGCGCCTGCATGATTGCCGAGGCACGAATGATTGCGGGCACGCTCGTATCGACGCTGAGCTCGTCAATCAGCCCGCGAGTACCGGGTTGCCGGCTCAGGATGGTTGCCAATTTTTTCTGCCAGTGTTTTCCGTCAGGTAATTTATCATTCGCTCTTAAAATACCGGCAGCCCACTCCGGGTCCCGGTCCTCATGACAGTTCGTACACGCATTAGGCGTACCAAATTTCAAACTGAGATCCGGTCGCGGCAGACGAAAACTGTGATCGTGTCGCGAATCGACTTGCATATAGGTTGTGGTCGGCATGTGGCATTCGATGCAACTGGCGCCGGCGGACCCCGCCCGGTGCAGGCGATGTTCGGTGGTGTCGAATTTTTCGGCTGCGTGGCATTTCAGGCACATTTTCGAACCGGGGGCCCGCAGACTCAGGCTGTGCGGCTCATGACAATCGCTGCACGTCACGCCGTGCTGATACATCCGGCTTTGCAGAAACGATCCATAGACGTAATCTTCGTCCCGGACCTGCCCGTCGACATGATACAAAGGCGCACTGATCAAAGACGGCCTGAAATCATCCAGCAGCCCGTCGCCGGGTCGGGGATGACGGCTGATCTGGCTGCGTCGGGAATGGCAGGCGGCGCAGGTATCGATTTCAACCGTCGTCGTTCGGGGCCGGCTGCGTGTGCTGTTACCGCTCCGGCGGTCCAGCATCCAGCTCACCCCGTCACGCTCATCAAAGCGCACGGCAAATCCCTTCCTGGTGTCGGGATTTTCCGGGTCGCCCTTCCCGCCCGAGCTGGCCCAGGCCACGTGCTGCGAACCGGGGCCGTGGCAGGCCTCACAGGCTACATTGATTTCAGCCCAGCTCGTCGAAAAGGTTTTCTTTTGGGCATCAAACGTCTTTACCAGACCCGTGGAATGGCAAAAGGCGCACATCGAATCCCAGTTCTGACTGGGGCGTGTCCAATGCAGGACATCGTTATGGTCGATCAATTCGTCGCCGTAAACATGAAACCAGCGCTGACCGCCTTCCGATTCGGGCCGGCTGTCCCATGACACGCCCAGGGTCTGAATTTTGCCGTCCGGGAGCTCCAGCAAATACTGCTGCAGGGGGCGCACGCCAAAAGTATAGCGCACCGGAAATTCGGCAAGATGACCGTCAGGGCCGTCGGTCTCGACGAAATAATTGCCGCCGCGCCTGAAAAAACGGCTGGTGACGCCATTGTGCAAAAATTGTGCCCCGTCGAAATCACCCAGAACGGACCGGTCATTGGCCGGCTGCATGGCCAGCTCATGATCGGAACCACGCCACAACGCCGCCTGTTCTTCATGGCAATCGACACAGACATCCGTGCCCGCATAGGTCGGCCCGGTCGATGCGCCGGCTTCCGGCTCCGGCCCTGCATCTCCACCGCAACCGGACAAGATAGCGGTGCAAAACAAGACTGTCGCGCAAAACAAAAGTGATACGATTCGATTCATTCTGGTCAACTAGCCTCTGAAAAAATCTCATACCGGATTGGCGTGCGAGGTACGGACCGGGTCACCGATATGTTTCGTGCATTGTTGCAGGCCCGCTCCGGATTGGCTACCGTTCCTCGCTGAAGCAGGTTCGTAAAAACACAGCCTCCCTTTTCCAGCCACACCAAAGGATAACCTGTTAATGACTTGTCAGACTCCCGAAGTGGGCCTGGTCATGGAAGCATCACCTGGCTATACCGCCCGGCTTGCCACGGATATCGAAGCCATGGGTTTCGATTACCTGCTGTGCCCCGACACGCAAAACCTGGCGCCGGATCCGTACGGCCAGTTGTCCCTGTCAGCCGCAAGTACGCAGACACTGCGCCTGGGCACCGGTGTCACCAACCCGGTCACCCGTGACGCTGCAGTCACCGCGACGGCCATCATGACATTGCAGCAGGAATCCGGCGGGCGGGCTATCTGCGTCATCGGCCGCGGAGATTCTTCGGCGGCACACATTGGCACGAGAAACGCGACGACCGCGCAATTACGCACCTATGTCGAACGCGTTCAGGCCTATATGACCGGCCGGACAATTGACCGCAACGTCACGCCGTCCGGGCTGCGCTGGCTATCGGGTCAGGAAATTGCACCGGCACCGGTCGATATCGCCTGTACCGGACCAAAAACCATTCGAATGGCCGTCGAGGTTGGCGACCGCATCAGTTTCGCGGTCGGCAGTGCGCCTGAACGTATCGAATGGGCCATCGAAACGGCGAACGATCATCTGCAGAAAATCGGCCGCGACCGGTCGACGATCAGTATCGGTGCATTCGTCAACCTGGTCTGCGACGAAGACGAACAGCGCGCCATAGAAATCGGGCGCATGATCGCCGGCATGGTTGCACATTTTGCCGGCATCAAAAATGCGCCGGTCAGCCACCTGCCGCCACAGCTCAGGGACCTGGCGATACACATGCAGAGCCGGTACGACATGGCCCATCATGCTCAAGAGGAAGCCGGCCATGCAACCGAGGTCACGAATGACTTTGTCGACTGGTTTTCGATCTGCGGTCCGCCGGAGAAGTGCCTGACGCGACTGCAGAAAATCGTCGACCTGGGACTCGATCATGTTTACCTGCTGGGCGGGTCGCCCGTCGCGCACCCGCATGGCGAACGCCAGGCCGGCATGATCAGGCAAACACGATTATTTGCAGAAAAGGTGCTGCCTGCTTTTCGGCATAAAGGGAACTGAATAACCGGCAGCCCGAATGATTGTCGACAGACGGATTATTCCTGCCCGAACTCGACTTCGATTTTATATCCGAACCACTGGCTGTTATCGATCAGGCGAATCCAGCGCGGCCTGAGTCGATACATGTTGGCGGTTTTCAGACGCTGCGCAATGGTTTCTTCATCCAGACCCTGCGGCTTCTCGAACAGCGCCTTGACGCCGGGAAATTTCAGCAGGTAATGTCGCAGCGCATTCATGCGCTCCAGCCCGCCGAGAGTCTCGGCAAATCCGGCAATCTGCAAGCCTTTGACTGTCGACCATTGTGCACAATCAATATTCACGGTCGCGACGACATCGGCGCCGTCGCCGATATCCCGTGCGTGACGCGTTCTGGCATCGGAAACGAAGTAAAGATTCAAATCCCTGTCGCTGGCAAAAAACAGACTGGCAGCCCACGGCTTGCCGTCTCGGCAGGTTGCCAGCGTGATGGTATTGTGCCCCTCCAGCATCTGGCGGATTGCCGCCGATTCGTCTACGGTCATTGGTCGGCGTTATTCGGGCGCTGCCCGCCGCTGCCCTGCCAGCGTTTAACGAGACCGCTGTCGATATCGAACAGATCGAGCAGGCGACCCACCGTTTGATTGATAATGTCGTCGATATCCTGCGGGTCATTATAAAAAGCGGGCATCGGCGGCACGAGCAACGCACCCATCTTTGCCGCCTGGTACATGAGCCGGCAATGTCCGACGTGCATCGGGGTTTCGCGCGGTACGAGGGCCAAACGTCGCCGCTCCTTGAGCACGACATCGGCCGCACGAACGAGCAATGAATCGGAGTAGGAATTGACGACCCCGGACAGGGTTTTCATCGAACAGGGCACGAGTATCATCCCGTCGGTCTGGTACGAACCGCTGGAGATCGTGGCAGCCAGATTCCGGTTGCTGTGGACGACATCCGCCAGCGCCTCGACTTCATCGACCTGCCATCCGGTCTCGAGCGTAATATTGAGTTTACCGCCCTTGCTGATCACCAGATGCGACTCGACATCCGGCAACGACCTGAGCACTTCCAGCAGCCTGATTCCGTAAATAACGCCGCTGGCCCCGGAAATCCCGACGATTAAGCGCATACCCGATCAACCCTTGAAAATACCAGAAAGCGATTGCCATGATACGGGTGTGCGGCGAACGAAACCAGCGCCGGAAGACACCGGGTACGACTTGTTCGTCAGGAAAAACGGCGACGGTCGCGCCCTTCGTTTCGTTTCTGCGAATGGCGTTCATATTCAAAATTCCCGTAGGCCGAGAAGGAATCGCCGCGGCGATCGTATCCGGCCCTGCGGTCGTCCTGCGGTCGCAGAAAACAGCGACAAACGTCCCGGTCGCAATCCGGCAGGGGGAAACGCGGTGCTTCTTCAGAAAGATAGCGGTGATCGGCGATGGCCCTGGCCGCATCGCACGGATTGCTTCCGATCTGTACCGAAACACCGTAAAAATGATGTGCTTTCCGGCGCGGCTGATTGCGCGTGACTTTGACCGGACCGGATTTTTTTGGTGTGCCAGGTGCTGCATTGAATTCCCCGGCCACCTTGTGGCGCAAGAGAAACCAGGCCGCACCAATACCGACCGGAAAACTGAGTGCCAGCCACCACCAGTTACTCATGGCCGGTCTCCCCCGGTCCGAACCGACAGGCATGGCCACCGATACGGCACACTGCAAAACAGGCAGAACCCGCTCACGCTGCACCGCAACCTATTTTAAAAAGGCGTTTCATTGGCGAATCGTGCCCGTTTACCGACAGAAATACCCGGAAACATGTCTCAGAATTGCGAAGTGACGATACAAAATCGCCGGCCGGCATCGGATGCCGGTCGGCGACTCTGGCCTGCCCAGTGTTATTTGCCCGTGGTTATTCGCCCGTGGTTATTTGCCCGTGTTATTTAAATTTGAACTGGACATCCAGCTGCAGGCGATTGTAGTCATGCTTGTTGCCGATGGCGGCATCGATTTCGTTGATAAAGTAGGTCGCCTTCAGGGCCGTCATCTTGTTCAGTCCGTAGGCAGCCGAGAGCTTATGCCCCTTGACATCGGTACCGCCGCCGCCAAAATCCGAGTCTGCCGTCAGGCCAAGCGCGGCATCGGCCTCCAGATCCTCGTACACATAGCCAGCCGACCACTGGCCGGCATCTTTGGCCTTGCCGATCTTCACGCCTGTCGACCAGCCGGTGTCATTGGCATCGGCGTCCTGGTTTTGCACAAAGTCCGCGAAGAACTTGACGGGCCGACCGGCGATCTTCGTACCCACCTCGGCAAATGCCTCGACCTCTTTGTAATCGATATCATACGTACAGCCGGTCATCGCCACCGGGTCCGTACAGGTGAAACTGTTGCCGAAAAAATCGTCTTCCTTGCCAAACAGTGATTCACGGCCCTGCGTGCCGATATCGAAATAGCTCGCGCCCACAGTGACGTTCGCACCGCTTAGCTCACCCTTCCAGCCACCTTGCAAACCCCAGGCAAAATCGGTGCCGATCTTGCTGTCGGCTTCGAGCCATGAGCCGAAGGCGGTACCAAAGAACCGGCCATCGTCCCAACCGGCCGTCAGGCCTTCCGGGCGCCAGTCACCGTCCCAGAGCATCCCGTTGCCTCCGGGGCGCACCAGCGGATTCTTGAATTTTCCCATGGTAATGACAGTGTGATCGATTCCGGTCCAGGACGCATAGGCCAGGTCGAGATTGATTTCCTTGCTGGAGCCGCCGCCGCCGAGCGTCACATTGGCCGAGACCGGGTCATTGCCGCCGGTCGCCAGGCCAAAACCAACCTCCACATCGTCCGACATTTCAGCCTTGATGGCGGTGCGGGCGCGAATTCGCGAACGGTTGCGCGTTTCCTTGCCATCCTCGTCGATGCGCTCGAATCGATAGCGAAAATCGCCACTGATTCCGACCCGGTCGGCCCAGGACGAACGGCTCCCGGCATCGACTTTCTCGGCCAGATCCTCGTATTTGGTCTTGAGGTCATTGAATTCTTTTTCGCTCACCTCTGCCCAGGCCGAAAAGCCCGTGAATAGCAGGCAGACTGTGATAAACAACGGGATCCCTTTCATAGTTTCATTACTCCGATACAAATTAGTTGAAAAAGAAAACAGCTTCGACCGTATTTAAGGCGATGCCGGAAACTGCATGAACGGTAGTTTGCCGTTGACGCGTTACAGTAATGTTACAGAGAATGAAAAATATTGAACCGGGTTTATCCAAATCGACCCGTCACATAATCCTCGGTCAACCGATGGCCGGGATTCGTGAAGATTTTGTCTGTCGCATCAACTTCGATTAACCTGCCAAGATGAAAATAGGCCGTGCGCCTGGATACTCGCGCTGCCTGGTGCATTGAATGGGTGACAATGGCAATCGCATAGTTATGCGACAGTTCCTCGATCAAGTCCTCGACTTTTGCCGTTGCAAGGGGATCCAGGGCAGAACACGGCTCATCCATCAAAATGACCTCCGGATTAACGGCAATGGTTCTGGCGATGCATAACCGCTGCTGCTGGCCTCCCGACAGGCCCGTTCCCCGGTCGTCGAGGCGATCCCTGACTTCATCCAGCAGACCGGCGCGTTCCAGGCTGCCGTATACGATATCGTCCATTTCCGCCCGGCTCGCCGCCAGCCCGTGGATCCTGGGCCCATACGCGACATTCTCGTAAATCGATTTTGGAAAAGGATTCGGTTTCTGAAACACCATGCCGATCCGTGAGCGCAACAGGACTACGTCGGCATCCCTGGCATAAATATCTTCACCATCCAGGCTGAACTGCCCCGACACACGGGCAGATTCAATCGTGTCGTTCATGCGATTGAGACAACGCAAAAACGTGGACTTTCCGCAGCCTGAAGGCCCGATCAGCGCAACAACCTCGCTGCGGCCAATGTCGAGATCGATATTTTTCAATGCGTGCGTATCACCATAATAGACATTGCAATCGCGAACCGTAATAACCGGATCGGTGGCGCGTATGTCACCGAAAGTCTGCTTATCCGAATCCCGCTCATCGTCCAGAGAGATGGATATATCCGGCTTCGATTCAGGACTGACGGGCGTAACCGTATCCTGCGCTATCTGCAAGTCCTTATTTCGCACCGGCGTTTCCATCGCATCCAGTTCTCTACTCATGGGATTGGCCGTGATTACCAGCGTCGTTCAAATCTGTTACGCAGCCACACGGCAGTGACATTCATCAACAGTAAAAACATGAGTAACACCATAATGGCGGCAGAAGTACGTTCGACAAAGGCCCGTTCGGGGCTGTCGGCCCAGAGAAAAATCTGAACAGGCAAAGCGGTCGAAGGATCCAGCGGAGTTCCCGGAACCTCGACGATAAACGCAATCATTCCAATCATCAGCAACGGTGCAGACTCTCCCAGGGCGCGGGCCATTCCGATAATCGCTCCGGTCAACATGCCCGGCATGGCCAGAGGGAGTACGTGATGCATGATCATCTGCACCCTGGATGCCCCGATACCCAGCGCAGCCGCACGGACAGACGGTGGAACGGACTTCAGGGCGGCGCGACCGGCGATGATAATAACCGGCAATGTCATCAGAGTCAGTACGAGCCCGCCGACCAGCGGTGTGGACCGCGGCAGGCCCATATAATTGATGAACACCGCCAGTCCCAGCAAGCCGAAAATGATGGAAGGCACTGCCGCCAAATTATTGATATTGATCTCGATAATGTCAATCCAGCGATTCCGGGGTGCGAATTCTTCGAGGTAAATAGCTGCGGCAACTCCCATCGGGAAGGCCAGCAGAATGGTCACCAGCAGCATGAAAAACGAGCCCTTGGTCGCACCCCAGATACCGGCCAGCTCGGGTTCCCTGGAATCGCCCGCGGTGAAAAACCGGGTATTGAAATGTTTTTCCATTCGTCCGCTGGCGATCAGTTTATCCACCCAGGCCAGCTGTCTGCCTTTCAGGCGCCCGGATTCCCGTTCTACAGAGCGATCGATCTGTCCCTTGAAGAGCATATCGATTTTGTCATCGGCCAACAGCCATATCGGGCGGGTCGAACCGATCAACCCCGGATCGGCCATCACCCGACCTCGCAAATCGAACGCCGCGCCGGTGCTCACCAGGGCCTTGAGCGCACGCCGGTCTTTGCGATTGTTCGCATCGGGAAAAATATCGAGCAGTGCATTGCGAATCAGCCGGCCATAATTTGCCGACGATAAATCCGCAGGCTTCCTGCCGCCGTCCGGATCGATTACCGCAGCGTCAAAAGTTATATCGAGCTTGATATACGTCTGCCAGAAGGCACCATAGCCATTACCAACGATTGTCACGAACAGGAAGGCCAGAAAGGAAAGCCCCAGAATGACAGCGCCGAGCCCCACCAGGCGAAACCGCCGCTCCTGGCGGTAGCGCCGGGCCAGACCTGCCTCGACGCGCCGTCGGCTCTCGTCAAACGGTATGACACCCGGTGTTGACGGTCGTGTTCCTTCGGAATTTTTCACGTCATGAGGCATTGCAAAGCTTACTCGTACTGTTCCCGATAGCGCCGCACCACCTGCAACGCAATGACGTTCAGCATCAGGGTTAATACAAACAGTACCAGGCCGAGCGCGAATGCGGCCAGGGTCTTGGCGCTGTCAAATTCCTGGTCGCCGACCAGCAGGGTTACGATCTGGACCGTCACCGTGGTGACGGCTTTGAGCGGGTTCACGGTAAGATTTGCAGCCAGTCCGGCCGCCATGACCACAATGATGGTTTCACCGATGGCGCGAGAAACTGCCAGCAGAATACCGCTGACAATCCCGGGTAAAGCAGCCGGAAATACCACACGCTTTACCGTTTCCGAACGTGTGGCCCCCAACCCGTAGGAAGCATCCCGCAAGGATTGAGGCACCGCGTTGATCACGTCATCCGACAGAGACGAGACAAAAGGAATAATCATCACGCCCATGACCAGCCCGGCGCCCAGCGCGCTTTCCGACGCGACACTGATTCCCAGGGACTCGCCGAGATTTCGCAATAAAGGCGCGACGGTCAACGCCGCAAAGTAACCATAGACCACCGTGGGAATGCCAGCCAGGATTTCTACGACCGGCTTCACCCATGACCTGATCCTGGGCGCCGCATATTCGGAAAGATAAATGGCGATCATCAGTCCCACGGGCACGGCAATCAGCATCGCAATCCCGGAAATCAGCAGGGTGCCGACAAAAAGGGGAATGGCGCCGAACGACCCGGAAGATCCCACCTGATCGGATCGAATCGCCGTTTGCGGACTCCAGTTCAAGCCGAACAGAAAATCCGTCAGCGGTATTTTATGGAAAAAACGGACTGCCTCGAAGATGACGGACAAAAAGATACCCACCGTCGTGAAGACCGCCAGCGTCGAGGCCAGAAAGAGCCCGATCCTGACCACTCTTTCTACCCGGTTTCGCGCGCGAAAATCCGGGTTCAACCGGGACCATGCCCAGCCAAACCCCAGCGAGACAACCACCAGCATGGATCCGGCCAGTGCCCAGCGGGATATATTCTTCAAGTGCGCGTACTGTTCGGCCGCCGCGGCAAGATCGGTGACACGATCCGGATTAATGAATTGCCCGGCGGCCATGTTCCTGATGTCATTGATTACCAGACCCAGCTCGGCAGCCGGCAAACCGCGCAGTTGCCCGGGCAGTTGACTGACGACCCAGCGGATCACCAGCGCATCACTTGCCATGAACCAGAAAATGAGCAGAAAGAGAGCGGGAATTCCGCAACATATGACAGTGTAATAACCGTAATATCCCGGCAGGGAATGCAGCTTCCGAATGGACTGCATGCCTCCAATGCGCTTCAACACCTTGCCACGGCCGAGCCAGTAGGCTGCCGTTAGCAAGGCGGTAAGCAGAAGCATGAGGGTGGAAATCCGCATAAATATATTCTGTTCAGAAAGAAAACAAACCACGACGGTCCGCTGACGGACCGCCGCAGTTTCCATTCAAAAATATCTCAGTATTTGTTTGTCATTCACGAATCTCAATGATCGGGCAGCTGTAAAGTACGCAACGATTTTACATCCCGCACGACTGCGTCCCGTTCTTCGTCCGACAGGGGAATCAGGCCTTTATCCGCCAGGTAACCATCCTCACCCATGGCCCGTTCGCTGGTAAATTCCGCAAGATATTCGCGTATGCCCGGAATTGCATCGACATGGGCTTTTTTGACATAGAAATAGAGCGGGCGGGAAATGGGGTATTCCCCGGAGGCAATCGCCTCGAAAGTGGGCTCCTGCCCATCGACCAGCGATCCCTGAATAATGTCGCCATTCTGCTCCAGGTAGCTGTAACCGAATATACCCAGGGCTTTTGGATTCGCCTTGAGTTTCTGCACGATCAGATTGTCATTCTCACCGGCTTCTATGAAGCGGCCATCCTCCCGAATCGTGTGACAGATGCTCTTGAATTTTCCCTTGTCCTGCTTTTTGACAGCGGCAATCCAGGGAAAAGTCTTGCAACCACCCTGCATGGCCAGTTCGACAAAAGCATCCCGTGTCCCGGAAGTCGGGGGCGGACCCAGCACTTCAATGGCAGTGGACGGTAATGCAGAGTCAATTTCATTCCAGTGTTGATAAGGATTGGGGACCAGCTTTTCGGTGCCCCGTGGGTCGGGGACCATTTTTGCCAGAGCGAGAAAGATGTCCCTGCGAGTCAATCTATAACGTTCCGCCTTGACGGAGTTGGCCAGAACAATGCCGTTATATCCGATCTTCACTTCGACAATCGCTTTAACGCCGTGGGATGCGCAATTCTGCACTTCCGAAGGCTTGATTCTCCTGGAGCTGTTGCTGATATCCGGGTATGCCACACCGACTCCGGCACAGAACAATTTCAGGCCGCCGCCCGAACCGGTAGATTCGATTTTTGGCGTTTTATAGCCGCTGACTTTTCCGAATTGCTCGGCTACCACCGTGGCAAACGGATAAACCGTCGAAGAACCGACGATGCTGATGTAGTCCCGTGCCGCCTGCGCGTGCACCGCACCGGAAAGCATCCCGAGCACGACCAAACACACTGTTCCAATTATATTTTTCACACTTCCTCCTGCGATAACCATCAAAATTCTGCTTCGCTGCGCACTCTAGTGAGCGTTTGTTACGGAAATATTTCAGTAAAGAAGATAAGCAGCTCACTCCACGCCTATTTCCTGCCGGATCTCCTCCAGACCCAGGTGCCGGATGTCCTGACCGTGAACCATGTAGATCACATATTCCGAAATATTCTTGGCATGATCGCCAATGCGTTCCAGGGCACGCGCCACCCAGCTCACATCCATGAATCGGCGAATGGTGCGCGGATCTTCCATCATCAGGCTGATGCACTGACGCAATATCATGTCGTACTCTTCATCGACCAGCTTGTCCTCTTCGACCACCTGTAAGGCATCTTTGACATCCAGGCGTGAGAATGCGTCCAGCGCTTCATGCAGCATTTTCTTGACATGCTCGCCCAGCTCGCTGAGTTCATGATAATGATCGGAGTGCTGTTGACTCGACGCCAGATGAGAAGCCAGGTAACCGATTCGTTGCGCCTCATCCCCGACACGCTCCAGATCCGTGATGGTCTTGATGACCGCGACGATCAGGCGCAGGTCAGTGGCCGCCGGTCCGCGGGTAGCGAGAATCTGGCTGCATTGCTCATCGATGGCCACCTCCATCTGGTTAATCTCGTGATCCCTGCCCGCAACCGCCAGACCCATCTTGCTGTCACCGGCCACGATCGCTTCGATGGCAATATCCAGATGATTCTCCACCATGCCGCCCATGCGCAACACCTCGTTACGCAGGCTCTCCAGCTCTTCGTTGAAGCCACGGGAAATGTGCTGACTAAATCGTTCCTTATCCATATTCATTCACCCACCAATAATCGCGTCAGGGGAAAGTGGCAGATAAAAGTACTCCCCTCGCCCAGCTTGCTTCTAATTTCCAGTTCCCCGTCATGACGCTTCAGCGCATGTTTGACGATGGCCAGACCCAGACCGGTTCCACCCTGCCTGCGGTCCCGTCCGCTGTCGGCACGGAAAAAACGTTCCGTCAGGCGTGGGATATCTTCGGCAGCAATGCCTACACCGGTATCTTTGACGCTCAGATGCCCGCCCTTGTCATCGACGCGCCAGCGAATATCCACTCGCCCGTCCTTTGTCGTGTATCTCAGCGCATTAAAAACCAGGTTCGCTGCGATGGAACGAATTTCCGCCTCCTCGCCCAGCAGCTTCGCCTCGCTGTCCAGCTGTAGTTCGACCGTCTGCGGCCGCTCGTCGATCACCAGCATTTCATTTTGCACGGCACGCAGCAATGCAGCCATGTCTACTGATTTATCCATGGAACCGGGCTCGGAAGACTCGAGCCGGGATAATTCGAGCAGATCATTGACCAGCAAGTTCATTCGTTCTGCCTGCTGACGCATGTCCTGAATGGGACCGGCCCAGGCATCGGGCAATTCGGCATCGTCACTCAATGTATCCAGGTATCCGCTGATCACCGTCAGAGGCGTCCGTAATTCGTGCGAAGCGTTGGCCACGAAATCACTGCGCATGCGCTCAAGCATCACACTCTGCGTGATATCCCGGACCAACAAAAGGCGTTGATCGGGGCCATAGGGAATGATCCTGCATGACAACCAGGTATCGGCGCCGACCAGGCCGGGTATTTCGACGCTGTCACGACGCTTGCCGGATTCCAGGTAAGCGACGAAAGCCGGATGCCGGATCAGGTTATCGATACGCTGCCCCATGTCGCGCTTCTTTTTCAGTCCCAATAGCTGGCGAGCCGCCTTGTTGTAATTAATGATCTCGTGATTCGGATTCAGGATAATGCCGCCGTCGGGGAAGGCCTTGGCCGAGGCCCGGAGTTCCTTGATCAGGCTGCGCCAGTTTCTGCGGTTTTGTCGGGCGCGATCCTGGATAAACTGGATGCGCGCGAAAGCGCGGGGCCATACGCCGTTCCCATCCGGCAAATCGATCGATTCACCGGTCAGCAACCAGCGTTCCAGTCGAAACAACTGCAGGATATGCCATGCCAGAAGGCCGGCCAGGACGATCAGCAAACCGATCAGTGTTTGCCCGTACAGCGCGCCGATCACGCCGCCGCCGAGCAGCGCCGCGGCGTGAAGGAGAAAAAAATGAATCCAGATTTTCTGCATGTTAGTGGACCGAGAAACGGTATCCGGCACCCCTGACCGTCTGCACGTACCGATCGGCGGAACAGTCCTGAAGGGCCTGACGCAATCGCCTGATATGAACGTCGACCGTGCGTTCTTCTACGTATGCATTCCGGGTCCAGACCCGGTCCAATAGCTGAGTCCGGCTGTATACGCGTTCCGGATGCTGCATGAGGAACTTCAGCAGTCGAAACTCCGTGGGCCCCAGGCCGATTTCACGGTCCCCGGCCGTTATCCGGTGGGTCACCGGATCCAGCTGCAAGGTTCCGGCGATTAACGGCTCTTCCACATCGGGTGCCGCCCGGCGCAGGACGGCTTTGACCCTGGCCAATAATTCACGCGAAGAAAACGGTTTGGTGATGTAATCGTCTGCACCGCTGTCGAGTCCCAGTAACTTGTCTTTTTCCTCGGCTCTGGCGGTGAGCATAATGATTGGCAGGTCCTTGCAGGTCTGATCCCGGCGCAACAAACGGGTGAGCTCCAGGCCACTGGAATCCGGCAGCATCCAGTCGATCAGCACCAGATCCGGTCGTGAATCGGCGATCCGGATTCTCGCGCTGGCTGAGTCCTGCGCCTCATCCACCTCGAAGCCGGCGCGCGACAGATTAAAGGCCACCATCTGGCGAATCGGCGCCTCGTCTTCAACCACCAGGATACGCTGTGTCGTCATCGGCTCTTCATGTTGACAAATGCGGTCATTACAACAGGTTTGTATTACAGATTTATTACCGGCACACGCATCAGGGAAAATGTGATTATAGAGACGATGCGAGATGAAAACAGGTTCCCCGGGAAGACTGAAAAAACCTGCCTGATCAGCAGGATAACGCATGGCAGAGGGCTTATCTGTCAATCGATTCAAAGCCTGTTCCACCCCCCGGGTCGGGTATTATGGGAATTACGCATTGGGTCCTGTCGGACTCTGCCCGCAAGTTTGAGGTTGTACTGCGCTCCGGTTCTCACGCCAATCGACCTCGTTCCGGGCAGCAACAGTTCGTCGGTGGAAGTTCAAAACATCGTTCGCTTTTTGATGATGCTCGACTAACGACGGCGATCCCGCCAACGGCCCTTTCGGTCTTGTGGTCAATGCGGTTACCGGGATGGTGACCCAGGTATTGCCTATACCGCAACCGCGATCGAACAACCGGGAATCTGCACGCGGTTGGAGGCTTTGATTGACGCCACAAGCGATCCATCGACCGCTTCTCAGATAAGCCCTGCAGACAGGCTCGATGCATTCGGCGGGTCGTAAACGCCCGTTTGCAATTCACCAATGAATGCCAGAGAATTCTTTTCGGCGCGGTCGAAGTGTAGCCGCTGGATAGGAGTTACTCACGGTAGCATTGCCGGCCGGAGTTCCTTTGCTCGTGCATGTCAGCATTATCGTGCGATTCAGCCCCCTGCACTCGTCGTTTGTTACCTGATCAATACGTCCGACCCGGCGCGCCGGGCCGGCTCCTGCTGGAATGCCCTGGAATAAAATGGCTCTGTTGGATACCGGGTTTCGTATTGCGAGTCTTTTGACCATCAGTGTGCTGTTGACACACACTGCATGGGCCGGTCCATGGATGGCGCCGGGCGATTCTGCATTGCGACAAGACATTCAGATTCTTGCAGATGCCGGCATTATCCAGGCCCCGATCACGACCTGGCCGTTGTCCTGGGGCGATATTGCCGCTTCCCTTCAAAACCAGGACGATGTTTTGCCCGCTTACCAGGAAGCGGCACTGCTGCGCTTGCGCAGGCGAGCTGCCGATGCCACGGCCACCGGCGCGGTGCAGTTGCGCGTACGGGCCGGTGCAACGGAGAACCCGCGCCAGATTCGCACCTTCGAAGACGGGCCACGAGAAGACGGGGAAATCGGGGCGACGGCGGGCTGGACCGGGGACCGTTTCGCGCTGGGCGCATCGATCCAGTACGTGGCCAATCCGCAGGATGGCAAGGAATGGCGCGCCGACGGCAGCTATATCGGCATGGCACTGGGCAACTGGATGCTCGCCGGATCGCTGGTCGACCGCTGGTGGGGGCCGGCCTGGTCCGGCAGCCTGATCATGAGCAGCAATGCACGCCCGATCCCCGCCATTACCCTGGATCGTAATTTTACTACGGCGCCCCGGAGCAAATGGCTGAAGTGGATAGGCCCATGGGATCTGGCCTTGATGGTTGGACAGCTCGAAGGTGACCGCGAAGTCTCGAATCCGGTTTTCTTCGGTTTCCGTTTTAATTTCAAACCCACTCCGCAACTGGAGATCGGGCTGAACCGCACGGCGCTGTTATGCGGCGACGGCCGTTCCTGCACGTTGCGGGATTTCTACTTCATGTTGGTCGGCAAGGACAACCGGGGGCAGAATGTTTCGCCCGAAAACGAGCCGGGGGATCAATTATTCGGCTTTGACGTACGCTGGTCCCCGGGAACGCTGCCGTATGCATTCTATACCCAGTGGACCGCCGAAGATCTGGGCAAAATCAAGCCCTAAATTCCTCGGCCTGTTCGGTGCCGAGACGTCGGGAGAAATCAGTCGCCTGGGGAGTTATCGGTTGTATCTGGAATGGGCGGATACGCAATGTGATTTCGAACCGTGGCGCAACAGTGATGCCAACTGTGCATACAACCATACTATTTTCCAAACCGGGTACCGCTACCGCGGACGTGCCATCGGCTCCAGCCTGGACAACGATGCCTCTGTCTTCACGCTCGGCGGCATGCTCATCGATCATCACGACAACTCATGGTTACTGACATTGAATCTGGGCAACCTGAACCGCACCGGTCCGAAAGACATCCGCAACACCGTGGCACAGGTCAAAACCCGTTATCGTGAGATCGAACTGACCCATCGCCGCGTGCTGCCTTTCGGCACGGTGGACATGGGAGCCGGTTACGATTATCGGAAGAACGTGGAAACTGGCAAGACCGACGGTGATCCGCGGCTGTTTCTGCGCTGGGAATACGGTTTTTGAAACCCGGTAATTGGTGTCTGATACCACCACATATCAACCGAATAAGCGACTGATGCTCAAATTCAGGGCATTTGAGGCCAGAGATACGCTGTCTTTCATGCTGGCCGAGCACATCAGCGGGGCGCTGAAAAATGCTATCGCCAAACGGGGTAACGCCACGCTCGTCGTCAGCGGGGGCACATCACCGGTGATGCTGTTTCACGCCCTGCGCCGGCAAGTGCTGCCGTGGAGAAATGTGACCGTCGTGCCCAGTGACGAACGACTCGTTCCGGTCGATCACAAGCACAGTAATGAGGGCATGATACGCAGGGAACTGATGTGTGAAAAAGCGGCAATGGCACAATTTTTGTCACTTGTAACCGTGCAAGCACCGGACGATGAGCACCTCATGAATCTGAATTCGAGGCTCGATGACCTGCCCAGGCCCCTGGACATGGTCGTTCTCGGCATGGGCCTGGACGGACATACCGCATCGCTTTTCCCGGATTCTCCGAACATTGCCGAAGCACTGACCTGCACTGACCATTGTGTCGCACAATATCCCGCACATATTGAAACAGGCCGAATAAGCCTGTCGCCCGCCTTGCTGCTCAATGCGAGGGAAATTATCCTGCTGTTTTTCGGCTCTGACAAACGCGCTGTTTACGAGCTCGCAATGGCAGACCGGGACGTCGCGGCAATGCCGGTCCGTTTTCTATTGAATCAGTCGATTACGCCGGTTCACATATTTTGGGCGCCTTGACCCGGGATGCTCAATTCAGCCTGCACCCGGCGCAGAAGTCATTTGGCAAAACCGGAAAGGGGTAAGACAGCGCAATAACGTTTCAGGGCAATTCATATCCGAGAACTGGCGCTGCAAGCCAGGCAACGCCCACCAGGAAGCAGGCGGTCGCGGCCAGATACATCGAGCTTTTGATGAATCGGGGTGCAAATGCTCCCAATCTTGCGGTAACGGTGCCAATCGCAGCTGCGAATCCGGCCATGGCCAGAATCGAGCCCGCGGCAAAAGCCGCGAGATAGAGAAAGGACTCGTACAGTGTCGCGAAGGCGAGGCTCGGCAAAACGCCCATCAGATGCGCCATGCCACCTACACCATGGAGCGTTCCGGCTCCGAGCGCCGCATGCATGTGCAGATGCATGCGGGCGGGCGTGATATCCGGGGCATGTCCATGATTGCGGCCATGAACATGCAGGTGAGAATGCACCTTGCCGCCGTGCGCGTGCTCGTGCAGATGAAACTTGTCCGAGCAAGCCATGCGAAATGCAAATATACCGAACACAATGAGCATGATGCCGACCAGATGTTCACTCCAGGCGCCGACAGTCGTGAAATTGATCGTGTTTCTCGCAGCCAGCAAAACCAGGGCAACGATCAGCACCCCGAAACTATGGCCGACTCCCCATCGGGCGCCGAGCCATGCGGCTTTGCTTCTGCGCCCAACCGAAATCGGCAGCAGCGCCGCGAGATGATCGGCACCGGTATAGACATGAACGATACCGGCAATGAGTCCTGTCCAGACTATAAAAAAAAACTGGTCCATATTTTCAGGCCGATCCCGGCAAACGGCGGGATCGAGAATCCGGGTATGGCAGATGGCGCAATCTCGAGGAGAAGTTCATGGATAAATCATCAGATAAATCATCAGATAAATCAATGTGCCCGGAGGCGAAACACCGGGAGATCACCGGCACAATTTGTAATTCGGTTGGTGGTCATTATCATATTCTTGTTGATCCCGGAAACCGTGTGAATTTTACCCGTTATGTTTTGTGCGGCCGCCGAAAACCATATGCTTCCCGCCCCGTTGCCGGCAACGGATCATGACAAAATCGCGCTCTTATTGATATAGCCTTGTTGATATAGCCTTGAGTAATTCCCGCCAGCCACCGTCATCGCCGCAGGCGGATTCCAAACCCGCCAATATCGTCACCGGATGGCCCCTGTTTGCCCGCATCCTGCACTGGTCCGTCGCTTTGCTAGTGGCCATCGAGGTTCCCCTGGGTTTCTGGATGCCGAACATTGCCGACGCCCGAACCACCCCCCCTGACAATGGAAACTGGATCATACCGACGATCAATGCACACCACACCATCGGTTTTCTGATTCTTATTCTCGCTCTTTTGCGCGTCAACTGGCGTCTGAATAATCCCGTGCCCGAATTGCCGGCTTACATGAACGTCTGTGAACGGGTGTTATCCCGGGTAACACAGCTATTTCTCTATCTCCTGATGTTTATCTACCCATTAAGCGGCTGGGCTGCCGCATCGACATCCACTGACACAACCCCGGTTTTTTTCTTCGGATGGGAAATTCCGCGGATGGCTACGCAATCCTCCGGGCCGGAGAATTTTACCTATGATTTATTTGCCAGCCTGCATGAAGCTTGCTGGAAAATCGGTGGCGTATTGCTTGCGTTGCATATCGCCGGAGCACTGTGGCATCAGTTCATAAAAAAAGAAGACGTATTGATCAGAATGTGGCGAAGCTCAGCCATGGGGTCGAACCAGCCTAACTGAACAACCCTCGCCTATAAGGCGAGGGGTTCTCAAGGAGGGTCGATTTGAAATCGACTGTCGTCAACTACGGGCTCGCCTTCTTGCTCGTCGATATAGGCCTGAATCATCTCATCCGT
>Ga0114931_10000889_pt1 | contig 37463 bp, 38 predicted proteins | sample 2SBtaG_FD_89579 | JGI IMG/M metagenome (GOLD analysis project Ga0114931, IMG submission 89579) | Deep subsurface microbial communities from Kolumbo volcano to uncover new lineages of life (NeLLi) - 2SBTROV14_V59a metaG | ecosystem: Environmental > Aquatic > Marine > Volcanic | place: Kolumbo... | reverse complement strand
TTGTCGGCTTTCGTGAACTTCTTCTGGGTGAAGTCGAAAGCGATGTTCTGGATGGGCGACCCTTCCGGCAGCTCGAATGCGTGACACCTCGTCGGGTCGGTGAAGAATTGGCGCAGGTCGTCGTCCGTCGCGTCCTCGGCCAGCACGTGCTTGGAGAAGCAGAGGCAGGCCGTCGCGCGGCAGCGCTTGTCCAGCTTGCTCCGCGGGATTGGCGGACGCAGGGCTGCAGGGTCGAGCTGGTACTGTTGCCCTGCCTTGTCGTTGAACCGCCACGCGGGGAAGGGGTGACTGATCACTCCCTTGGTGTCGACCGCCCAGATCGTGCCGTCGTAGTTGTCGCGACCCTTGATCGAGACTTGGTGGCCTTGCTGGACGCCAGCCGTCTTGGTAACGAGCGGGAAGGTGAAGCGGAACTCGAGCGACTTCTCCGATTCTGCGGTCTTGACGAGGCTGTCGAGATTGTCATAGATGAGCTCGTAGGTGTTCAACGCTTCCTTGTCGGGGCCGAAGAAGACATGGTAGACCTTAAAGCCGACGATGAAGATGATGAGGCAGATGACGAAGATGGCGAAAGTTTCGAGGAGCGTGGTGAGACTAATCTCGATCGTGCCGCGACGTCTCATCCTGCTACCCCTTCTTCACGTCTATCGCGACGGGGTAGTACGCTTTCTTGATCGTTTCGGTCGTTTCGCTCTCCCCCTTCTTCTTGACCGTGACGAGGAGGGCGTAGCCCTTCTTCGGCATGGGACCTGCCTTCTCGACGAACTCCGCGCCCGTGCCGCTCCACAGCAGGACCATGTTGTCAATCAAGCCCTTGGCCTTCTTGTAGCACTGCTCAATCGTGTCGAAGTTCCCGCTTTTCCCCTTGCCGTCCGCGAAGAGACGGCATTCCTCGTCGGCCGGCCCTTGGCCCGGGGTGCCGAGGAAGGGCACGTAATAGATCTCGATGATGTCATTCTTCGCGACCACGACCTGCTGGAGCGTGTCCGGCACGAGCTTGTAGTCGTTCCCGTCATACGACACGACGAGACTGCCGGGCGTGAAGTACTTGCCCCGGTTGTTCGGTGGCAACAAGCAGCCGTAAGGCTTGTCATCCGGGCAGAGGGCGCGCGTCACGTACACCCAGCCGGGCCGGCCGTCGCACCTGCTCGTCTTCATGCACTCCGCCTGGCCGGCGATGCCGCCGACGCCCTCCCAGGAGACGACATCATTGATGATCTCCACAGGCTGCTCATAGACGTATTTCTGGATGAGCGCGTAAGCGATCGTCAAGAGGATGAGACCTATTGCCAAGCCGATGATGGCTTCCAGGAAGTTCATGCCCTTCCGTCCCCTAATGCTCCGACGACAACTCATATCCACCCCTCCTCGGCAGCTTTCTTCAGGAAGAGCGCCAGCATTTCCTGGCCATTATAGAGGAGCTTGCTCTGCACCTCATAGTTACCGGCAGCATCCTCTGCACGCATGCAGAGCACCTTGACCGCGTTATCCCGGTATTCCATCTCCTCCCGGTCTGAGTTGTACCGCACCCAATACCCTGTCTCGGGATCGGGACAGCCATGCCAGCTCTCGGCGAGTCCGCCACCCGTCGCTCCGGTGATGATCCGGGTGGCGAAGGAGAGCGGATCTGTGACGTACGCGTAGCTGTACGGCCGCTGGGCACAGCCGCTCGTGAAGCTCGCGTCCGGCTTGCTCTCAGGGTCTGCACAGCTCATCGTGATGGTACTCTCGAAGGATTTCGCGATGCTGAAGCTGAGCGTCAATATCGGCGGCGTCGCGTCTATTCGTATCGGTGTCGGCACGTCCTTGTACAGGCCGAGGCTGTAGATATCGCCTTCGTTCGTGTCCGCCTTGATGCAGACGTACTTGCCGTTTTCGTCTTCGGTCTTGAGGGTGTAGCGCCAGCGCGCCTCTGAGGCGGCGCCGTACTTCGCCAGCCCGTCGATATCCTGGTAGCCTCCTTCCGGGACAGTACCTGTTTTGTGGCAGTCGAGCGGGTCAGGCAGGTAGGCGACCGTGAAGCCGCGGCATGCCACCTTGTTGCAGGTGATGTCGATGTTCTTCTCCTTGGCCAAGCCCGGCGCGGGTCCAGTGACGCGCACGCGCTGCTCGGGCGCGATACGGAACGGGTAGCTCGTCACGATGTCCTTGTGGCTCGAGCCCGGGAAGCTCGTGTTGACTGTGAGCGTGAAGGGGATGGCCCGTGGCGTGTCGTCCGGGACGTTGATGTCGAAGTTCTGCTGCCAGGGCTTGAGCCCGAAGCATGCGTCGTCATTGGTCTCCAACTCTTTGAGGAGCTTGAACTTCTTGGGCTCGGCGCCGGCTAGATTAAGGTGAGCCGCGAGGGTGCACGTCGCGTACTGCTCAGCGATTATCGCCTTGATCTTGTTCGTCTTGCCAACGACGAGCTCGTTCACCGCTTTGGAACTCGCGGTCTGGTCGTTCACTGTAAGGGTGATGCTCGGCGAGCGATCCGGCACCCGAACGAAGACGCTGTGCGTGTATGTGCTGCACTGATCGAGACTGGTGCTCGCGTCGCAGCTCTTCTTGTCGACGATGATGAGGGTGAATTTGATGTCGTGGCCGAGCAAGGCAGAGTACTTGCTGAACGGGATGGCGAACGTGCTCTCCCCGGCGTAGTCACTGCACGCCTTCAGGTCCGACCGCGTGACGGCCGTCCGGGCACTCACGGGGTGCTTGCGCTGATTCCACGCGTCCTGGAACGGCGGATGCTTGTTTCCCGTGCTTTTGGAGTAGTCGCTCGCTTCCTCGTCGTCAGTCTTGACCTGCCAGTAGCAGAGCGCGTCCTTCGCAGTCTTGCCGAAGGCGAGGGTGAACGTGCCCTGGAACACGTACTTGTTCCCCACCTTCTTGGGCGTGAGCTCGACGCTGGTACCGTCGCGGAGCGCTTTCGTCTTGTCATTGTTGTAGTAGAGCTTCACGTCACTCGAGCGGACGAAGCTGTCCTTCCCGAGCGTGAGGGGCTGGCAGCACTTGGCGCCGTTGAAGTTCTCGGCGCAGTACGCGTTCCCGCGGAAGTCCTGACGATACCCGCTGCCGCAGCTCGTCAGACACTCGCCGTCGCAGACGTACGCGCTCTGCGCGCCTTTCAAGATGTTCCCGATGATGGGGATGCCGACGAACCAGAGGAAGATGAGCCCGAGGACGAGGATGATGAGCGTGCTGATGCTGACGGAATAGCCGTTGCGATCACCTCTCATCGTGCAGACCTCACGAGTGAAAAACGTGAATGACATGTGAAAAACGTATGACGTCCGGATCTCTTCAGCTCAGGGGCTTCGCGCAGCACACCTGATTGTCTCCTGTGCAGTCCTTGCTGAAGAAGCTCCCAATCCGCTGGTAGCCCTCCGGGCAATCCTGGTTGGCATCGATGCAGGTGCCGCCCTTCTCGATGCATCCACTCAGACCCTTGTTTGCTCGCCCGACGTTCGTCGCGAGGAGGTAGATGAGGATGGCTGCAGCGAGAAGCCCAATCACCATGATGATGACGGTATTCAGACTGAGCTCGACGCCAGTGCGCGAGCTCGGCGGGACGCTCACGACCCCTCACCCGAACCAAAAGGTTGGAAGCAGCAGGTCTGGTCGGCAGGACAGTCGGAGGGGACGCTGATAAAGCCCTCGCCCTTCACGCTGGCACAAGTATCGCCGCCGTACAGGTCTTCGCAGCCGCCGCCCGGCTTCGCCTCGCACCCAGTGCCGTCGCGCACCTGCTGCGCCGTGTTCGTGACGAGCAGGACGAGCACGACTAGAACGATGAGCGCGATAGCCGCGATGATGATGACATTCATGGAGAGTTCGACGCCGCGTCGGTCCATAATGATTCACCTCGATTCCCACGTGCCGCGGGATTTCCTAGACGAGAACCCGAGGAAGAGCGATTTATAAAGGTTGCGGAGGCTACGGGTTCACGATCCCCTTCGCGGCGCCGGGGGAGAAGGCATTGATGACACTCTTCGTCGTCTCGGTGATCCAATGGCCGAACGCGAGCCAGATGAGGAGGATGATGAGGAGGACCATGATGATGGCGAAGATGGTCTTCCACATGCTCTGGCCGCACCGAGAGCGAAGAGGCCACCAAGCAACTAATCTCATCGTCAGCCACCCCACCGCGGGAACGCGGCGAACAGGCCTTCCGTGCCGCGGAACACGTAGCCAATGATGAGGAGGATGACGAGGATGAGGATTGCCATGCGGAGCGCGTTGCCCCAGTCAACCTCCCAACCCTTCCGGTTCAGGCCCATGACACCTCCCAACGATCCCCACCTTTTTATGGGTTCCGGCTCTACCATCGCCGAGCTCCCCTCCGCACCTCGCAGGCACTCATGAGAGGGTGGCAGCAGCGTAGTGTCACGAGGAGAACAGACGAGAAAACGAGAACTGACTACACGTCCATGACCCTGCTCGGGCGCTCCCTGCGCTGCGAGACGCGCTCGCAGCCGAGCTCCGAGAAGACGGCGTCGTCATTCGGCACAATGAGCACGGTGCCGGCCCAGGAGGGCTCGTCCACGGTACCTGTGCTACCGGCCTGGGCCAAGACTGAGTAGGAGTGCGCGACGAACGCTGAAATGTAGAACTTGTGCTCCCTGAGAAAGTCCCCTGTCCGGTCGAGCACCTTGGCAGAAGTGCGAGAGCAGCTCCCGCTCGCGACCAAATTGGCGAGGAAGCAGCTCACCTGGAGCGGCACCGTGGCGTCGGCAGGGAGCGTCGCCGGCGCCTCGTCCCTGATATAGTAGAACAGGACGGCGTACTGGCCGGCAGGCAGCGTCGCGAAGCGCGGCTTGGCGGCCTCCCACGTTCCCGGCACCGGGAAGAGATAGTCGCTCATCATCCCGTTCGGCGCAGGGGTTTTCTCGAGACGCGCGGCAAGCCCGGTCACCTCCTTCGGCAGCGCGAGGTAACCGCAAGGGTTGCAATAGATGCCCTGCTGCGCATAGAGCGGCCGGTCATGCGACCAGGCAGGCTCCCAACGCTCGCGACAGAAGCGCAAGGCCTTCACGACCGCATCGCCAGGGTCATCCTGCACTTCGTGCTGCACGGGTTCGCAGGTGATGCTAGCAGCGAATTCCTCCTCGCTGATATCCAGGAGGAAGCTATGGGTCCGGATGCTCGTCCGGCAGACGCTCTCCTCGGGCGTGTCCGCCTTGGCGTGGTAGATTCTCGTGTAGAAGACGAGCCCGAGCAGCAGCACGATGACCGCGATGACGGCGACCGTGACCAAGGAGAAGGTGCCTCCTTGCTCCCCTTTCCTCGCTGCGTATCGTCTCATCGCGTCTCCTGCATCCTCAGGCAAAGTAGCCGGCGTTGCACACATCGCTGTTCAGCTGGTCGGCGGGAAAGACCCACGCCGCGTACGTGCTGACACCGTTGTCATTCTCTGAGGGTGCCCTGTTGAAGAGCTTGGCCACAACCGCCGCTTGCTTGAAAATCATGAACGAGGGGAGGAAGCTGAACTTTTTCAGCCAGACTGAGTCGTCCAGCCGTGCAAGGGCGTCACTCTCTTCGTACAGTTTCTTATGCCACCACGAGCCGCCCTCAGCCATGAAGACGACGACGTAATGATCGCGGTTCGTCTGCGGCGCAATCATGATGTTGCGGTCGAGGAAGGGCCTGATATTGTGGAGCGCATCACTGGTACTGCGGAACTGCCCGATGAACTTTCCGAGACTGAGCGTCCCGGCCGGGCTCCAGAACGTGATGTAGCGCTCAGGACAGGTGCTGTGCTCGTCGATGATTGTGTCACGGAGCCCGAAGTAGGACGTGTCAGTCCAGTCAATGTAGTAATGCCCGCAAATCGCGTCGTCGTTGAACAGGTAGTTCTTGGCGTTACGCGGGCCGTCCTGCTCGAGGACGAAGGCGGGCCGCACCTCTGCCGTCTTGAGGTAGTCGATGAGCGGCTCCGGCTTCTTGGGGAGGGGCACGCTGCCGGGCGCAAACTGGAGCTCGCTGCAGACGAAGCAGCGCCGGTTGTTGTTCCCCCAGTCAAAGGTCTTCTCGCCGAGGAAGTCCGTCTTGCCCTGGAGGAACTGATACCAGCAGCCGGCCAGCTCGTCCGTCGTGATGGCGTTGAGCGTGTCGCCATCCAGGACGGGATAGTTGCTCACCATGGCGTTCCGCTTGCCGTCATAGAACGCGGCGGGCTCGCCGTTCACCTCGATGTGATTCTTCGTGACCGTGACGATGCGGCGTCGGCAGTCGATGTCGATGACGTCGACGAGTGATTGCCCCGCGAGCTGGAACAGCAAGGACTTGTGCGCGAGGACGCTGAGTCTGCACGTCTCGCGGTCATTGAAGGTGTCGTTCGCGCCTCGGCCAATCTTGATGAGGATGAGCACGGTCAGGACGGTGACGACGGCGAAGATGGCGAGGATGACGATGAGCTGCCATTCCGTCTGCGCCCGCCGCACCATCACAACCCCCCTCGCAACTTGAGCACGAGATAGACAAGGATGAGCACGCTCACCGCGAGGAACGCGACCCGCACCACGATGCTCATCTCGAGCACGCCTCGTCTCGCCATGAAGAGGTACGCGCATACCACGTTTATATGTGTTTTGCGTGACCGGGTTTAGTGGAAAAAGTCCGTCGAAGCCAAGTTTGCCAACGTTTGGCGTCAGCCAAACTTGGCTTGACGGAGTCGGCCACGTTCCCCTACGCGAGTAGGGGGTTGTGGACGACGAAGTAGGACTTTTTCTCCATAGCTGCGTGGCCGCGCGCAACTCTTGTTTATGGACAGAGATAGAGCCTGAGCTCGACGCGACCCGGGTTAGGGTAGAGCTCAATCGGCTGGTAATCGAGCGTGACACCAGGCACATGCGGGCCGCACTCCTTCCCTACATAGTTTGAGCTCGTCAGGGCAGGCAGCTGCTGGCTGTCGAGGGGTTCTTCCATCTGGCCGACGCCCCGCACCAGGCTAAGGTTGTAGTTCCTGCCCCAGAGCTCGTGCGTGGCTTTGAGGGCGGCGATGAGATGCTCCTGGAGCAGCTCTTCGGTGGTGGAAGGGGGGTCGTCGCACCGCGTCTCGCCCCGGGCGATGTCCTGCACGACGTTCTCGACGCTCTCCGGCTCTGTGCCGCACTGCAGTTCGCTCTGGGCGAGACTCGTGACGAAGCTCTGGCCGAGCTGGCTCGTCTCGAACTTGGCACGGAAGGTGTTCGTCTCGCTGTCCAGCGAGAACTTGACGTACAGGAGGAAGCCGATCGCGAGGATGACGACGATGAGGATGAGCCCGATCATCTCCGCCTGGCCGCGTCGAGAGCGTGGCTTGCCGCTCGCAGTCATGAGGCCCTCCGCGCGTAGCGCGTCACGTTCAGGTAGGCGAGCTGTTGCCGTCCCTGCACCGGGTCGTAGAATGTGGAGAAGATGAACTGGCGGCTCTCCGTCAAGTTTGTTTCGGGACGCTGGTTGTACAACAGGACAATCTCTTCGTTATTATCTATCAGATCGAGGATGTGCACCTTGATGGTCGCCCTGCCGAAGAGGTCTTTGTAGTAGTTCCTGACGGACCGGGTGTCGGAACCGTGATCTGCGAGGATGTTGGCGAGGGCCTTGAGCTTGAGCGCGTCGATGCAGCCCGGCCCGCGTGCCGCGAGGCGGCCGCAGCGCACCTCGGGGAGCGCGAGCACGTTCTTCGCCAGGGTGACGGCGCCAACGTCCTCCCGGTAGGACAGCTCCTTCTGGACCGAGCCGCTCGAGACGCGGAAGTAGAAGACCATGCCGATGATCATGATGAAGACGAGGATGATGACGACCATGAGGCTTTCCCCGAACTGTATCTGGCCGCGACGCTCGCCGTCGTTCCTCATCCTTTTGTGTCGTTTCATGATCTCGTAATCTTGTGCATTGGCGTGTGTTCTCTTCAGTAGATCAGCGGACAGTCCTGCTTGTTCAGTAGGCGCCGGTTGACCTGCTCGAGCGCAGGGAGCGGGCCGCCGGGCGTGCTCGCGGCCGCGGTGGCGAACGAACCGGTCGGGTCGCCCTTGAAGGCTTGGAGCAGTCCCGCCGCCGAGTTGTAGAGCTTCAAGCAGTCGTTCCATTCGGCGGGCAATGGGTTCGGTTTTTGGTTCTTGATGTCTGTGAGCCGGCGTTGGAGGATGAGGAGGGCGCCGTCGAGGCGCTCATACGCTTTGCCGCGGTTGCAGAGAAAGCTGGGCGTGTCGTGGCTGAAGATGGCAGCGAGGAGCATGGCATCGCCGTAATAGACGATGCTCGCCGTCGCACTCGGGATGCCGGTACCGAGCTCGTCGTAGAAGGTGAGCGTGCCGCCTTTGTCGTGCCGCTGGACGACGAGCGCCGTGCTCTTGTCCCGGAGAGCGACAGGGATGGCCGAGGGATTCCCGTTGAAGAGGATGAAGCGGTAGCGGTCGAAGCCCGTGTCAGGATAGCTCGCCAGCATGGCACTGCTGAAGGGCTGCATGTTGAAGCCGGCCAGATTCTGCTCCTTGATGAAGGACTGCGGCTCCTCCTGGACAAGCGCTCCCGCCGAGTCGACGATGACGTACCGGGTCCGGTTGTTGTCCACGACCATGAGGCTGCCGATGGGGAACGGCGCCTCCCAGGTGCGGGTGAGGGTGAAGAGCTCGTCCCCTTCGACGCTGCGCGGCGCGAACACCGGGACATGGTCGAGGGCGTGCTGATCCGCCACGTCCGCTTGCCCGACCTGGACGTAGCTGAACACTCCTTCAGCGTCCTTCTCACAGACGAAGCGGTAGTCGCGCGTCGGCAGGCTCGTTACGGTGAAGGTGTCGGGCGTCGCCGCAGCAGTCCTGATGATGGATTCGACCTTGAAGCTGAGGCCGCGCGTGTCACCCTCCTCGCTCGTGTGCACGACGCTCCTGATGAGGATGAAGAAGAAGAGGAGGAAGAGGAGGCCGCCGATCAAGGCGAAGATGAAGTGGAAGCTGATCTGGAGCTGTGCCCTGCGCGTCGGCGAGCGCGGCTCGCGGCCGGCGTTCCTAGCTCTTGTCACTGACGATCACCGTCCTGCCCCTGCCTGTGAAGCCGACGCGGAACTTACCGCTCGTCGCATTGACGCAGAGCACGTCCTTGTCTTCCACGACGACCTTCTCGGCGAAGAACTGGAGCGGCTCGGTGCTCTTGTCGAAGACGAGGAAGATATTATTCGGTGCGGGCTGGCTCGGATACTTGAGCTCTGCCTCAATAACGCTATTTGCGGGATACGTCTCGCTGGTATCATCATAGATGCCATCGCCATTATCGTCTTTGAACGCGTCCTTGCTGATGAAACAGAGCTGTTCCGCGTGGCACGGCGCCGGCAGGGCCGGCTCGTGATAGCTGCCGTAGTCCGCATACCCTTTCAAGTCGTGTTCGAGATTGTTCGCGAACTTGAGGCGTTCCACGTCGCAGCTCTGGCTGAGCAGGCCGTTGATGAACTTGTAGCCGAGCAGGAGCACGATGCCGGCGATGATGATGAGCATGATAAAGGTGAATACGTGCTGGAACTGCCCGCGACGATGCACCGGCTCACTTCTTCGCATCCGCACCCCTCCTCTTCGTGACGGGCTTCACCTTCTCGTCCTCGTTGATGACCTTGTCCAGTTCTGTGAAGGAGTCCCCGTCCTTCTTGACACTCTGCGCATCCTTGCCGATGACCTTGTCGAGCTTGGTGAAGGAATCCTTGCGCTTGATGGGCTCCTCGTGGCTGATGGTGTCCTCCTTTGTGTACTTCTTCTCCTTCTGTCCGAGATCGCGTACGTCGACGAACTCGTCATCGGCAGGCTTATCCTTCGCAGGAGCGGCGTCTCCCATCTTCCCGGTCTCGCCGTCGAAGTCCTTGAGGAGCCCGCTGCGCTGCTTCTCCTTCTCCATAGTGGCTCGCTGCTCCGCGGCCTGGCGTTGCTTCAGTGCCGCGGCCTGCTGCTGACGCTGGTGAGCGAGCGCGAGCCGCTGCTGGGGCGAGAGGCCCTCGGGCTGCGAACGCATTGCCGTGCGGACCGGCGCGGATGCCTGTCCTTCTTCCTCATGGAGGGCGTAGAGCCAGTAGCCGCTCCCGCCCATGAGGACGACGCCGAGGATAATGAGGATGAGACCGAGCAGGGAGGGGCCTGCTGCAGGGTTCTGGACTCCGGGGTTGTTCCCGCCAGGGCTGACGCACACCCCACTGTCGCAGAACTCGTCCCCTGGGCAATTCGCGTCTTTCGTGCAGTTCTGACCCGAGCCGACCGTGCATGTCCCGTCCGGGCCACAGAACTCGCCCGCGGAGCAGTTCGTGTCGATCGTGCATGCGCTGCCGAGCGTGGGGATGCACACCTTGTTGACGCATGCCTCGTCGAAGGCGCACTCGCTGTCTGTGGAGCATTCGCTCGGGGCCGGCTCGGCCACGCACGTCCCGTTGTCACAGTAATAGCCGAGGTCGCAGTCGCCGCTGGCCTCGCAGGAGGCGTTCTCCAAGCAAGCCGGGCATGCCGGGCCGCCGCAGTCGACGTCCGTTTCACGGCCGTTCTTCACCGCGTCCGTGCACGAGGTTGCCTCGCAGGCGCCCGTCGCGTTGCAGAAGCCTGAGACACAGTCCGCGTCGAGGCTACAGCCGCTGCCCGTGGTGCACGTTGTGGTGCACTGGCCGCCGCAGTCCACGCCCGTTTCGAGGCCTGCGTCGAGCACGCCGTTCGTGCAGTGCGTGCTCGCGTTCGGCACGTTTGCTGTCACCTCGATAGTTTGGAAGCCGGTGTTGTTGTTCCGGTTCTTGTCCTCGACGAGGAAGCAGAGCGTGCCGTCCTTGTAGAAGGTGATGTTCCTGCCGTAGGTGTCCGATTTTGCGTAGGTGCACGACGCGGCAGTGGCGTTCGTGTCGTGCTTGCTGTACTGGAACGTGGAGGTGCACCCGCTCTCCCAGTCATCGCAGTACACCTGCACGGCGGCGCCGGTCGAAGTCTGGGTGATGTCGACGTAGCCCGTCGGCGGCACGTCATCGCAGAGCGTGCTGTCCTCCGGAATCACCTCTGTCAACCCGGCGAGCTGCGCCCCGAGGTTACCGGCGAGGTCGGTTGGCCAGACGTGCCACTTGTAAGTCTCGTTCAGCTCGGTGGTGAAGGTCGAAGCCAAGCTGGACCCGGGCTCGAAACCGGACTCGAGGACGATCGTGCCCTGGCTGAACGTGATGTTGTAGTCGTAGCCGGCGAAGTTCGGGTCCTCCTCGACGTACTTGGAGAGGTTGACCTCGGCAGTGAGGGGGTCGAGGCCGCAGAGGTGGGCCGGCACAGTCATCGTCCGCGCCGGAGGCGCAGTGCTGTCGACGACGAAGTCGAGCGTGCCCGTCACTTGTTTGCCCTGCGCGATGACGCACGTGACGCCTTGCGTGTACGTGCCGTCCGCGACTTGTGGCGCTTGGTAGCTGTAGAGGAGGCCATCCGTCGAGACAAGGTCGAGGCCGGCCGTGATGCCCAGTGCGGCGTTGTCCTCGGTGAAGAAGCAGCGGGCGCTCGTCACAGGATAGCCGCCTTTCACGACGCGCGTCTGGAGCAAGGGCGCCTTGTCCGGGGTGTATGCTTCTGGGCTGAGCTGGTCGATGCTCGGCGACAAGTCGAGGTCGATGACCACCTTCACGGTTGTGGTGTTGACGCGTCCCGCCCTGTTGGTGCAGGTCAGCTTGAAGGTCTTGTTGATGCGTCCTTGCGGCATCTCCGCGAAGACAATCTCCGTCCAGGGTTGGCGCTGGTATGCGCCCGCGTCGGTAATGCCGAGGCCGTAGCGTTCGGCCGTCGTCTTGGTGCCCGATTCGCCTACTGCTTCGCAGTAGAGCTTCTGCTGACTCGAGTCGACAATGGAGAGGTTGGTGTGCATCTGGAGTGGATCAACGATGACGGGTGGGTCGAGCGTGGCCGTGATGCTCGGCGCCTCGCTCTCGTAGCCGATGATGAACGCGGCGGTGGAATCGTTATTTGTCGTGCTGTTGCACCAGACGTAGAGCGGGTCGACCTCGCGCCCGGTCTGGCCCGTTATCTGGTGGGTCGTCACGGGATTCGTCGGAGTGCCGGTGACCTGGAAGGGTGTCATCGCCGCAGGGTTCGTGACGAGCACGGTGCTGTAGCGGCACCAGGCTGGCTTGGTGGTGGTGAAGCTGATGCTGTACGGGCTGCTCTGTGCGAAGCTCGTCGCGAGGATGGTCTCGCCGGTCGGGCTCGCGCCCGCAGGCGTGAGCGAGAGTACGTTCGTCCCTGCCAGTTTGATGTTCAGCCCGGTGTCGCTGTTCACATACTCGAACCAGACTACGTCCTCTTCGAGGGGGTCGTTCGGCGGCGCCGACTCACGCTTCTGCACTGTGAACTGGTACTTGCCGGGCGTGATGAGTCCGAGCTGTACAAGATACTTCTTCCCGCCGACGACGTCGGTGAAGTCGGAAGGGGCATAGGTTCTCACCGAGGTGCCGGCTTGGGTCAGCAGCTCGCCGCCGAGGATCTCGACGGCTTCGCTGTACTCGAGTTCGATGGCCGGGTTCGAGTTGTGAATCTGGCTAGGGTTGAGCGTAATCGCCGACGATGCGGGCAGAAGGGTGAGCGCGCAGAGCATTGCTGCCGTGATGAGAAAGAATACGCCTTTTTTCAGCATGACCACACGACTCCACCCCCTCAACCTATGTCGACGAGACGGGCGCTGAGGAGGAAGACGCTCGCGTCGCGGTCGATGTTGACATCGATGCTCCGAACCGGCTCGAGGTTCCCCGCAGGGTCGAAGCTGTAGTAGTAGATGGTGTACGGCGCCACACCCACCTCTGCAGGCAGCAGGTTGTCGAAGCTCGTGTCAGGATAGCACGCCGGCACCCCCCTATCGGTGAGGCAGAACCTGGTTGCGGTTCGCGGGTCGAGGTTACCATAGACCGCGTCTTGGACGATGGGCGGCACGCTCCGGAGGAGCTGAGCGTCGATGTAGGCGCCGTTCGCGAACGGCATGGTCGTCACTGGCGGCTCGACGTCGCGGAAGCAGGTGGCGGTGTCAACGCCAGCAGAACCGGGCGCTTCCAGGCAGTCGTCCGTAATGATATTATCATATGAAGGGTTCGGTGCGCGCAGACCGTTCGCGTCCTTGATGCAGTTCTTCGCCGCCTGGCCCGCAATCCAGGCGCACCTGCCGAAGCCGAGCTTGTCCCCGCTCGGCATGACTGCGTGGGTGCCGCCGATTCGGGTCGAGTCGAGCGTTTTCCCGTCGTAAGTGACGTCGACGCTCACAGGTGCCGAAGGGCTGCCGACGCAGTCCTTTTCCGTGTCATAGTAGGCGCACGCCATTGCTTCCTTCGAGAGGCACTGCCCAGCAGCGTTCTGGGGGATGCCCGGCTCGACGCCACCCCATTGGATCTTGGTGTTCCAGTAGCAGTTCTCGCCCATCGTCGTGCAGAGTTCATCGTCGCAGAAACCGAAGATGCTCGCGCAGTCCTCGCATGCTGACGCCCCTGCGTTTTTCGGCGTGCAGACGCCCTTGCCAAGGTCAGCGAGCTCTGGAGGTACCAACCACCGGCAGCCACCATCAGAAACTTTGCACGGGTCGGTCGTGGTGCCGCTCTCGCACGCGGCCTGGCTCCGGTAGTCGTAGCAGCTCGTCACGGAGGTGCACGCGCTGAACGTGTCGTCGGCATATCCGTGGTTGTCCTGGACGCAGCCGGCGAGATGCGCGCAGTCGTCACTGCCCGTCACCTTTGCCGCGAGGTCGATGAACCAGCCGAACACGCCGTTGCAGTCGTCGCATTCGCTCGGTAGCCTGCACCCTGGCTTGCCATCGCTCTGGTAGTAGCAGACTTGATTGGTCGTGCCGCATTCCTTGTCCATTTCGACCTGGTTCACGGGCGTCGTGGCGGTGCAATGGGCCGCTCCGGTGAAAGGGCTGATTGGCTGGCCGCTGCTCGGGTCAAGCGGCTGCAAATCCTGATCTTGGTAGAAACAGGTGCTCGTCGTGGCGCCGCCGTCCAGGCAGTACTGACTCATGGGCGCGACGCAGTTGGCCGTGCCGTCCACGTCCTGCGGAATCTCCTTGCCCGTCGCGTCGAGCGCAGTCACATTGTAGCAGAGCTCGACGCCGGCAGGCACGCCGGTGTCGGTGTAGCTCCCGGCTCCGGGGCTGGCGAAGCCCACACGGGCACAGTCCCCGTCGTCGCAGCGCGAGACGAGGTAGCCCTGCCCTTCGGTGCAATCGCTCGGTGTCCACGACACCGTGACCTCGTCCGCTCCCGGGACTGGACTCGCGACCGTGTCGTTCACCGCTTCGAGGGCGCACAGGCCGATTGAGCAGTCCAGGTGGAACTCGATGGCGGTGTCGCTGCTGATGTCCTCCTGAATCTGCTGCTGGCCGCAACCCACCTTGCTCGCCTTGAAGTTAATCAGGCCTTGGGAGACGCCGGTGAGGGTGAAGGTTCCGTCGTTGTGCGCGAAGACCGTGATGAGGTCGCTGCCGGCCGGGAACTGTATCTTCGCTTCCGACACTTGTCCGGTGCTGCTCGCCGGGTCGTCGTCGATGACGGTGCCCGTCACCGTGTACGTGTCGCCAGTGCCGCCGCCGCCCGTGCCGCCGCAGGCCGTGACGCAGCTTTCCGCCGGTGAAAAGAAGCCGTAGTCGGGGTTGGAGAGCCCGGCGCAGAAGGCCTTGCTGACCGGAGCCGACCAGGCAGGCTCGTGCGTCGTGAGCTCGCAGCAGCACACCTGCTGGCACTCGTCGCTCGCCTTGTTCTTCAGGACGCCGCCGTTCTCGAGGCAGTAGGTGTTAAAAGATTCTTGTCCTTGGTAGTCGCTCGCGAGCTCGCAATAGTAGTCGCCGCTCGGCTGCGCGAGCTGGAAGACGCACGCGTCATCCACGGCCGAGACCAGGGGCAGAGCGAGCAGGACGATGAGTAGGAAGGGAATAAGGATAGAGTGCCGCATGTGCCTCACCACCCTGCTTCCACCGACGGCGCGCCTTATAAATGTTTCGCGGTGCTACGACGCGCGGATTTCGACGGGGACGACCTGCCAATCCTCACGCTCGCTTTTGTCCCGTACCGTGATGTTCGCGGTGTGGATGCCTGTGCCTGTGGTGAGAATGGTGATTTGGAGCACGTGTGGCCCATTGTTCGATGAGGACGAATCACTGGCTTGGATGATTCCCGTTTCCCCGAGGATTTCGAACTCAACACTGACGATGTCTCCATCAGGGTCGAGGTAATGGATATTCCTGGCCACGGTCGGAGGATGCGTATCAGTCGCTTGAACCCAAGGGTCAAACACGAAATAGCTGTCGTCCAGCCTGTCAAGGATTGGCGCCCGGTCCTGCAGGAGGAAGCTGAAGCTCCACGCCGCGTGGTCGACCCTGCTTTCCGGGTCGGTGATGGTGACGAGGAAGAGGTCTTTGCGTCCGGTGCGGGACTCTTCCAGCAGACGCTGCGTGACGGCGAAGCCGTCCTGGCCGGTGATTGTGTTATACTGGCTCGCATTCCAGATGCGGAACGCGGGGTCCTTGCTCGCCCGCTTCAGGAGATGATAGGCGTAGTCCATCACCGCCTTGACACGGACGGGGTAGCGTCGCGTGAAGGTGTGGAGCCGGAGCGCGCCCGCGTCGTTCGCGAAGCGCAACGGGAGCTCGAGCTCGACGAGCGTCTCCGCTTCCGTGTAGGTGACTGTGACGTTCGGCGCACCGAGCTCGACACTGGTGCCGAGGCGGCGCCCGAATTCCTCGGGGTCGAGGCACTGCCCGAGCCCGTGCTCGAGGAAGGTCTCGAGGCTGGCCTGCGTGCTGATGCGATGGTAGTAGGGATGACCGAAGAGGTGCCGCGGGCAGCGCAGGTTCGCGTTGGTGAAGGCCATGTTGTTCGCGCCGGTAGGGTCGCACGCACCAGGCAGGACATACTGGCCGTACGGGCCGTCATCGGACGCATCACTCCATGCGTACAAAGGATGGGCCGGATTACTCTTGATGTTTGCGAAGTTGAGCTCACTCAAAGACAAGCCTGGCCACGGATATGGCTGTTCTTTCAACGGGTCAAAATTCCACGTGGGAAAATTGTTCGGTTTCAGGAGGAAGTCGCTCGTGAGTGGTGGCCGGAACGCGAAGCCGCTGTCGTCGATGAGCCCGAAGCCGACGCGCACCTCATTCGTGCCGACTTTGCCAGGCGCGACGAGCGCCTTGACTGGCCAGGACGCGTTGATGTTCGTTCCGGGAAAGACAGAGGCAGGGTCGTGCAAGCCGCCTTGTGTGGTGTAGAGCAAGCCGCCCTGCTCGCCGAGCTTCTTGAACGCGTCGTTCGCGACGAGGTCGAGGCAGCTGTCCACGTGCGCCTCGACCAATGCGGCGTCGTAGTCGTCGAGCGCACCGGGCGTTTTCTGCGTGCCGAGGAGCGCGGCGCGCAGCAGGAGGACGATGAGCAGCACGATGAGGATGGCGAGGCCTAGCAGGACGAAAGCGGTGACCTGTCCCTTGGGACTACGCAGAACGCCACCTCTCATACAGTCTCCTGGAGAACGTGTGTATTTAAAGGTTTAGGGGCTTCGAGACGGACGAGGACGTATTGTTGCCAGGGATCGCCCGGTGAGCGGGCAAAAGCGGCGAAGTCGGCATAATAGCGGAGCAAGAGCGCACCTCGGCCGTTCGGTTCGAGGAGCCGCGCGGGATCAACCTCGAACTGCCACTTGCACTTTCGGGGATCGTATGCGGGATCCTCGTTCGTAATCGTGACCAGGGCGAAATCTTCTTTGTCCCGCAAGAGGTGCAAGTCGACGACCGGACGGAACGGCTTGCCGACGCGTGTCGGGTGCCTGATGTAATTCGAGATGGCTTCTCGCATGCTCAGCTCGAGATTGTAGAGGCGGCCACCATACCCCCTCTCGGCGAGCAAGACAAGGACATAATCGTCGATATACTGGTTCATGAACCCTATAGTGGGGAGCCGGATGCCCGTCCCTAAGTCCTCTGCGAAGCGCGGCGCTGCGCGGCACCGGTCGACAAGGTCTGCCGTGCTGGCATCGAGCTTGTTCACGAAAGGCATGATATCGAGCCCTTCGTACATGAACGGCTTCTCGACCGGTATCTGATTGACAAGTGCCATCTGGGTTCGGCGGGTTGCGTTATCGTTCTTCGAACACGATCGCGGCGTAGCTGACGCTGTTCTTCTCGTCGCCCGTGACTTCGGCGCTGGTGTAGTACTGCTCGAGCTTGGCTGTCGCTCTCGGCTTGAGCAGCTTGAGTAGGAGGGTGATGGCGCGGGCGCCGCAGACCGTCGCCAACTCCTGCTCGACGAAGGCGAGGAACTCGTCCGGCTTGCGCTCCGTGATGAGGTTGATCATCTGCTTGTCGAACGCGGCTATCTGCTCCTGCGGGTGTTGCGTGAACCGCACGTAGCGATAGTCGGGACCGTGGTGGGTGAAGTCCGAGGAGGCGATGATGATTGCCTTCTTTCCTTGCTCGACGAGGGTCTCCTTGATGTCAATCGCGAGCCGTTGCAGGTCGGCGTCCTCGCTCAGCATAATCGGGACAATCTTCGCCTTCTCGTCGAGGAGTTGGAGGAAGGGCACTTGGACCTCGAGGCTGTGCTCGCGCGCCATAATCTCGTCGTCGAGCCGGATGGTGCCTTTTGCGACGAGCGCCCTGACGAAGTCCTGGTCGGCACGAACCATGCCGAACGGGGTCTTCCACGTCTCGCTCGACGTCCCGGATTCCATGGAGTTATGGTTCGGCCCGAGCAGGAGGAACAGGTCAGGCTGGGGAGATGCCGCGATTGCGTGATAGGCCCAGGCGGCGCACTGCCCCGAGAAGGCGTAGCCGGCGTGCGGCACGACGGCTGCGACGACCGTGCGGTCCTTCCGCTTCGTCTGCGGCATGCTGCCTGGACCGCGCTCGCCCGTAAACGCGTCCTCCAAGGCTGTCCGCAGGCCGTTCTCTGAAGCAGGGTAGAAGTATCCGGCGTATGCTGGTTCGCGCATGCATTTCCCTCGTGTTCCGCTTTTTTAAGCTTTGTGACTGGTGAGGAGGAGGCGTGCCAGGGCCTTGACGCTTTCCGCGTCGCGCTGCTCCCACCGCGAGCGGGCGCCGCTCGTAACCTCGTAGTGCACCTTGTATTTCCTGCACCAACGCGCGTTCTGCTGCATGCGGCCCAGCATGGTCTCGGGGCGTGGCGTGTTGAGCAGGAGCGAGGTGCTGGTGAGGATGCCTTTTCCCGGCCGTTTGCTAGTGGGGCGGCAGAGCTTGAGGAGCACTTGGTTGAGCCCCGAGTTGCGGTGATGGATGAAATCGCTCCGGCTTTGCCGCTCCGGCTCGAGGATGTAGTCGACATGCTTGCTCTCGAAGAACGTGCGCGCGCAGGGGGCGACGATGGCGTCATACTCTTTTTTCAGGGCTTTCGCCTGGTTCTGCGTTGTGACGAGTGCAGCGAAAAGCACCCCTTCTCCAGAGCAGTCACGAATCCTCTTCATGAGCGCTTGGTGTCTTTTGGAATGTGTGAAGAGGAGGAGGATGTTCTTATGGCCGAGCTCCTTGGCGAGGGCGATGCGTTTGGCGAGACTTGCCGCAGTCTCTTGCTCGCTTGCGATGAGGAGTTCCATGATGAAGGGGGAGGAGAACAGGGGTTTTAAGGGCTTCGTGTGAACAGGTGTTTTAATTTTTTTCAATAAGGAATTTTTCTATATTGAAATTTATTTTTTCTTCAAGCGACGCGCCTCGTACCGACCGATCACGAGACAGGCGAGCGTGCCGCCTAACAAGTTCCAGACGAGATCGAACGCGTTGTTGAGGTAGCCGCCGACCGTCTGCGCAGCATGGAAGAAGAGAACTGCAATCAGCTCGCCGATCTCCGCGAGGGCGCCGAGTCCCATCACGACGAGGACGAGGAGCACACTGAAGTGGAACAAAGCCATCTTGTTCAATAACTTGAAGTGCGGCCGGAGCAGGTTGTAGATGATAAAGGTGCCAAGGAAGACACCGAACGTGTGGACAACATTATCATACTTGAAGAAATGGCCGATAAGCCAGAAATCGTAGAGACGCGTCCCGCCGATGTAGACGAAACCGCCGAGGAAGTGGAGGAGCCAATGGAACGCGAGGAGCGCGAGGAGCCAATTGGTCAATCGGAGCTTGAGATAATAACTGACGATGAAGATGAAGAAGGAGAAGAAGACGATCGCGTAGAAGAAGAACTCGTTATTCCCGGAAAAGTAACTGATCAGGGTGAAACAAGCGAGGTAGAGAAACATCCCCAGAAAGAGGAGGCGCGTCCGCAACGGGAAGGAACGGAAATAAACGCGCCACGAAGCATACCGAACCATACCGCACCCGAAAAAAGAGGGTGTATTTAAAACTCGCGATAATAAAGATGTTCAATCCTTGTTGAATGATTGAGACGTTCCATCAAGAGTCGGGGATTCTTCGCTGCATGCAGGAGTCCTTCAAGATATTCACGATCAGGGTGAAAGAAGAGTATGAGATTCTCACACTTCTCCTTCTTGATATAGTCCACGCCTTCATGAAAAATATTCTCTCTAGAGTCACCGACCCCTGCAAGGAAGTAAACACCATTATCTCCCATTTTCTTGACAGACCAATGGTGCGTGAACCCCCTGTGAGGCCCGCCAGGAAGCCATCCTGCTTCTGCCGGTAACCGGGGACGAGGTCGAGCTTGTTGGCGACGACGATGAACGGCGTCTTCGCGCTCCCGAGGTAATTTTTTAAATGCAGGCGAGGAGACGACGTGCGATGAACATCCTCATGGTGGGGGATTCTCACACCCAGCTGGCCGGCGGCTCGCTCTTCTCGATGCTGCGGTTCGCTGACCTCCTCAAGGACGCGGGCCACAAGGTCGTCTTCATCGCCGAGCGGCTGCCCGGCGGTCCGGGAATCGACACCTACAACGGGATGCGGGTCTACCACTTCCGTTCGCTCCTGCTGCCCGGGATGCACAACAGGTACCGGCTCGCCCTGCCATCCCGGAGGGAGATAGAGGAAGTGATCCGCAAGGAGAAGGTGGAAATCGTCCATCTCATCATGCCAACCCCGGCCGCAAACGCCGCCGCGAACGCAGCGAGCCGCCTCGGGGTGCCCGTCGTCGCGCATCTCCATTCCCAGCCGGAGATCGTCTATCCCGGGCTCTCCCGCATCGTGAAGCGGCTCATCCCGTTGCGCGTGCTGAGAGAGCCATTCTATCGCTACCTCCTCTGGGTCTACCGGAAGGTCTCTGTCGTCATCTGTCCGACGAGGTTCGCGCAGAAGGGGCTGGAACGGCAGAGCCGGAAGGTGCGGACGGCGATCATCAGTAATGGCGTACCGTTCACCGTCTTCCGGAAGCGCGACCCCGCACCCTTCCTTCGGAAGTACGGACTGCACGGCCCGCGCCTCCTCTTCGTCGGCAGGTTTGACCCGTGGAAGAGCGTCGGGACCCTGGTCGGCGCAATGCCCACTATTCTCGAGGGGTGCCCCGACGCGCATCTCGACCTCGTCGGGGTCGGCCAGGGCCGGTCGAAACTCGAACGGCTCGCCGAGCGGCTCGGGGTCGCCTCCCACGTGACCTTTTTCGGCAAGCTGCCGCTCGACGACCTCGTCCTTGCCTACAACGCCTGCAGCGCGTTCGTGCTCCCGAGCTTCGCTGAGCTCGAAGGGATGGTAGTGCTGGAGGCGATGGCGTGCGGCAAGCCCATCATCATCTCTGATTCCACAGAGAACGCGTCCGCCCAGTTTGTCCACGGCAATGGCTTCCTCTTCCGGTACGGCGACCCGAAAAATCTCGCCGAGAAGGCGGTGCGCATCCTCACGGACGGAAAGCTGCGGGCGCAGATGGGGGCCGCGAGCTTCCGGAAGAGCCGGCTCTACGACATCCGCCGGAGCCTCACCAAACTCATCGAGGTGTACCGAAAGGCGAAGCGCGGTGTCGCCGGCGCTCGGCGGCCTTCCGCTTCAGGAGGAGCGCGTAGGTCCGCTCCCAGGAGACGGCAATCCGCCTGATATCGAACCGGGCCGCGTCCCGAACCGCCTCCGCGCCGAGCCGGGCGCGCAGCTTCTCGTCCCTGAGCACCCGGAGGACGGCGTCCGCGAAGGCCTGCTGGTCGCCCTCGCGGACCAGGAAGCCGTTGTGCCCGTGGGAGACGACGTCCTTGACCCCCTTCGCGTCGACGCAGACGCTGGGGAGGCCGTTCGCCTGCGCCTCGATGACGGTCAGTCCCTGCGTCTCGGTCACGGAGGCGGTGACGAAGAGGTCGCTCGCCTGGTAGAAACCGGAGGCGAAGAGCCGCTTGTACGGGATACTCCCGACGAAGATGACACTGCGACCGAGCCCCAGCTTCGCGGCCTCCCGCCGCATTTGCTTCATCTCGGGACCTCCGCCGACAACCAGCAGGCGCGCATGCTGCACCTGCTGCCGCACGAGGCGAAAGCATGCGAACAGGTAGGGCTGGTTCTTCTCGTACGCGACGCGGCCGACGAAGAGGAGCAGGGGGCCGTTCTCAGCATATCTCTTCTGAATCTCCGCAGCCTTCTTCCGGCTGTCCGACCCTCCGTCCATCCCTGAGAGGTCAAGTCCGTTCGAGAGGACCTTGATGGGCTTCGTGAAGCCGTGCTTCAGCATCTCGGCCTTGGCGCTCTTCGTCGGGACCGTGATGAGGTCGCAGCGGTTGTAGTAGAGCTTCGAATACTCCCATGAGAGGCGCCGACCCATCGGTGTGTTGAGCTGCACGTGGTCGAGGTACTGGGGATCGGCGATGAAGGTGTGGAATGTTCCGACGAGCGGCACCTGCCAGAACTTGGCGATGAGGATCGCCTGCATACCAAGCGTGAAGGGGGTATGGAAATGGATGATGTCCGGCCGTTGCCTATTGAGAATCTTGGTCGTCTGAGGATTCAGGGGCGAGGTGAACCGGAACTCCTCGTAGAAGAAGGCGGGGAAGGAGGAGACCTTGATAATCTCGACGTTCGGATGTGCGTACCGGGTCTCGCGCGGGTAGCACGGGACGATGATGAACACATGGTGCCCACGGTCGGCGAGGGCCTCGGCGAGGGCGACGACCTCGGTCACCACGCCGCTGACGAAGGGCAGAAAAACGTCTGTGAAGAGAGCTATCCGCATGTGCGACAGCGAGGCCGCAGATTTATATAAATATATCGTGGGCGTGCGACGCCTATATCCATCCGAAGCGCTCGGAGAGTCGTCGGAATATCGTCCGGACGAGGAACCATGCTCCTGCGATGAGGGCGACAGCTAGGGCAATCAGGAGCGGCAGCCAGCGGACATAGGTGACCACCACGCCGAAGGCGACCCCTGAGTAATAGCCGAGAAAGACGAAGAAGGCAGAGTAGGGGATGCTGATCATGAAGGAGTAGAGGAAGAACCTGAAGAAAGAGAGGCCGGACGCGCCGGAGAGGATGAGGCCAGGGATTGTCAGCGGCGGCACCAGCTTAATCATGGTGAGGGCCTTCCCTGGGTTCCTGCAGAGGAAGCGTCTGAGCCGATCCATCCGCCGTTTCCCGATGGCTTTCCGGACGTGCCGGTCACTGAAGGCGGCGCCGGCGAAGCGTCCGATGAAGAAATACGCGGCATCCGGGACGATGTTGCCCGCGATTGCGAAGAGGAGGACGATGAAGATGCTGAACAGGCCCAGCGAGGCCGCGAAGCCGGCGACGTAGGCGATTACCGGCCCCTCAAGAAGCATCAGCAGGAACATGATGAGATAGCCCTGGCCCTGCAGGAACGCGAGGATCGCCGCGGGCGTGCTGAGATCCATGCCGCGGGAAGAACGTGCCTGATTAATAAAGCTTGAGATGGCCTGAAGACGTCATGGTCCCACCAGGAGGTCCTCGACCTTGACCAGCGTCAGCGTCCCGGGCGTCGACGAAACATCGGCACCCCAGCCGATGACCGCGAAGACCTCGGAAGGGGGACGAACGGTGACGAGAAGGACGTTGACCGGTTGGACGCGGCGCAGGCCCGCTGCGTCTCCCGTGACGGAGAACGACATGCCCCCTCGGATCTGGTCGAAGGAAGCAACGCGATCGGCACGGGCGCCGGCCGGGGCGGGAAGACGACGACAACGAAGACGAGATAGAAGAGGAGCGCCCAGGCCAGCATGAGGAGGAGCGCCGCGAGGAAGACGTGGCGCGCGACGCGCCGCAGCCAGACGCACCGCTCCTTCGCAAAGAGGCGACGCAGCCGTACCAAGGGGAATCCCATGAGAACAGGCCGTCCGCATATGATTTAAAGGTTCTGGAGTAGGGGGATTAGTGGCAAGTAGTTTTGTTTTGGTACTCTTTTGTTGTAGAGGATGTGTTTCATGTTGATTTCTGTGCGCGCCAGGTTCGGGCACAGACGTGGCCGCCGAAAAGGCACTTGACAGCACCAAACATCGCTTCGACGATGTTTCGTTGTCAGTACAGGCCGGCTTTTCGCACTAAACCCTCAATTATATTAATCAGTTGTCGCTGTTTCGTCATCGGAGAACCTCCGGAATAGGTTCTCCCCTGCATCTCACGACGCAGGTTCTTAAAATTAATCCTTACTTGCTACTGAGCCGCAACAAAGGATGCTCGCAGAGGTATAACACAACGCGTGAGACAAAAGATCAAAAAAAAGCAAGCGCTCATATCTTGCTCTTAAACCTGCACGCCTTGCAGAACCCGCGTGCAGAAGGAGCGCCGCACGACACGCAAGTGACCGTTCCCTTCTCCTCGACCTGGAGGCCCTCTTTGACGCGGAGATAATGAGCGAGAACCTTCCGCTTCGTGCCCGGGTGCTGTTCCTCGTACGCGTTGAGTGCATCCCTAATCGTTGTCCGATAGGCCTGCGACGCGTAAGGACACTCATTCCACTCACCGGCAATGCCGCGAAGAAGCGCGTACGTGAGAATCTCCTTCTCGGTGAGGAAGTAGAAGGGCTTCACCCGACGCACGAACCCAGAAGCGTTGCTCGTCGTGACGGGGCCGCCACGAGGGAACAAGTCAAGGTTCGCACGGGCGAGGTTCATCAGCACGGCCTGCGCCTCGTCGTCGGCGTTATGGCCGGTCGCGACGACGTCAAAAGCGTGCGCCACCTTGTCGAGCAACGAGCGACGGAAGGTGCCGCAAACCGTGCAGGGAGGGCCACCACGCGGGAGCATCACGTCAAGGTCCTTGCCGAACGCCTCCTTGAAGGAGAAGACACGCAGAGGAACAGCATTAGTTGTGCAATACTCTTTGAGGAACGTAAGGTTCTCGTCACGGTACGGGTGAATCCCTTCGTCGATCGCCACCGCAGTCACCATGTAGCCGAGCTTCTGCAGGAGGTGAAGGAGCGCCGTGCTATCCTTCCCGCCAGAGCAGGCGACGGCCACGCGTTCACGCTTCGAGAAGAGCTTGTAGTGGCGAATCGTCCTCGCAACTTCCCTTTCAAACCACACAGCATAGTGCTTCTTGCAGAGAGCCTGCTTGGTCGAGATTGCCGTTTTGGAGCAGCGAGTGCAACGCATGAAGCGAAAGAAAAAAAAGAAGGTTAAAAGCCTTCCCGTCACCGCCTGTTGAACCGGATGCAGTCGCCGCCCTTGCAAGCCTCGTCGGGCGCACAGGCGCCGTCGCACGGATCTGTGGAGGAAGCGGCGACACAGGTGCCAATCGTGCCTGTCACCACACAGACAGGCGTCGGGATGACGCAGTCGCTGTTGCTCGCGCACTCACCCGTGACGAGGATGCAGTCGGGGTCGCACGTGCTCGGTGAAGGTTTGGAAATGGTGAGGAGTGTTGTGTCTCCTTTTTGTGTTGTTCCTGAATTCCAGCAGGCACGAGAAACACTTGAACCCCCATCGTGATAAATAATTTCCCACGTTGCATCAACAGTGTGAACATCAACTTTTGCCCAGTGCCCAGAACCACCTGTTGGGTTGTTGAAGATGGTCTGGTCGCTCGTGACAATCTTCGGCGCACCAGGCCCGTTGTTTTCTCGCGAGGCGTACCAGTTGCAGATCTCGCCGTTGAAATTGTCTGGACTGTTTTCCTTGTTGTCTGGCGTCACCTGCAGCTCCGGCTCGCCAGCATCGTTGATTCGCGTCGCGAAGGAATAATGACCTTGCGTCCCCGTGTCCGTCCAGGCGGTCAGGCAGGGCGTGCACGACGGCGGCGCGATATTGATGCCACACACAGTGTCGCACGTGCTCTGGTCGGGGCAAGCGAAGACGTCTTCCGGCGGCGTGCCACCACCAGTTTCACACGGCGGGCTCGGGTCGGTGACGCCATCACAGTCGTTGTCCACATTGTCTGCGCAGATCTCGTTCGCGCCATAATGGATGCACTGCGGGCAAGCGCCATACCACGGTGCCGCGACGTCATCGCAGTCGACGTTCGGGTTCTTGCTCGGGTCGCAGCTCAGCCAGTCCGTGCCATCAGACACTTGGGTCAGGCCGGGGTTGCCGTCCTTGCAGTCTTGGACACCCTCACAGTCCGCTTTCGCATAGTAGCCGTCCTTGTCGTCGTCCGTGCAGGTCGGCACGGGCGGAATCTCAATCTGACAGTTGGCGCTGCAGCCGTCACCGTCGATGAGGTTGCCGTCGTCGCACTCCTCCGGCGGTGTCCCTTGCGGCTCGAGGATGCCGTTCCCGCACTCCTCGTCGAAGCTGAGCGGGTCGCCCGCCGCGGTGAGCCGGAGGCGCGCCGTGAGCTCACGCCAGTCATCGTCGGTGATGCCGACGAGCGAGACGCGTTGTGTGTGACCGCCCGCGCGGTACACCGCGTTCGTGCCGAAACGCGCAAGGAGTGGCTCGACGCTCGCCGCCAGGTTCTCGAACAGGAGCTCTGCTTCGTCATCGTGCTTGCTCGCCGCGACCCGCTTGGCATCGGCACCGCTCGTGCGGAACTGGTAGGTCTCCGTGAAGCCCGTGACGAGCTCGGGAGACATGCCCTGCGCCTCGCCACCCCCAAACAAGGAATCGAAGAAGTCGAACACGCCGTCGAGCAAGCCGGTCGTGAAGGGGTCCGAGTCGGTGCTAATAACGATGGCGCGCGCGTCCGGATTGATCCAGATGCTCCCTGTTCCGTAACTGCCGCCGAGCTGCAAGACCCCATCACACTTGACGAAGGAAGTGCCGCCAGGGAAGGTATTGCTCGCGGCATCGCACATTGTGGGGTCAATCGTTGAACTGCCGCGGAAAGGGTAGTACTGGATGAGCTGTTCGAGCACCGTCGCTAAGGGTGTCTCGGCGTTCTCGTCGTAGAGGAAGCCGAGGGTGCGCGTCTCGCCCAAGTTCGCATCGTGCTTAAGCACGCACGCCTTGGTGATGGTCGTCTGGTCGGGCAACGGGTTCGGGAGCACCTGCTCGGGGTTGCCGCAGTCGAGGGTGTACGCTGCGCCGTCAAGGCCGTTGAGCATGCTGCCAGCAAGGAAGGCGAGCAGGCTGTCTTCGGTGACACCCGGCCCTGGGTCCTGCGGCGGCTCGGCGTCGCCGGAGCAGTCGTACGTGGCTGCAGGGTCTGCAGTCTTTTCCTTCGTGTCAAAATCGAGGGTGAGGGTACGCACAATGTTGCCGCGGAGCACGCCCTGCACCGTCCAGGATGCGCCGTTCTTGGTGAGGAACTCGGGAACGTTGCGCGGGCCGTAGCCGGTGAACGTAACGCCGGGACCAGAGACCGTGCCGGTCGCGAGATCGAAGGCGAAGGTCTGGCCCAAGGTGGAATCGTAGGTGATGGTGCCGGCTGTTTTCGTCAAGGAGGTCTCCTGGCTCGCCAGGAAGGCAAGGGCGCTTGGAACATCAAAGCCGTACACGTCACTGTCAGGATTCGCTATCTCATTATTGACGTGGTCCAAGTAGATGTCGCCCACCACCTCGAAGGCGAAGATGCCGCCGGTCGTGCTGTCTCGAGGAAAAACGACCACACCGCGCTCGCCCAGTACCGGGTCGGCCTCGAGGCTTGCATACACTGGTGGGATGCCGATTGTCATCGGCCGGTAGCGTTCAGTCGCGTCCGCGATGACGTTCCCGCCGAGGAAGCGCAGGAGGAAGTATTGGTCACCACGCTCGATAGCGATGACGCCTTCCTTCTCTGCCAGCTGGTCGTAGTTGCTGAGGAAGACGTGGGGTTCGCGGCACGCCGCATCCCCGCTCGCGCCGGGCTCGCCGAGGCGACCCATGACGAGGTTCTTGCGCGTGTACAAGCGTCCCTGGTCGTCAGGCACCGCGTCCTTGCTCGCGCTCGTCGAGTCGTTGCTCGTTCGCGTGCTGAAGGTGAAGAAGGCGAGCGGGTCGTCCGTGAAGCGGAGCGCGGCGCGTGTCACGAAGCCTTCCGGGGTGGTGAAGGCTTGGCCGTCGGCGTCGATTGTACCGCCAAGTACGTAGCTGGGTGTCGCGTAGGTGTAGACGCGCCCATCCCTGCCGTTGAAGGTCTCCTTCACTTCGTAATCGCGATCCGGACCACCGGCATTGCCGTACAGCCGCGTCTCGAGCACGGCGCGCACCGCGTCGTGGGCGCAGTAGCCGCTCAAGAGGAGCCCAGGCCGAGTGAAGGAACGCGTCGAGCCCGCATGGTCGAAGAGGAGCCTGCTCCAGCCGTACCAGGGCTGCACTAGTGGATTGAACGCGCCGCTCTCCAACGTGTCGCCGGCGCGTGTACTGCCGAAGCTGCCGGCAGCGTCGAGCGCGGCGAAGCGCGCCATGACCACGTCAAGGTTCATCTCGGCGAGGGTGACGAGCTGCTCATTGTCGTTCGTTGCGAGGAGCGCGGCGAGGCCTTCCACGATATCGGCGAGCGCGGCCGGGTCGTTCTCCGAAGCCCAGCCATCACGCCCCTTGCTCGTGAGCGTGGCGACAAGGCCGGATTTGCCCTTCGCGAGGTACTCCGCGACCGCGCCGAGGAAGCTGTCCGTTTCCGGCGTGCTCGGCGGGGTGAAGGCTTGCAGCCGCACCGCGAGCCCGGCAGGATTCGTATCGGTCAGTTTGTCTGCATAGCTCTTGTTGATCCATGCGAGGTAGAGCGCACCGCGCGGCGTGAGTGCGCCCGGAGTGTCATAGAGGAATTGCGTCGTGAGGAGGCGGTTGCCTGCCGCGTCGCCGAGCGCGGTACCCTTACTGAACTCGAAGAGCGCGGCCTCGTAGCGCAGCGGCACGGACACCTTGACGTTGTACAACCATTCGTACTGAGAGCTGTAGTAGCTGTTCAGATCCTGCGCCGCTGCTGACGCGCGCACCGCGAAGCCCTGGTCGCAGACGTTGCGCTTGATGCATGTCTCCTCCGCAACGACGAAAGGAACCAGCAGGATGAGGACGACGAGTGTTGAGAGGATAAGGGACGCGCGCATGGAACCACCGCTTAACGCCTCTCCCGAGAATGCGATTTAAATAGGTTGTGGCTGTGTGGGTTATGGAGAAAAAGTTAGCATTAAGTATAACAGAAATGAGAAAAAAGTGGTGAAAAATCTCACTCGACGCTAGCGAGGACTTCGACGAGCTTGTCGACCGCGTCGAGCATCTGCTGCTCACTCTTCGTGCCGGTGCAGACAATCTTGCCGTTGCTGAACAGCAGGAAGGTGGCCTTGGCTTCCATGAGCTTGTAGACCAGGCCTGGGAACTGCTCTGGCTCGTACTCTGTGTTGTCGAGCTTCATGGCGAGTTTGTTCAGGTTGAGATCCATGCCAATGCTGCCGCTGCCGACGATGTTCTGCACAGTAATCTTCGGCTTGACCGTGATGACAACGTTGATCTTCTTCAGGCTCTCGATAATTTGCCGGATGCTCTCCTCAACCTTTTCCAAGGATTTTGCGCCGGTGCAGACGACCTTGCCGCTGCTGAAGACGAGCGCGCTCGTCTTGGGATCCTTAATCCTAATCACGAGTCCGGGGAACTGCTCGGGATTGTATTCCGTGTTGCTGAGCACGGCCGCCATCTTCTCGAGCGAGATGTCATGCTCGAGGCTGGTAGAAACGACGATGTTCACGACCCTGATGGTCTTCTCGCCAGGCTTCGGGATGTACTTCTCACCCTTCACATTCTTCTCGTTCGTGCTCTTTGTCATATCGATTCCCCCAACGAGGGCTGCACCCTCTATATAAAGCCGGAAGTCAGTCAAGCTTTATAAATCCTTTTATTGGGATTTTTAACTGAGGAGGGGCGTGCTTAAAAAGCGCACTTTAAGAATCGTCCTGCGACCTTGGTTTCCTATGGAATCGTTAATCTGGGTGGGAGACGGCTTCTCCAGTGCTTTTTCGCTTTTCTTCGTCATTGTTGACACCCCTCCATTTCCTCTGGAAATTTTTCAAATGGTTCTGCACAAAATATTTTCTATAAAGAAAAGAATAAAGAAGAGTATAAAAAAAAGAAGAAGTGTCGTTCCCGCACCGGCTCATGAGGAACCCTCCACGACGAGCGCCCGTCGTCCCGGCGGATGCGACGCCCAGTCTCGCGGCGGCTGCAAAGGCTCGAAGCCGAACAGCGACGAGAACTCGGGCACGAGCTCGGGCAGGGTGAGCAAGAGCCAGCTCCTGACATGCACGAGGTAGCAGTAGCTGCAGACGCCCATGGGGCTCCCGCACTTGATGCACTGCGTGACGCCATGCCGCACGAGGATGTCCTCGGTCACGTCCGCCAGGTCCCGCAGCGCCGTCGCCGGTACTGCGCGTTCCACTAACCAGGTCGCCACTTGCTGAGCGAGGCACGCACCACACAAAGGTTGGGTAATCACCTCGTCGCATACGACACATGCCGGCATTCTTTCCACCTCCGATGCCCTGCGTGCGAGACTGTCCTTGCAGAAGTCGAAGCGTGCTGCCGACCTCCGCAGGAACGGTGGTCTCAGCACGCATGCTTAACGCAGAGCGTACCGTAGAACATGACAATATTCCTCGGTGCTCGCCACTGCGTCATACTCTTGTATGATTCCCTCCCCTTTATAAGAATAGCGACCGAAAAGCCTACACCACCCCACTGTTATGACCGATTCCAGCAGAACTGTTGACACAACTGTTATTAATCACGGAGTCACTGCCGCAGTCATGATTACGGTCTTCATCGAACGCGAGCACCGCGAGCTCAAGCAGGACTTCTCCGGCAAGATACTGGTCTTGCTCGACGCGCTCGGGGTGAACAAGGAGACCGTCGTCGTGGTGAAGAACGGCGAGGTCGTGAGTGAGCAGGAACGCTGCGGCAAGGGGGATGAACTCAAACTCCTCAGCGTCATCAGCGGCGGGTGATTCTCCCATCGCTACGCCGGATTTCCACCGGAAAAGCTGGGGGCCTGCCATCTCTGGCGCCACATTCAATATAAACGATGCTCGATTCCTTCCTCGCGCCAGATGGAACTCTCCCAGCAGATCCAAGGATTCCAGGATTTCTTCCAAGAGGAGTGTTACGACGAAATTCTCGAACGGACACGCACCGGCCAGCTCTTCCTCGTCATCGAGTTCGGCACGCTCGCGCGTTTCAACCCGGACCTGGCCGACCTGCTTCTCGACCAGCCCGAGGAAGTCCTCAAAGCGGCAGAGATGAGCCTCAAGAGCTTCGACCTGCCGCTCGACGGGAAGGAATTCTTCATCCGCTTCAAGAACCTGCCAAAGACGCAGCAGTTCATGGTGCGCGAGGTGCGCGCGCAACACCTCGGGAAGTTCCTCGAGATAGAAGGCATCGTCCGGCAGAAGAGTGACGTCCGGCCGCAAGTCGTCTCGGCACGGTTCGAATGCCCCAGCTGCGGCAACATCATCCCTGTCTTGCAGCTCGACCAGAAGTTCAGGGAACCGAGCAGGTGCGGTTGCGGCAGGAAGGGGAAGTTCCGGCTCCTGGACAAGAAGATGGTGGACGCGCAGAAGATTGTCCTCGAGGAGGCTCCCGAGGACCTCGAAGGGGGCGAGCAGCCGAAACGCCTCAACATCTTCCTCAAGAACGATCTCGTTAGCCCGATGACCGACAAGCTCACCAACCCCGGAGCCAGGATCGGCGTCGTCGGCGTCGTGAAGGAAGTGCCGATCGTGCTCCAGCAGGGTGGCACGAGCGTCCGGTTCGACCTCATGCTCGAGGCGAACTACGCCGAGCCGAAGCAGGAGGACTACAGCCAGATTAAGATCAGCGACGAGGAGGAACAGGAGATTCTCGCACTCGCAAACGACCCGCACGTGTTCGCCAAGCTCGTCGACAGCATCGCGCCGAGCATCTATGGGCATCAAAAGGTGAAGGAAGCGCTCGTGCTCCAGTTCCTCGGCGGCGTGAACAAGCAACGCGACGAGGGCGGCATCAAGACGCGCGGTGACATCCACGTCCTCCTCATCGGCGATCCGGGAGCTGGCAAGTCGCAATTACTCAAGCGCATCAGCTTCGTCGCCCCGAAAGCCAGGTTCGTGTCGGGAAAGGGCGCGTCGGGAGCCGGCTTGACCGCGTCCGTGGTCAAGGACGAGTTCCTCCGCGGCTGGGCGCTCGAGGCCGGCGCTCTCGTGCTGGCAAACAAGGGCATCGCCTGCCTGGACGAGCTGGACAAGATGAATCCGGAAGACCGGAGCGCGATGCACGAGGCCTTGGAGCAGCAGACCGTCACGATCAGCAAGGCGAACATCCAAGCCACGTTGCGCTCTGAGACGACCGTGCTCGCAGCAGCAAACCCAAAATTCGGCCGGTTCGACCCGTACGAGCTGCTCGCCAAGCAAATTGACCTGCCGAGCACGCTCATCAACCGCTTCGACCTCATCTTACCCATCCGCGACTTGCCAGACCGGGAGAAGGACGAGCAGCTCGCCAGCTTCATCCTCAAGCTCCACCAGGAGGGTAAGGCGCGAGAAGGACCGCTCGACGCCGCCTTTCTGAGGAAGTACATCAGCTACGCGAAGCAGCGCGTCCGACCGAAGATGACCCAGGACGCGCTCGAGGAGATCAAATCATATTACATGAAGATGCGCTCGAGCGGTGGTGAGGGAGAGGAGGCCATCAAGGCCATCCCGATCAGCGCGCGCCAGCTCGAAGCCCTCGTCCGGTTGACCGAGGCGAGCGCGCGCACCAGGCTGAGCAAGGAGGCGACAAAGAAGGACGCCAAGGTGGCGATCGATCTGGTGCATCACACGCTCAGCGCGATCGGCCTCGACCCCGCGACGGGCAAGTTTGACATCGACCGGATCGCGACGGGCATTACCGCCGCGCAACGCAGCACCATCGCCATCATCAAGGAAATCATCACTGACCTCGAGCAAGCCGTGGGCAAGGTCATCCCGGTCGAGGACATTATTAGGGAAGCGGAGATCAAGGGCATCTCCGAGGACAGCGCGCTTGAGACCTTGGAGAAACTCAAGCGTGCCGGCGACCTGTTCAGCCCGAAGCAGGGCTTCATCAGCAAGATTTAGAACACGTATGCCTTTCAGCAACAAGGTAGAAGAGGATGGTCGAGCGCGTCACCGCCAGGAAATGCAGCCTCGGCGACATCGCCGGTGGTAGCTTCGTCGTGAAGGACGGCGCGAGCCATCTCGAGACGGGGCACGACAGGGTTAGCCGAGCGAACGTCATCGCGGCCGTCGTGGATCGGCCCGGGCAGACAGCTATCCTGCTCGACGACGGCACTGCCAGGGTGGAGGCGCGCAGCTTTGACGACAGCGCGCTCTTCGACAACCTCCTCGTCGGCGACATCGTCCTCGTCATCGGCCGGCCGCGCGAATACCAGGGCCAGAAGTATCTCGTCGCGGAAATCGCGAAACGGCTCGGCTCACCGAAGTGGCTCGAGCTGCGCAAGGCCGAATTCTCGAAAATGAAAAAACAACCACCGACTCACACCCTCCCCCAGACTTCAGAAACGGTACACCGGGCCGTGCCAGGGATGCAGACCGCGCACAAAGCCCCTCATCCACAGCAGACACGCGACACTCGCGAAGAAAAAAAACCAGATGACATCGCCGAGACGCCCGCGGACAGGGCACTTGCCGTCATCAAGCGCCTCGATGACGGCACGGGCGCCGCGATTGAGGACGTCCTGGCGGCAGCAAAGTGCGAAGAATCCACCGTCACGTCGCTCATGGCGGAAGGCGAGATCTTCGAGATACGCCCGGGCAGGGTGAAGGTGCTGGAATGAAGCTGATCCTGCACGGCGAGACAAAACAAGGCGGACATCATCCAAGGCCAACAAGCTAAGACATCTTTATTCTTACCGACATACAGTACATGTTCGGACATACTTTCTTTTTGCGGTTTCAGCTCCAGACAAATATCATCGGCGTCACCCACACCTCGAGGATGGCCGCCACGAAGAGGATGATGATGCTGAGCAGGAGCAGGTCCGCGCTGTCGAGGAGGATGTGCTCGAACTTCTTCGTGCCGAAGTCGTGGCGGATGGCCGCGATGCTGATGATGCCGCCGGCCAGCCCAGCGACGAAGTAGGCGAAGATCTCGGGAACGCCGTGGATGGCGTAACGAAACAAGCCGAAGCCGATCACCTGGAAGTAATGCGCCGTCTTCTGCGCGCCGAGCATGTTCGCCGCCTCTGCAAGATTGTTCCGGATGAAGTTGCCGATGGCGGCGCCAATCACCGAACCGTTCCATGCGAGGATGAAGATGGCACCACTACCGTAGAGGAAACTGAACAGGATGCAGAAGATGAGGACGCGGACGTTGTTGAGAAAGATGCGGGTGAAGGCGCTGAAGTCCAGGGTCGTGAAGCCGGTCGCGCCGGGATTGATGGTCTTGATAGTGCCCGCCTGCGCCTTGAACAGGAAGGTGATGGTCTCTGGAGAGAGCACGGTGTACCAGAGACTGAACGCGACCGTCATGCCGATGAAGAGGTAGATGAACGCGGTGAGCGCCTTAGTGTGCTCCTTGAGCAGCCAGCTCTCCTCCATTCCTTCCATGTCCTTCTCTTCCTCGAGCTTGATTGTGTTGTACATCAGTGGGATGGCGGCCATGGCGGCGAGGAAGACCATGATCACGCTTGATTCAGTCTTGAACACCCAGAGGGCGAGCGCGATGCCGATGGAGGCGTAGGCGAAGCCGAGGATGAGCATCTGCAAGGGGCGTTTCTCGACCGATAATGGGTTCGTGAGGCTCTCCAGGACCATGAGGAGGCTCACGGCATGAGGGATATATAAAGCTTTTCTGCGTTTCGCAGCAGGAATACCTTTATATTTGTCCCTTCGCTCAGCTACTATATGGGACTCTTCTCGAAGCGCGGCAAGACACTCTATACGCCCGGCCCGCTCGCCGCAGCCAGACTACCAGAAGTCGTCGCAGCCACGAAGGCGACGCTCCGCGACATGGGCGTTGACATCGTCGAGCTCGACCTGAAGAGCGGCTTCGAGGCGTGGTATGCGGGCTACGAGCAGGAATTCCAGGAACTGATGCGCGAGAACAAGCGCATCCTCGAGCAGCACGGCATCACGCGCATCATCACAAACGATCCGCACGAGGCTTGGACCTATCGCGAACGCTACGGCATCGAGACGCGGCACGTCATCGAGGTCTGCAAGGAACACATCAGCAAGATTGTGAAGGGGGAGGTACGCCGCGCGAACTATCATCATCCGTGCTTCCTCGACAAGCTCGGTGTGAACCCCAACACAGCCAAGAGTGTCCTGCGACGGGCGGGTGTCCACGTGCCGAACGAGAACCAAAGCAGGGGTTGCTGCGGCAGCGTCGGGCACGACTTCGAGCGCAACAACAAGGACGAGGCAGAGGCCATCGCGAAAGAGCGCGCAAAAACGCTGTCGGAACCGCTCATCATCACGTGCTGCCCACACTGCCTCCTCCTGCTGAAACACCACCATAAGAAGACAAAGGATGTCATGCAAATCCTTGCCGAGGCCGATCAATGATGCACCGCGCCCTCCGTCGGATGGTCGCATTGGAGGACTACTTCGAGGACGAGGAGACACGGCGCGCCTACAGCTACGACGCCTCGGGTGCGGAAGGATTGCCCGCTGTCATCGTCCGGCCGCGTCATAACGAACAACTCCGTCGCATCCTCGTCCACGCGAATCGGTACAAGCTAAAAGTAATTCCGCGTGGCTCCGGCACCGGTACCCGCGCCGGTGCCGTCCGGAAGGACGCACTCATCATCGATATGCGTGGCTTCGACACTATTACGCGCCTCGACACACAGCTCCACACCGTCGATGTCGGAGCTGGCGTCACGGTCGCGGCGCTCGCGCGCGCCCTCGAGAAGAAGGGATATCATTTCCCACTCGTGCCCGCAAATTCTGTCGCCACGATAGGCGGCCTCGCCGCCACGAACCACGTGACGGAAGAGAGCCAGCTCTTCGGCGACTGGAACGACCTGGTCGAGCGTGCCGAGTCCTTCGACGGCCTCGGCAGGTTCCACACGAGCAAGGGGAAGGAACTGGACAAGGTACTCGGGAAAGAAGGGACGACGGGCGTGCTCGTTACGCTCCGCCTCAAGATTACGAAACAGCGGGCGCGGACGCTCGACGTGTTCGAGGTGGACAACCCGAGTGCGGCGCTCAGCCACGTCGAACGCCTGAGCCACATGCGAGGGGTACTCTCCATCGAGTACCTCGACGCGGCGGCGAGCCAACTCCTCGGCCTGGACAAGGAAGAGCACCTTCTCGTCGCGTACACGAGCGACGCGGGCGGCTATAAGGATATAGTGAAGGTAGAGAGCCTCCTCGCGGCGCGGAAGCGTCTGACCAGCACGCTCTGGTCGCAGGGCTACACGCACGAAATCGAAGCATCGCTCGAAGAAGAACAGATTGAGCGTTTCGCCGCACGCTGCAAGCAGGCAGGGCAGCCGTGCTACGGCCACATCGGGCTCGGCATCATGCTCACGGCCGCGAAGGACACGAAGGCAGCGGAGAGCTTCCGGAACGGCCTCGTCTCGATTGGCGCGATGGTGGGTGGTAAGCACGGCTACGGCCGACTACTCCATGACTACGTCCCGGACCAGGTCCGGAAGGACGTGCGCAAACTGAAGGAAGAACGGGACTACAACGAGGTCTTGAACCCTGGTGTGATTGTATGAAGCGGAAAACGAAGGAGAGGCGCGGCATCGCGGCATGCGTCCTCTGCGGTCAGTGCAACCCGGGCAGCGTCGCCTACACGCGTTCGCATGACGAACGCCGGGCGCCCCGCCACGTCGTCTGGCTCGCCAGGAAGCGGCGCGACAGTGTCAGCCTCTACGCGTGCATGCTTAACGGGCGTGCCGAGGAGTTGTGTCCGCTCGCCATCAGCATCGACGAGGCCGTCATCGAGGCGAGGAGGCGGCTCGTCGAGAAAGGCTTCGAGACGGTCGATAACAAGAAGGTTGTTGGGCAGCTCGTTGAGGGGAAGAACCCGTACGCGTAGTCAGAGCCGTTTCCGCATGTCGACCGCCACGTCTTCGAATCCCCATCTCTTGTAGATGTTGCGCGCGTGCTCGTTCACGAAGAAGGCCTGCAGGCCGAGGTTGCGTTCGCCCTTCTGCCTCGCCCAGGCGGACATCGCGTCCTTCAGCATCGATGATGCTCCCCTGCCACGGTGCGCTTCCTGCACGAAGAGGTCGCTGATGTACGCGTTCGTGTCTTCGACGTACACTGGCGAGTCTTTCTTCAAATAAATTATGGCATAGCCGACAAGCGCCTTGTCTTCCTCGACGACGAAAACAGCACCGTTCTTGCTGTGAATATTCTTCTTGACGAATTTTGCGAAGAGCGTCGGCGCTTCCGCGCGGCGACGCATGCGCGGCTTCCACTCAGGATGCTTCGCTAGGTATATCTCGTCGTGGTCTTTCATGAAGTGCCGCCAAAGCCTGACGACGCCAGGGATGTCTTTGAGCTTCGCCTTACGAATGATCATGGTGAGGAAAGAAGAAAGAGCTCTTATAATTGTTTGGGATTTAGGAAGAGAGATGTAAAGGAAGGTTAAAGGAGATGAGAAGGGTTTCAGTTCTTCAGCTTCAAGCCTTCCCACGTCTGGTCAAACATGGTTTGGAGCGCGGTAGCAACATAGGGAGCGTTGAACCACACCCCAACATCGTAGCTCGGGTGTACTTCGCCATCGCCAAGCAACATGAACAAGGCCTCCTTCCTGTCCGCGACACAGAAGCGGGCGTCCACCTTGTCGAGGTGGCGCACATCGGCGATGCTCGAGAGCTGCGCAGCAGCATCCTTGTTCTTGGTGGTGAGTGGGGCGGCCACTTGGATTGTGACGCCGCGCTCTGCGGCCTTCTTCAGTGCGCGGCCGAGCGCGTCCGCCTTCCGCGGCAGACCATCTTCTGTCGTGACGAGCACGACCGTCTCGCTCGCGTTCTTGATCATAAAATCGAGCTGGTTGTACGCGTTCACGCGTCCTTTGAGGGCGCCGGTCAGGTCTGTCGGCTCGACCAAGTCTATCCCTTTGGTGTGGAGGTTCTTGAGCTCCTCGAGTACCTCCGTGCCTTTCAAGTCGTCGAGCGCATTCGCTTGCTTGTCCGCGTCTTCCTTGATGTGTTTCTTGACACGCTCGAGCACCTCTTCGGGTGGCACGGCGATGTACTTGATTGGCTTGCCGATCTTCATCACGATGAAGCCCTTCTTCTCCAGGCTCTCGAGAACGTCATACGAACGGCTCCTGGGCACGTTCGCGATGTCGGACAGCTCACCAGCTGTGCTGACACCGCGGCTC
>Ga0114931_10000888_pt1 | contig 37468 bp, 30 predicted proteins | sample 2SBtaG_FD_89579 | JGI IMG/M metagenome (GOLD analysis project Ga0114931, IMG submission 89579) | Deep subsurface microbial communities from Kolumbo volcano to uncover new lineages of life (NeLLi) - 2SBTROV14_V59a metaG | ecosystem: Environmental > Aquatic > Marine > Volcanic | place: Kolumbo... | reverse complement strand
TTCATCCAACATTTCTTCCATCATCTCCTCAAGCTTTTTTTGCTTTTCTTTCATTTCTTCGCTAAGCTTCTCCAATTTATCCTCCTGCCGCGACTTTTCCTGCAGTTCGTTTTTCATTCGCTCCAACTCTTCTTGTAATTTCTTGTGTCGCTCTAGCAATTCTTCAAAGGCTTTTTTGTCTTCCCAGCGCAACGCTTTCTTTTGCAGAAGTCGTTCTCTTAATTCCTTAATATCTTCTTTAATTTTTCGTGTTTCCTCCAGCCTTTCACCCATCGATCTTTCCAGGTCCTTACTTTGTTTTTCTATTTTCTCTTCTAGTTCTTTTTTGCTCGGCAGGCGATAATAAAATTCTCTGCTTCGTGTATACTTGCGGCCGTTGATGGCATCATTGTCCCATACGATAAAGTGATAGCTTAGCTGCTCGCCCGGTGAGAGATTTAGTTTAGCTATGTTCCAGCTAAGATCAAATTGCTCCTTGCTTTTCCCTTCACCTCCTACAGCAATGCTTTGGTACTCTCCCTTACTTTCGGGGCTTTCAATCCGGTATTGAAAGTCAATGCGCGATATGCCATAGTCATCACTGGTCGTTCCAAGAAAGTAGATCATTTCCTGCTTGCTACTATCGCGATATTCATTTACATTGACCGATGGATAACGGTCGGGAATGACGCGAAGCGCATAGCTGATGCTATCTGCTTTGTCAATATATTGGTTGGAATTGAATATGGTATAATCCACATCTTTCATCAGGGGAAGCGAATACTCGAACAGACCTTCCCCTCTGGGCCGGGCGTTTACCGTGGTGTCTTCATTCAGGCGTACGATAATTTTATCAGTGTTTTCGGTATGGAAAATCCATGAGACCCGGGTACCCAATGGAAGTGTCAGGTCTCCCAGGTTGTGTTTAATCTCTTCTTTCCTACCCGTATAGGCGGGGTAGGCAAGGCGGATGTCGAAATTGAGCAAAGAGGGTTTAGGAAGCACCTTTACATGATATTCTTCCGTAAAAAATCCGTTGGCTCCCAGGCGAAAGCTGAAGTCATCCCGTACTTTTCGAAAAGTATATGTAAAGGTATGGGCATCTGTTTTTTTCAGGGGGTGGCTATAATCGGAACTTAGGGCAGAAACGCTCTCCGGCAGTACATCTCCATCTACTTTGACGCTTATCGTCAGGTCGTCAAACTGGATAACTGTTAAATCTGAAGGGGCTTCCACCCGCATTTTAAATGGAGCAATTTTGCGGAAATCGGTATTCGTGTCAATGAGCCGTTGATTACTTTCTCTGAGTACATCGGGTGCTCCCAGCAGCAGAAAGAAAATCACGGCAAGGGGCACAAGGGCATAACGCAGATACTTTTTGTTGGCCGAAAAACGGATGGCGTGCAGTATGGGAACCGGTTTAATTTGCTCAATTTTTTGATTGATTCCGGCCAGCAGCAATGAGGAATCCTCTATGCTGCCTGCCTGGGATTTTAACTGTAGGACATTGAGCAATTTATCCTGTATTTCATCAAAGTGACTGCCAATAATCCGGGCGGCCTGCTCGCGACTCATTCGTTTTCCGATATGAAAGAGCCGGGCCATTGGAAGAACAATCCAATATAGAAACCCGCCCGCAAGAGAAGCCAAAGAGATTAAAAGGATTGCTTTCTTTTGTACCGGAGGTAAGACAAAGAGATATTCAAGAAGGCTATCGACCAAGTAGATTCCCAGCAACAAAGCCATAAAATAGATCGTCCCCCTGATAAGCTGATTGCTATAGTATTTTTTGACAAACTGCTCCAGTTTGTCAATTAATAAGTCGTAGTTGTCCTGTGCTTTATTCATTTCAAAATTTACGGCTTCTGTCTATAACGATTAAAATAGTCAAAATAACAACGTATCGAGGAGCTATTAGTTTGATTTAACAATTTCGTCCACCCCTTCGCTCTTTTCCAGGTATTTCAAAGCCTGTTTTTTCAGAAGCATTTCCTGTTCTTTCACGCTCATTTCGGTCAAAGGCTTCAGTAATTCAAAATGAGGCCATCCTTCCGCATCTCTTCCGATATAGCGATAATGGCCCAAAGGGGTCAGGAGGGTACAGACTCCTATGTGCATCAGATCCTGCTTTTCCTCTTTGCTGTATTGTTTTTTGAATTGACCCAGCTCCTGAATTCCAATGAGCATTAATATGGCATTGAGGTCGGGAAGGCGCCCCAAATCCTTTTTTATTTTTAGCCGCCAGGCAGCCCATTTCCGTTCAAAAATCAAATCTCTGCTGCTCATCCTATCATTTAATTAAAAGGGTTGCTATAACTGCTGTCCTGAATGGCTGACCAATCTGTCAATGTATGTAGAAATGCGATGATATCCCATTTTTCCTGTTCACTTAGCTTCATCCCACCCTTTTCAAGATGAATGTGTTTAAGGTTCGAATAATTGATATTAAGTGAATATTGTAAACTGTCGCTATAGAAATCTAGAACTTCTTTGAGGGTGGAAAAGCGTCCGTCATGCATATAAGGTGCCGTAAGGGCTACATTGCGAAGGGAGGGCACCTTAAAAAGTCCGTAATCTTCGGTCCGTCCACTTACCGATCCGAGGCCGGGGTCCGGAAAGTCCCGGATGTCTTCAGCTGCTGTCAAGCCATTGTTTTCAAAGGTAAAGGTGGAGAAGAGCAGATTGCCCTCACTATGGCAATGGAAGCAATCTCCCCCCGATTCGCTGAAAAACAATTCATATCCTCTTTGTTCGCTTTCACTGAAAAAACCTATGTTTAGGAATCGAACACTGTCATATTTTGAACGGAAAGATACCAGGCTCCTTAAAAACTGGGCAATGGCTTTGGCAATGAGTTCTTCCGTAATTTTAGTTGTACCAAAGGCCGCATAAAACTTGCGGGGGTAATTTTTATCAGCTTTCAGTTCTTCGATAAGTTGCGGCAAGTTTTCTGCCATTTCCGTATGATCTTTGATCGGCATGAGGGCCTGTTCTTCGAGGCTGCGCGCCCGCCCGTCCCAAAAAAAGCGATCGGCAAAATCAAGATTGAAAAGCGGCATGGAATTGCGCTTTCCTTCAATGCCCAATATGCCCACACTAAACCTGCGGCCCGAATCGGTAAAAGCATAGGACTGATTGTGGCAACTGGCACAGGATTGTGTGTTGTCGCCCGATAATCTCTTATCATAAAACAAATAACGACCCAGCGAGACTCCTTCAACAGTAGTAGGATTATCAGCCGGGGCACGTGGCAACTGCGGTGCGTAGGCCGGTAGTTCATACTTATATGGTGTGGGCTCATAGTTCGGAAGCGAATCATCACCAAGCTTTACGGGCAGGTCATTTTTGCAGGCGGCAATTGCAAATAGCACGAAGAAGAAAAGAAAGGTTTTTAAGGGAAATTTTTTCATTCCGTAGTCTTATTTGTCATAGCGCTTATCGCTTAAGGTTTTTAAAAAGGAGATCAACGCTTTTTGTTCCACAGCACTTAATTTCAGGGGCCGAATCAGAGCACTTTGATTGATGGAAGCTTTTCCTCCGATATTGTAACTTGAAATTACTTCTTCAAGGGTAGCTGCCGATCCGTCATGCATATAGGGAAATGTAAGTGCTACATTGCGCAATGTGGGTACTTTGAATCTTCCCAGATCTTCCGGAAGGAGCGTAATTCGCCCCCTTCCTGAATCCTTATATGTGTCGAAGAAACCATTGTCCTGATAGCTATAATTTGTAAACAGCGGAGGGGTGTGGCAAGATGCGCATTTTGTTTTTTCACTTAAAAATAATTTAAGACCTGCTTTTTCTTCCGCATTGAGGGCCGATTTCTTTCCCTTATAGTAGTAATCATCGAAACGGGTATCAAAACTGACAAGCGATCGTTCATAACTTGCAAGAGCCTTCAGGATGACAGATTCATATCGTTCATTGCCATATGCCATTCGTGCCAGTGCCTTAAAATGTCGGTCGGAGCTTAGCCTTGCAGCAATTTCAGACAGGCGAAAGTCCATTTCTCTATGATTTTCAATGGGTACCAGTGCCTGGGCTTCAAGCGAAAAACTACCTCCATCCCACAGCAAATCGGGGGCAAAGCCTGTATTGAACAATGTGGGTGCATTTCGTTTTCCATTTTTTCCTTCCACTCCACTGGAGAATCTTTTCTGATTACTGAAAGCTTTTGCAGGATCATGGCAACTTGCGCATGAGATGCTGAGATCTCTTGACAGACGGGTATCAAAAAAGAGATACTCCCCGAGCCGGACCCTTGCCTCGGTCAGCTTGTTATCATCCGGAATCGACATTTGCCCTGCATATGAAGGGATATTGGGGTAATAGGCGCTGCTATCTGCAACCACCGGTAAATCTTTTTTACAAGCGCTATACAGTAGAATGGTGAGAAATAAAATAAAATATCTCCTGATTATCATGGCATTGAAAACGCTTTGCTAATATTGGGCCAAAACTTATCCGTCAGTGTGGGATAATCGGAAGTGTGTGTAACATGATTTTTACGTAGATCAATGCCCTCAAAAAAACGCGCATAATCAATATTTAAATTTATCTGCGCCTGTTTGTTTTCATCAACAGTAAATGATTTATTAAAACTCACATGGCTTAAATATTTGTTCGTTCCGATATGAAAAGTAAGCCCATCATCCATGATATCATCCGGAATGAGTGAGGTATCTACCTCCCCGTCAAAACGAAGGAATATATAACCGGCATTCCAACTCCAGTGCATGAGAGGGGTTTTGGGCCCGAGCGCATGGCTAGCATCGTATTGTGCCGGTAGGTTGCTGTAATTGGTAATGGAATCTATTCCAATGAGAAAACGCAGACCGGTGTATTTTCCGGTGGGTATGTCCGTCAGTTGGAATCCGGAGCTATCGCCACGATAATAAATATATTGATCTTTCAATGCCACCTCTCCCGTATCACTCATAAGTACAAATCCTGAAAAATAGAAGGCTGTAAAGTTTAACTTAAAGGGGGTACCACTGCTTTGATAGAATGTATGGCCCAATTCGAAGGAGCTGCTTCCAAATAAAGGAATCACTTTAAAGGAAAGAGTACCAGTATTGGCATATTCGCAGCAGCAATCGCGCTGAGCGAGAGGATCGTAATTGAGTGCGGCCGGATCGGTGCATCCCGTCTTTTTGCAGCCCCAGAGGGTGCTGATCAAGAACAAGGAAAAGAGCAAAAGGGGGAGGCGTGAAAGGGGGAATTTCATCAGTATTGAATTTTAAAGTTATCACGGTCATTCAAAAAGGGCAATTTCCGTCTGATTTCATTAAGTTTTTCCTTTTTCAATGTCACGGTTTTCACATTTTCTTTATCAGATATCTTCAGCACGACTTTCCCCAGGGGGTCAATAACAGAACTATCACCGGCATGATATATCTCATGGCCGTCTTTGCCAAATCGGTTTACACCAATCGCAAAAGCTTGGTTTTCAATAGCTCTTGCTTGCAAGAGGACATTCCAGGCGACACTTCGCATTACGGGCCAGTTGGCTACATTCAAATAAATATCGTAGTTGTTGTCATTGCGTGCCCACACAGGAAAACGCAGGTCATAACAAACCTGAGGAAAAATTGTCCATCCCAGGTATTCTATAATTTCTCGTTTTTTGCCGGGAGTAAAAACACGAGGTTCTTCGCTTAGGCTAAATAGATGTCGCTTATCATAATATATCAGGCGGCCATCCGGATAAACCCAAACAAAGCGATTATAGTAATTCCCGTTTTCCTCTATTATGAGGCTTCCTGCCAGGGCCATTTTGTGTTTGGCAGCTTCTTCAAGCATCCATTGGATACTTTTTCCGTCCATTCTTTCGGCCAGTTTTCCGGCATTCATCGTAAAGCCGCTTGTAAACATCTCGGGAAAAATGGCTGCATCGCTCTCCGGAGCTATATCCGAAAGATAATTGCTTAGCATCTTTCTATTTGCTTCGGGATTTTCCCAGAGAAGTTCAACCTGAAAAATACTGATGCGTATATCCATGCAATCAAAAATTGTATAGAGTTATAATCATATCAAAGTCGAATAAGTTTATCTGCAGCCTTTTCAAGTAGTTTTTCTGACTTTGCAAAGCAAAAACGAATCAGATGATGATCTTCACGATTGGAATAGAAAACCGAAACCGGAATGGTGGCTACGCCCGCTTCACGTGTTAGCCATTCGCTGAATGCCATATCTCCCATATCCGAGATGGCCTCATAACCGGCCAACTGAAAATAAGTACCTGCCGAGGGTCTTATGGTAAAGCGGCTTTCTGCAAGCAAGCCGTTAAAATAGTCGCGCTTTGCCTGATAAAATTCAGACAGTTTCAGATACTCCTCCTCATCCTGTAAAAATTCGGCAAAGGCATGCTGAAAAGGGGTGGGCGAGCTAAAGACGATAAACTGGTGCACTTTGCGGAATTCAGCACTCAGGCGAGAGGGAGCAATACAATACCCCATCTTCCAACCGGTGGCGTGGTAGCTTTTTCCAAATGAAAAAACGACAAAACTTCGCTCGAGCAATTTCGGATAACGAAGGATGGATTGATGCTCTTGACGGTCGAAGATAATGTGTTCGTAAACCTCATCACTGAGAATGAGGATGTCTGAATTTTGCGTGATGCGTTGCAGTTCCTCCATGTCTTCAGCATGGAGAATAGAGCCCGTGGGGTTGTGTGGTGTGTTAAGAATGATTAGGCGTGTATTGGCTGTAATGCGGGCCTTTACCATTTCCCAATTGATACCGAAGGAAGGATAGTCCAGGCTGATGGCAATGGGAAGACCTCCGTTGAGTCGGATGGCCGGTACATAGGAGTCGTAGGCCGGTTCAAAGACAATTACCTCATCGCCTTCGTGGACGACAGCGGTTATGGCGGCATACAACGCTTCGGTGCCGCCCGATGTCACCGTGATCATTTCATCTGCATCCACATTACATTCATAGAGTTTCCGCACTTTCTCCGCAATGGCTGTTCGCAATGCCGGCAGGCCAGGCATTGGGGCATATTGGTTGTATCCATTTTTTAAAGCCTTAGTGACCAATTCCATGAGCTTCGGATTGGGGTCAAAGTCGGGGAAACCTTGCGACAAATTGATGGCATTGTATTTCTGTGCCATTGCCGACATATGGGCAAAGATGGAAGTACCCGTCTTTGGCAATTTGCTTTTGAAAATGATAGGGGGTGTTGACATATTTCAAAGATTTGTAGTCGGGAATAGAGCTCAATATTTAGAGGTACTGGTCGCCCTTTTCCCGTTTAATGTCTTTTACCAGTTGTTTGAGATCCTGCTCTTTCGATTTTTCATAAATGAGCAAAACATCTTCGGTATCCACAACAATATAATCTTCGAGACCTTCTACAATAATCAACTTCTCTTTTGGGCCACGAATGATATTTTCACGTGCTTCTTCAATGACCGTGTCAGAAGCTACGATGGCATTTTTATTATCATCTTTGGGTAGATTGGCATAGAGTGAGGCCCAGGTGCCGAGATCGGACCAGCCGAAATCAGCCGGAATAACAAAAACGTTTTTGGCCTTTTCCATCACTCCATAGTCTATAGAAATATTGGAACAAAGACTGAATGCTTTTTCTAGATAGGGCTTTTCTTCCGGGGTATTAAGATATTCTTTGATTTCTTCAAACACCTCTTCGATCTCAGGTAGGTGCATTTGGAATGCTTTCAAAATACTTTTTACGTTCCAGATGAAAATTCCGGAATTCCACAGAAAATCACCGCTGTCCAAAAATTTACGCGCAATCTTCAGGGAGGGTTTTTCGGTGAAGGTCTTCACCTTATGTATTCCCGGGGCTATGGGATCTTCTCTAAACTGAATGTATCCATATCCTGTATCCGGCCGGGTAGGTTTGATACCGAGGGTACAGAGGGCATCGTGGGTTTTGCTAAAGGCTACGGCCCGAGAAATTTCATCTACAAACTGACCTTCATTCAACACCAGATGGTCAGATGGTGCCACTACAGTGACGGCCTCCGGGTTAATCTTTGCTATTTTCTTGCTGAAATAAGCAATCGTGGGGGCTGTGTTTTTGCGCATAGGCTCCCCTAATATCTGCGCATCACTCAGTTCGGGCAACTGTTCATGTATCAACGCGCGATATCGCGCGTTGGTTAATATGTAAATGTTTTCTTTTGGACAGACCTTTTTGAATCGCTCGTAAGTAGATTGAATCAGTGTCTTTCCTGTACCGAGAATATCCAGAAATTGTTTGGGCTTGGATTCGCGGCTTAATGGCCAGAAACGGCTTCCGATTCCTCCCGCCATAATGGCTACATAGGTATTATTCATATTGATAAAACTTGCATTTGTGAGTAGAATGATATTAAATTGAACTTTACTTCAATCTTTTCCTTTTTTAAGGAATCTATTTTTATTAATACAATATCTACGGGGTGAGTAAAATCTGCATTTAAATTTTGCGTAAATTTAAAAAACAAAGCCTTGCATTAACCCATATAGACGATGATTGCAGCAGACCGTGACCTGAATCAAGCACTGAAAGAGTATTTCGGCTTCAATTCATTTAAAGGAAATCAGAAAAAAATCATTCAAAGCGTACTTGAATGTAAAGACACCTTTGTGATTATGCCTACCGGAGGTGGCAAATCCCTTTGTTATCAATTGCCGGGCATTATGATGGAGGGTACGGCCATTATAATTTCACCGCTTATTGCACTTATGAAAAACCAGGTAGATCAGGTACGAGGCTACAGCAGCAATGAAAATGTGGCACACTTCCTGAATTCCTCTCTTAATAAAACCCAGAAAACAAAGGTTAAACAAGATATTGTCAGCGGGGAAACCAAGCTGCTCTATGTGGCCCCCGAAACCCTGGCAAAAGAGGATACTATCGAATTTTTCAAGTCGATCAAAATATCCTTTATTGCAGTAGATGAAGCCCACTGTATATCGGAATGGGGGCATGATTTCCGCCCCGAATACCGTAGAATCAGAGATATGATTAGTGAGCTGGAGCAGGAGATTCCGCTTATTGCACTGACAGCCACCGCTACTCCCAAAGTGCGGGCTGATATCATGAAGAACCTGAAAATGGATAACCCCAGGATATTTATCAGTACTTTTCTGCGGGACAACCTCTACTACGAAATCAGACCCAAAGGGAAAAAGAGTCATGCCATCAAGGACTTGGTCACTTTTATCAAGCAGAACCAGGGAAAATCGGGCATTATATACTGCCTCAACCGGAAGACAACCGAAGAGCTGGCCGAGACCCTCAATGTCAACGGCATCAGTGCAGCCCCTTATCATGCCGGTCTCGAGGCACAGCTGCGCAGCCGTACGCAGGATCAGTTTCTCATGGAAGAAATCAATGTCATCGTGGCAACCATTGCCTTCGGAATGGGCATTGACAAGCCGGATGTTCGCTTTGTCATTCATTACAACATTCCAAAAAGCCTGGAAAATTATTATCAGGAAACGGGTCGAGCAGGAAGAGACGGCCTGGAAGGGAAGTGCATTGCGTATTATACTTATAAAGATGTAGAGAAGCTGGAGAAATTTCTTCGTGATAAGCCGGTAGCCGAGCGCGAAATTGGTCATCAGCATCTGATGGAAATTAGTGCCTATGCCGAATCGACTGCCTGCCGCAGGAAGTTTTTGCTTCATTATTTCGGTGAAGAATACGATAGCAGGCAGTGTGGCAATGGAGAGTGTGACAACTGCAAATACCCCAAAGCGCTAATAAAAGTAAAAAAGGAATTGCGCGATGCTCTCGGGGTGATTGCACAATTGAACGGAGACCGTCCGCTGCCTCATATCATTGATCTCATTACCGGAAGGGATTCGGCACAGATCAAAAGCTATGGCCACGATAAACTGAAAGTCTTTGGCATAGGAAAAGACCGGGATGAGCGATTCTGGAGCTCGGTACTCCGAACGGCCATGCTCGAAAACCTCATTTATAAAGACATCGAAAGCTATGGACTGATTAAACTGACGGAGAAAGGGGAAGAATACATTCGAAAACCGTATGAAATTAGCATTGCCCTGAATGCCAACTTTGCAGCACTCGAAGAAGCCGATGACGAATTGGATAAAAAAGGAGGTGCGCTGGACACCCGCCTTGTGGGCATGCTCAAATCATTGAGAAAAAAAGTAGCCAAAGAAAAAAACCTTCCTCCTTTTGTCATTTTTCAAGACCCCTCGCTAGAAGACATGGCCACTCAATATCCTATATCTATGGATGAACTGGCCAACATCAGCGGAGTGAGCCGGGGCAAAGCCCTGAAGTACGGCCGAAAATTTATTGAGCTTATCGCCCGCTATGTGGAGGAAAACGACATTGACCGACCCAGCGATCTGACCGTCAAATCCATTGTTCAGAAATCAGGACTGAAAGTTTATATTATCCAAAACATCGACAGGAAAATCCCACTCGAAGTAATTGCCGACAACAAAGGGCTCAGCCGCGATGAATTTTTCAAAGAACTCGAATCCATTGTCGCCTCGGGTACCAAAATCGATATCAACTACTATGTGGATGATATACTGGAAGAAGATATCCAGGAGATGATTTACGATTATTTCAGTACAGCCGAAACGGATTCGTTGGATGTGGCATATCAGGAGTTGCAGGATGAAGGCATCACCATGGAAGAAATTCAGGTGATGCGGCTAAAGTTTATGTCGGAAATGGCCAATTGAACCATGCATATCCACAGGACGTTTAAAAGAGCAGAAAAGAGCAAATGATAGAAATAAAAACGGAGATGCAGCCGGAAAGGGCTGTACTGGTAGGTTTGGTCCATCAAGATCAAACGGAAGAAAAATTAAACGAATATCTCGATGAACTCGCTTTTCTAGCCACTACAGCCGGAGCCAAAGCGGTTCGCTCGTTTTACCAAAAAGTAAGCCATCCGGATGCGCGCACATACGTAAGACAAGGGAAACTGCAAGAAATCAAAAGATATGTAGACAAATATGAGATTGAGCTAGTGATTATTGATGATGAAATTACCCCTTCCCAACAAAGGAATATTGAGAAAGAGCTGAAAACAAAAGTGCTTGACAGGAGCATGCTCATCCTCGATATATTTGCCCAGCGAGCCAGGACTGTGCAGGCCAAAAATCAAGTAGAGTTGGCCCAGATGCAATACCTTCTGCCGCGGCTCCGGGGTATGTGGCAACACCTCGACCGGATAAAAGGAGGTATCGGTATGCGGGGGGCCGGTGAAAAAGAAATTGAAACGGATAAACGTATTGCCCAGAAACGCATTGCCCTGCTGAAGGAAAAGCTAAAACGGATTGATAAGCAAAATCAGACCCGAAGGAAACAACGCAGCAAGATGATAAGGGTTGCCTTAGTGGGATATACCAATGTCGGGAAATCCACAATTATGAACCTGCTGAGTAAATCAGAGGTTTTTGCCGAAAACAAGCTCTTTGCCACGCTCGATACTACCGTTCGCAAGGTTGTTATCGGGCAGGTGCCTATGCTATTGTCTGATACGGTCGGGTTCATCCGTAAGCTTCCGCATCATCTGGTGGAGAGTTTCAAATCGACACTCGATGAAGTAATTGAATCGGATGTCCTACTTCATGTGGTTGATCTTTCCCATCCGAATTTCGAAGATCATATCCAGGTGGTGAACGAAACACTTCGCGACCTGAATGCCCGGGAAAAACCGGTAATTATGGTTTTTAATAAAATGGATCTCTATCGGGAACGATACTTTGATAAATATTTGAAAGCAGAGCTGAAAGAAGAGATCATGGCGGATATGAAGAAAAAATGGATTGCGAAGAGTCAAGGCCGGGCTGTTTTTATCTCAGCTCTGCACAAGGAGGGAATTGCTGAACTGAGGGAAATGATCCTTGCAGAAACAGCCGAAAAGTATCGTGAACGTTTTCCTTACCAGGTGAAAACCGTATATGGAAATTCCAAATAGTAAGAATAGAAAGAGTGGAATTTTTTAGTACAAGAATGACTTAATAAAATAGTTAAAGCACAAGAAGTGGAAATTTGAACTTCCCGTCAATAAAGTGTAATTTTGCAGGAATTGAATATGAGGGGACTGCTACAGTCCCCTCTTTTTGTGGATATAGTGAAGAAATGATAAAGGAAAGAATAGAAACATTGCTGGAGGAAAAATTGAAAGGCAGTGATCAGTTTGTGATAGAGGTAAAAGAGCTGCCCAAGGCACGTATTCAGGTGTTTCTCGACAGCGACAGTGAGCTGACGATCGCACGTTGTGCCGAAATCAGCCGCTTTTTGGAGTCACATCTTGAAGAAGAAGCACTGGTGCCTGAACACTACACCCTTGAGGTGTCGTCACCGGGAGTAGATCGCCCACTTAGTTTGAAGCGGCAGTATGTAAAAAACATTGGGCGCAAACTGAGTATAAAAACAAATGATGGAAAACATAAAAGAGGATTGCTGAAGGCTGTAGAGGAAGAAGCAATTCTCATTGAGAAAGAAGAAAAGAAAAAGAATAAATCAAAAGAACAGGAGAATACCGAACAACGAATTGCCTTCGAGCAAATCGAGTCGGCCAAAGTATTGATCTCTTTTAAATAGAAAAGATATGAATAGTGTAGAATTAATTGAATCGTTTTCGGAGTTTAAAGACTTTAAAAACATTGACCGCCCGACTATGATGCGTGTTTTGGAAGACGTGTTCAGAACCCTGCTTCGCAAAAAATACGGGTCGGACGAAAACTTCGATATCATTGTAAATACCGACAAGGGAGACCTCGAAATATATCGCAAGCGGGAGGTAGTTCCTGATGGGGAAGTAGTGGATCCGAACAAGGAAATTGCTTATTCGGAAGCCATCAAGATAGAGCCCGATTATGAAGTGGGTGAAGAAGTATATGAGGAATTGGAAGTAATTGAATTTGGCCGCAGGGCCATTTTGGCCGCCCGTCAAACGCTGAAATCCAAAATTATGGAATTGGAAAAAGATGAGGTCATGAAAAAATACAGTGACCGCATCGGAGAAATTGTAAGCGGAGAGGTATATCAGATATGGAAGCGTGAAATTCTGATTTTGGATGATGAAGGCAATGAGCTCATCCTGCCGAAAAGCGAACAGATTCCATCCGATTATTTCAAAAAAGGAGATACGGTCAGAGCCGTTGTAAAGAAAGTAGATACAAGAAATAATAATCCCCTAATCATTTTAAGCCGTACAGATAACGCATTTCTCGCTAAATTGCTGGAATTGGAAGTGCCTGAAATTTTTGACGGATTGATCACAATAAAAAAAATAGTGAGAGAACCGGGTGAGCGGGCCAAGGTGGCCGTGGAATCTTATGACGACCGCATCGATCCGGTAGGTGCATGTGTGGGAATGAAAGGAAGCAGGATTCACGGGATTGTGCGTGAGTTGAAAAATGAAAACATTGACATTATCAACTTCACCACAAATACCCAGCTTTTTATTTCGAGAGCACTTAATCCGGCCAAGATTTCACGGATGGAACTGGATGAAGAAAACAAAACCGCTGCCGTATATCTGCAGCCTGACCAAGTTTCGCTGGCCATTGGCAAGGGAGGTCTTAATATAAAGCTGGCCAGCAGGCTGACCGGCTATGAAATTGACGTATTCAGGGATACGGATGATGAGGAATATGATATTGATTTGGACGAATTTGCTGATGAAATCGACAACTGGATCATTGACGAATTGAAAGCCATAGGCTGCGATACGGCCAAGAGTGTACTGGAATTGGATAGGGATGAATTGGTAAGACGCACGGATCTTGAAGAAGAAACAGTGAACGAGATCGTCAAGATATTGAAAGAAGAATTTGAAGAAGAATAAAACAATCTATGGATTTAAGTAAGGTAAAACGCCTGGGGCAGTTGGCAGGTAAACTTGGAGTAGGTGCACACACGCTGGTGGAGAATCTGCAAAGTCATGGCTTTGACGGGGTAGACCCGTCTCCAAATACAAAGCTAAGCCAGGAACAAATTGACTTGCTGATTAAGGACTTTCATAAGGATAGCCAAATGAAAGAGAAGGCAAAGTCTATAAAAATAGGGGGGGCCAAAGGAGAAGAAAGCAGTGCTAAGACGCTCATTGGCGGAGGATTTAGGAAGACGCAGGAGGAAGAAGATGTTCTGATCAAGGGGACTACAAAAACAAGTGAAACACATGAGAAGAAGGCCGAGCCTCCAAACGAGGAAGAAGTAATTAGCCCTGAGAAAACCAAAATCGCAGGGCCTAAGGTGATAGGAAAAGTAGATCTTACAGGAGGAAAAAAAGAGAAAAAAGAAGCGGCAGCCGAAACACCGGCTCCAGAGAAAAAGGAAGAAAAGAAGATTGAAACTCCCGAAAAAAAGGAAAAAAGCGAGCTGGTAGCGGAGGAAAAACCCAAAGACGAAACCATCAAGGCCAAGGCGGATAAACTGAAAGGCCCGAAAATTTTGGGTAAAATCGAACTGCCGACTAAAGCGGAAAAGAAACCGGAACGCAAACCGGTTGCTTCGTCATCAGAAGACAAAGAACGCAGAAAGCAGAGAAGGCGAAAACGCATTGTTAAGAGCGGAGGGGGGAAAGCGGGCACCAAAGCCAAAACCCGGCCGCAGGAAAGAGAGATTACCGAAAAAGAAATTGAAGAGAAGCTGAAAGAAACCATGTCGAAAATTGCCGGCATTGGATCTCCCAAAGGAAAAGCACTGAGAACCAAGCGTAGAAAAGAAAAGCAAAAAGAAGCGGAAAGAGAACATATAGCACAGGAAGAAAACAAAGTCCTGCAGGTCACTGAGTTTATCTCCGTTTCGGAACTTGCTTCCCTTCTGAATGTGAAGCCGGCAGATGTGTTGGGAGTTTGTATGAGCCTGGGCGTCATTGCCTCTATCAATCAACGCCTGGATGCCGAAATTATCGAACTGATAGCAAGTGAATATGACTATGAAGTAGAATTCATCGATGTGGATGAAGGTATTATTGAGGAAGAGGATGAAGACAATCCAGAGGATCTCGAACCCCGCTCACCGATTGTGACTATCATGGGGCATGTAGATCACGGTAAAACGAGTCTACTGGATTTCATTCGCAAAACCAATGTGATAGCCGGTGAAAAAGGAGGCATTACACAGCATATAGGTGCCTACAAGGTCAAATTGGAAAATGGCAAGAGCATCACTTTTCTGGATACCCCGGGTCACGAGGCCTTTACTGCCATGCGGGCCAGAGGTGCCAAGCTGACGGATATAGCTGTGATTGTGGTGGCTGCCGATGATGCCATCATGCCACAGACCAAAGAAGCAATAAGCCACGCCCAGGCAGCCGGTGTGCCGATCGTTTTTGCCATCAACAAAGTGGATAAGGAAAATGCCAATCCGGAAAAGATAAAGGAACAGCTTGCCAACATGAACCTTCTGGTAGAAGACTGGGGGGGTAAATTTCAGAGCGAGGATGTTTCGGCAAAAACAGGATTAAATGTAGATAACCTCCTCGAAAAAATACTGCTCGAAGCCGAAATGCTCGATCTGAAGGCCAATCCCAATAAAAATGCAAAAGGTACAGTAGTCGAAGCATCTCTGGACAAAGGCCGGGGATATGTGGCTACGGTACTGGTCCAGGAGGGTACACTTCATGTCGGGGATGTAATGGTTGCAGGGAGTTATATGGGAAAGGTCAAAGCTCTCTATAATGAGCGCGATCAGCGTGTAAAAGAGGCAGGTCCTTCCGATCCGGTACAGATTTTGGGATTGGACGGAGCTCCTCAAGCCGGTGAAAAATTTAAAGTGTATAACAGCGAATCCGAAGCCAAGAGCATTGCCAATAAAAGAACACAAATTGAACGGGAACAAGGTCTCCGGGCGCAGAAACATATCACACTGGATGAAATCGGCAGGCGACTGGCCCTTGGTAATTTCAAGGAACTAAATGTCATCATAAAAGGTGATGTGGATGGTTCGGTAGAAGCTCTAGCCGATTCGTTAATCAAGCTTTCCACCGAGGAAATTCATGTGAATGTAGTTCACAAAGGCGTAGGTGCCATTACAGAAACCGATGTTATGTTGGCATCGGCATCGGATGCCGTTATTATCGGATTTCAGGTGCGGCCATCGGTGCAAGCCCGACAACTGGCAGAGAAAGAGCATATTGAAATCAGGCTCTATTCCGTCATTTATGATGCCATTGATGATGTAAAAGCAGCGATGGAAGGTATGCTCGAACCGAAAATAGAAGAAAAGATTCTCGGCAATGCCGAGATTCGTGAAACCTTTAAAATTACCAAAGTGGGCACGGTGGCGGGTTGCTATGTGATTGACGGTAAAATACCAAGAAATGCAAAAGCCCGGGTAGTCCGTGATGGTATTGTAGTTTATACCGGTGAACTTGCTTCGCTCAAAAGATTTAAAGAGGATGTGAAAGAAGTACGCTCAGGCATGGAGTGCGGATTGAATATTAAAGATTTCAACGATATCAAAGTGGGGGACATCATCGAAGCATATACGGAAGTGGAAATTGCCCGTACTTTGGATTAATATATTCCGCAGATGATGGGCCGGGCTAAGTTTCTGATCATTCAAACGGCTTTTATCGGTGATGTGGTGCTGGCCACAGTGCTGGCCGATGCGCTGAAGAAAAAGCATCCGGATGCTGAAGTCCACTTTCTCTTGAAAAAAGGCCATGAGTCTTTGTTAGATAATCACCCTTCGGTAGACCGCATATTTTCATGGGACAAAAAAAATGGGAAATACCTGAATCTTTTTCGGCTCTTAGCAGAGCTTAGGAAAGCTCGTTATACCGAAATTTTCAATTTGCAACGCTTTTTTTCGAGTGGCCTGATCACCGTTCTGTCACGGGCTGAAAGGAGAAGCGGTTTTGACAAAAATCCACTGTCATTCTTTTTTAAGAAAAAAATTCCGCACCGCATTCCCGACTTCAGGAATGGCCGGGCCCTTCATGAAGTAGAGAGAAATCTCTTGTTCTTACAAGAGCCGGGTTATGAAATACCACGTCCGACTCTATATCCAAGCGAACAGGATCGCCAAAAAATACAATCCCTGATCGAAGGCAAAGCATATTTTGTCGTTGCTCCATCTTCGATTTGGTTTACCAAGCAATGGCCAATCGAAAAGTGGAAGGATTTGCTCAGGCGGCTACCCCTTACCCACAGGGTGTTTTTAGTAGGATCTGCTACCGAGAAAGAAAAAGTTTCTGCTCTTGAAAACATTCATCCCGACACCGCAAACCTCTGTGGGGTGTTGAGCATGATGCAGACGGTAGCCCTGATGGAAAAGGCAGATCATGTATTTACAAACGACAGTGCCCCGCTTCATTTTGCTTCGGCTGCCAATGCCCGGCTTACGGCTGTTTTTACATCTACAATACCCGATTTTGGATTTGGTCCTCTCTCGGAGCACGCGAGAATAGCTCAAACAACCCTGAACCTGGACTGCCGGCCCTGCGGTTTGCATGGGAAAAGGTCATGCCCGAAAAAACATTTTAAATGTGCTAGGAGCATTACAGCCAATCAGGTCTTCAACGGGAAAGAATATTATAATGCTGTCAAGGGGCTGGTAAGGAGGGACGATCTTTTTACCGTGGCCGCTTATTTTATGGATAAGAAGGAAATCATCAGCATTGAATATACGAATGAAACTTTTCTGGCCACAGCCTATGCAGGCCTTAATATTTTGCGCCCTTATGCAATTTCCGGTGAATTATTTCTCTACATCAGGGATATCGGGCTGTTGAAATATTTAGTTGATGAAGTGCCGGAAGAACTCTTTCAATCCAGGGATGAGCTTCCGGATCAGGAACTTCGAATTCAATTTCCGAATTTGAAATCGCCCCATGCCGATGCGGAAGAAAGAGTGAAACTAACCCTTGTGATACCAGCAGAGAAAAATATGAAAAAACTTCTTCAGGCCGGATCAGGAATGATGCTTGTCACAAAATATAATGAAGACCTTGAAATACAAGAGAAAATGAATCTCGCATTTTGCTTACCAATAGACGAAACCTGGGAGAAATTGAGCTACAGGGAGCTTGTCTTTGAATCAAAATAAGGCGTTATTTGTCAAATAGTCAGTCGAATCAGGGCAAAATGGCATAGAGCCAATTGCCCGGAAAGAGCCGGATATATTGCTCAACGGCTTGGTATGTGTTAAAAAAGCCCAAAAACAAGGAGTAATTGACTTTTAGTTCCCGAGAAATAATATTTTAACATGAAAGGCACGTTTTATGTAGTGAGAAAGCAAAAAAAGTATGCTTATTACCGCACAAAAAAAGGAGAAGCAAGTGAGCAAAAAAGGAAGATACAGCCCTGAGCTAAAAGATAAAATATTTCATGAGGAGTTTATGCCTCATATTGATGCCCTCTACAATTTTGCCTATCACCTCACCTATGATGAGGAAAATGCAAATGATCTGGTGCAGGAAACCTATATGAAAGCATTTCGTTTTATTGATTCCTATGATGCAGGCACCAATGCCAAGGCCTGGCTATTTAAGATACTGAAAAATGCATTTATCAATGAGTACAGAAAGAAATCCAAAAAGCCCACCAAAGTAGATTATGAGGATTTTATAGGATATCAGGACAATGAAGAAAACAGCCGGGTAGAATATGTAGATTTAAGACACGAGATTTTTTCAGGAATGATCGGAGATGAGGTGACCAAGGCGTTGAATTCGCTGCCGGTAGATTTCAGAACAGTCATACTTCTTTGCGATGTAGAGAACTTTTCTTACGAAGAAATTGCTAAAATAACTGACATTCCTATCGGTACCGTACGATCCAGATTGCATCGTGCAAGAAACATGCTGAAGGAAAAACTCAAGTCTTATGCAAAAACAATGGGATATCAATAATATTTATCGATGAGTGAGAAAATGAAGTGTTTACTTTCGCGGGAAGAATGTCAGGCTTTGATGGATCGCGTTTATCTGGCGCTGGACGGTGCGTTGAGTGGAGAAGAAGAAAAGGCGGTTTTTTGCGAAGTAGAGAAGTATCCCTGTTGTGTGGAAAAGATAGAAATTGAGAAAAAATATCGAAGCATATTGATCGATGCCTGCCGCTGTAAGTCCGTTCCGGATGCACTCATACAATCGATAAAAAAACAGGTATCCGGACTGATGGATGGCAATTCGTTTTAACTTACCCTTAGTATCAGCCCTTTTAAATAATTTCCTTCCGGGTGAAATATGCTGACCGGATGATCAGCCGGCTGCGATAGCCGTTCCAGTAGCTGAATATCCCTTCCGCTCTCAATGGCTGCTGCCCGAATGGTATCTTCAAATAAGCGGTTATCTACAACCTGTGAACAGGAGAAAGTAAAAAGTATACCTCCGCTACCAATGCTGTTCATAGCCAGTGCATTGAGACGCTTATAACCGGTCACGGCATTGTGTCTGCGCGAAATACTGCGGGCAAATGCAGGGGGATCGATAATAATCATATCGTACTCATTCTTATGATTTGTCAAAAAGTCGAAGACATCGGCTTCGATTCCATGGTGATTTTCCGATAAATTATTGAGTTCGGCATTTTTTACAGCCAACTCGATGGCGGGTGCCGAAGAATCAACAGAATCAACATGCGCAGCTCCCCCATCTAGGGCGTATACCGAAAATCCGCCCGAATAGCTAAAAGCATTGAGTACCTTTCGGCCCTGGGCATAGTCAGCGGCCTTTTTCCGGTTTTCTCGTTGATCAATGAAAAATCCGGTTTTTTGACCGCTTTCCCAGTCCACCAGAAATGAATGTCCGTATTGTTTGACGAGATGTGGGACGGAGGTCTTACCAAAAAGATATTTTCCATCCTTTTCATCGTGACGCGAGTAGATGGCCTTCAATGATGCTCCCAGGACCTCTTTTAGTGCACGGACAATTAAATTTTCCTGCAACTTCATCCCGGCACTCGAAGCGGAAATTACCGCCACCCCGTTATACCAGTCAATTACCAGACCGGGAAGTCCATCGCCTTCTGCATTTACCAGACGATAAACCAGGCACTCTTCATTGTCTATCAGACCGAGCGCTTTTCGCAACTTCAGGGCATTCTTTATTTTTTCGATAAAAAAAGATAGGTCGATTTTTCCTTCGTCAAAACGAAGTATCCGTATGGCGATGGAACTGTTGTAATAGTGCCCTATGGCAAGAAAACGATCTCTGAAATCATGTACCTTGACCACGGCCCCGTTTTCAAGTCTTTTATCCTGGTGAGCAAGAGCACCTGAGAATATCCAGGGGTGCCTGCGTTGAAGCAGGTTTTCTTTTCCGCGCTTTAATTTGATCGTTTCCATCTTTTATTTGAGTTTTGGCAAAGTTAGTCTTAGAAATCTGCCCGTTCGGCACTTTTATTTTTTAAATATTGCACGAAACGATGACATTCGGGCGCATTGAAAAGAGGAACTTTGTCGTTAAAAGTAAAATCTTTGAACCCCGTATGAAATGTACTAAATGCTGGCTGCTTCTTGCCTTTCTGGTCTTTTCGTTTTCCCTCGTAGCACAAAGCACATATTACTGGGTGGGTAACAGCGGGAACTGGAGCGATCCGGCCCACTGGTCGCTTAGCAGCGGTGGCCCGGGTGGAGCGGGAGTACCCAATCAGAGTACAAGTGTGGTATTTGATGAAAACTCATTTCAGCAACCCTCATCGCTAGTGAAGCTCGATCTGGCTTCGGCTCATTGCGAGAATATGATCTGGATTGACGGACTTGTACCTATTAATCCAATACTGTTTGGAGACAGTCTCAATCAGCTGATCATCCATGGATCACTCATACTGAGCAAAACAGTCAGGATCACTTATCGGGGAGCCATTCGTATGGCAGCCACTGATTCGAACAATGTGATTAATACCGTAGGACAAACCCTGAAAAATGATTTTTATTTTATAAGTCCGGGCAAGTGGACCTTAGATACGATACTGAGTTTGCAAGGCGATGTGCAACTTAGAAACGGCTATTTAGACCTCAACAAAAGAGGATTGATTTGCTGGCGTTTTTTGAGTAATTACACTAGTTCGAGAACTTTTGATATTTCTGGCTCCATAGTTCAGGTTTCACAGGAGTATAATTCCTGGTATGTGAATACGCAAAACTTTAAATTGCTTGCTACCAGCTCGTTGCTTATTCTTCATGGCCCGCATCCCGAGCTTATAAATATAGGACCCGATACCCTTCGTTTCAGCGGCATCCTCTTTACCGATACCAATGCGGTGGCGCGTCTGCACTTTAGCGAGAGTTTTGTGCTCATGTTCAGTGGCGATGCCGTGATCGAGCAATACAATAAGACCGACACCCTATATTTCACTCCGGGTAAAAACTATGAATTTACTACGGCTTATACGCAATATATCAATGGTGGCTGGTATTCCATAGGTGCCGGGTGCTATCCCATAAAAATACGTTCTTCCCTGCCGGGAGTGCAGGCAACGATAAATATGCAAAATGCACGTATGCAGTTTGAACACAACGTTATTCGGGATATTGCAGTGAGTGGTAATGGGAATTTCAATGCAGGAGTTTACAGTGCCGATAGCGGCAACAATTCGGGGCTGATATTTGGGAAGGCCAATCTGATCTATGGAAATGTGCTTGGAAACGATACCACACTCTGTCCTGGCGATAGCAAGTTTTTGAGCTCAAGGTATTACTGGTACACGGCAGATCGACTATGGCAGGACGGATCTACAGCCAAAGCCTTGCGCGTTTCCCAAGCTGGAACTTACATTCTGCGCCTTACTTACTATCCTGGATGCAGCCTCTACGATACCATCGTGGTAAACTATTCGGATATTATGGCTGATCTGGGGCCGGCCGACACCGTTTTGTGCGAAGGTGATCAACTGATGCTCAAAACACCTTTGAAAAGCTCGTGGACAGCCAAATGGCGGGATCAAAGCATCCGCGACTCTTTTCCTGTCAACGCGGGCGGCCTCTACAGCGTGACGGTAAGCGATACGCTGGGCTGCACAGCCCAGGATTTTATTACTGTCAATCTTATCGAACCTCCTACTGCCAATCTGGGCAAAGACACTTCCATTTGTGATGGACAGTCGCTCTCTTTGAGTCCAAATTCAGATCCCACATTGTCTTATCATTGGCAAGATAACTCTACGCAGTCTGAGTATCAGGTTCTCAGTAGTGGCATTTATTCGGTTACTGTTTCCGACACCAACGGCTGCACTGCCAGCGATGAAATAAATGTAACTGTGCAACCCCGACCGAAGGTAATATTGGGCGATACCATTCATGTTTGTGACAACAGTGAAGTGCTGCTGGATGTCAACGTATCGAATGCTCGATACGAATGGAATACAGGGGCGAAAAGCAAGAGTGTGATGGTGAGCAATGGAGGAATATATAGCGTAACCGTAACAGATGTAAATGGTTGCACAGATTCCGACAGTATTGAGGTTATTCTGAAAAATTATCCGCAGTTTACTATTGGCGATACCAGTGTTTGCTTTGAAGAAATTTCAGTCATCAGCCTGGAAGGACCACCAGGGAACTATACCTATCAATGGAGTACGGGCGATTCAACCCGGCAAATAATAACATCGCTGCCGGGAACAATGTGGCTCAAAGTCACCGCAGAAAACGGCTGCTCGGCAACGGATATTTTTGAGGTAGAAAACAGTTGTCACACACAAATATATTTTCCGAATGCTTTTTCACCTAATGGAGACGGCATCAATGATATTTATCGGGTTGGAGCGGTCAATGTCGAAAGGGCCAGATATCGTATTTACGATCGCTGGGGACAGTTGGTCTTTGCCAGCTCCGACAAGTATTGCAACTGGGACGGACGCATCGGAGGCAGTTATGCAGCGCCCGGCATGTATTATATTACCGCTTCGGGGGTGGATTATTTCCATCTTCCTTTCGATCAGTCGGGGCGCATACTCTTACTGCGTTAATCCGGTTTTTTATTCTGGTATCTCCGGCTTTGCAAGAAGAGGGATAGCAATGCTTTCTACTTTCTTCGAATAGGGCTTCCAATCCTTCTCCATAAAGTTTTTATATCGTACAGCCATCCGACTGACTGCCTTTTCAGCATGGGTTACGGCAATCTCGGCATTCTCACCGGGCTGCCCCCAGGAACTGCGTACATATTGGGTGGCTTGATATAGTAAATTGTTAAGACGAATACTTACATTGTCATAACCTTTAAAATCCTCAGGATTCATAAAAGTATTCATCATGGCTTCTATGCTATCGAGCAGGGGTTTGCCGGCTTTTTTCAGCTCTTTTTGCAGTGAATCGGGCAGCAATGCCAGATTTGAATTGACCCGCTTCACGGAGGACTTCATTTCTTTTAGTCCTTCAAATATGTGAAATGCTTTTCCTATTGTTTGTCCGTGCCTTTCGAATAGGGCCAAACGCGCATTATACGCTTCCCTGTCGAAAGGCAGGCGTGGATCGGCCAGCACTTCGGCTGTTCCGCTGTCCGCCCAGGGACCATAGCGAACAATGACTTTATAACTGCCGGGGGCTACCGGAAATCCTGCCGGCAGATCATCTTCTTTTTTTATTTTTCTGCGCGTGGGGTAGCGGTACCCGTTGCGCATCATATTCCATTGAATGCGGTTGAGCCCTGTATCGGCTTTTACTTTAAAACTCCGGATACTGTCACCATTCGAGTTGTATATCAGGATTTGAAATTTATTCCAGTCATATTTTTCCGAAGTACTGTCCTCTTTAGCGGCATATGATTTTTTTGCGGCTTTGCCCACCTTCTGGGCCCAGATGCTAAACACGACATTTCGCGTATCATTGGTCCCTTTAAAACTTTCATCAGCGGCAAAGCGAGGAGCAGGGAATGATTTATATGCGGCCAGAATACCGGGAGCGCTTTCCTGAAATGCAAAGGATTTGCTTGTGAAGTCATCACCCAGCGCCAGTTGGCGAAGGGGACGGATGTCGTCAATGATGAAAACCGAACGACCGAAGGTGGCTACAATCAAATCATTTTCACGGGGATGTATCTTTAGATCACGTACCGGAGCAGGAGGTATGTCCTTTGTCCATTTTGCCCAGCTTTGCCCGGCATCAAGCGAATACCAAAGCCCAAATTCGGTGCCAAGGAAGAGTAAATTTTCGGCTACCGGATCCTGCACGATGCTCCAGCAATGGCCCTTCACGTTATTTTCTCCGGCTATTCTCTTCCAGGTCTTTCCGTAGTCTTTGCTATGATAGGCATAAGGCTTCCAGTCGTTTCTTCGATAGTTGTTGGCCACGAGAAAAAACTCACCTTCATGAAGATCGGATGCTACTATCTGCTGAATCCAGCTGCCTGCAGGAAGCCCTTTCAATCGTTTGGCTACATTGCTCCAGGTTTGTCCTCGATCATTTGTTATTTGCACGTTTCCATCATCTGTTCCAACAAGAATTACATTTTTATTGAAGCGATCCGCAGCAATGGCGGTAATTGTTGTATAATTTTCGGCATCCGTGGCATCGATGGTTAGCCCTCCGCTTTTGGCCTGCTTTTGCTTGCTGCTGTCATTTGTGCTGAGGTCGGGCGAGAGAATTTTCCAACTATTACCGCAGTCATCACTGTAATGCAAAAACTGACTGCCGAAATAGAGTCCGCAACTATCAAAGGGGTCCTCGGCCAGAGCCGCGTTCCAGTTAAAGCGCAACTTGACCTTGCCGGGATGAACGGGTTGTATATAGCTGATTCTTCCGGTTTTTTTGTCATAACGATAAAGGTTGCCACCCTGCGACATGGCATAGCCGTAGCGGCTGTTTCCGGGCTGTGGCAACACATCAAATCCATCACCGAAAAGAAGCTCCTGCCAGTAATGGTTTCGAATGCCTCCCCGCTGCCAAATGGCACTTGGGCCCACCCACGAGCCGTTGTCCTGTATGCCTCCGTAGACATTATACGGGGTTTCCATATCGTAATTGATATGATAGAATTGACCCACGGGAAGGTTTTGTACAAAGCGCCAGGTTTTTCCGCGGTCGCGGCTGATGGCCATCCCTCCGTCATTTCCGTTGATAATAAAATCGGAATTATTCGGGTCGATCCAAAGGGCATGGTGATCGGGATGGATATCTCCGTAGCTCAGCAGGGTTTCAAAGGTCTTTCCACCATCTTCGCTTTTTGTCACAATCGACCAAAGGCTGTAGATTCTATTTTCATTTTGCGGGTCTACGTATATATCGGCATAATAAAAAGGACGATTTCCGACATTCTGAGTTCCCCTTTTCTCGAAGTGATAGCCTCCATCTTTGGAGGCATAGAGGGCAATCTCTTTGCTTTCGATTAGGGCATATACCCGATCGGGATCCGAGGGAGCGATAGCAAGTCCGATTCGACCCAGCGGCTTCTTGGGCAAGCCGTTTTTATCGCCCAGTTCTTTCCAGTTTTCGCCCCCGTCAGTACTTATAAAAAGTCCGGAACCTTTGCCGCCCGAAGTAAAAGTCCAGGGCTTGCGGCCATATTCCCACATGGCTGCGATCAGTTTAAGTGGATTTTTCGGGTCCATTACCAGGTCGGCACAGCCCGTGCTGTCATTAATATAAAGTACCTTTTTCCAGTGTTTGCCGCCATCTGTGCTTTTAAAAACTCCCCGTTCGGGATTTGGCCCCCAGGCGGAGCCAAGGGCGGCTACATAAATCTCGTTGCTGTTCATTGGATTGATGATGATGCGGTGAATGCTCTTCGTATTTTCCAGACCCATCAGTTTCCAGCTTTTGCCTGCATCTGAGCTTCGGTAAATGCCCTTTCCGCTGTTGTGGCTGTTGCGGGGGTTGCCCTCTCCAGTACCTGCCCACACTACATCGGGGTTTCGCTGGTCGATGGCCACTGCCCCGATAGATTGCAGCGGAGCTTTGTCAAATACCGGCTTCCAGCGAATACCTCCGTCCCGGCTTTTCCAGAGCCCCCCGGAAGCAGTACCTGCATAGATGATATCCGGGTTGGCAATGATGGCATCTATGCATGTGACACGGCCGCTCATGCCGGCCGGACCGATACTTCTGACCGGGAGTTGATTCACTATTTTGGCGGAATCCGGCTGTGCAGATAGGAATGGTGAGGATAAGAGGAAGAGAAGGATTAGCTTGATTCTCATGATTTTGCTTTTTTATATGCTCTAAAATAAAAGAATCATGAGATGCAAATAACGATGTAACTGAATTTAACACCCTTCAATCAAAAAATTAAATCATTAATTTAATTAAATTTGTTGTAACATATGAATAAAGGAAATATCGAAAACAGACAGCATACCGAGGAGAGTATCAACCGGCTGATGTATGTGGCCAGCACATTGAAAAACAGACAGGAGCGCATATTAAAGGCCTTTGAAATCGGTATTCAGCATTACCAGATATTGCTGTTACTCGAGCGAAATATTCCCGAACCGCTCTGTGCCGGGGATATCAAATGCCAACTTCCCGATCGCAATCCGGATCTCACGCGATTGATAGATAAACTGGAAAGAAAAGGCCTTGTTGAGCGAAAAAAATGGCCCGGAAATATGCGCAAAATGGCTATCAGCATCAGCAATCGGGGGCGCTATTTGATGAGAGAGATCCGGCCAATGATGGAAATGTTTTATACACAGATTCATCTGCAACCGGAAGAGGTGGCACATCTGGAATCTTTAATTAATAAATTGAACCCGGAAGATTAATGGAATGGCTCCTATTTCTGTAGTTGACGGCATTTGTTAAGGCATAGATATAGATAAAAATAGCCCTTTTTGACTGTGTGTGCATTTACCTTATCCCATCAGTTAGGATCTCTTGCTTCGAATTTAATATAAAAGGCCTTTTCCCCTTCATTTTATTGCTTGCCCCAAAAAACGAAGCTAAAAAAGGGCACTTTTTGCAAGGCGTTTGGAGCCGGATAAAAAGATAATGGAGATGCCGCCCTATAGGACTTCTTGCTTTTTAGGCATTCTCCAGATTACAGAGATTTGGTCCTATCGGAACTCAAGTTTAAGTTTTGCCTTAAATCAAAGAAGAAAACATTCATCCGAATGCCTTCACAGCGTTTTTTGAACCTTTTAGCGATAAACTGAATTCTAGAGATTAAAATGAATGTGTCATGGACGTGAAAAGAAATAATTGCAAGGTGGATGTATTAAAGAATGGACCGCTCCTTCTCAAAGGTCCGGTATCTATTAATTACAACGGAAAAGAGGAAGTGTTAGACCGCGAAAAAGTATTTCTTTGTCGCTGTGGTCACTCTTCCAATAAGCCTTACTGTGACGGCACGCATAAAAAAATAGGCTTTGAAGGATAATCGGCCTTCTGTCCGGAAAGCCTATTTTTGAATATGCCCTTGCTTGATTCATTTGGAAGAGTTCATGATTATCTGCGCATTTCACTGACCGATCGCTGCAATTTGCGCTGCGTTTATTGTATGCCCGATTTGCATATGCAGTTTATGCCTCCGGCCAACTTGATGCAGGCCGATGAGATTATCACCCTAGCCCGCCACTTCGTCTCGCTAGGGATAAAAAAGATACGGCTCACCGGGGGAGAGCCCTTGATGCGCAAGGATGCTGCTCAGATCATCGAAAGCCTGGGCCGCTTGCCGGTGAAACTGGCGATTACCAGCAATGCCTTTTTCCTCGACCGCTATTTCAATCTATTTGATTCCATCGGGTTGCGTTCACTCAATATCAGCCTTGACACCCTGAATCCCGATAAATTCAAAAGCATTGCACAGAAAGACTCTTTTCATCGCATTTGGCAAAACATAGAAACAGCCATAAACAAAGGCTTCCACGTGAAACTCAATATGGTGGTCATGCGCGAGCAGAATCTGAGTGAAGTGCCTGACTTTATTGAACTGACGACAACCCTTCCATTGCATGTGCGTCTGATCGAATTTATGCCCTTTGCCGGCAACAAGTGGAATTATGGCAAAACCGTCTCTTATGCAGAGATGCTGGAGCTTATTCGAAGCCAATTTGATTTCGAAAAAATCAAGGATGCTAAAAACGATACGGCACGGAATTTCAAGGTCCGGGGAGCCAAAGGGACTTTTGCCATCATCAGCTCGGTGACCCATCCCTTTTGCAGCAGCTGCAATCGCATTCGTCTGACGGCAGACGGAAAAATTAAAAACTGTCTATTTTCAAGGGAAGAAATGGATCTCCTTAAAACGCTTCGAAGCGGAGGAGATGTCGAGAAACAGATAGTTGAAAGCATCAGGGCCAAACATGCGGCCCGGGGAGGTCTTCCTCCCTTTGATAGCAAAGAAGCAGCCGGAGAGTTTGAGAAAAACAGGGCCATGATATCAATCGGGGGCTAAAAAGGAAGGCATGACACTTCTCTTCAAATTGGCATTGTTGCTGGTAGCATTTCTTTATGCCACGGTGGGCCATGGTGGAGCCAGCGGCTATCTTGCGGTATTTGCGCTGGCCAGCTTGCCTCCCGGTGAGTTGCGCGCCTCGGCATTGATATTAAATCTTTTTGTTTCGGCTCTTTCTTTTATCTCCTATCGTTCGCGTAGTCATTTTGACCATCGCATATTTACTATTCTGATACTTTCTTCGGTGCCGGCAGCCTATGCCGGTGGTCTCTTTCATTTGCCGGGTCAGCTCTATAAATTCATACTTGGAACATTCCTCCTTTTTGCCTTTCTGAAAGTAAGCGGACTCCTGGCAAGCCGGCCAAAGGAAATAAGCCGGATGCCTGTGTGGGCAGGCATACTCATGGGATTGCTCATCGGGTTTTTCTCCGGCCTGATCGGGATTGGCGGGGGCATTATCCTCAGCCCTTTGCTCATCCTTTTTGCCTGGGCCGACATGAAAACTACGGCTGGCATCTCGGCTGCCTTTATCTTTATTAATTCTGCTGCCGGATTGGCGGGGCTCTTTCATTCCGGGCAGATGCAACTGGATCCTGAGCTCCCCGTATGGATTGGACTGGTGTTGGTCGGGGGGCTGGCTGGCAGCATCCTGGGAAGCAGGCTGCTGAGCGAAAAAGGGGTACGCAAAGTACTTGCTCTTGTCCTTGCCCTGGCAAGCTTCAAGCTCTTATTTTTGTAAATATGATTCAACCTGAAGAAGCCCTCCGTTTAATTTTTTCGAGAATAGCTACCCGCCCCCGGCTCCGCTTGCCGCTCAAAGAATCAGCCGGACGCTATACCGCTGTTGATATAAATGCACCTTATGATCATCCGTTCTTCAGGCAATCAGCCATGGACGGCTATGCCATCCGGTTTGATGACATCAAATCAGGAAAGAAATTCAAATGCGTAGGAGAGTCGAGTGCGGGTACAGTGCATTTGGCGGAGATTAATACAGGGGAATGCTTGCGCATATTTACGGGAGCACCTCTGCCCGATTCGGCAGATACGGTAGTCATGCAGGAACAAATAAAAAGAGAAGGAGAGGACATAGAACTGCTTCAACTGCCTGAGAAAAAAGGCCAGCATGTTCGTCAGCAGGGTGAGCAGATTAAAAAAGGCAGCCTTGCCTATCGGCAGGGTAAGCGCTTAAATCCGGCCGCTATGGGCTATCTTGCCTCCATTGGGGTCGAATTTGTGGATGTCCATTCCAAACCCGATGTGAGCATCATTGCCACCGGCAGCGAATTTCTGGAAGAGGGAGAATCCCTGCAAAAGGGAAAAATTTATGAGTCAAACACCATCATGCTACAAGCGGCTCTTGAAAGGGAAGGAATAAGAGCGCAGGCAGCCCGAGTGCGTGATGACGAGGCATTGCTGAATCAAAGAGTCAAGCTGGAAGCTGCTGCCACTGACCTCCTCTTGCTCAGTGGGGGCGTTTCGGTGGGAGATTATGACTTTACCCGTGGGGCACTCGAGCAGGCAGGATTTGAAATTGTATTTCACAAGGTCAGTCAAAAACCGGGCAAGCCCCTGCTTTTTGCCGTCCGCAAAGATTGTGTGGCTTTCGGACTGCCCGGCAATCCCCGTTCGGTATTAAATTCATACTACCTCTATGTGCTGCCGACTCTGCAGAAAATGTTGGGAGCTGCCGAACCGGGACTGTTGCGCAGCACCTTGCCACTTGCCGAAAAGGTGAAAAAGCGAGGTGACCGCACATGGTATCTCAGCGGAAAAATAAAAGAGGGACGTGCCGCAGTGCTCGAAGGTCAAAGCTCGCACATGTTGCGAAGCTATAGCGAAGCAAGCATAATCATTAAAATTCCGCAGGATAAAAGAGAAATGCAGCCCGGAGAAGAGGTGGAAGTTTATTTTATTCCACAATGACAGAGCAGATAAAATACTCGGCCGCCATTCTTGCAGGTGGAAAAAGCAGTCGCTTCGGAAGTCCAAAGGCGCTTAGCCCATTCCGGGGAAAACCCCTGATACAATGGGTAATAGATGCCCTACTGCCTCATTCCGATGAATTGATAATCATTGGCAGCGATGCTCGTCTCAAAGCCTTCGGGTACCCACTTTTTGAAGACCGCTACCCGAACCGCGGCCCGCTGGCCGGCATCCGGGAAGCCCTTTGCCATAGCCGAAACGATCACTGCCTGATCATGGCCTGCGATATGCCTTTTCTTGATGGCCGCCTGATGAAGCTTCTTAAAAGCTACCCTTTCTTCGATGCAGTGGTGCCCGTTCATGACAGCTACATAGAGCCTCTTGCTGCGATTTATACCAAACAAACCATCCCCATTATAGAATCACAGATTAGTGCCGGTCGTTTCAAGCTGCGCGATGCCATCGAAAAAATGAATTATCATTACCTTCAAGTGGAGGATACGGAAGATATTAGTGATCAAATCTTCGTAAACCTGAACACCCCGGAGGAATGGAAAAAATGGCAATGAATATCAAAGTCAATTATTTTGGCCGCCTGACCGAATTGGCCGGTACCGGCATCGAGCAATTGACATTGCCGGCAGCGTCTGATTCTGAAAAGCTCTTAAGTGAACTCGAAGAAAGACATCCTCTTCTGAAAGGACAAATAAGTGCATTGGCTGTGAATGGAGAAATATTGCAGAAAGGAGTAACTCTGCATGACGGGGATGAAGCCGATCTTTTTCCTCCCTTTGCCGGTGGCTGAAAAAAGAAAAAGAATGAAAGATGTATTTGTAGAGGGTCCTATTGACCCCGAAAGAATAGCAGACTCCATAGCGGCTCATCAAAAAAAGAAAAATATTGGTGCGCATCATATCTTTCTCGGCCAAGTACGGGCCGATGAACTGCATGGCAGAAGGGTGGAAGCCATTGAGTATAGCGCACAAAAGGAAATAGCCAACAAGGTGATTCACGAAATCAGGGAAGAGGCCTTTGAGCGATTTGAATTGTCCTGCCTCCACATATATCATAGTTTGGGAATCGTAGATGCCGGGGCTATTTGCTTTTTCGTATTTGTATCTTCCGCTCATCGCCATCAATCAAGAGAAGCGCTTGCCTTTTTGGTAGATGCCGTAAAAGCACGCGCTCCGATTTTCGGAAAAGAACTCTTGGAGGACGGGGGCCATCAATGGAAAAGAAACAAATAGAGTTATGGTAGACATTACACACAAAAGCAATACGCTGAGGTATGCCAAAGCGCAGGCCGTCTTGCTTGTCAGCAAAGTCGAGACTATTGAAATGATTGAGCAAAACAAAGTGCCGAAAGGCAATGTCTTTGAAATGGCAAAGGCTGCCGGACTGCTGGCTATAAAAAGTACACACCTGAGCATTCCCGATTGTCATCCGCTGCCGATAGAGTATGCCGCAGTTGGCTATGAGATAAGTGGTCTGGAAATCAAGGTGACGATGGAGCTTAAAACCATATACAAAACAGGGGTGGAAGTAGAGGCCATGCACGGTGCATCTATTGTGGCACTTACTTTATACGATATGCTGAAACCGATTGATCCCAAAATTGAGATTCGCTCGATCCGCCTCCTTGAAAAAAAAGGCGGCAAAAGCAGCTATCCGGTGAATAGCAAAAGACCGGTAGAGCTGGCTATCGTGGTATGTTCTGACAGTATTGCAGCGGGGAAAAAAGAAGACCGGGCAGGGAGAATTATTGCCGAAAAACTGACCGAATACGGCATCCGTGAAAAATACTATAAAATAATTCCAGACGAAAAAGAAGCCATAGAAGAGGAAATGAAATACCTGCGAAAGCTGGCTCCCGATCTGATTATTTTTACCGGTGGCACAGGGTTGTCTCCCCGCGACATTACCCCCGAGAGCATTCGTCCCTATCTCGATCGTGAGATACCAGGCATCGAAGAGGCCATCCGTTCATATGGCCAGGATCGTACGCCTTATGCCATGCTTTCGCGCAGTGTAGCCGGCCTTATGGATAAGAGCCTGGTATTGGTCATCCCGGGTTCATCGAGGGGAGCTTCAGAATCCATAGATGCCATATTCCCTGCAGCGCTCCATATTTTTAAGGTACTCGACACCCGTTTTAAGCATTAGGATTTATTTGTAATTTTCCACCTTCATAAAGAGCCACTTTTTAATATATTAATCAGCAAGCGAATGAAAAAAACACCCTCTGATTTGGAGATTGCACAGGCAGCCAAGCCAATGCCGATTGTTGAAATTGCCCGGAAACTCGGCATTGAAGAAGATGATATCGAACTCTATGGAAAATACAAGGCAAAGCTTCCCCTCCACTTAATTGATGACGAAAAGGTAAAGAAGCATACGCTCATATTGGTTACGGCCATGACCCCCACACCGGCAGGAGAAGGGAAAACCACGGTTTCCATCGGCCTGACAGAAGGACTTAACAAAATAGGAAAGCAAGCCACCGTAGTGTTGCGAGAGCCGTCTCTCGGTCCTGTCTTCGGCATCAAGGGTGGAGCCGCAGGTGGTGGTTATTCGCAGGTGATACCTATGGAAGACATCAATCTCCATTTCACGGGTGATTTTGCAGCCATTGAAAAAAGCAATAACCTGCTTTCGGCCCTAATTGACAACAATTTGCAGTCAAAAACCCGCAATCTAGGACTTGATCCGAGGCAAATATTGTGGAAACGAGTAATGGACATGAACGACCGCGCCCTGCGGAAAATAGTCATTGGACTCGGAGGAACCGCCAATGGCGTGCCACGGGAAGACGGCTTCAACATCACTCCGGCCAGCGAAGTGATGGCCATTCTCTGCATGGCAAAGAACATTGCTGACCTGAAAGAAAAACTCGGCCATATTTTCGTTGGTTTTAAATGGGACAAAACACCCGTGTGGGCAAGAGACCTCAATGCTCGTGGAGCCATGGCCCTGCTCTTGAAAGATGCTATCAAGCCGAATCTGGTGCAAACACTTGAAGGCAATCCGGCCCTTATTCACGGGGGACCCTTTGCCAACATTGCCCAGGGAACCAATTCCATCATAGCAACAAAAACAGGGTTGAGTCTTTCGGAGTTTGTCGTTACGGAAGCCGGATTCGGTGCCGATCTCGGTGCCGAGAAATTTCTCGACATAAAATGTGCCTCGGCCGGACTGAAACCCAAGGCCGTAGTGGTGGTGGCTACCATCAGGGCCCTGCGGCATCACGGTGGGGCTCCAAAGGAAGAATACAACACGCCCAATTTGGAACGCGTGGAAAAAGGATTTGAAAATCTGGAGAAGCATCTTGAAAATATTCGCAAATTCAAACTTGAGCCTGTAGTGGCCATCAACAGCTTTTACAGCGATAGCGAAGAGGAGGTGGAACTAGTGAAAAAGAAATGTGCCGAAATGGGCATCAAAGCGGTAAAATCGGAAGGCTGGGCCAATGGCGGGGAGGGCACCCGCAAACTGGCGGAAGCCGTTGTCGCTACGGTAAAGGAAGGGAAGAGCGACTTTACTCCGCTCTACGACTGGAAGCTGCCCATTAAGGAAAAGATAGAAATCATCGCCCGGGAAATTTACGGAGCTGAGGGGGTCGACTATACCGCACAAGCACGCAAAGGGCTGAAACAGATAGAATCCCTCGGCCTCAATGAGCTTCCGGTGTGTATGGCAAAAACCCAAAAATCCCTTTCGGACAATGCCGCCCTGCGAGGGCGACCACGCAATTTCAGGGTAACCGTCAGAGAATTTGAATTTGCTTCGGGTGCCGGTTTTGTCATCCCCATTCTCGGCAATATGATGCGCATGCCGGGTCTACCGGCCGTACCGGCCTCCGAGGGGATGGATATTGATGAGCAAGGTATAATTACCGGACTGTCATGAGTGATGACCCTGCACCGGTCTATGAAGGCCTGAAATGGAAAGCAGGGCAATGGGAGCGTGTCAACGATCCGCTGGCAGCTGAAGAGGCACTTCAAATTAAAATCAACGGAACACCTTTTACGGTCATTATGCGCACGCCCGGCCACGAAGAGGACCTGGTTAGGGGGCTTCTTTATACCGAAGACTTGTACAATGGGCAAAAAATGCTGAACTTAGGGTCTGTGGAATACAATGATCTGGGCTATATCAGCTCGGTGGATCTGTTCATTCCGCAAGAGGATTTGGGCGATTCTTATCTCAACAGCCGCACTCTTTTGTCCGTATCGTCATGCGGCATTTGCGGCAAGCGGGAGTTGGAAGACTTGTCGCTAAAAGGTGAGGTGCTGAAGATGAAGACTCTTGTAGATGCCCGGATCATCCCGGAGATGTTTGAAAAAATGAAAAAGGAGCAGGTGCTCTTCAGCAAGACTGGCGGTTGCCATGCCGCGGCCCTCTTTGATGATCAAGGCGGATTGCTGGCCCTTCGTGAAGACATTGGTAGGCACAATGCGGTGGACAAAGTAATTGGGGCCATGTTGAGTGCAGAAAAACGGCAAAAGGCAGAGTTTCTCCTTGTGAGCGGCAGGATATCATATGAAATCGTAGCCAAAACATTTCGGGCCAAAGTGCCGGTGTTGGCTGCGGTATCTTCACCTTCAAGCCTGGCCGTAGATTTTGCCAAAGAGTTGGGCATCACGCTGATTGCCTTTGGCAGAGGAAATCGATTTACTTGCTATGCCCGGCCGGAGAGATTGAGAATAAACTGAGAACAGATAAGCAAATAATGAGTAAGAACTTAAGCAAATTATCAGGTCGAAAGGGATTGGAAAACAATCTCTTTGCCCGCATGGGTGAATTGTCACGTGAAAACGGTACGCCCCCTGTGGAAGCGCTGAAACACCTTGCCGATGAATTTCTGATGGGCGAGGCTTCGCTCTACGGTACGATCACGTTTTACGACTTTATGAAACCCGAAAACAAAGGGAAAAAAGCATATGTCTGCAACGGTTCGGCCTGTCTTTGTGCCGGCACCCAGGATGCTGTGCTGGAAGAACTGAAGAAGCATCTGGATGCTAAGGAAATAGGCCATATGACCTGCCTTGGTCGCTGCCACGAAAACGGAGCTTTCCATTATGCCGGACACAACTACTCGGCCAAATCACCCGAAGAAATTGCTTTGATCTTGAAGGGCGAAGGAAACTGGAGGGATCGCTACAATGTGGGCGCCCTCGGCACACTCGTACTGACCCGTGAATTTGAAGGGGTGAAGTCCTATTATGCGGCATTGCCCCGGTTGCTGGCCGCAGGCAGCGAGAAGATTCTGGAGGAAATCAAAAAATCGAAGATCCGGGGACGGGGCGGAGCCGGCTTTCCCATGGGCTTCAAACTAGAAGCCTGCCGCAGAGCGACTTCCGATATAAAGTTTATTATTTGCAATGCCGATGAAGGCGATCCAGGCGCTTATTCCGATCGCTACCTGCTTGAAATGCAGCCCCACTCCGTACTTTTTGGGATGATGATGGCAGGCTTTGCAGCGGGAGCATCGCACGGCATACTCTACATCCGTGCCGAATATCCGGAATCCATTACAGCAATGGAAATGGCCATCGATGAACTTAGAGAAGAAGGGCTGCTCGGGAAAAATATTTTGGGCAGTGATTTCGACTTTGAATTTAAAATTATTAGGGCACAGGGAGCTTACATATGTGGTGAGGAGACGGCACTCATCAACTCCATCGAGGGGCAACGACCCGAAGTAAGAGTGCGCCCACCCTATCCCACCACTGCCGGGCTCTATCAAAAACCCACCGTAGTCAATAATGTGGAAACCCTTGCCGCTTTGCACTTTATATTAAGCAATGGAGGCGAAGCGTATGCCCGCATGGGAACGGATAAATCGAGCGGAACGAAATTGATCAGCCTCGACAGTGCTTTCAATCGGCCGGGGATTTATGAAGTGGAAATGGGAACGCCCCTTAGTCAGGTATTTGATGAGCTGGGAAGGGGCTATCGTAAATCCCTGAAAGCTTTTCATATAGGCGGACCGATTGGTGGCCTCGTTCCGGCAGACAAAGTAGATGAACTGACGGTGGATTTCGAGTCTTTTTCGGCCCACGGCTTTCTGCTTGGTCATGCCTCGGTCGTTTCCATTCCGGTCGATTTCCCCGTGATTGATTATCTCGCCCATCTTTTCGATTTTGCCTCTTATGAGAGTTGTGGTAAATGCTTCCCCTGCCGCCTCGGCACCAAAAGAGGGTATGAGATGATGCTGAAAGCCCGCAATAAAGAATATAAAATCAACCGTGAACTGCTGGAAGATCTCCTGGTGACTCTGCAGGCGGGTTCGCTCTGTGCCCATGGCGGAGGTATTCCGCTTCCCGTGAAGAATGCCCTCAAATACTTTGAAAATGAGTTGAGTCCCTATTTTGAAACACAAAGCTCTGCATCATGAATCCGACAGCCTACATTGATGACCACGCCTATCCCATTCGCGAAGGAGAAAGCATTTTAAATTTTATCAGAAGGGTAAAAGACGAAAATCTTGTGCCCACGCTTTGTGATGCTCCCAATCTGGAGCCCTTTGGCTCGTGCCGGGTATGCAGTGTGGAGGTGGCCCTCGAAAAAAACGGACGCACCAAGACCATGGCTTCCTGTCATACTCCGCTGGCACCCGGAATGTATATTTATACCAATACGCCCGAAATCCGGAAGCTCAGAAAGAATATTATTGAACTGGTACTGACGGATCATCCGCTGGATTGCCTTACCTGTGAAGTAAACGGTAACTGTGAACTCCAGGAAGTGGCAGCACGCGTGGGTATTCGCGAAGTTCGCTATCCCGAAGGTGACAATCACCTCGAACGGCAGAAAGACCTTAGCCATCCCTACATGACATCCGACCTTTCGAAGTGCATCAATTGCTATCGCTGTGTGCGTGCCTGCGATGAAGTGCAGGGTGAGTTTGTGCTCAATATGGCCGGCCGGGGCTTTGACAGCCGCATCATCAAAGGCCAAGACGTTTCATTCTTTGAGTCCGACTGCGTCAGTTGCGGAGCCTGCGCTCAGGCCTGCCCCACATCGGCCATCTCCGATATTTATCAGTCAAAAGCCGTCTTTGCCGAGAAAAAAACCCGGACCGTTTGTACCTATTGCGGAGTAGGTTGCAACCTCGAAGTGGCTACTGTTGGCAATGAGGTGCTCTCCATAAGAGCTCCCTACGATGCCGAAGTAAATGAAGGACACACCTGCCTCAAGGGACGATATGCTTTTGAGTTTTACAAACATCCTGACCGGCTGCGATTGCCATTGATAAAGAAAAAGGGTAAGTTCGAAGAAGCTACCTGGGACGAAGCCTACGACTATATCGCAGAACGCCTGAATGGATA
>Ga0114931_10000887_pt1 | contig 37470 bp, 28 predicted proteins | sample 2SBtaG_FD_89579 | JGI IMG/M metagenome (GOLD analysis project Ga0114931, IMG submission 89579) | Deep subsurface microbial communities from Kolumbo volcano to uncover new lineages of life (NeLLi) - 2SBTROV14_V59a metaG | ecosystem: Environmental > Aquatic > Marine > Volcanic | place: Kolumbo... | reverse complement strand
AGCGACAGCAACAGGCCCTGGCGGACGAGCTGGCCAAGGCCCATGTCATCGTCTCCACCGCCATGATTCCCTGCCGCAAGGCGCCGGTGCTGATCACCGAGGAGACGGTCCGGCGCATGCGCCCCGGTGCGGTGATCGTCGACCTGGCCGCTGCCAGCGGCGGCAACTGTCCCCTCTCCGAGGTGGACCAGGTGGTGACCCGACACGGGGTGGTGATCCTGGGTCACAGCAACTATCCTGCCATGGTGGCGTCCGATGCCAGCCGTTTCTACGCTGGCAACGTCATGAACCTGCTTAACATCATGGTGGAGCAGGGTGAAGAGGGCTTGAGTCTCAAGGACCTGGACGCAGACGAGATCACCCAGGCCATGCAGCTTCGTCCCCCGACCGAACACTAGCCCGGGCCGTTCCTTACCGATCCCCCGTATCCGTCAAGAGAGATCCCATGCCAGACACCATCGTCGCACTCTATGTCTTCGTCCTCGCCTGTTTCATCGGCTATTTCGTCATCTGGGGGGTCACCTCCTCGCTGCATACCCCGCTGCTGGCCCTGACCAATGCCATATCCGGCATCATCATCGTCGGCGCCCTGCTGGTGAGCGGCCTGGAGACCGCGGGCAGCGCCGCCGAGATCTTCGGTTTCCTGGCGGTGCTGCTGGCCTCGATCAATGTCTTCGGCGGCTTTCTGGTGACCAACCGGATGCTGGCCATGTTCAAGAAAAAACAAAAGTAACGAGACCTTCCATGGAAATCTCCTCCGCCTATCAGGCCATGGCCTATCTGGTCTCGGCCATCCTCTTCATCCTCGCCCTCAAGGGGCTGACCCACCCCGCGTCGGCGCGCCGGGGCAACTTTCTCGGCATGCTGGGCATGCTCATCGCCATCGCCGCCACCCTGCTGGGCCACGAGGTCCAGTCCTACGGCTTCATTGCCGCCGGGATCGGAATCGGCGCGGTGATCGGCTCCATCGTGGCGGCCAGGGTGCAGATGACCGCCATGCCCCAGCTGGTGGCGGCCCTGCACAGCTTCGTCGGCATGGCCGCGGTGCTGGTGGCCTATGGCACCTACCTGAACCACTCCGCCGAGGGGCTGCTCAACGGGGTCCTGATGGGCGAGCTCTCCGCCGGCATCATCATTGGCGCCATCACCTTCTCCGGCTCGGTGGTGGCCTTCGCCAAGCTGCAGGGTCTGGTCAGCGGCGCCCCGGTCAAGTTCAGCGGTCAGCATGCCCTGAATGCCCTCATGGCCCTGGCGGCCATCGGCTTCGGTATCCATTTCGGCCTCACCGAGAGCATGACTTCCCTGATCGTCATGAGCGTCATCGCCTTTATCCTCGGCTTCACCCTGATCATCCCCATCGGCGGCGCCGACATGCCGGTGGTCATCTCCATGCTCAACAGCTACTCCGGCTGGGCCGCCGCCGCCACCGGCTTTACCCTGGGCAACCAGTTGCTGACCATCGTCGGCGCTCTGGTGGGTTTCTCCGGCGCCATTCTCTCCTACATCATGTGCCGGGCGATGAACCGCTCCATCATAAACGTGGTGTTCGGTGGCTTCGGCAGCGACTCGGGCGCCGCCATGAGCGCCACCGGCGAGGCGGCCCAGAAGGGGGTCAAGTCGGCCTCGGTGGAAGATGTGGTCTACTGGATGGAGGACGCCAACAAGGTCATCGTCATCCCCGGCTACGGCATGGCGGTGGCCCAGGCCCAGCACGCCCTCAAGGAGTTGATGGAGCTGCTCGAGGAGCGGGGCGTGGAGGTGAAATTCGCTATCCACCCGGTGGCTGGGCGTATGCCGGGGCACATGAACGTGCTGCTGGCCGAGGCCGATATCCCCTACGACCACGTGCTGGAGATGGACGAGATCAACCCGGAGTTCCCCACCGCCGACGTGGTGCTGGTGGTGAGGGCCAACGATGTGGTCAACCCAGCGGCCAAGACGGACCCCTCCAGCCCGATCTACGGCATGCCGATCCTGGAGGCCGGCAAGGCGCACCAGGTCTATTTTCTCAAGCGCTCCATGCGCCCGGGCTATTCCGGGGTGGACAACCTGCTCTTCTACCAGGACAACACCGCCCTGGTGTTCGGTGACGCCAAGGAGACCATCGAGGGCATGGTCAATGCCCTGAAGGGGGGCGGCCATTGACGGGTCCGGCCGATCTCCTGACTGAAAACACGGGCTTCGGCCCGTTTTTTCGTTCACGGCGCGATGGCTGAGAAGGGCCCCGGGCTGCCCGAGGAGCGGGAGATCGATGGTTGCATGGGGGTCGACCGGCCGGCCTTGCGGCGGTGGCTCAAGGGGCTGCGCAAGCGCGCCCACGCGGGCCGGCCCGATGCACGGGGGCTGGAACGGCTGAAGGCCGATATAGTGGCCTCGCAAGAGCGCCTGCAGCGCCACCGAGCCGCCCTGCCGGCAGTGACCTATCCCCCCGAACTGCCCATCACCCAATGTTTGGAGGAGATCCAGCGCCTGATCTCGCGCCACCAAGTGGTGGTGCTCTGCGGTGAGACCGGCTCGGGCAAGTCGACCCAGCTGCCGAAGATCTGCCTGGCCCTGGGACGGGGGGTGGGGGGCTATATCGGGCACACCCAGCCGCGGCGCATCGCCGCCAGGAGCCTGGCTTCGCGCATCGCCAGCGAACTGGGGGTGGAGCCGGGCAGCGCGGTGGGTCACAAGGTACGCTTCAGCGATCATGTCGGAGCCGAGACCCACATCAAGCTGATGACCGACGGCATCCTGCTGGCGGAGATCCAGCAGGACCCCTACCTGGACCAGTACGACACCCTGATCATCGACGAGGCCCACGAGCGCAGCCTGAATATCGACTTCCTGCTCGGCTATTTGAAGCGGCTGCTGCCAAGACGCCCCGACCTGAAGCTGATCGTCACCTCCGCCACCATCGATCCCCAGCGCTTTGCAAACCACTTCAACAACGCGCCGGTGATCGAGGTCTCCGGCCGCACCTACCCGGTGGAGCTACGCTACCGACCACCGCGGGTGGCGGCGAGGGAGCGGGACGAGCCCATGCAGCAGGCGATCGTCGACGCGGTGGACGAACTCTCGCGCAGCGGCCGGGGGGACATCCTGGTCTTCCTCAGAGGCGAGCGGGAGATCCGCGAGACCGCCGAGACCCTGCGCAAACACCGGCTGGAGCTCACCGAGGTGTTGCCCCTCTACGCGCGCCTCGGCCCGGCGGAACAGCAACAGGTTTTCAGGTCCCACCGGCTTCGGCGCATCGTGCTCGCCACCAACGTAGCGGAGACCTCTCTGACCGTGCCCGGGATCCACTATGTCATCGACCCCGGGTTTGCCCGCATCAGCCGCTACAGCCACCGCAGCAAGGTCCAGCGTCTGCCGGTGGAGCGCATCTCCCAGGCCTCCGCCGATCAGCGCAAGGGACGCTGCGGGCGGGTCGCCGAGGGGATCTGCATCCGCCTCTACGACGAAGCGGAGTTCGCCAGCCGCGCCGAGTTCACCGAGCCCGAGATCCAGCGCACCCACCTGGCCTCGGTGATCCTGCGCATGAAGTTGCTGGGGTTCGGGGAGATCGAGGGCTTTCCTTTCCTCGATCCACCCGATCGGCGATTGCTCAAGGACGGCTACCGGACCCTGCAGGAGATCGGCGCCCTCGACGCCCGCCAGCGGGTCACCCCCCTGGGTCGCCAGCTGGCGCGCCTGCCAGTGGACCCGCGCATCGGCCGTATGCTGCTGGCGGCGGCCCGGGGCCACTGCCTGAGCGAGCTGCTGGTGATCGCCGCCGCCCTGAGCCTGCAGGACCCCCGGGAGCGCCCGCTGGAGCGCCAGCAGCAGGCGGACGAGGCCCACGCCCGCTTCCAGGACGCCGATTCCGATTTTCTCGGCTATCTGGGGATCTGGCGGGAGCTGCAGACCCAGTGGCGCCACCTCTCGAAGCACAAGTTCCGCCGCTACTGCCGGGACCACTTCCTCTCCTGGAACCGGGTGCAGGAGTGGCGTGACATCCATACCCAGCTGCGCCTGCAGATGCACGACATGGGGTTTCGGGAGAACCAGAAGGCGGCGGACTACGAGGCCATCCATCGGGCCCTGTTGAGCGGCCTGTTGAGCCATATCGGTTGCCGTACCAGCCAGCGGGACTACCTGGGGGCACGCAACAGCCGCTTCCACCTGTTTCCCGGCTCCGGCCTGTTCAAGAAGCCGCCCAAGTGGGTGATGGCGGCGGAGCTGGTGGAGACCAGCCGGCTCTATGCCCGTACCGCAGCAGTCATCCAGCCCGCCTGGGTGGAGGCGGTGGCCGGCCCCCTGCTCAGGCGCAGCTATTCCGAGCCTCACTGGGAGAAGCGCCGCGGCCAGGTGGCGGGCTACGAGAAGGTCAGCCTCTATGGCCTCACCCTGGTGGCCCGGCGTAAGGTCAACTTCGGCCCCATCGACCCGCCACTGGCGCGGGAGATCTTCATCCGTTCCGCCTTGGTGGATGGAGACTTCCATACCCGCGCCCCCTTCTGGCGCCACAATCAGGAACTGATCGCCGCCCTGCGCGACCTGGAGGCCAAGTCGCGGCGCCGCGACATCCTGGTGGACGAGGAGCGCATCCACGCCTTCTACGAGCGACGCATCCCCGAGGGGGTCTACACCACGGCCGCCTTCGAACAGTGGCTGAAACGGGATGCGCGAGACTATCCCAAGCGGCTCTATCTGCGGAAGCAGGACCTGCTGCGGGAGGATGCCCGGGCGGTCTCCAGCGAACAGTTTCCCGACCGGCTGACCCTCAACGGCATGCAGCTGCCCCTGGAGTATTGCTTCGATCCGGGCCGGCAGGCGGACGGGGTGACCCTGGTGGTGCCCAGGAGTGTACTCGGCCAGGTTACAGCGGAGCGCCTGCAGTGGCTGGTGCCGGGGCTGTTGCGGGAGCGGGTGATCGCCCTGCTGCGGGGCCTGCCCAAGTCCCTGCGCAAGTCCTTCGTGCCGGTGCCGGACTATGCGGATGCCTGTTTGAAGGGTCTCGAACCCTCCGACCGTTCCCTGCACCGGCAGCTGGGGGAACGTCTCAAGCAGTTGACCGGGGTGCATGTGCCGGAGGACGCCTGGAACGAGGGGGCGTTGCCGGAGCACCTGCGCATGCAGGTGAGACTGGTGGACGAGCAGGGGAGGACCCTTGCCAGAAGTCGTTCCCTGGGGGAACTGCGGCGACTCACCGGTCCGGCGGAGAGGGATCCACCCCACCGCCTGGCGCCCCCGGGGCTGGAACGCAGCGGGCTGGTCGCCTGGGACTTCGGGGAGCTGCCGGAGCGGCTGGTGGTGGAGCAGGGGGGGATCCGCCTGATCGGCTTCCCCGCCCTGCAGGACCAGGGGGACTCGGTGGCCATCCGCCTGTTGGACAACGAGGTGCGGGCCAGGCGCAACCACCAGGCAGGCGTGCGGCGCCTGATCCTGTTGCGGCTCGGAAGAGAGGTCCGTTACCTGCGCAAGAACCTGCCGGGCCTGGAGCGCATGCGCCTGCAATACGCCCGGGTGCCGGACGCCCCCGAGGGGCTGATGGCCACACGGCCCCGCACCCTGGAAGAGGAGCTGCTGGCCCATATCGTCGACCAGACCTTCCTGGACGGCCGGGCGGAGATCCGGGACCCGGCCGATTTCGAGACCCGCATCGCGGCCGAACGGGGCCGGCTGATGACGCTGGCCCAGCAGACCACGGACCAGGTCGGGCAGATCCTGGGGGTCTGCCAGCGGCTGCGCAAGCAGCTCGCCGAGACCACCCAGATCAACTGGATCGCCTCCGTGAGCGACATGCAGGCACAGCTGGCGCAGCTGGTCTTCAAGGGGTTCCTGCAACAGATCCCGGCGCAGAGGCTGGGCGAACTGCCGCGTTACCTGCGGGCCCTGGAGCTGCGCCTGGAGAAACTGCCCCAGGCTGCCGCCCGGGACCGGCGGCGCCTGCGCGAAATGGCCAGCCTCTATGAGCAGTGGCAGGTCTGGGAACGGCGTTGCCGGGAGCAGGGCCGCATCGACGAGCGTATCGAAGAGCTGCGCTGGCACTTCGAGGAGCTGCGGGTCTCCCTGTTCGCCCAGGAGCTGGGTACCGCCTATCCGATCTCCCTGAAACGCATCGAGCGGCGCTGGCGGGAGCTGGGGTTATGATCAGGTAATGATCTGGGGCGGGCCTTCACTCTCCTACACATTGGCTCGTAATGGCGTTGCACCCGGTCACTCTGCGCCGCCCTGCCTCCGCCCCGCCAGTGGACGTACAACGCCGTGACACGGGTACCGATGTCACCGGCCAGGCAGCGCCACGGCCCGGATCCTTCCCTCTCCCCGAGAGGGGGCCGTCTAATGCCTTCGGCCAGTCCGGTCCTTGGGATGAGGCCGTCCGCGTGTTATCTTGCGCACCAGCCTGATAACGAAGGGGGTGTGGTTGAATGAGCGCGTGTTATTGTGGGTCTGGACGGCCATTCGCCGAGTGCTGTGGACCGATCCTGGGGGGAGAGAGCCCGGCCCCTACCGCCGAGGCCCTGATGCGGGCCCGCTACAGCGCCTTCGGTGCCGGCGAGGCCGACTTTCTGCACAGTTCACTGCACCCTGAGCACCGTCACGACCACGACCAGGCGGCGACCCGGCGCTGGGTCAAAAACGCCCAATGGCTCGGTCTGGAGATCATTCGTGTCGAAGCTGGGGGCAGTGAGGATACGGAGGGTACGGTGGAGTTTACCGCCACCTATAAGGAGCGGGGACTGGTCAAGCCCCACCACGAGATCAGCCGCTTCAGCCGCGTGGATGGCCAGTGGTACTATGTGGATGGCGAACTGGTGAAACCCGCTACCGAGCAGCGGCAGCGGCCCAAGGTGGGGCGCAATGAGCCCTGCCCCTGCGGCAGCGGCAGAAAATACAAGAAATGCTGTGGTCGCTAGCGGTCCTCAAGTCGTGGCGCCAGGCGCCGAAACAAGGAATGTGACTACCACTAAGACCATGAACGGGCGAATCGACAGGGCCCATCGCCGGGCGCGCCAGGGCCTGCTGCTCTGCCTGCTGCTGGGGGTCTCCACCCCGCTGCTGGCGGAGATCTACAAATACCGAGGTCCGAACGGCGGCATCCACTTTACCGACCACCCCATGGCGGGCCGCTACCAGCTGTTGTGGCGTTCCGGCAGGGAGGCCAGGCAGAGCTATTCGACCGCCCAGTTCCGGCGCAACAAGTCCCTCGTCTCGCCCTTGATCGACGCCACCGCCAAGAAGTTGCGCCTGCACCCGGGACTGTTGCACGCCATCGTGATGGTGGAGTCGGCCTATGACCCGCGGGCTCGCTCGAAGCGGGGCGCCCAGGGGTTGATGCAGCTGATGCCGGAGACCGCCCGCCGCTACGATGTGGAAGACGCCTACAACCCGCGCCAGAACCTGGAAGGCGGGGCGCGTTACCTGCGGGACCTGCTGCGGGAGTTCGACTTCGACATGCGGCTGGCCCTGGCTGCTTACAATGCCGGGGAGAGTGCGGTACGGAAGTACGGCAACCAGATCCCACCCTACCCGGAGACCCAGAGCTATGTGCGCAAGGTGCTCGACTACTACGAGAAGAACATGCGCCTGGTGATGAACGATCAGCCCACCATCAGAAAGCCCCACCGGGGGCGGTAGCCCACACCAGTTACCGGACACCCCGGTTGTTGAGCGAAGGACCCGCGGTCATTCCATTTCGTGCCAATCGAGTATGAGTTCGTCGATGGTCAGGACGTTCTCCTCAGAGGCATCGATGATGCGAAAGCCGGTCCAGAAGCTGGCGGGCTGGGCGGCCGGGGTCGACCAGACCGCCTCTGCGCCGAAGCTGATGTGGCTGTGGTGGTTGATCAGCCTGGGGAGCTTGAGGTTGAGTTGATAGACCGAGCCGACGGCGATGGGATCGCCGCTGAGCAGCATCAGCCCCTCGGCGCTGATATTCACCACCCGCCCCAGTTCGCTGCCGGTGACCTGGTCGGAGATCTCGAGGATCTCGTTGGCGATCTTGCGGGCTTGTTTGCGCTGTTCGGTAGCCACAATCCTTATCCTCGCCCCAGCGGGTCTGGTGCATCCTGTTCATTGACGATCTCCTCGGCGATCTCCTGGGTCGTCTTCAGGGAACGCTGCAACATGCGCCGGATGGCCTGCAGGGTCCGCTCGACGAAGGGGTCGTTGCTGTCCTCGAGGATCTTGGAGCGACCCGCGATGATCTCCTGTGCCAAGCTTCGCAGGGGCTTGATGGCGGTCTGTACGCCGGCCCGATCGACGAACATGCAGGAGGAGGTCAGGGGGCTGAGCCAGGAGAGCTTGACCTTCTGGGCCTCACCCTTGTCATCGGTGAATTCGAACCAGGTGCCGAACTGGATGTTGCGCAGCCGCTCCATCATCGCCTGCTCTTCCTTGGGGATCTCCTCGGCCTTCTTCTCTGCCTCTGCGACGGGGGCGGGGGCGGTGGGAGCCGGGGCCTGGCGGGGCGTCGGGGATTTGCTGGCGGTCTGGACCGCGGTCCGGACGGTCTGGGTGTTGGCTAGGAGTTCGAACAGGGTGTGACTCTTCTTTCGGTGGAAACCGCCGAGGGAGCCGAGCCCGTCCTCGATGGACTGGCGCAGGGCCGGAAGGCTGAGCTTCAGCTCCTCCAGTTCGTCCTCCGACTCCTTGGGCTCGAAGGCCCAGGCGATCTCGTCGGCGATACTCAGGGCCTCTCGCCACTCGTCGCTCATCTCGCCGTCCGGGTGGCGCAGCAGGATGAATACCAGCTTGTCCACCCAGGTCTGCTCGAGAAAGTCCCTGGCCACCTGGGGGAGGTGTTCGCTGAAGGAGCGGGCTTTCATCTCCTGGGAGGCCCGTTGGCGGGCGATATTGAGCTTCTCCCGGCCCTTGATCGAGTCCTGGGCGCGTTTCTCCAGGATGTCGGACTTGCGCCGATACTCGTCCATCTTCTTGCGGAAGGCGGTCAGCAGGTTGCCGAACAGGTCGATGTTGTCGGTGAATTCCTTTAGCACCCGATCCACCACGTTCTGCATGTCCGGGTAGATACCACGCTTGAGATTGCGTTCGTCGATCCAGTGGCTGCCCGCCTCCACCAGGCTGTCGAGCAACAGGCGGGCGTCATGGTCGCTGTCGGTGAGCAGCCTGCGGTCGATGATGGCGACCTTCAGATAGGGGGTGTGGAGGTGGCTGATCAGGGCCTTGGCCACCGCCGGCAGGACCGGATCGTTGAGCATGTATTCGAACAGCATGCCGACCAGGTCGATGGTGTCCTCGTCGGCGGCTTCGAGCTGGTCCTCGCCGATTTGGCTATACAGCTTGTGACGTTCTTCGGTGAGGGTGTGCTTGATACGGGTGAGAAACTGCTGATCCACCTCCACGTTGGGTATCACCGCGGCGGCGCTGTTGGCGTCGGGTATGTAGGCGGCGCGCTGGGTCGGCTGGATCTCGTTCAACGCGGAGACCAGGTTGGCGGTGGTGACCGGCCGGCCGCTGCCGCCGCCCGTCGCCACCGGCTCGCCCAGTCCGGCGCGTGCCTGGCCGGGTGACTGGCGGCGCCGGTTCGCCATCAGGTCGAGGATGGAGTCGAACAACTCCTCACCCAACTCCTCCTGGGTCTGCTGCGGTTGTGGCTGAGGGCTGCCATCCGGGTTTCGGGCCTCCTCCGGGTGGGTGCTCCCACCGGCGGCGAAGGAGTCCGATTTCTGAATCGTGGGACGCAGGTGTGGCAATACACCGGCCTCCTTGAGGTTGTTGTTGAAGTCGTCGTACAGACCGCCGAGTTGCTTGAGGACATACTTGTCGAAGAGGGCGAGCACGATGATCTTGATGCGCGACTCCAGCCCCAGGGAATCGATGGCGTCGTTGAAGGCGTGGGCCAGGTGGTAGGGGCCGGAGGGGATCTGCGGGTGTTTGATGCCCTGACCGCCATTGACCACGGTCAGGCGCTGCCCCAGGGCGTAGAGCTGGGATCGGTGATTGCCCACCGCCTTGTTGATCATGTTCTCCAGGGCGGTGGAGACGTCCATGGCTTCCCGGTCCACCAGCTCCAGCTGGGAGTCCTCCTCCGGCTGGGATTGGGGGTCCAGGCTGTCCTCGTCGTCCCAGAATTTGTCGAAACCCTCGGCCAGCAGATCCCGGAACTCGTGTTCCACCAGGCCGTGACGATTGCGAATCACCGCCATGGCCTCGAAGAAACGGCTCTGTACCTCGTTGGTCTCCGCCTTCTGGGCGAAGCTGGTGAGGGCCTTGTCCGCGTTGTCGAACAGTTCACTCAGCAGGGCGGTGACATAGACCTCCACCATGTCCTTGCAGCGATTGAGCAGGGGCTGAAATTGAGCCTTGTATTTACTTCTTCTGGGATCCAGGTTGAGCACTTATGGTGATCCTTCAGCATGGCCTAGAGAGAGGTGGGGCATCGGGCTGCCCGGGCAGATCCTTGTGGAATCTTTTCGAGGGTCAAGAGTAGCACGATAATCCTTATCGTGAACAGAATGTTAGGACATGATCTTCCGGCCCTCCCTGATTCAGGAACAAAGCGCTGCCTGGGAGCTGGCGTCGGACCATGAGGGTCCTTCAATCGTCACCGATGATCCGCTCTTCATGGGCCTTGGAGGTGAGCAGCATCTCGCCCTGGGCGACGGTGCTGGCGAACACCATTCGATAGCTGACCGGATCGTCTGCGGCGGCCTCGCGGCGGAGCCGGCGCACCTTGTCCCGGGCCGGGCGGTACTTCTCCTCGGCGTCGAGATACTCCAGCTCATCGTCTGGGGAGATCTTGAAGATATAGAATGGCATGGGTGTCGGTCTCCTGGGTCATTGGGTCAAGAAGTGGTCGGGGTGGACGCTATCTGGTATAGCCGCCACCCCGTTCCTGCTGATGGGGGTGGATTTTACCCAATCCTGGGCCCCGAAGGGGAGATTATATTCCCCCAGTATACAGACGGTTGAAGACCATGACACGCGCGCAAAGAGTGGTAGACGATATCCAGCAGCTGGTTTCACTCCCGGATGTCTGCATCAAGGTGAATCGGCTGGTAGACTCCCCCGACTATTCCGCCGCCGCGGTCGGCGAGATCATCGCCCAGGATGCGGACCTCTCCGCGCGCCTGTTGCGCCTGGTCAACAGCGCCCTGTTCGGCCTGCGCGCCCCGGTGGATACGATCTCCCGGGCGGTGGCACTGATCGGTAGCGAGGAGCTGCGTAACCTGGCGATGGCGACCGCCGCCACCCGGGTCTTCACCGGGGTGCCGGGAGACCTGGTGAATATGGCGGAGTTCTGGCGTTACGGGGTGACCACCGGGGTGGTGGCGCGGGAGCTGGCGGAGCACAGCCATGTGTTGCACAGCGAGCGCCTGTTCGTCATGGGGGTACTGCACGACATCGGCCGCCTGGCGATCTATCTGCGGCTGCCCGAACAGGCACGCGACATCCTGTTGATCTGTGGGGGCGACGACCACCTGCTGGTGGAGACGGAGGAGTCGGTGATCGGCTGCAACCACATGCAGGTGGGGGCCGAACTGCTGCGTAAGTGGCGGCTGCCGGAGGCGCTGGTGACGGTGGTGGGGAGCCACCATCGACCCCTTGCAGCAGGGGACTATCGGCTCGATGCCTGTCTGGTACACTTGGCCTCGGCGGTGGCCAATGGCGAGGCCAATGGCCTCGCCATGGAGGAGACCCTGGAATCGATCGAGCCGGGCGTGTGGGAACTCACCGGCCTGGACCCGCAGCAGCTTGCGGCCAGCCGGGATGCACTGCAGGACGAACTGGCCGCCCTGATGGGGCTGGTGCTTTCGCCCGCCGACCGGAACCGGCACCAGAGCTGAGCGCCCGCCCCGCGGGCCCGTCACCCGAGCCCTGGGCCATCGCTTGGGCTAGAATGGCGGGCGATGCTGAAACTCTACCAGTCCAACCGCCTCGATCTGCTCGCCCGACGCCTGGCCGAGCTGATGGGCCAGCCCTGCAGCGCGCCCCTGGTCCCCGAGACCCTGGTGGTGCAGCACCCCGGCATGGCCCGCTGGCTCTCCCTGGAGCTGGCTCGCCACAACGGTATCAGCGCCAACCTCAGTTTCCCCCTGCCGGGCGGCTTCGTCTGGGAGCTGTTCCGCCTGTTCCTCGGCGACCTGCCCGCCGGCAACCCCTATGCGCCGGGGCAGCTGCGCTGGCGCATCTTCGGGGAGCTGGGGCGGTTACCCGGAGAGGCGGTATTCGACGGTCTGCGCCACTATCTGGGGAGCGGGGAGGAGGAGCGGCGGTTCCAGCTCGCCGAGCGCCTGGCCGATCTCTACGACCGCTATCTGGTCTATCGTCCGGACTGGATTCGCAGCTGGGAGGCGGGCCGGGAGGCCACTCCCGGTGACGCCTGGCAGGCGGCCCTCTGGCGTCGCCTGGCGGGCAGCACGGGGATCCACTGGGTCGATTTGCAGGGGCGCCTGGCGGACTATGCGGGCGGGAAGCCGGCCGGACTGCCCGGGCGGGTCTTCATCATCGGTGTACCCACCCTCTCACCGGCCTACCTGGCGATCGTCCAGTGGCTCTCCCGCTGGTGCGATGTGGAGCTGTTGCTGCTCAACCCCTGCCGGGAGCACTGGGCGGAGATCGTCACCCCCAGGGCCATGGCTGAGGCGGAGCTGGAGGCCGATGGCAGCGAACTCTATCTGGAGGTGGGCAACCCCCTGCTGGCCTCCCTGGGACGTCAGGGGCGTGACTTCTTTGCCGCCATCAACGAGTTCGATCCCGGCTCCGAAGAGGGCTTCGTCGATCCGGGGGAGGAGAGCCTGCTGGCGCGTCTGCAGGGCCAGATCCTGCGCCTGGAGCCCCCTCCCGCCCCGGGCGGGGTGGGGCCGGCGGATGCGAGCATCGGCCTGCACAGCTGCCATGGGGCGATGCGTGAGCTGGAGGTCCTGTACGACCAGCTGCTGGCCATGCTGCAAGAGCTGCCGGGGCTCAGCCCCTCCGATATCCTAGTGATGACCCCGGATCTGGAGACCTACGCGCCGCTGATCCAGGCGGTATTCGGCGAGGCCGGGGACCGGCCGCCGCTGCCCTTCCGGGTCGGCGATCTCAGCCTGGAGCAGGGCAACCCCTATGCCCAGGCCCTGTTGGAGTTGCTCGCCCTGGCGGACTCCCGCCTGCCGGTGAACCGGGTGCTGGGGCTGCTGGAGATCCCCGCCGTCGGTCGCCGCTTCGGCCTCGACCAGGCGGCCCTGGAGACGCTCCTGGAGTGGGTCGAGGCGGCCAATATCCGCTGGGGGCGGGACGGGGCGAGCAAACGCCGCCTGGGGCTGCCGGCAGAGCCCGCCAACACCTGGCAGGCGGGCCTGGAACAGCTGCTGCTAGAGTATGCCATGCCGGCACAGGGCGAGACCCTGTGGCGGGGCATCGCCCCGCTGGATAGGGTGGAGGGGGGGGCGGCGCCCTGGCTGGGTGGCCTGCTGAGCTTCAGCCAGGCCCTGTTCGAACTGCAGGAGGGGCTGCAGCGGCCACGGCCGCTGGCCGACTGGTGCGACTGGCTGGTAGAGATGAGCGGGCGGTTCTTTGCCCCGGAGGCAGACGCCCAGCAGCCGTTGCTGCAGATCCGTCAGGTGATCCAGGGGCTGCGTGAGGAGGTGGCGGGGGCCGGCTTCAGCGAGCCGGTGTCGCTCCCCCTGGTCCACCAGCGGATCGCCCAGGCCCTGCGCCGCCCCACGCTGCACGGTTTCCTCGGCGGCGGCATCGACTTCTGCAGCCTGGCGCCGATGCGCAGCCTGCCGTTTCGTGTGATCTGCCTGATCGGCATGAACGACGGCCTGTTCCCCCGGGATCCGCCGCGCCTGAGCTTCGACCTCATGGCGCGGCGATTCCGTTTTGGCGATCGGTCGCGCCGGGCCGACGACCGCTACCTCTTCCTGGAGACCCTGATCTCGGCCCGGGAGCGGCTCTATATCAGCTATGTGGGGCACGACCAGCGGGACAACAACAAGCTGCCCCCCAGCGTGCTGGTGGAGGAGTTGCGCGACTATCTGGCCGCCCAGCTCACCCCCTCGGAGTTGGCGCGGATCTGCCATGACCACCCCCTGCAACCCTTCAGTCCGGCCAACTTCGATGTCTCGGCGGGACACTTCAGCTACTCCCAACGCATGCGCCGGGCGGCCGCCCTGGTGGGGCGGGGCGAGCGGCTTCCCGTCCCCCTGGTGGAGAGCCCCCTGCCAGCGGAGGATGCGCCGGAGGAACCCCTGGAACTGGCCCGGCTGATCCGCTTCTTCATCAACCCCGCCGCCACCTTCGCCCGCCAGCGGCTCAACCTGGAGCTGCGCTCCGCCGGTGTCCTGCTGGAGGAGCAGGAGGCCTTCAGCCTGCAGGGCTTCGGCGCCCAGGAGCTGGAGGAGCGGCTGGTGACCGCGCTGCTGGCGGGGGAGGCGGTGGAGCCGCTCTACGAGTGGCTGCGGGCCCGGGGGATCTGGCCCCCGGGTAATCCAGGGCGCCGGGAGTTTCAGCACCGCCTGGCCAGCGCCGGGGAGATGGCGCGGCGCATCCAGGCCCTGGAGCGGGGGGTGGCGCAACCCCCGCTGGACCTGGAGCTGGAGGTCGCCGGCAGCCGCTTGGTGGGGCGGCTGACGGATCTCTATACGGCGGGACAGTTCACCTTTAGTTGTGGCGGCATCCCCGCCTATCGCCGGCTGGCCTTGTGGATTCGCCACCTGGCGCTGAACTGTGCCCGCCCGCCCGGGGTGCCGCCCCGGTCCCACTGGCTGGAGGCCGAGGGCGGAGGTGGCTTCGGCCCGGTGGAAGAGGCCCACGGCCACCTGGAGACCCTGCTGGGCCTCTATCGGCAGGGCCTGTGCGCCCCGCTGCATTTCTATCCGGGCAGCTCCTGGATCTACTGTGAGCAGTTGCTGAGGCGTGGCGATCCCCAGGCGGCGATGCGCGCGGCGGCCGAGCGGTGGTGGGGCAACGAGCGTGTCCCGGGAGACGGAGAGAAGCCCTACCATCGCCTGCTGCTGCCGGGAGATGCGATCCTGGACCAGGCCTTCATGGAGACCAGCGAGCTCGTCTTGCGGCCCTTGCTGGAACAGCTGCAGGGCGTTGGCCCGGGGAGGGCGGAATGAGGCCCTGGGAGCTGTTCCAGGCCCCGCTGCGGGGCATGAACCTGATCGAGGCGAGTGCCGGTACCGGCAAGACTCACATCCTCACCGAACTCTACCTGCGCCTGCTCATCGAGCTGCGCCTGAGCCCCCAGCAGATCCTGGTGGTGACCTATACCCGGGCCGCCACCGCCGAGCTCAAGGAGCGCATCCGCCGGCGCCTACGCCAGGCCCGGCAGGCCTGTGGCGGTGGCATCGAGGATGCGACTCTCGCCCGCCTGCTGGCCGACCAGGGGGACCCGGCGGCGCTGGCGAAACGCCTGGAACTGGCCATCGCCGGCTTCGACCAGGCGGCGATCTACACCATCCACGGCTTCTGCCAGCGGGTCCTCACCGAACACGCCCTGGAGAGCGGGCAGTCCCTGGAGGTGGAGCTGGTGGCGGACCAGGAGGCGCAGCTGCAGGAGATCGCGGCGGACTTCTGGCGCGCCGAACTCAGCGCCCTGCCGGACCGGCTGACCGACTGGGTGGGGCGTGAGATCGGTGGTCCCGAGCAGCTGTTGGCCGGGGTCCGACAGGGTCTGGGCAAGCCCTATCTGGAGCTGCGCGGGGCGCCCCCGGAGGGTGACCTGGAGGCGTTGGAGGCCGAGGCCGGCGCGCGGGTCGAGGAACTCAGACGCCTCTGGAGCGAGGAGGGGGAGACGGTCTGCCGTTACCTCGCCAGCAAGGCCTTCCGGCAGAACATCTACAAGCCGGCCAGGGTCGCCGCCTGGTGTCGGGAGATGGAACGTTGGCTGGCCCAGGAGGCGCCACCGGCGGATGGCTTTGGCGAACTCAGGCGCTTCACCCCGGCGGCGCTGCGGGCGGGGCTGCGCAAGGGCCAGGAGTTGCGGGCCTTGGCCCTGTTCAGCGGCTGTGAGCGGCTGTTGCAGGTCAATCAGGCCCTGGCGGAGGGCTACCGGGCGGCGATCAATCGGCTGCGTGAGGCCTTCTTCCACTACCTGGAGCGAGATCTGGCCCGGCGCCAAGCGGCGGCGGGGGAGTGGTCCTACGACGAACTGCTGCTGCAGCTGCACCGGGCCCTGACCGGCCCCGCCGGGGCCGTGCTGGGGCGGCGGCTGCAACGGCGCTTCCCGGCCGCCCTGGTGGACGAGTTTCAGGATACCGATCCCCTCCAGTATGAGATCTTCCAGCGCATCTATGGCGGCGGCGAGCGCCCCCTGTTCCTGGTGGGGGACCCCAAGCAGGCGATCTACAGCTTCCGCGGGGCCGATCTCTTTGCCTACCTGCGGGCCCGCCGGGCGGCTGATGCGGTCTATGGCCTGGATGTCAACTGGCGCTCCAGCCCTGCGCTGATCCAGGCCCTCAACACCCTGTTCGGTGCACGTTCGGCGCCCTTCTTCTATGGAGAGATCCCGTTTCAACCGGTCAGGCCGGCCGCCACCCAGCTGGCCGGCCTGCAGGGGCGGGGGGTCGGGCGGGGCGCGCTGCATATCTGGCGCATGGAGTTCACCAGCAAGGCACGCCTGCCAGAGGTGCGGGCGGCGGTGGCCAGGGCCACGGCCTGGGAGATCACGCGCCTGCTGGGAGAGTCCCGGGCGGGGCGGGTCCAACTGGATGGGCGGCCCCTGGAGGGGAGCGATATCGCGGTGCTGGTACGCACCCATGTGCAGGCCCGGCGGGTTGCCGAGGCCCTGCGGGAGGCCGGGGTGCCTGCGGTGCGCAGCGCCATGGGCAACCTCTTCGAGACCCCGGAGGCGGAACAGCTGGAGCGGCTGCTGCTGGCCCTGCTGGAGCCCCGCCACGAGGCCCGGGTGCGGGCGGCCCTGGCCACCGACCTGCTGGGCTGGCGGGGGGCCGAACTGGAGGCCCTGAACCACCAGGGCGAACTCGCCAACCGGGAGCTGGAGGCCTTTCTCGGTTACCACCGGCAGTGGCGGGAGCAGGGCTTCGTGCGCATGTTCCGGCGCCTGTTGTTCGAGCGCGAGGTAGAGCCGCGGCTGCTGGCGTTTCGAGACGGGGAGCGGCGCCTCACCAACCTCTATCAGCTGCTGGAACTGCTGCAGCGCCAGGATGCCCGCAACCAGCCGGGTCTGGAAGGTCTCCTGAAGTGGTTCTCCCGTCAGCGCCAGGAGCCCGGCGCCCAGGAGGAGCGGCAGCTGCGTCTGGAGAGCGACAGCCAGCTGGTGAAGATCGTCACTCAACACGCCTGCAAGGGGCTGCAGTATCCGCTGGTCTTCTGTCCCTATCTGTGGGACGAGGGGGTGCGCCTGCGCCCGGGGCAGGCCAGTTACCTATACCACGACCCGGCCCGGGACTACGCCCCGGTCTTCGAGCTGGGCTCGCCGGGCTGGGAGCAGGGCGGCCGCCATCTCCTGGAGGAGCAGCTGGCGGAGAACCTGCGACTGCTCTACGTGGCCCTGACCCGGGCCCGGTATCACTGCTACCTGCCCTGGGGCTGGGGCAAGTGGCTCGGCGCTTCGGCCCTGGGCTGGCTGCTGCACGCCCCGGAGCCCCCACCCGGGGGGGATGACGATTCGCTGGAGGCCTGGCGCGCCGAGGCCAAGGGGCTGGATGCGGCCCAGGTGGAGCAGCGCCTGCAGGCGCTGGCCGGGCAGGCCCGGGGGACGATCACCCTGGAGCCGCTGCCCGGCAATGGCGGGCCGGCCCAGCTCCCGCTCGCCTTTCCGGCGCAGCTGGCGCCGGCCCGGACCTTTACGGGGCGTCCGCCGCCGGGGCTTCGGATCAACAGCTTCTCCTCCCTGCTGGCGGGCCAGTCCGCCGACCTCCCAGATCACGACCCGCCCCCTCCGGAGGATCAGCCGGCGCTCCCCGAGCCGCCGGACTTCACCATCCATGGTTTTCCCCGGGGGCCCGGGCCCGGCAGCTGCCTGCACGCCATCTTCGAGGAGTGGGACTTCTGCAACGGGTCGCGGTCCGAACTGCAGCGACTGGTGGAAGAGAAACTGGCCCTGTTCCGGCTCGAGCGGCGCTGGACCCCGGTGGTGGTGGAGATGGTCGAAGCGGTGCTGGCCACCCCCCTCGACGCCGCGGGGCTCAGGCTAGCGGGTATCGAGGGCCGGCGGCGGGTCAACGAGATGGAGTTTCACTATCCGGTCGGGGAGCTGCGGCCCGGGGCCCTGGCCGCCCTGGTGAGAGACCACCGGCTGGCGGATGGGCCGGCCCTGGCCGCCAGCCTGGAGCGGCTCTCGTTCGGTCAGGTGGCGGGTTTCATGAAGGGGTTCATCGACCTGGTGATCGAGGCGGACGGGCGTTTCTACCTGCTCGACTACAAGTCCAACTGGCTGGGGCCCGACCGCTCCGCCTACCACCAGCGGGCCCTGGGAGAGGCAATGCGGATCCACCACTACCACCTGCAGTACATCTTCTACTGCCTGGCGCTGCACCGCTATCTGCACCAGCGCCTGCCGGACTACGACTATGAGCGCCACTTCGGTGGGGTCTTCTACCTGTTCCTGCGTGGCATGGGGCCCGACGGGGGGGAGAGGGACCTGGGGGTCTATCGCCAGCGCCTCCCCCGGGGTTTCATGGAGGCGCTGGACGCCCTGATCGGAGTAGCGCGATGAGCGAGACGACTCGACTCCTGGACTGTCTGGCGGCCCGGCTGTCCCTGGGAGCGCTGGACGGCCAGTTCGCCCGCTTTCTGCTGGCCAAGGCGGACCGGCCCTCCCCGGAACTGGCCCTGGCGGCCGCCCTGGTCTGTCAGGCGACCGCCGCCGGCCATGTCTGTCTCGAACTGGGGGCGGTCAGCCGGGGCGAAACGAGCGGCCTGGAGCTGCCGCGGGGTTTCGAGCCACCGCCCCTGGACCGGTGGCGGGAACGGCTACTGGAGAGCGGTGTGGTTGGCGGGCCCGCGGCCTACCAGCCACTCATCCTGGAGCGGGACGGTCGTCTCTATCTGCACCGCTACTGGGACTATGAACAGCGCCTGGGTCAGGCCCTGCTGGAGCGGGCCCGGAGCCGGGAGGAACTGCCCGATCTCCAGGCCCTGGCCCGGGATCTGGCGGGGCTGTTCCCGGAACGGCCGGCGGGGGTGGACTGGCAGAAGGTGGCGGCGGCGATGGTGCCGCTGCGCGGGTTGACGGTGATCTCCGGGGGGCCGGGCACGGGCAAGACCACCACGGTGGTGAAGATCCTCGCCCTGCTGTGCCGGCAGGCGGGTGAGCGGGACCTGAGGATCGCCCTGGCCGCCCCCACCGGCAAGGCGGCGGCACGCCTCTCCGAGGCGGTGCAACGGGCCGGCGCCGCCCTCTCCCTGGCGCAGTCTATCCCGCCCAAGGCCACCACCCTGCACCGCCTGCTGGGGGTGAGGTCCGGGGAGACGGGGTTTCGCCACCATGCCGACAACCCCTTGCCTCTGGATCTGCTGATCCTCGACGAGGCCTCGATGGTGGACGTGGCGCTCATGGCCCGGCTGCTGGATGCCTTGCCCGCCTCCTGCCGGCTGGTCCTGCTGGGGGACAAGGATCAGCTCTCCTCGGTGGAGGCGGGGGCCGTGCTGGCCGACCTCTGCGCGGGGTGCACTGGCTTCTCTCCCCCCTTCGCGGAACTCCTGGAGCGGCTCACGGGGGAGACCCTGGAACCGGCTCCCGGTCCCGTCGGGCCCCTCTGTAACGGCCAGGTGACGCTGCGCCACAGCTATCGCTTCGGCCACGACAGCCCTATCGGCCAGCTGGCGCGGGCGGTCAATGGGGGGGATGCGGGAGCGGCGGAGTCCCTGCTGTCGCAGGGTGAACCGGCGGGGACCATCGGCTGGTTGAGGGAGTCGGGGACGGCGGAGTATGCGGCGCAACGCTATGCCCCCCTGTTTCGGCTGATCGCCGAGGGGGCGCGGAGCGAGCGCCTGTTCGACGAACTCGAGGCCTTTCGCCTGCTCTGTGCGGTGCGGCGCGGGCCGGATGGCACCGGGCACCTGAACCGGCGGATCGCCGACCTGCTGGAGCGGGACGGTCTGATCGCCCCCCACCAGGGGCAGTACCCCGGGCGCCCCATCATGGTGACCCAGAACGACTATCAGCTGGGGCTCTTCAACGGCGATATCGGCCTGCTGCTGGTCCGCCCGGGAGGGGATGGGGAACTGGGGGTGGTGTTCCCCGGAGAGGGACGGGAGCTGCGCTGGCTGGCGCCGGCCCGGTTGCCGCCCCACGAGACCGTGTTCGCCATGACCGTACACAAGAGTCAGGGGTCGGAGTTTGGCGAGGTGCTGCTGCATCTGCCGCGCCAGGCGGGTCCCCTGATCAGCCGGGAGCTGCTCTATACCGCCATTACCCGTGCCCGGGAACGCTTCCTCCTCTCCGCCCCGGTCGCGGTGCTGCGCCAGGCGGTGGCCTCACCGACCCGGCGCAGTGGAGGGCTGACAAAGATCCTCGAGGCGGACGGCGGGCGGGGGCGGCCCACCGAGTAGATCTTTTGCTGACCATATAAAAATAACTTTAGGCTGGAGAATCCCTGGTTGTGATAGGGTATGGCTGTTTTTACTGGCCAGGATACATAGTCTAAATTATATTTAAATAACAGTAAGATAATATATAAATATCAAGTCATACATGAAGTGTGTCCCGGTGTGGCGGCGTGGTTTTTGGGCTGGCGACGGCATCGACCGCGCCGGTCGCTGACCAAAGCCAAGAGTTTCGCTAAAACGAAGGAGACGAAAGTCATGATCAAACCCATAGGTTCCGATGAGCTGCAACCCCTGTTCGTCTATGATCCGGACGAACACCACAAACTCTCAAAAGAAGCTGAAGGCCTGCCCTCAGTGGTCATCAGCTCTCAGGCCGCGGGCAATGCGGTGATGCTGGGGGGTGGCTATTTCACCCCGCTGAAGGGCTTTATGAACCTGGCCGACGCCATGGGCGCGGCGGAGAAGATGACCCTCAGCGATGGCAGTTTCTTTCCGGTGCCGATCCTCTGCATGCTGGAGAGCGCCGACGCCATCGGTGACGCCAAACGCATCGCCCTGCGCGACCCCAACGTGGAGGGCAACCCGGTGTTGGCGGTGATGGACGTGCAGGCGATCGAGACCGCCAGCGACGAACAGATGAAGATCATGACCCAGAAGGTCTATCGCACCGAGGACATGGACCACGTGGGGGTCAAGACCTTCAACTCCCAGGGTCGGGTGGTGGTCTCCGGGCCGATCCAGGTCCTCAACTTCTCCTATTTTCAGAACGATTTCCCCGACACCTTCCGCACCGCGGTGGAGATACGCAACGAGATCAAGGAGCATGGCTGGAACAAGGTGGTCGCCTTCCAGACCCGCAACCCCATGCACCTGGCCCACGAGGAACTCTGCCACATGGCCATGGAGCGCCTGGGCTGCGACGGCCTGGTGATCCACATGCTGCTGGGCAAGCTGAAGAAGGGCGACATCCCCGCGCCGGTGCGTGACGCCGCCATCCGCAAGATGGTGGAGCTCTACTTCCCGCCCAACAGCGTGATGATCACCGGTTACGGTTTCGACATGCTCTACGCCGGCCCCCGGGAGGCGGTGCTGCACGCCTACTTCCGTCAGAACATGGGCGCCGACTACTTCATCGTGGGTCGTGACCACGCCGGGGTCGGTGACTACTACGGCGCCTTCGACGCCCAGACCATCTTCGACGAGGAGGTGCCCCCCGGCGCCCTGGATATCGAGATCTTCAAGGCCGACCACACCGCCTACTCGAAGAAGCTCAAGAAGGTGGTGATGATGCGCGAGGCCCCCGACCACACCAAGGAGGACTTCGTGCTGCTCTCCGGCACCAAGGTGCGCGAGATACTGGGCCAGGGTATCGCCCCGCCACCGGAGTTCTCCCGTCCCGAGGTGGCCAAGATCCTCATGGACTACTACAAGTCGCTCAACGACTAGGCCGGCCACCCGGTCAGGCGGACAAAGACCCCCACGCCTGGCGTGTGGGTCTTTTTTTTTGAGCGCCGTTGCTGGGTCCGGCTGCCGTTGCCCACCTCTAGGCCCGGACCTTTACGGGGCGTCCGCCGGCTCGAGAAAGTCCCGCACTCCTGAGCAGCGGATCGCGTCGTTGCGCCTCGGCTTTGGCATTCTGCGTCGCTCTAGCTCCTCCATCCATGGAGTCGTTGCCCTGCACCCCCGCAAACCTCTCTTCACCCTGCCCAACTGAGGATTCTAGGATAAACGATCGAGCCAGGGCAGGATCTCTTCCGGTCGGTGTATATAGCCGTCGGCCTGCCACTCGTGTGGCCGGTCTGCCGGGTCGAGGTAGCCAAACAGGGCCACCAGGGTGTGGGTGCCGGCGCGCCGTCCGGCCTCGATGTCGCGCTGTGCATCGCCCACGTAGAGGGTCCGGGCGGGGAGGGCGCCCGCCAGCCGGCAGGCGTGGAGGATCGGTTCCGGGTGGGGTTTGGGATGGGGGGTAGTGTCGCCGCTGACTAGGCAGACGGCCCGCCGGGCCAGCCCCAGTTGTTCCATCAGGGGTTCGGTCAGGCGTGCCGGCTTGTTGGTGACCACGCCCCAGGGGACGGCGCGCTGCTCCAGCTCTCCAAGCAGGGTCTGCATGCCGGGAAAGAGGCGGGTGCGATGGGCGATATTGGCCTCGTAGAGGGCTAGAAAACGCCTTTGCAATGGTGTGAAGTCAGGGTCTTGGGGAGTCAGCCCCAGGGTTGCTTCGAGAATCGCCTGGCTGCCGTGGGAGACCGCCGGGCGCACCTGGGCGAAGGGCGTCGGGGTGAGTCCCAGGCTCAATTGCAGCTGTTCGATGGCATAGTGGAGATCCGGAGCGGTGTCGGCCAGGGTGCCGTCCAGATCGAACAGGATACAGCGGCTGGTCACTCTTCTCGTCGGCTGCGGACCATGTAGTTGACGTCCACGTCCGGCCCCAGCTTGTAGCTCTGGGTCAGCGGGTTATAGAGCAGACCGGTCATGTCCTGGGTGGTCAGCCCGGCGGCGCGGATCCAGCGGTCCAGCTCGGAAGGACGGATGAACTTGGCGAAGTCGTGGGTGCCCTTGGGCAGCAGCCTGAGCAGGTATTCCGCCCCGATGATGGCGAACAGGAAGGACTTGAGGTTGCGGTTGAGGGTGGAAAAGAAGACATGGCCCCCCGGTTTCACCAGGCGGGCGCAGGCATGCACCACCGAGGCCGGGTCGGGGACGTGTTCGAGCATCTCCATGCAGGTGACCAGGTCGAAGCTGGCTGGGCGCTCCTCGGCCAGGCGTTCGACGGCGATGCGCTCGTAGTTGACTTCCAGGCCACTCTCCAGCAGGTGTAAACGGGCCACCTGCAGTGGCGCCTCTCCCATGTCGATACCGGTTACCCGGGCGCCCTTGGCGGCCATGCTCTCCGACAGGATGCCGCCGCCGCAGCCCACGTCCAGTACCTGCTTGTCCTGCAGGCCGGCGCTCTCTTCGATGTAGGCCAGGCGCAGGGGGTTGATCTCGTGGAGTGGCTTGAATTCGCTGTTGGGGTCCCACCAGCGGGAGGCGAGTTCCTCGAACTTGCTGACTTCGGCCGGGTCGACGTTTAGGGTTTGCTGGGTCATGTTGGTCACTTCGGGGATCGGTAGAGGCCAGTGATTGAGGGCTACTATACCCCAAGGGGTCGCGCCACAATAACTCCCGGTGTCGGGATGCCGATCCCGCCCACCTATTGCTGCTTGCGCAAGCGCTCCAGGTTCTCCAGCACCCGTTGTGCGCGCTCGATCTTCTCTTTGGCCCGCGGGTCGCTCGGGTCCAGGTTGTGGGCCGCCTGCCAGGTGGCCCGGGCGCCGGCGATCTCCCCCTCCCGGTAGAGCCGGTCACCGGCCTTGAGGAGGCTCTCGATATAGCCCTCCAGGCGCCGCTTGAACTCGGCTTGGAGCTGCCTGGCCGGCCGGTTGCCCGGGTCCTCCTTGAGTAGCAGGGCCAGCTGCCGGCGGGTCTCGCTGAGGCGGTTGGCCTGGAATGCCTCCTGCGCCTTGCGCAGGCGCTGTTGGTTGCGCCGCTTCCAGGCCTGCTCGCGTTTCTCCCGCTGTTGCTCCTTAGCTTGCTGTTGCGCCTGTCGCTGCTTCGCTCGCAGGATGTCGAGCAGGCGCTGATCTTCGACGTTGGCGGAGAGGGCGATGGCCAGTTCCAGACACTGGGTGGCCAGCCTGGGGGCGCGTCGCTGCTGGCGCCAGCCACAGATGGAGAGGGCACGGCGCTTCTGGCGAAGCTCCTGATGGACCTGTTCGATGCGCTGTTGCAGGGAGGGGTCGGCAGGGTCGGCGCGTCGTAACCGGTTGAGGATCGGCAGTTCGTCGTGCAGCTCCCGGGTCTGTTGCAACAGCAGGCGGTCCCGCAGATCCTGTTCAAAGTTCTGTTTGTGCTGGCGGGCCTGACGCAATGCCTTCACATAGGCCGGCTGGTCCGGTCGCTGGCTGGCTGCCGTCTCCAGCAGCGCCACCGCCTCACCGTAGCGGCCCGCCTTCAGCAGCTCGCCGGAGGTGGCGAGTGGGTCGCTCACCAGTTTGGCGAGTCGCGGTGGCTCCGGCTTGAGCAGGCTGCAGCCGCCGATGCCGAGGCAGAGGATCAGGATACCGAGTCGTCTTCTGTACATTGTGCGGGGCCGTTGAGGATCTGTTCCACCGAGCGTTGCAGCCAGGGGATGATCTCCCGTGAGGGGGTGCCGACGATGGCGGGGGTCACCAGGTTTCTGCGCCCCCGTACCCGGATCGGTTTCTGCCGGTGCAGCGCGCTCATCCGCTCCACCCCCGGCAGGCTGGTGGTGGTCTCCCCGATCATGACGCCATCGGCGGGGGCGATGCCGCAGAGGCGGGAGGCGAGATTGACCGTGTCGCCCACCACCGTGTACTCCATGCGGTCCGGGGTGCCGATATTGCCGGCCAGGACCGGTCCGCTGTTGATGCCGATGCGCAGTTTGATGGGATCTTCCCCCCGGTGCAGGCGTTGCTGATTGATATGGCGCACCAGCCCCTGTATCAGCCAGGCGCAGCGGATGGCCTGCTGGGCATGCTCCGGGTCCTCTTCGGGGATGCCGAACAGGATCATCGCACTGTCGCCGATGAACTTGTCGACGAATCCGCGGCTGTAGTGGGCGGCCTGGGCGATGGCGCCGAGATAGAGATTGAGCAGGGCCGCCACCTCGTCCGGGGGCAGGTCTTCGGAGAGTTCGGTGAAGCCCACGATATCACAGAACAGCACGCTGCCGTCCATCTCCTGGTTGGTCAGGCGGGGCTGAGAGAGGTTGGCGAGGATCTTATCCGCCACCACCGGCGAGACATAGCGTGACAGGGCCTCTTCAACCTTGCGCTTTTCCAGCAGCCCGGCGGACATGCGGTCGAAGTGGGCATACACCTGGCCGATCTCGTCGTGCCGCCCCTGTTGGGAGAGGAGCGGGGTGGGTTGACCCAGGGAACCGGCCCGGGCCAGGGCGGTGATCGGGCGGCTCAGGCGCTTGCCCAGCAGGTAAGAGAGGATGGCGGCGATGAAGATCAGGCTGATGGTGGCGTAGCTGATTATGCGAATGGTGCGCTGCTGCTGGCGGTCGATGAACTCCCGGTCGAGGCTGATCATCGCCACCCCCGCCTGGACCTGTTTGAAGATAATGGGGCTGACGAAGGTGATCACCGGGTGGCGGCGGCCCTGGTCGTCGCTCCGGAACCAGGTGTAGGGCTCGTCGTCCTGGCGCGCGGGGACCTGGGGCGGGATGGCCCCCGACTTCTCGCGCAGGCCACTGGCGCCAACCACCGCGGCGCCCACCACATTGCGGCTCTGGGTCTGGCGGCTGACCAGCCCCTCCAGGTTGAATTTGTCGTCCGCCAGCAGGGGCTCACTGGCGGAGTGGGCGAGCTGCTCCACCAGGAGCTTACCGAAACCCTCCACTTCCCGCAGATGGATGCTGTACTGCTGGGTAATGAGAAACCAGCCCAGGGTGGCCATGACCAGGGTCACCAGTGCGCCAATGGCGAGGGTCCACTTGATGGCAATGGGCAGGGCGGCGTTGCGGAAGAGTCGGGAGAGCCAGCCGAACACGATCTATTCAGATACCTCATGACTGCGGCGGACGGGTTGCGCGCTGCATTATAGCGCCTTCACCCCCCCCTGGCATGCTGTTTGGTGGCCGCCCGGGGGGGTGATAGAGTAGCCCGCTGGAATCCGCCCGAAGGACGCCTCCGCTTGCCTCCACTTCCCAGAAGAATACGCTGGATCCTGAGCATCCTGGTGCTCCTGGCCTTCCTCCTATTGGTCCAATATTACATCGGCTGGGGTCGGCTGCTGGCACCATGGCGGCTGCTCGATCCCTGGCTGCTGCTGTTGGCGGTGGCCATGGTCCTGGCCAGCTATGGCCTGCGCGCCCTGCGCCTCTACGACTATTTCCGGGGGGGCATGGAAGGGGCATTCAGGCTGGCCTTCAAGCTCATGTTGCAGCACAATCTGGCGAACAATCTGCTGCCCATGCGCAGCGGTGAACTGGCCTTCCCCCTGCTCATGTCACGCCTCTTCGCCATCCCCCTGGAGCGTTCCCTGCCGGCGCTGCTCTGGTTTCGCCTGTTCGACCTCCACACCCTGGGGCTGCTGGCCTTGCTCGCCATCGGCGGCCGCTGGCTGACGGGGTTGCCGCTGCTGCTGCTGGGAACGGTCTGGCTGCTGCTGCCCTGGCTGCTCTTCTTTGGCAACCACTGGCTGCTGGCGCGCCTCCCCGATGCCCCCCGGGGGCGTCTGACCGGGCTGCTGCTGAAGCTGTTACGCGGGGCCCCGGGGCGTACCGGGCTGCTGTTGCGCACCTGGCTCTGGACCCTGCTGAACTGGCTGGTCAAGCTGGGGGCCTTCGCCTGGCTGCTGGGCCTGTTTGCGCATATCTCGGCGGCTCCGGCCCTGCTGGGGGTGATCGGAGGGGAGCTGACCAGTGTACTGCCGGTGCACGGTATCGCCGGTGTGGGGACCTACGAGGCGGGTATAGTCGCGGCCCTGCTGCCCACCGGTATGGGGGGTGGGGAGGCCCTGGCCGCCGCGGTCAACGTGCACCTGTTCCTGCTCGGGGTGACCCTGCTGGGCGGTGTCCTGAGCCTGCTGCTGGGGCGCCCGGATGGGCGCTGATAGCACCCTTCTGCTGTGGATCAATCAGGGCTGGGGCGGGCCCGGGCTCGATTTTCTCATGCACTGGGTCTCCCAGCGGGGCGGCTTCGCCCTGCCGCTGCTGTTGCTGCTGCTGCCGATCCTGTGGCGCGGTTTTCGCGGGGACGGCGTCCGCCTCTGGCTGCTGCTGCTGCTGGGCCTGGGGTTGGGGGACCTGCTGGGACACCTGCTGAAGGGCTATTTCGCCCTGCCCAGGCCCTGTTACGAGCTGGCGGGGCAGTTGCGGGCACTGGGCGGCGGGGTGCTGCCGCAGTGCGACGCCCCGGCCAGCGGCATGCCATCGAATCACGCCCTCAACAGCTTCTATGTGGCAGCCTTCCTGAGCTATAGCCTGCGCCACCGGCGGGTCGGCCTGGCGTTCTTTCTGATCGCCCTGCTGGTGGGGTTATCGAGGATCTACCTGGGCAAACACTACCCCTCCCAGGTGCTGGCCGGGGCCGCCATCGGCCTGCTGTGGGGTTATCTGTTCGCCTGGCTGGGGTTGCACGGCCTCGGCTTCGGCCGGCGCTTTCTCGATCCGGGCTACCGGCGCAAGCTGTTCAGCCGGCCCTGGCCCGCGCCCTGGGGTCGCCTGCTGCTGGCGGGGCGGCCCCACCCCCGATTCTACTTCAGCTGGCCGGACTATTGGCTGCCACCCCTGCTGTTCCTGCTGCTGGCCCTGCTGATCTGGCAGGGGGGCTGGAACCGGCCCCTGTTCCTCTGGTTCAACCGCCTGGGACCCCTGAGCGGTGATGGCCTCTGGGCCGGCCTCACCCTGTTTGGCGATACCCTGGTGGCGCTGGCGCTGCTGGGGCTGTTCGCCCACCGGCGGCTGGATATCCTGGGCGGGGTGCTCTATGCCGCCCTGTTCGCCACCCTGTGGGTGCATCTCCTCAAGCCCCTGCTGGATCTGCCCCGGCCCCTGGCGGTGCTGGGGCCGGATCAGGTGCATGTGATCGGTATGATGCTGCGCCACCACAGTTTCCCCTCCGGGCATACCACCACCGTCTTCACCCTCGCCGGAGTGATCGTCCTGCGGCGGGTCCACCCCCTGTTGCTCTGGCCGGTTGTGCTGCTGGCCCTGGCCGCCGGAATCTCGCGCGCGGTGGTGGGGGCCCACTGGCCGCTGGACATCCTGGCCGGGCCTTTGGTGGCTGGCTGAGCGCCGGACTGGGGGTCTGGCTGGCCCAGCGCTGGCCGCTCCACCCTGGCAGCCGGGTCTATGGGGGCGTCTGCCTGCTGCTGGCCGGTTGCGCCGCGGCGCTGCTGGGGCTGCGCTCCCTGGGCTATCCCCAGGCCATCGGCCTACAGCTGCTGATCGGTCTGACCTGTCTGGGATACTGCCTCAATCTCTTGTGGGGGCGCTGGCGGGCTGGAGCAGCCTCGCCATGACCACCCCGCCGCGCCGGTAGAGGAGTTCGTTGCGGCCCAGCTCGGGCAGGTACTTGGCCTTGGTGAGCACGATCTCGCCGGCCCGGGGGTGGCGGTTGGGGGTGATGCGCCGGGTGTAGACGCTGAAGCTGGGGGTGTTGAGCTTCCAACGCACCACCGCGTAGCCCTGCTGGCGGGCCAGGGCCGCCGCCTGCTTGACCGGACCCTGTTTGACGCCGCCCGCCAGCGGCAGCAGATAGAGGGAGAGTCCGAGCACCGCGATCAGCCCGCTGCCCAGCAGCTTGTCTGAGGCGTTGAGCCGGTGCTCGAACATGCCGTAGAGGGTGAGCAGGCAGGCGGCGAGAAAGAACCAGCGGTAACCGGGGGGGAGGTAGGTGGGGTAGTCGGCGAGCATCTCCCGAGCGAAAGGGTCGTCCAGGCGGGGCAGCAGCCAGTCGAACAACTGCGGCAGCAGCAACAGCAGGAGGAACCAGAACAGGGCGGGCAGCAGCAGCCAGAACGCGGACCTCACTGTTCTCAGCTCCCGCGCCATCAAGATGAACAGACCGCTCAGGCCATACAGTAGGTAGTGGGGCAGCTTGGTGCCCGAGAGGGAGAAGAAGATCAGTACGAAACCGAACCAGAGCAGGGCGAAGCGCCCCAGGTCGTCGCGCACGAGCCGCCGGCTGCGGGCCAGGGTGATCACCAGCAGGCTGCTGTATGGTAGCACTGCCAGCAGGGCCACCGGGATGTAGTAGAAGAGGCTGCCGCCATGGTGTTCCATGGGGCCTAGTAAGCGGTCGATGTTGTGTTTGAAGAAGAAGCCCTGGATGAAGGCGTCACCCTGGCGGGCATATTCGGCCAGGTACCAGGGCAGGGCGATCACCAGGAACAGGGCGATGCCCCAGGGGTCGAAGACCAGCCTCAGCCAGGCGCCCAGGCGGCGCTGACTGGCGTAGAAGAGCAGGCTCACCACCAACGGGATCAGCACCGCCACTGGCCCCTTGGTGAGGAAGCCCAACCCCATCAGTCCATAGCCGAGCAGCAACCAGCGCCGGCGTGGTTCGCGCCAGTAGAGGAACAGGCAGAACATGCTGCCGGCGATGAACAGGTTGAGCAGGGCGTCGGCGGTGGCGGCGTCCGCCATCACCGACACCTCCAGGCAGGTGGCGGTGATGATGGCGGCGATCAGGCCGCTGCGCCGGTCGCTCACGCGCTGGGTGAAGGCGAGCACCGCCAGCACCCAGAGGGTCGCGGCCAGGGCGGAAGGCAGGCGCAAGGCCAGCTCATCGAGACCGAAAACCATGACGCTCAGGGCCTGCAGCCAGTAGATCAGGATCGGTTTGTCGAAGCGTGGCTGGCCATCCAGCCAGGTGGAGAGGAAATCGCCGCGCACGAACATCTCCCGGGTGGCCTCGCTGAAGGCCCCCTCGTCCAGGTCGAACAGGGGCACGGCCTGGATGTTGAGATAGAAGCTGACCGCCAGGGCCAGCAGCAGCAACAGCCGCAGGGCGGTCAGGTTGAGCAGGGGGCTGGGGGTCGTGGGCATGGGCCGATTCTTGCGGGATTGAGGAGCGGGCAAGTATACTCGGGTTCCCGCTGCAAGGTGTAGCCACGCCCATTACGCCATCCCAGTCACCCCCGCCTGTCGACCCTATGCCCTCAACCCACTATGAATAAGGCGGGCGCGACCCGATTCGGCCGCGACTGGGTCTACCTGGCCGCGCTGCTGCTCGGCCTGCTGCTGCTGAAGGCCTGGCTGACCCGCCTGGCCGGCCTGGAGATGCACTTCGACGAGGCCCAGTACTGGACCTGGGCCCAGCGGCCCGACTGGAGCTACGCCACCAAGGGGCCCCTGGTGGCCTGGCTGATCGCCGCCAGCGAGGGGCTGTTCGGCCACGGCGGCTGGCAGGTGCGGTTGCCAGGCTGGATCGCCGCCGACCTCTTCCTGCTGGTCCTCTACGGCTTCGCCCGGGATCTCTGGCAGAGTCGGGCGGCGGGCTGGTGGGCCCTGCTGCTGGGTTTGACCACCCCCCTCTATGCGGTGCTGGGGATGGTCATGACCACCGACATCCTGCTGTTTCTCTGCTGGTCCCTGGGACTCTGGGCCGCCTATCGGGCGCTCATCCTGGAACGGCCTCTCTACTGGTACGGACTGGGTGCGGCGGTGGGACTGGGGGTGCTGACCAAACTCAGCATCGGCCTGCTGCCCGCTGCCGTCGGCCTGTTCGTGCTCCTCCATCCGGCCTATCGGCGGTGGCTCGGGAACCCCCATGTGTGGGGGGGGATCCTGCTGTTGCTGTGCATCGCCAGCCCGGTCATCGGGTGGAACGCCCAGCACGGCTGGGTGATGTTTCGCCACGACGCCGGGCATATCGCCCAGCAAGGCTGGTCCCTGGCTCGGGTGGGGGAGTTCCTGCTGGGGCAGTGGCTGGTGCTCTCGCCCCTGGTGGTGGCGCTGGCAGTAGGGCGTCTGTGGCGCCGGCCGGTAGCGCCGGCCGGCCGGTTCCTGTGGATCGTCTCCCTGGGTTGCTGGGTCTTCTTCCTGCTTAAGGCGGCCAGTGCCCATATCCTGCTGAACTGGCCCGGGGCGGTCTATATCGGTTTTGTCGTCCTGTTTGCCGGTGAGATCGAGCGCCTGAGCCGGCGGCAGCGGGGGTTGTTGCTCGGTGGCCTGGGGAGTTCCCTGCTGATCGTCCTGCTGGCCCTCTTCCCCGCCTGGTTTGGCCTCTCCGAGGCAAAGATGGGGCTGAAGAAACTGCGGGCCTGGCGGGCCCCCGTCACCCAACTGGCGGAGCAGGCGGGTCCTGTGGATTTCCTCTTGGCCCCCGACTACCGGCTCGCCTCGGAACTCTGGTTCTACTGGCCCACCCGGACCCGAGTCTACCTGTGGGGCAACCCGGGAAGGCGCTTCAACCAGTACGATATCTGGGCGGGGCCGGAACGGGAACGGGGGGGGACGGGCCTGTTCGTCTCCGAGCAGGGCTACCGGCTGGTCTGGCTGGCGCAGGACTTCGCCCGCTGTGACAAGCTGGCGCCGGTGCGGGCCAGGACCCCACATGGGGAGCGGGTACGTACCCTCTATGCGGTGCGCTGCCAGGGCTTCAAGCCAGTCGAGACCTTCAAGCCCGGCAGGTTTTGACCCACCTTACCCAGGGTGGCGGTTGAGATAGGGTAAACTAGCCCATTTTCAGTTTCAGGAGCCGACAGGCATGAATCGACAAGCAGCAGCGGGCGGTGCGATGCCGCGGTTGTCATTGGTGATCCCGCTCTACAACGAAGGTGAGAACGTCGCTCCACTGGTGCGCAGGATCCACGAGAGCCTGGCCGGCTATGGGGCGCCCTGGGAGTTGATCCTGGTGGACGATGGCAGCACGGACGACACGCCGGTGCGTGTGCGGGAAACCGCGGCGGAGTATGGCGATCATGTCCGATTGGTCGCCCTGCAACGCAACTTCGGCCAGACTGCCGCCATGCAGGCGGGTATAGATCACGCCCGGGGCGAGGTCATCGCCATGCTGGACGGGGACCTGCAGAACGACCCGGTGGACATCCCGCGCATGGTCGGGCGGCTGGTGGAGGAGGACCTCGACCTGGTGGCGGGCTGGCGGCGTGACCGCAAGGACAACCTCTGGTTGCGCAAGATCCCGTCACGCCTGGCGAACCGCCTGATCGGGCGCATCACCGGCGTCACCCTGCACGACTATGGCTGCAGCCTGAAGGTGTTCCGCGCGGAGGTGCTCAAGGGGGTGCGTCTGTATGGCGAGATGCACCGTTTCATCCCGGCCTGGATCGCCTCGCGCACCTCCCCGGCACGCATCAAGGAGGAGGTGGTGACCCACCATGCCCGCCGGTTCGGTGAGTCGAAGTATGGCCTCTCGCGCGCCTACCGGGTGGTTCTCGACCTGCTCTCGGTCTATTTCTTCATGCGCTTCAGCGCCCGGCCGGGCCACTTCTTCGGGCGCATCGGCCTGCTGTTCGGCCTGGTCGGCTCCCTCGCCATGTCCTACCTGGCCTGGGTGAAGTTCGGGCTCGGCGAGGACATCGGCACCCGGCCGCTGCTGCTGGTGGGGATCCTCTGCCTGATCATGAGCGTGCAGTTCTTCACCACCGGAATCCTCAGCGAACTGCTGGCCCGGACCTACTTCGAGTCGGGCAGTGCCTGTTCCTATGTGGTGCGCCACGCCTCCAGCATCAACGAACAGGTGCAGACCGGGTGGAAGGGCGCCCGGCAATCCTGAATCTGGATGATCTGACAAAGTAGAACTAACACCCATGAGACCGGGGCCGCACACACCCCAGATCATGGAAAACCTGAATCCGTGCGCTGGTGCGCAATATCCGCATGGGTCAAGGGGTTGCCGGGGCCTTTGGGTGAGACGCCGTGAATACATCCCTGTAGACTTGAATGCAGCATCCCTGCTGCATACACTCACCCAAAGGCCCCGGCAAACCCATTCGAAAGTCTCGGATTCAGGAAAAACCCTAATGTATTTCCACACTAATCCATACTGGGCTGTTGCACGGCAGTGATGACCATGCCCATGACGGGTTCTCCCGCCTCGTAGCGCAGGCAGTCGTTGGTGAGGGCGATGATCCCCAGACCCGCCTGCTGGATCACCAGCCGCAGGTACTCCTCGGTGTGGCTGTAGCGCCCGTGTGGATTCAGCCGGTAGGTCTCGCCGGCCTCGGGGTCGGCCATCCGCTCCAGGGTGAAGATCAGCAGGCCGCCTGCGGCAAGGGCCCCGGAGGCGTTGTCCAGCACCTCGGTGAGGTCGCCGAAATAGCAGAGGGTATCGGCCGAGGCGATCAGGTCATAGCTTCCGGGATGCCGTCCCATGAAGTCGGTCAACTCGGCCACCAGGAGTTCGTCGTAGACGCCTCTGCCCCTGGCCTTGTCGATCATGCCCCGTGACAGATCGACACCGATCAAGCGTTTGGCATAGTCGCGCAGCAGGGGGCCGCACAACCCGGTGCCGCAACCGGCGTCCAGGATCCTCAACTGCTTGAGGGGGGTGTCGATCTGGGATTGCAGGGCGGTGAGGAGCAGTTCCGGGGCGCGGTATTCGAGCCGCTTGAGCACCTCGTCGAAGCTCCCGGCAAAGCCGTCGAAGGTCTCCGCCACGAATCCATCCGAGGCGCGTTCCGGGACGTCCTCCCCGGTGCAGGCCGACAGCATGTGTCGGGCGGTGGCGCTGCCGGGGTCGAACTCCATCCACTGGGTCAGGACCTTCTTCACCTCGTCGTAGTTGCGTTGTACGTAGAGGGTGCGGGTGAGCGACTGGAAGGTGGATGAGATCAGGGCCTTGGAATCCTTGGGGCGGAGCAGGGAGATCGATCTTCGATAGGCGGCGATGGCATCGTTGATGCGGTCGAGCCTTTTCAAGACGTTTCCCAGGTTCTGATAGGCCTGTGCATGCTCGGGGGCGAGTTCGACGGCCTGTTCCAGGCAGCTCAATGCCTCGTCGTACTGTTGTTTGTCGCGGAGCACCGAACCCAGGTTGCTCAGGGCATCCGCCTGTGCGGGGTCGATCGCCAGGCAGGCGCGGTAGGCCGCTTCCGCCTGGTCGAGCCGACCCAGTTCCTTGAGGACGTTGCCCAGGTTGTTGTGGGCGTACGGATAGTAGGGATGCGCGGAGACGGCCCTTTGGATCAGTGCTACCGCCTCTTCGCCCTCTCCCCTTTGATGCAGGAGGACGCCGAGATAGTGCAGGGCGTCCGGCTGATCTGGTTTGGCCTCGATGACCTGAGTGTAGATGCGCTCGGCATCCTCCAGTCGGCCCTGCTGATGGAGCTGGATCGCCAGGGCTACCGCGTCGTTCAGAGAGATCTTTTTCCCGGCCGATCTGCTCCGCTTGGCCGCCGCACGGCGCTCCTTCCTGTTCATATGGGGCTGTCTCTCAATTCAGTTCCGTCTGCCGTCGTGATAGCCCGCGCGATATCCTGCCTTGTAGGCCTCGTTCAGCAGGGCGGCGTAGTGGGCCGCGCTCCGGGTATCGGCACACGTCATGATGACCCGTCCGGCAGGTGACAGGACCTCCTGTTTGCCGTCGTTGGTTCGGGTGGTATAGGGCGAAGCCGATTCACTCAAGGGGTATCTCCAGCCGCCGAAGGTCACTCGTCCGTCTGCCGGTGCATGGTGAAGGGCAGGCTGCGGCCCTGCCGGGTAAGCCAGCGCAAGACGATCCTGCCGGGCAGGTATTCAACTATTCGATAGACCACATTGGGCGGCTGCTCTCCATCCTGGGGTCGCGGTGTCAGGATCAGGTTGCCCCGTAGTTTCCAGACACCCCGCTCCGGGGCCCGGCCATGAACCGACGGGGTGAATTGCCGATCATCGCCGAACTGGATCGAACCTTCCTGGAAATTCCACTGACCAACCATTTCGTTGGCCGTAGGATAGCACAGGATATCGACCAGGGCGTCGACCCAGCCGGGCTCCCCGGTGGTGGGAATCCGGTCCGCTGGCGCAGCGGGCAGTTCCGGCGTGACCGGAGCCGCAAAAGGACTCTGACCCTTTGAGCTTGTTTTCTCAATACCGGCCAGCTCTTTCCACGTCTGCACCGGCTGGTGTTGCTACTGGCCGGTGGTTTCACCCTGGGGGAGCTGCTGGCCATCCTGGCTGGTGACCCCGCCTCGGCCCTGCTGCTGGCTTTCAGCTTTGTCTGCCTGTTCTCGTTGGGGATGGTACTGCTGGGGGCTGTCGCCCTGCAGGCCGGCAACCAGTCGGCAAAGTATTTTCTCATCGCCTCGATCACCCATGCGAGCCTGGCCCTGGCCGATCAGTTCCGCCTCAATCAGGAGGCCAAGAGTGCGGCGGAACAACTCGCTATGGCCGATCCGCTGACCGGACTGAACAACCGCCGCGCCTTCTATCAGCTGGTCCGTCCCTTCTGGAACAATGCACTGCGCAAGCAACGCCCGGTCTCGGTGCTGGTCATGGATATCGACCGCTTCGGCCATCACTGGGGTGATCAGGTGCTGCGGCAGCTGGCGACTCTCCTCGCAGGCGGGGTGCGCGCCGGTGATATCCTGGCCCGTTGGGGGGGGTGAGGAGTTCATCCTGTTGCTCAACGAGACGAGCCTGGAGGAGGCCATCACGATGGCCGAACGCTTCCTCCAGCGGATCGCGGCCAGGGAGTTCGAGCTGGAGCAGGGGATACACAAGATCACCCTGAGCATCGTCGCCGAACGAGATGCATCTCTGCATCGGAGAGTGGATGACCTGATCAACCAGGCGGATGGTTTTCTCTATACCGCCAAGGCGCAAGGCCACAACCGGGTCTGTTCCCCTGGGACGGAGGCCGAGGGGGTCGCCTGAGTCGTCAGTGGCGGCAGGCCATCAGGTCCCGTAGAAGGTCATCGTCACACGCTCGTGGGCGAGGGGAGGCTTCGCATAGGGTTCCCAGCCGGGTCGTTCGCTCAATGGCTCGGCGAGCCGCTGCCGAAGCTCTTCGAACGGGCGTAGATCACCCCCAAAGGCGGCCTGAATGGCCCGTTCCACTTGGTGGTTGCGGGGAATGACGACGGGATTCACGGCTGCCATCTGCTCAGCGGCCGCCTGGCGGCCTCCGGGTTGATCGTCGATGCGTTGCAGCCAGCGGGCCTCAAAGTCATCGAAAACGGGTGGGTCGTCCTGGTCGATGCGCCGGGCCAGCTGACGGAAGCTGTGGTTGTAATCGAGCCGATGGTCCTGCAGGTGTTGCAGCCAGGCGCTGACCAGCCCCCGGTCACCCGCCTGTTGGCAGGTGAGGCCCAGTCTCTCGCGCATCAAAGTGAAATAGTGGTCCTCGAATCGTGCCTGGAATCGGTCCAGTGCCGCCTCATACTCCCCCTGTTGTCCTCCCACCCTCATCAGGCATTCGGCCAGCCGCGCCAGGTTCCATTGCGCCATATTGGCCTGCTGCCCGTAGGCGTAACGGCCGTGCCGATCGATGGAGCTGAAGACCTTGTCGATATGGAACTCATCCAGGAAGGCGCAGGGACCGTAGTCCAGGGTCTCCCCGGAGATGGCACAGTTGTCCGTATTCATCACTCCATGGACGAAACCTATGGCCATCCAATGGGCGACCAGTCTGGCCTGGGCCTCGACCACTGCCGAGAAGAAGGCCAGTGCCGGCTGAGCGGCCCCCGCCGTCTCGGGGTAGTGGCGGGTGATGGCGTAACGGGTGAGCCGTTGCAGCGCATCCCGCTGGTTGCGTGCGGCGAAGAATTGAAAACTGCCTACGCGGAGATGGCTGCTGGCCACCCGGGTCAGCACACCACCGGGTTCCTCCCTTTCACGCACCACTCGCTCACCGGTAGCGACGGCCGCCAGGGCCCGCGTGGTGGGTACGCCCAGGCGATGCATGGCCTCGCTGAGCAGGTATTCACGGATCACCGGTCCAAGGGAGGATTTGCCATCACCCTGGCGGGAGTAGGGGGTCTGTCCCGAGCCCTTGAGCTGGATATCGTAGCGCCTCCCATCCACCGGGCTGACGACCTCCCCAAGCAGGGCGGCCCGGCCATCTCCGAGTTGGGGGACGAAGTGGCCAAACTGGTGGCCGGCGTAGGCCAGCGCGAGGGTCTCACCCCCGGCCAGGGGTTCGCCGCAACTGAAGACACGAGCCAGGCCGGCCGCGTCGGCCGGGAGTTCATCCAGACCTAGGTGGCTGGCCAACTCCCGGTTCCAGGCGATCAATACCGGGTTGGGGGCGGTGGCGGTCTGGATGCGGGCGTAAAACTCGCTGGGGAGTTCGCGATAGCTGTTAGTGAGGCGCATGGGGCGAGTTTCGCACGCCCCGGTCGAAATTCAACCTTGCGACAAGTCCGGGTGGCTTCACCCTTTGCAGGCCACAAAGCCGCGAAGCGTACCAGGGGTGGTTGCCAACGACGTATTTGGTGCGGTTGCATCCTTTGGTCCGTGAACGGTGCATCCCTACACCACCTCGCGTTCCTCACCGCAGGCAACCTACGGGCCGTCGCTTCTAGTGGTTGGTGCCGAGGAGAGGACTTGAACCTTCCTTGAAACACCAATTTCTT
>Ga0114931_10000886_pt1 | contig 37479 bp, 32 predicted proteins | sample 2SBtaG_FD_89579 | JGI IMG/M metagenome (GOLD analysis project Ga0114931, IMG submission 89579) | Deep subsurface microbial communities from Kolumbo volcano to uncover new lineages of life (NeLLi) - 2SBTROV14_V59a metaG | ecosystem: Environmental > Aquatic > Marine > Volcanic | place: Kolumbo... | reverse complement strand
GGCGCGGACAAGGACAGCCGCAAGAAGTACCTGGAAGCGCTCCGCGACGGCATCGGCGATCAGGGCCTGGTGCTGGCACTGCAGTCGATCGACCCGAACGACGTGAAGGCGGCCTGGTACCAGACCAAGCAGATCTTCTCGATGATCCGCGAGCTCGCCGACCCGCGCGGAGGCGACTACCTTATCAAGTACATCGATGGGGATCCCAAGCCGCACATCCACTGGCAGACCGAGGCGGCCCTTGCCATGGCCGAGGTCGGCGACATCCGCGCGGTTCCGACGCTTGCGCGGCGGCTGCGTATGGACCCGCTCAAGATCTACAGCGACCAGTACGACTGGGAGCAGCTGCTCAAGCGTGACGACGAGGAGCGCGTGGTCTCCGCACGCATGATCGCGGATCTGGCAGTTCTTCATCCCGACAAGCGGCAGCAGCTCGCCGACGAGGCTGCCGACGCGGTCATCTTCTGGATCCACCAGATGCCGTCCCCGCACGCGAACGGTCTCAGGGCGTTGGCGGCCATGGGCTCGGACAAGGACCTCAAGGCGCTGCGCGACTGGGCGAATCCGAAGGTCGAGCTGCCGAAGCTCGGGCAGCAGCCGCCCATGCCCGAGGAGTGGGTCATTGCGCAGAGCGCGCTCCGCTACGAAGGCTGGATGAAGGACAAGCCCTCGTGGGACTGGATGCTCAAGGCGCTCAAGCGGCGTCCCGAGGACGTCGACGCGACCATGGCAGGGCTCCTGCAAGGTGGGGAGGCGATCCTCGGTATGGCGCTCCGCGCCGAAGGCGTGGGTGCGGCCCATGGCTTCGCGGAGTGGGGCGACGAGAAGGCCTTCAAGCCGCTCATGGACTACGTGGAGGACACGAAGAACAACGAGCAGTCGCGCATGGCAGCCTGTGATGCGATGGCCTGGGTCGCGAACCAGGACGACATGCTCGAGGTGGCCAAGAAGATCCAGGAGCACAACAAGGCGGACAAGGGCGACCAGACCATCCGCGGGTGTCTGCTTGACACGCTCATTACGCGGCCTGTCCCCGGCACTTCGCCGGCGCTTCTGAAGCTGCTCGGCCCGGGAGCGTCGCTCCAGGAGAAGCACCAGATTGCCCGCGCGGTGGGCAAGGCCGGCATCGACAAGGATACGCAGGCCAAGCTGTTCGAGCTGATGAAGAGCGACGCGACGATGAACGACGCGGCGTTGGCTCTCATCCTCGGCGGCACGCCCGACGTGGCCGCCCGCGCTGTCGCCATGTACGCCGGCAAGGACAAGGCGGTGCTCGAGGAGCTCTCCGACCTCTGGTACGACACCTTCGGCTACTGGTCGACGGAGGACCTGGAGAAGGGCCGGCTCTTCCGTTGGGTCGACAATGCCGTCGCGATCTCCCACGTCGAGATCAACAAGACCGCGCAGGAGTGGGCGCGCGTGATGTTGATGAAGCAGTTCGACAACCTGCAGTTCGACAACGGACCGCACTCGTTCACGCGAGTCGTCTTGCGCTACCGTCTGTGGAACATGGCCAAGGGCGACGACAAGGACAAGCGCGAGGGCGCCATCCGCACGCTGAAGTTCATGAAGGAACAGGGCGTGTTGCTCGAGCTGCGCGATGCTCCCGGTGAGGCCGGCAGACTTGCCAGCGCCGCCTACCACGATCTGATGAATCCAAAGGTTGTGATCGGCGTGAAGATCCCGGAGGGCAAGGACGACAACAAGTGAGCCGAACCGGCGCTGGTAGGGTCCGGAGGCGCTTGCCCTCCGGACTTCGGCGCCTGTTTTGTGGTGCTCTTGTTGTCGGCTCTGTCGCGCTCGCGGGGTGCGGCACGAAGCACCTGCCTGCGCCGAAGCACGCGGGCCCGGAAGTGCGCGAGCTCCGCGTTTCGCCGGGCGTCGTGGTGGAGCGCGCGTGCAATCCGACCGGACCCGAGCTCTGCTTCAACGCCGTCGATGACAACTGCAACGGCATCATCGACGAGGGCTGCGGTGTGCACACGGGGATCGTCCAGTTTGCTATCGCCTGGGACAAACCGGGCGCGGATGTCGATCTGAACGTGACCGATCCGAACGGCGAGCTCGTCGAAGTGGGACGCGTGGCCCAGAGCGGCCTGGTGAAGGAGCGCGATTGCCCAGGGCGCCATGATGCCTGCCATGGGCAGAACATGGAGAACGTCTACCTCGAGGAAGGCGACCCGGTGCGCGGGCAGTACCGCGTGCGGATCCGCCTCGAAAAGCTGGGTGGCGAGGACCCTCCTGTCCGCGTGCGATTCGGTGCTCGCGTCGGTCCCAAGACCTACGCTGCCGAGCTCGAGCTCGGCCGACCCGAGCAGGAACAGGAACTCGACGTTCGTCTCTAGAGCCGACACCAACTATTTCGCGCACAACCGGGTCAGAAAGCTTGGTACCCTTGTAGTGTTGTGGCCAAGGTCCTTGGTCGGGTAACCGGCGCAGTCGATGTCCCCAGGGGGCCGGACGTCATCCACCGGATCAACGTTCCCGGCGAGTGGCTCGATGAAGGTGCCCGGATCGAGCTGGAGCTGCCGCGAAATCTGAGCTGCGCCGCGTGTGGCGGCGGCGGCTGCGACGCCTGCGGGCGGTCGGGTGCGATCACGATGCGCGGGCGCCGGGAGCCCCCGGAGCTCGTGGAGGTCCAGCTGCCGCGGCGGCCGGCGACGGAAGACCCTCCGTCGTCCGGTAAGCGTGGAGTCGTGGTGCGGATCCCGGAAAAGGGCGGATTGCCGGAAGAAGGCTCGCTGCTGCCCCGCGGGGTGCTGATGCTCTCGGTGCGCGCGGCGGAAGAGGCCGACCCGGGCGTGCAGCGGGTCGTTGCGGTGCCCCGGGTGGTGGCCGAACCGCTGCCGAAGGCACCCTCGGTCCGGCCGCCGGCACAGCGCTACTCCCGCACGGCGGTCATCGCGTCCGTGATCGTCATCATCTGGATCTTGCTTCTGATTTTGCTACGCGTGCTAGGTGTCGGCTAGACGTCCGAGCGCCTCCAGTGGCCGGCCTACTGGCCGGACAGGGGCGGTTGACGCGGAGCGTAACAAGCGCCTAGGGATCCCCACGTGGTCGCGGGTGGCGCATTCTCGCCGAGCGTCACCTGCGGGGATAGACCGCATTGCGGCTAGCCTCACAGCGCCCATGAAGCGGCAGAAGAGGTCCTCATGAACCCGGTAGCGATGGCTCTCATCATCCTCGGCCTGCTCGGGCTGTTCGCGTGGAGCGCGAACCGCCGCTGGGGGCTGATGAAGGTAGGCAGCCCGACCCACGAGAGCCGATTCAACCTGATCGGCCAGCGTATCAAGCGGGTGTTCGTGTTCGCCTTCTACCAGAAGCGGCTGCGCTACTACTTCACGGCCGGGCTGGGGCACAACCTGATCTTCCTCGGGTTCATGGTGTTGTTGCTCAACACCTTGATCCTCTGGGGGCGCGGCTTCTTCCCCGGCTTCGAGTTCTGGATCTTCGGGCCCCAGCCGGTGGCCGGCATTCCGCTCGGGCACATCTACGAGTTCATCAAGGAGCTGTTCTTGATGCTGGTGCTCGTGGGCGTGTCCATCTTCGTCTACTACCGCGTCATCAAGCCGCAGAAGCGCATGGCGCTCGGCTGGGAGGGGCTCGTCATCCTCGGCATCATCGCCGTGATGATGATCGCCGACCTGCTGTACGTGGGGTCGGCGCAGGTCTTGAACGTGCAGCACGCCTCGCTGTGCAACGGCGCCAGCGCGGCGGACTGGTGCAAGAGCGCCAGCACGGTGGTCGCGCCGTTCGGCAGGCCCGAGGAGATCGCATGGCGTCCATATCCGACGCCGGGTAGCTCGCTTCTGGCCACGTGGCTCCAGGGTGTCTCGCCGGGCACGCTGATCGTGCTCGCGCACGCCGGCTTCTGGACGCACGCTACGCTGGTCCTGGTCTTCTTGAACATCCTGCCGTACTCGAAGCACTTCCACATCATCACGGCGATCCCGAACGTGTTCATGTCTGAGCAGACGCCCCGCGGGCGGCTGCGTCCCATCGCAAAGAACACCGAGGAGCTGATGCGGATGGTCGAGAAGGCGATGGAGCGGGAGGACATGCTCGCTTCGCCGATCGGCTATGCGCGCATCGAGCACTTCACCTGGAAGGACATCGTCGATTTCTACACCTGCACCGAGTGCGGGCGCTGCTCCGACAACTGTCCGGCCAACACGACCGGCAAGATCCTCAGCCCGAAGCACCTGACGCTCGATCTCCGCGACCAGCTGTACGCGCGGCAGGAAGAGTTCCTGGCGCTCGGCGACAAGCTGCCCCGGCACGGTCTCGAGGAGCTCAAGCCCAAGGAAGGCGAAGAGGCCGCAGAGGCGGAGTCTGCCGAGGCGAGCGAAACGGAAGAGAAGAAGGATGAAAGCGGCGTCGACTACAAGCCGGCCGACCTGGTGCCGAACGTCATCCACGAGGACGTGCTGTGGGCGTGCACGACCTGCCGCGCCTGCGAGGAGCAGTGCCCCGTCTTCATCACCTACGTCGACAAGATCGTGCAGATGCGGCGCAACCTTGTCGTCATGAAGGGCGAGTTCCCCGCCGAGCTGAACAAGCCGTTCGAAGGCATGGAAGTCAACGGCAACCCGTGGAACCTCTCGCGCATGGACCGCGCGAGCTGGGCGGAGGGGCTGGACGTTCCGACCTTCGCCGACAACCCGAAGGCCGAGGTCCTGTACTGGGTCGGCTGCGCCGCCAGCTACGACGACCGCGCCAAGAAGATCGCGCGTGCCACCGCAAGCCTGCTGAAGAAGGCGGGCGTGGACTTCGCGATCCTGGGTGAAGAGGAAACGTGCACGGGCGATCCGGCGCGTCGCGCGGGCAACGAGTACCTGTTCAGCATGCTCGCCGAGGCGAACATTGCCACCATCGACGGCTACCGCGAGCAGGGCGGCGCGAAGAAGATCATCACGACCTGTCCGCACTGCTTCAACACGCTCGGAAACGAGTATCCCGACTTCGGCGGCAAGTACGAGGTCGTCCACCATACCGACTATCTGCTCGGGCTCGTCGCGGAGCGGAAGCTCGAACCGAAGAAGCCCGTCAAGGGTCGGGTCGTCTTCCACGACTCCTGCTACCTCGGCCGCTACAACGACATCTACGATTCGCCGCGCGACATCCTGAAGAGCATCCCCGGTGTCGAGCTCGTGGAGGTCGACTACTGGAAGAAGAACAAGGGCCTGTGCTGCGGCGCCGGCGGCGCGCAGATGTTCATGGAAGAGCAGAACAAGGATCGTGTGAACGTCAAGCGCACCCTGCAGCTGCTCGACACCGGCGCGAAGACGCTCGCCAGCGCGTGTCCGTTCTGCATGACGATGCTCACCGACGGCATCAAGGCCGAGTCGAAGGAAGACGAGGTCAAGAACCTGGACGTCGTCGAGCTTCTGGCGACCTCCTGCGGCGTGGGTGACGTTGTCGCAGCCCAGGAAGGGACCTGACAGGCTCCCGGCCGGTGCCCGTCGATGGTGCGTGCCAGCCGGGCTCGCCACGCTATACTCCCGCGCACATGGCTGAACCCCGCCCCGCCCCGCCCGCGCTCTCGCTCCTGGGTGAGCCCGAGCACGCTTTCGTGGAACCGCCGGACCGGAGCTTCCACTGCGACAGCTGCGGACGGACGTTCTCCGGCGAGCCCGGAGGGGCCGGGCTGTTCGTGTGGACCCGCGGCGACGAGGTCCGCTACGAAGAGCCGCCGCTCTGCGACCACTGCGCCTACGAGATCAGTATCGGCGCATTGATACGCTGGAGCCTGGAAGAAGAAGAGGAAGGCTGAGCGCGGGAGCGCGCCGGCCGCTACTGCAGCATCGCGTCGTCCGACGCGCGTAGTGGGGGCCGTCGTTGCCTGAGCTCGCGCGCCGTCGCGCGCAGCACTCCCGGCGCGTCGGTGCTCTCCATCACCAGTGAAAGTTCTCCCCGCGTGCAGAGCACCAACAGCGGTCCCGCCATCTCCGGCGGCGAGCCCGGATTGAGCAGGACCGACATGCGCACGCGCGGTCGTGAGAGCCAGCGCGGAGACTGCGCCAGCTGACGCATCACTTCGAGGCGCGCGGGGCGCCGCGTGGCGAGGCGCACGACGTCCTCCTCGGTGACCATCGGATTTTCCAGCAGCTGCCGGATGACGAGCGGGTGCGGGTCCGACAAGAGCCGGTCGAACGCGCGGCGACTGGGACGGCGCGCCAGGCTGCGGCGTTCGCCCACCGTCAGCTCGCGTCCGGTGCCGTAGTCCGGGACCGGCAGATTGTCGATGCGCCGCTTGTACACCGGCGCAGGCGGTCCACGCCGAAGCAGGCGATCGAGACTCAAGAGCCGACGCGCCGCGGCTTCCTCGCGCAGCTGCTCGGCGAGGTCACATTCGCCGAGACCCACGAACAGCAGGGCGGCGACCATCACCGCCTCGCGCGCGTCCGGGTCGGAGCCTTCCGCCTGCTCGCACAGTCCGTCGAGCAGCGTGGCGGCCTTCGCGAGCGGCCACGCGCCGAGCTGCTCCGAAAGCCAGCCTACCCGGAGCGCAATCTCGGGCAGTGACAGCAGCACGCGCTTGAGGCGCAACACATCCGCCATCGCCGTCAGGCTAGCATCCGGGCCGGCTCCGGGGGCACCCGGGCGTCTCCGGCCCCCGGACCGCACCGCCCGCGGGAGCTCCGCGACCCGCTCGCGTGGAAGGCCGGGAAAGTCGGGCTAGACTTCGCGCGTGCCCGTCACGGCAGCACTGGAGAAACTGGCAGGAGCGTGGCGCGAGCGCGTCGGTAGCGCGTCGCGTCGAGCGCTGCTGCTGCTGCTGCTCGCGGCGCTGCTGGGCGGTGCCCACCTGGCGCGCATCGGCACGGCGTGGACCCGCGCCGCCGCCCTGGGGCTGCTCGTGCTGTCGCTGCTGCTGCTCCTGGCGCGCTGGGTGCGGGAGCGAAGGGACTGGTCGGACGTGCGGCGCACCATCCGCCGCGTGCTGGTCCCAACCGATCGCGGCCTGGCCATGCGGACGCTCCGGGCGGTCGCGCTGGTGGAGCGCACCGGCCAGGACCCGAGCGCGGGCTCTCCCGAGCTCGCCCGCCTCCACTACGAGCGGCAGCTGGCGCGCGCATCGCTGAAAGCGGTGGAGCGTAGCGCCGAGCGTCGCGCGCTCGGCTGGCGCTGGGCGGGGCTCGGGCTGCTCGGCGCCGCGATCGCGTCGGTGGCCGTGGGGCCGTTCCAGGTCATCGAGGGGCTCGACGTGCTGGCGGCCCACGACGGGCGCGCGCCACTGTCGCTGCCCTGGCTCGAATACGTGCGCGTGACCGCGGATCCGCCCGCCTATCTGCGCTCCAGTGCGCGGCTTCTCTTCCCGGATCTGGCTGCCGCGCAGCCGGAGGGCAGCGTCGTCGTCATCCGCGGCGTCCCGCTCAGGCAGGGGCGCCATCTGGTCCTCACCGACGGCCAGCGCGAAGTGCCGTTTGCCGACGACGGCTCCGGTGGCGTGGTCGCCCGCTGGAAGCTCGAAAAAAGCGCGCAGCTCGAGGTGGCCGCGCGTTTCGGCGACGTCCTGATCACGGAGCCCGACTCGCTCGACGTGCGTGCCACCCGCGACAGGACCCCGGTGGTCCACGTGGAAGGTGCGCCGAAGACGCTCCACCTGGCCGAGGTGAAGCGGCTGCCGATCCGCTACACCGCCTCGGACGACCACGGCCTACGCCAGATCGACCTCGTGCTCAGAGCGGGCGACCGCGAAGACCGTCGCGTGCTCGGTCGCTTCGACGGGGACAGCACGTTCGAGAGCGGCGGCTATGCACTGACGCCGCGGGATCCGTTCCTCCGGCGGATGTTTCTGCCGGTGGTCGTGACGGTAGAGGCTCGCGACAACGATCCGCTGCATGGTCCCAAGTGGGGGAGGAGCGCTCCCATCACGCTGGTGCCGCCCGCGGTCGGCGAGCCTGAAGCGAAGCGCTACGCGGCCCTGCGTGGCGCGCGGGACTCGATCGTCGACCTTCTGGCCTGGCAGCTCGAGCCGCCCGACAAGCCGACCGTGGCCGAACGGAGACAGCGCGTTCGAACGGAGCACGAGCGAGCCCAGCGCGCCGCAGACACCATGCGCGACGCCGTTGACGGGACCTACGGTGGCTTGACGGTTTTTTCGGGTTTGCGTTCGTTCCTGCTCGGGCAGATGCGCATACTCGTGCGACCGCGGCGCCCCGGGGAGTCGATGACGCAGAGGTCCGAGGACGTGTTGCTCGCGGTGCATGTGGCGCTCGGAGCCGTGTCGGCCCGCGACGCCAGGACCGTGTCGAAGCGCCTCGGGGATGTGGCGGAGGAGGCCGCGGGAGGTGCCCGGCAGGCGCTCGATTCGGAGAAGCGCGATCAGGGCGTGAGGCGGCTGGACGCGGCCATCCTGGCGCTCGGGTCCGGCAGCAGGCAGCTGGTCACACTGGGCGCGCTCGGACGGGATATCGGAAGCGTGGCTCTCGCCGACCTCGGACGCATCGAGCGGGCGCGCAAGCACGACGACATGACCCACGCGGAGCTGGCGGCGCTGCATCTCGCTCAGCGGCTGCGCCGTCCCGCGCCCTCTTTCGCGACGGCAGGCGGCGGTGGTGTCGAGTCCGGTGAGGGCGGTCAGGGCAGGATGTCTGGAAAGGCTTCGCGGGCCGACGATCGATTCAACGAGCTCGAGAACGAGCTAGAACAGCTTGCCCAGGAGCACGCCGGAGGGATTGCCGGAGTCCAGCAGTCGCTGTCCGACGCCGAGCATTCCGTCGATCTCGAGTCCATCCGCAAGCAGGCCGAGCAGCATGCCGAGGCGATCCGCCGCGCGGTGCAGGATCTGCCGCTGCCCGGCGCCGAGCCCGGCTCGGCTCGTGCAGCGGCTGCTCTCGGCCGGGAGCAGGCGGGCGCCATGGCCCAGTCGCTGGAGCGGTTGTCGCTTCAGGATGCGGTCAAGAGTGGACGCGACGCGATCGCGGCGCTCGACGATGCCGCGCGCAAGGCCAAGGACGGCCGGCTGCCCACCGATTGGCTCGACGGCGACGTGGCCAGTGCCAGAAAGCGGCTATCCAAGCAGCTGGCCTGGGCAGAAAAGCAGCTCGACAAGCTGAAGCGCAAGGCGGACGCGCGCGCGCAGTCCAAGCTCGGTGGCGCGGGCGACAAGGAGAACAGTTTTGCACGGCGCGCCGGCAACCTGGCCGGGCGCGGCAAGAACGGCGAGACGTCTTTCCCCCAGGACTCCATCGAGAGCCTGGAGAGAGCCGAGAGCATCATGCGCGAGGCGGCACGCGCGCTGTCGCAGGGCAAGGGTGACAAGGGACTTGCGCTGCAGCGACAGGCGCAGCGATTGCTGGAGCGGGCGAGGACCGGCCAGACGACGGATCCGGAGGACAGCTCGTCGAAGGACGCGCAGCGCTCGCACGACGGCACGGAGGGTCGGGAGATGCGCACCGGCGGCGAGGTGCCGGCCGAAGGCAAGGCGCAAAAGGCGGAGGATTTCCGCAAGCGCGTGCTGCAGGGGCTCGGCAGGGACAAGGGCGGACGTCTGTCGCCCGCCGTCCGGCGCTATGCGGAGGGGCTGCTGCAATGAATCGCGTGCTCATGCTGCTGTCCGGCGTGCTCCTCGCCGTCCTCTGCACGGCGGCCGTTCCCGTCACGTCCGTGCACAGCGCGCCGCAGGCGCCGGACCGCCTACAGCGCATCGCCGACGCCATCACCGAGCTGGACGTCGATCGCGCCCGCAAGCTGCTTCATGACGCCGATGCGGATTCGCCGGCGCTCGCCTACCAGCGCGCGCGGCTCGCGGTCTATCTCGGCGACTGCGACTCTGCTGCTGCGATCCTCTCGGCGCCTGGTTTCCAGAAGGTGCGCGCGGCCCAGTCACTTTCCCGCTTGGCGCGCGGGTGCGCGGGCGTGGTGGCCGGGTCTGTCCTGATCCGCGACAGGAAGAAGGGCATCTGGCTCCGGCTGCAGGACTCGGCCGACAAGGCGCTCGCGCCCTGGATCATCGACATCGCCGCGCAGGCGCGCACGCGCATCGAGCACGATCTCGGCGTCGTGATGCCGCGTCCGCTGCGCATCATCCTGGTCCGCGATCTGTTCTCGCTCTCGGCGGTGAGCGGACTGCCGGTGAAGGCGGCGGAGACCACCGGGACCGTAGCCGTGGCGCGCTGGGGGCGCGTGAATATCATCTCACCACGGGCGACGCAGATGGGCTACCCGTGGGAGGACACGATCGCTCACGAGATCACGCACCTCGCACTGTCGCGGGCGACGCGTGACCGTGCACCTCTGTGGCTACAGGAGGGGATCGCCAAGCGCGAGGAAACCCGATGGCGTCCACCTCGTCCATTCGACAGGACCCCGGATCCCGATCGGAAAGCGCGTGACGCTTTGCTCTCGGGGCACTCGGTTGGCATTACCAAGCTCGGCCCCTCGATCGCGATGCTGCCGACGCCTGAAGCGGCGTCGATCGCGTTCGCCGAGGTCACCAGCTTCATGGCCTACTGGGTCGACCAGAACGGCGTGCCCGGGTTGCATCTGCTGCTCATCGATCTGAAAGGCATCGGTGACGGCGACGCGGGCGCGGCCATGCAAAGCGTGACCGGCGAGTCCCTGGCGGTGTGGATCAAGCGCTGGCAGAGCTACCTGCGCAAACTGCCCGATGTTCCGGCCAGGAGGCCGGAATCCCGTCCGCATCTGGGCAAGACGGCGAACGGGAAGGGCAACGACCTGCTGCGGCGGGTCCGGTTGGGCGACCTGTTGTTCGCCCGTGGGCACAGCAAGGCAGCTGCGGGAGAGCTCCGGCCGGCCGTTTCGCTGGCTCCTGGGGCGGCTGCGGTCCGCTGGAGGGCCGCGCGGGCGCTGTTCGGCGCCGGCGACGCCGACTCAGCCCAGAAGGCGCTAGGAAGCGTCGATGATGTGCACTCCCTGAACGGCCCGTGGTTCGGTATCGACGGGCGGATACAGCGCTTGGCCGGACATCCCCACAAGGCGGAGCGCGCCTTCCAGCTGGGCATTTCCGCCGATCCGTTGTCGGAGGAGGCCGCCTGCGAGGGAGTCTGGGCGCCGCGAGGTCCGCACGCGCACGCCAAGGCGCCGCTGCCCGCCGGCCCGCGCCGGCGCGCGCTCTGCGAGTCGGCCCGCAGGATTCCGCGCGATTGACCCGAGCCGGACCAGCGCCTACCATGGGCCGCCCAACCTCGCGACAATCTTGAGACTTCCGGTGAGTCTTGCCACCTTCACCGCGGCCCAGTTGCTGCGCATGCTCCCACGTGTCCGCATCAGCCATGCCGTAGGCAGGTTATGTGAACAGGAGCTGCCTCCAACCGTGTCCCGAGCCATCGCGCGCGCATATGCTCGCGCCTACGGCGTCGACATGCAGGAGGCCGCTGCAGGCGAAGCCCCCTACCCGAGCTTCGATGCGTTCTTCACCCGACCCTTGCGTGCGGGGGCGCGTCTCGTCGACGACGACGCCGTTGTCAGTCCAGCGGATGGCTCCCTGGAGGCCAGTGGGCCGGTGGACAGCGGTGGTCGCATATTCGTCAAGGGGCGGCCCTACGACGTTGGCGAGCTCGTGGGAGATGCGCGGGAGGCCGCTCGCTATTCGGGGGGCGCGTTTGCCGTCGTGTATCTGTCGCCGCGGGACTATCACCGCGTGCACTCGCCGGTGGCGGGGCGGCTCACGCGGGTCCGCGGCATTCCCGGGGATCTGTTCCCCGTCAACTCCGTCGGGGAGCGGCACGTTCCACGGCTCTTCGTTCGCAATAACCGCGTGGCGATCGTCATCGACGCCCCGGGCATGGGGCGCGTGGTCGTGGTGATGGTGGGAGCGGTGATCGTCGGACGTGTCAGCGTCGGTGTGATCGACGCCCCGGCCGTCCCTCCCGGTGATCACGCCATCGAGCCGCCCCACGACGTGCAGCGCGGCGACGAGATAGGCGTGTTCCATCTCGGTTCCACGGCCGTCATCCTGCTGGAGCCCGGCACAACGATCTCGCGTGGAGTCGGGCCGATAAGGTACGGTGAATCGCTTGTGAAGGCGTCATGACGAGCGACGAACACGACGGCGATGCCCCCGACCTCGAGGCGCTCGACGATGAAGCGCCGCCGGAGATCCCGGACATCTCCTCCGAGCGACCGCCCACGGCGGGTGCCGACGCCGCGCCGGGTGCGGCGCAGCTGGAATCGCTCGACGACGAGGACGTAGCGGATTCGGCGCCCATCTCGCACCGGGTCGTTCCGCCGCCCAAGCCCCGCCGTCGTTTCCCGACCTCGCCGCAGACGCCGATCGCCCGTTCGACGCCGCCACCGCCGGCGACATCCGACGCGTCGGCAGCATCGAGCTCGGCCGCGGCGCTGAAGGCCCCGCTCACGCCGACGCTCGTCAATCCGGCTAGCTCGCGCCCACCGCCCCCGCCGGATGCGGGCCACCGCCCGCCCCCGGTTTCCAGGTCCCCCGAGCCGCCGCGCCCGGTGTCGGAGCCTCCGCGTCCCGTGTCGGACTTCCCACGCGCGCTCTCGGAACCGCCTGCTCCGATTTCGGAGCCGCCCGAAGCCATGCGTCCGGTGTCGGAGCCTCCGCGTGCGGTGTCGGAGCCTCCGCGTGCGGTGTCGGAGCCGGCCGTCGATAGCCCGGGCGGCGACCCGGAGCCGACCTCGCGCCGGCGTGCCCGGGCCCGCATGGTCACCATTCCGGACGACGCAGTGCGCGCAGGGCGTTACCGCCGAGGTCGCGGCCCCTTCGGTGATGGCCATGCGGATCATCACGGTCGGGAGCGACGATGAAGAGGCTCCGCCCGACGTCAAGGAAGAGCCCGAGAGCAAGGCCGCTCCCGAAGCGAGCGAGCCGGAAGGCGTCGAAGAGCTTGAAGAGGTCGAGGCAGCCCCCGAATCAGGCGAAGCAGGGACACTCGAGCACGCCGTATCGCTGAACCCCGAGGAGGTGACCGAGGAGGCTCCGGTCAAGCCCCCGCCACCGCCGCGCCGCGGAGCACCGCCGCCGCCGTCGAAATCGGCGCGAAAGGCGGCGCGTTCCCCGAACGAGCAGCCGCAGTCGCCGCCGCCCTCCGCCGCCGAGATCTCCTCACGCAAGCCCCAGCGTCGTCCGTGGTGGGAAGACCTGTTCGGCGAGGACTTCGTTCGCGCAAGCACCCGCGACACCGACGAACAGATCAGCCGCGAGGTGAATTTCATCGAAGAGTCGCTCGGCGTAGCACCGGGTGGCGTCGTGCTCGACCTCGGATGCGGCGCCGGCTACCACGCCGTCGAGCTGGCAAGTCGCGGCTACGGAGTGGTCGGCTACGATCTCTCTCTCTTCCAGCTGGCCCTGGCTGCGGATGTCGCGCACGACCGGGGGCAGAAGCTCAACTTCCTGCAGGGCGACATGCGCGAGATGGCCTTCGAGGAGATGTTCGACGGCGTCTACTGCTGGGGCACCACGTTCGGTTACTTCGAGGAAGAGAAGAACCTGGCCGTTGCCCAGCGCGTGTTCCGGGCGCTCCGCCCCGGCGGCATGTTCCTGCTCGATGTTGCGAACCGCGACTTTGTCGCAATGGACCAGCCGAGCCAGGTCTGGTACGAGGGTGACTCCTGCGTGTGCATGGACGACATGAGCGTCGATTTCATCACCAGTCGACTCCGCGTCAAGCGCACGATGATTCTCGATGACGGCCGCACCCGCGAGTGCAACTACTCCGTGCGGCTGTACGCGCTGCACGAGCTCGGCAAGCTGCTGCACGACGTCGGCTTCCGCGTGACCGAGGCCAGCGGACATCTGGCTACGCCCGGCGTGTTCTTCGGAACGAACTCGTCGCGGGTCATCGTGCTCGCGCAGAAGCCCTGAGTAGCGGCCGGCTATCGGCTATTCGCAGTCGACGTAGATGCCGCCGCCTTCGCTCTGGCAACTGCAGCCGGAGCCCAGCGCCTTCTGCACGCAGCTGCAGGTCGCCTGTCTTGCGCAGGCGGGCAGCCAGCTGCACGCGGGACCGCCGGGAGCCGTGCGGTCGCAATAGAACCCCGTGGGGCAGATGCCGTGACCGCACGAGAAGCAGGTGCCGTCATCGCAGCTCGGCGCCTGGGGCGCCTCGGGAGCGCTATTCCGGTCTGCTACGTCGCTGTGGCTCGACGGCTCGTCCGCGTGCCCGTCCGGCGTGTGTGAAGCCGGCGTGGCGCCGCCGCACGAGACGGCGAGCCCGCCCAGGGCGAGCGCCGCGAACACAGGGAAAGGCCGGGAAGCCGCGCGGAAAGCTCGATGGAACGGCACAGCAGCACCACGTATACGTCCCGCGCCGTGTTCGGTACAAGGGGAGCGTGGACCTTGCGACGAGTCTCGCCAGGGCGCTGCCCCGGCTTCGCGTCAGCGCCGACCCGCCGGACCGGGTGGCCTACGCCCGGGACCTGTGGCCCCGCCGGCTGCTCGACGTGCGCGCCGGCCGCCCCGCCGAACACCGCCCGGCATGCGTGGTCTGGCCGACGAGCGTGGAGGAAGTCAGCGCGCTGGTGCGCTTCGCGCAGGCCGAGGGCGTACCGCTGGTGCCCTTCGGCGCCGGCAGCGGCGTGTGTGGCGGAGTCGAGCCGGAGCCGCGCGCCATCGTCGTCGACCTCAAGCGCATGCGCGACTATCGCATCGACGCCGACGCTCCGTTGATCGACGTGGGGCCCGGCGCGATGGGCATCACGCTGGAAGAGGAGATCCAGCGCCAGGGCTACACGGTCGGGCATTTCCCCTCGAGCATCCTCTGCTCCACGGTGGGTGGCTGGGTGGCGGCGCGCGGTGCGGGCCAGTGCTCGGGCCTCTACGGCAAGATCGAGGACATGGTCGTGTCGCTCGAGTGCGTGCTGGGCGACGGTGAGGTGGTCGAGCTCCGGCGGCGGCGATCAGGTCCGGACCTGGTGCCGCTGATGGTCGGCAGCGAAGGCACGCTCGGCGTGATCACGCGCGCGAAGCTCAGGCTGCACCCGGTGCCCCGGGCGCGCGCGTTCTCCGCCTACTCGTTCAAGGATATCGCCGCGGGTTGGGGCGCCATGCGGCAGCTGTTCCAGAGCGGGCTCCGACCCGCCGTGTCCAGGCTGTACGACCCGATCGACTCGGTGCTGATGCGGCAGGGCTCGGTCAAGTCGGAGCGCGGCAGGAGCTCGCGGCGTAGCGGCGGCGGTCGCTCGCGCGCGCTCGCGGGCGTGTTGCGCTCGGCGCTGCGCGTTCCTGCCGCGCTCAACACTGCGATCGAGGCTCTGGAAGGCAACCTGCTCGGCGGCTCCACGCTCGTCCTGGTGTTCGAGGGCGCGGACGCCGAAGTCCACGCGGACAGTGAACGGGCCGACGAGATCTGCCGGCGCCTCGGTGCCGTGACGCTCGGTGAGGGACCGGCGCGCACCTGGTTCTCGCACCGCTACAGCGTGAGCTACCGGCAGTCGCCCGTGTTCCGGATGGGGGCGTTCAGCGACACGATGGAGGTCGCGGCGCCGTGGTCACGCCTCGATCAGCTCTATGACGACGTGCGACGTGCGCTCGGCCAGCATGTGCTCGTGATGGCCCATCTGAGCCACGCCTATCCGGATGGCTGCAGCATCTACTTCACGTTCTCGGGTGTCGGTCAGGACGACGCCGACGCCGCCCGCATCTACGAGGGCGCCTGGCGCGACGCGCTGGGCGCCGCGATCGCTGCGGGCGGCACGCTCAGCCATCACCACGGAGTCGGGCGCAGCAAGGCGCCGCGCCTCGGCGAGGAGCTGGGTCTGGGAGTCGATGTGATCCGCCGGCTCATGCACGCCTGTGACCCGTCGGGCATCATGAACCCCGGGAACCTGACGCCGCGCGAACCGTTCAACAGCAGCACCTCCCCGGGCGCGCGACGCGGAACACCCTGGGTTGCGGGCGAGGAAGAGGGCGCGCCCGCCGATATCGACGAGACGTCGCTGCTGGCGTCATTCGCGGGAGGCACCCAGCTTGCAGTTGTCGAGTCGCTCCTGGCCGCGCGCGGGATGACCCTGGGGCTCGAAGGCGAAGCCGGAAGAGACGACGTAGCGAGCTGGATCGCGCAGGGAATGCCAGGCGGCCGCGATGCCTGGAGCGATCCGGTCGATCACCTGGTTGCCGGGCTCACCGCCCAACTCCGCTCGGGCGAGGAGCTGGTGATCCAGCCGGCGCCGCGTCGGGCCGTCGGCCCTGATCTGGTGCAGCTTTTCGCCGGAGCCGGCGAACGCATCGGTCGCGTCGATCGCGCCACTGTGCGCGTGCGACGGCGCGGCGCTCCGCCGGCACGCCGGCGGCCGTTCAACATCGAGCGGGACCCGCCGCTCTCCGACGCCGAACGCACCCTGTGGGACCGCATAGCCCGCGCCGTCGTCGGCTAGACACGTCGGAGCCACGTCACCCTTTCTCTGGATGAGCCGCACCGCCAGCCCCAACCCTCGACCCCAGAAGAGAAAGCCGTCCCCGGACCCGTGAAGAGCGCCTTCCTGCCTTCGCGGCTTCCTGTGAAAATCCCCACTCGCCGCCGGACGCGACGGTTGATTGCGCGCTACTCCGCGCCCCGCGGCGCGGCGTCTCCGGGCTGCGGTGCGACCTCGGCGGGCGGCTCGGCGCCGCCCAGCCGTTCGAGCGCTCGCTCGACGAGCGCGCGATCCTCGCCGGATAGCGAGCTCTGGCCCGCGCGGTGCAGAGCGAAGCGCACCGTGGCGGCTTCCAGTGCCGAAAGCGCGATCGTGCGGTGGTACGAAAGCTCGGGGACGCGGTAGCGTATCAGCACGCGTCCGTCGTCCAGCACCTGCTCGCCGACTACCTCGGCGCGCCCGCGGCCGTGTACGGCGAGCTGGCGGATCACGCCGCGCACGCGCGCCGCCCGGCGCCGAACGCGCCGCGCCGTGCCGTCCTCGTACAGCGAGAAGAAGCGGTTGCGCGAGTACGTCCGCGGCGCGAGCACCAGAGCGCAGAGCAGTGCGTCGGGATCGACGTGGAACCGCGCGCTCACGCCTGGGCCTCGAGCTGCGCTGCCTGGTGCCATGCGACCACCGCGTCGATCAGCTCGTCCATCTCGCCCTGGACCACGCGCTCGAGCTTGTAGAGCGTCAGGTTGATGCGGTGATCCGTGACGCGGTTCTGCGGGAAGTTGTAGGTGCGGATCTTCTCCGAGCGGTCGCCCGCCTTGACCATGCCGCGGCGCTCGTCGCGGATCGCGTCGGCCTGCTTCTGCTGCTCGATGTCGAGCAGCCGGCTGCGCAGGATCTTGAGCGCTTTGGCCTTGTTCTTGATTTGGCTGCGCTCGTCCTGGCACTTGACGATCATGCCGCTCGGCAGGTGCGTGACCTGCACGGCGCTGTTGGTCGTGTTCACGCCCTGGCCACCGGGGCCGCCGGCCGCTGCGATGTCGAAGCGAAGATCCTTGTCGTCGAGATGCAGCTCGACCTCGTCCGCCTCGGGCAGCACCGCCACCGTGGCGGTGGAGGTGTGGATGCGCCCCTGTGCCTCCGTGACGGGCACGCGCTGCACCCGGTGCACGCCTCCCTCGAACTTGAGGCTGGAAAAGACGCGGTCGCCGGTCACCAGCGCAATGATCTCCTTGAGACCGCCGGCAGAGGCTTCGCTGCTCGAGAGGACCTCGACCTTCCAGCCGCGCCGCTCTGCATAGCGCGTGTACATCCGGAACAGGTCCGCAGCGAACAGCGCCGCCTCCTCGCCGCCGGTTCCCGCGCGGATCTCCAGAATGGTGTTCTTGTCGTCGTTCGGGTCGCGGGGCAGAAGCAGGATCTGGATGCCGCGCTCGATCTTCTCGAGGCGTTCCTCCAGCTCAGGCAGCTCGTCGCGCACTAGCGGCCCGAGCTCGGGGTCGTCCAGCGCCTCGCGGTCCTCGCAGATGCGCTTGTCGACCTCGCGCCATTCCGAGAACGCTTCCAGAACGGGTCCGAGATGGCTGCGCTCGCGGTTCAGGGAGGTGATCCGGGTTTGATCCGCGAGCACGTCCGGCTCGCACATCAGCTGCTCGATCTCCTCGAAGCGGCGGGCGAGCATCTGGAGCTTGTCGACGGGGATCATGACTCGGGGCTCATGCGGCCACGGCGGCCTCGGCGAGCAGCGCGTAGCTTTCGAAGGTGCGGTCGGCTCGCTCTTCTGCCGTGGCGGTGCCCTGCTCGCGGCCCAGCGCCACGGCCAGCGCGCCGAGCGCTACCTCGAGCTGCTCGTCGTCGGGCTCGATGGTCGTGATCTTCTGCACCAGAAAGCCCGGCCACAAGAGCGCGCGGAGCGGCCCGCGCGTGCAATAGCGCGCGAGCACCCGCTGGACCTCGAACGTGAGCGCGGCAATCACGGGTAGGAACGGCAGCTTCATCGCGAAGAAGGCGACGTTGTCCACGAGCTTCCCCAGGCCGAGCTGGGGCAAGAGCGGACCGATAGCCGTGAAGACGATGATGCTCACGAACGCGACCATCACCAGGAACGTGGTACCGCAACGCGGATGCAGCGTGGTCTTCGAGCGCGCGTTGTCGACGACGAGCGCTTCGCCGGCCTCGTAGGTGTAGATCGATTTGTGTTCGGCGCCGTGATACTGGAAGACGCGATAGATCTCCGGCATGCGGCGGATGGCCAGCATGTAGCCGATGATGATCACGAGCTTGCCGGCGCCGGTGATGAGCTGGAAGCCCGGGCTGCGCACGTCCAGCCCCAGACCAAACAGGCGACTCGTGCCTGCCGCGAACGCCTGCGGCAACGCCACGAACAGCACCAGCGCGAACACCACTGCCAGGGCGGTGAACAGCTTTTTCTTCGCGTCGCCCTTGGGCTCTTCCGGCGCGGCGAGCGGAGTGCCGGGCTCGGCCATGAGCAGCGCGAGGATCGGCAGCGAAAGCGCTGCGAGCGTGCTGGGCCCGCGTTTCGCTGCGGCGGCCGCCTGCTCTTCTTCTTCCAGGTCCTGCTCGAAGATGTCGGCGGCGAAGCGCAGTGCGCCGCTGCCGAGCTTGAGTGCCTCGACGAGCGTGACCACACCGCGGACGCCCGGCCAGGCCTTCACGCCGCGGCGCGTGTCCGGCATCTCGCGCTGGCGTACGACCAGTGTGCCGTTCTTTCTTCGCACCACGGCGGAAAAGGAATGCGGCGAGCGCATCATCACGCCTTCGATGAGCGCCTGCCCGCCGACATACGGGCGCGCCACACCGTCCGGACCCGTCACGGAGGGCTGGTTCGACATCGTCGCCACTATAGCTCGACTGCGGCGTATTGCCGTGAGGGGCCTCGAGCGGGCGCGAGCCCGAGCCTACTTGCCGACGTTCGCGTACTTGCGGCGGAAGCGGTCGATGCGACCCTGGGTGTCCATCAGACGCTGCTTGCCGGTGTAGAACGGGTGGCAGGCCCCGCAGACATCGACCGTCAGCTCCGACTGGGTGGAGCGCGTCTCGAACGAATTCCCGCAGGCACAGGTCACCTTGATGACCTTGTACTCGGGGTGGATACCTTCCTTCATCGTCTGCTCCTCGGGCCTACAGGGCCGGAAAAAGGACGGCGAACCTAGCGCCCGGCGCCGACATCGGCAAGGGGCAACTCCACGCTGCTTCATAGCAGGGCGGGTGCCCGGCGCCCCCGGGGCGGGCTGTGCCGGCACTAGTTTGTCTTGTTATTCCCATGTGTTACCGTGGGTACCCGGCACCCGTCGCCTAACTTGACGTTACGTCATTTATGGCCCATAGGAGGAGAACCATGGAGGAGCGTCCGTCCCGACGCGAGGCGATCAAGCGGTTGGCGCTTACGGGAGCTGTCCTCGGAGGGGCCGCCGTCGCGACCCGGTTTGCCTACAACACGGGCGGCTACGGCTTGGCGCGTCCCAGCGGCGAACGCCAGGTCCGCGACTTCGAGGTCGGAAAGCCGCCGGAGGGCTACCCCGTGCTGGCGATCGCCAAGAGCTCCAAGGACCCGGCGACGCTCGTGCAGCGCGCTGTCGACGCGCTGGGCGGAATCAAGCACTTCATTTCGCGCGGCGACGTCGTCGCGATCAAGCCGAACATCGGTTGGGATCGGGTGCCCGCGCAGGCGGCGAACACCAATCCCAAGGTCGTTGCGGCGATGGTCAAGCTGGCTTTCGAGGCCGGCGCGAGCAAGGTCATTGTCACCGACGCTTCCTGCAACGAGGCACACCGCTGCTTCTAGCGTTCCGGAATCTGGCGTGCGGCCTATGCCCTGGGCGCGACGGTGATCCTGCCTGCGGAGCACAGGTTCCGCAGCATGCGGATGCAGGGCGACGTACTGGACGAGTGGCCCATCTACACGCCGCTCATCAATGCCGACAAGGTCATCAACATGCCGGTCGCCAAACACCACAATCTGGCGAAGTACACGGCCGCGATGAAAAACTGGTACGGCATGCTCGGAGGCCGCAGAAATCGCCTTCACCAGAGTATCAACATGTCGATCGCGGATCTCGCGACCTTCATGCGCCCCACTCTTACGGTCGTCGACGCGACGCGCATCCTGATGCGCAACGGGCCGCAGGGCGGGAACATCGACGATACCCGCGTGATGAACCAGGTCATTGCCAGCCTCGACCAGGTCGCGGCGGATGCCTACGGCTGCACGCTGATCGGGCAGGAGCGGGAGCACATCCACTACCTGAAGCTCGGTCACGAGCGCGGCATCGGCAACATGAACTGGGAGCAGCTCCACCACGTGGAGGTGTAGGTGTCCCACGCGAAAGAGCCGGTGCGCGCTGTGCCCCCGGAGGCCGCGCTGCCCGCGCCCATTCCCTGGCTCGCGACCCCGGGCCCGGTAGCGCCGCTCGACGCTCCGGACGGCGCCGTCGCGCCGCTGGCCGCCGTGGTCTCCACGCCGGAGCCGGCGGAGCAGGCCGCCCGGGCGCCGCACTGGCTGTCCCGCACCTGGAAGCGATTCAGGAAGAAGAAGAAGCGCTCGGGCTCGGGCATCCCGGCGCGGCGCTCGATCCGCGTTCTGGTGTGGGTGAGGCGCGCCGTGCAGATCGGCTGCTTCTCGCTGTTCATGTACTTCCTGTTCCAGACGGCGTTCCGGGGCACGTTCTCGGCGTCGGCGGACTCGCCGGTGCGGCTGCCGCTGCCGGTCGAAGGCTTCCTGCTCGCCGATCCGTTCGTCGCGACGATGACCTTCCTGAGCACGCACGCCGTGTACCGCGGGCTGGCCTGGTCGCTGGGCATCCTGGCGTTGACGCTGGTGTTCGGCCGGGTTTTCTGCGGCTGGATCTGCCCGTTCGGGACGATGCACCACTTCTTCGGGTGGATCTTCCCGAGCCGCTACCTGCAGGGGAACAAGCGCGTCGCGGTGAATCGGACGCACTGGTGGCAGTCGGGCAAGTACTACCTGATGTTTGCCTTTCTCGGCGCTGCGCTGGTGGGCAGCGCCATCGGCGGCCTTCTGGATCCGATCTGTGTGGCGGTGCGCGCCGTGGGGCTCGGTGTGCTGCCCGCGCTCCAGTACATCGGCATCCACTCTTCCGAGGCGATCGCTGCGACGAACGTGCGCGCGCTGCAGAACGTCGCGGATTCGAGCCAGGACTTCCTCTCCCGGACAGTGTGGACGTCGCACCAGTACTACTATCACCAGACCTGGCTCATCCTGTTCTTGCTGGTCGCGATCCTGTTCATGAACCGCTTCATCCCGCGGTTCTGGTGTCGTGCACTGTGTCCGCTCGGCGCGTTCCTCGGGGTGCTGTCGCGCTTCGCGCTGTTCGGCATGGAAAAGGACCACGCCGCGTGCACCGACTGCAACCTGTGCCTGGTCAACTGCCAGGGCGCGGACAGCCCGCAGGGCGGCGTGAAGCACCGGCAGGACGAGTGCCACATGTGCTTGAACTGCGAGAGCGCATGCCCCGAGGACGTGATCAAGTTCCGCTTCTTGCCGAACCGGCGCAGCGTGATCAACAAGCCGGACGTGAAGCGTCGCACCGTGCTCGCCACGGGCGCTGCGGGTGCGATCGCCATCCCCGCCATGCGCATCGCCAATTGGCCGGACAAGGACTACAACCCGAAGGTGATCCGTCCGCCGGGGGCGGTGGAGGAGCGGCAGTTCCTCGACCGCTGTATCCGCTGCGCGGAGTGCATGAAGGTCTGCCCGAACAATGCGCTGCACCCGGCGTTCTTCGAGGCGGGGCTCGAGGGCATGTGGACGCCCATCCTGATCCCGCGGATCGGCTACTGCGAGTTCTCCTGCGTGCTCTGCGGCCAGGTGTGTCCGACGGGCGCCATCCAGAAGATCGACGAGAAGCAGAAGATGGGGATCGGCCAGAAGCCGATCGCGATCGGTACCGCTATGTACGATCGCGGGCGCTGCCTACCGTGGGCGATGGCCACGCCGTGCATCGTGTGCGAGGAGTTCTGTCCGACCTCGCCCAAGGCGATCTGGCCCGAGGATGCCGAGGTGCCCAAGCGCGCCGAGAAGCCCGGCCCGAACGGCGAACCGCCGCCGATGACGACCGTCAAGCTGCAGCGCCCGCACGTCGACCCGAACCTGTGCGTCGGCTGCGGTGCCTGCGAGAAGGTCTGCCCGATCGTCGACAAGCCCGCCGTCTACGTCACCAGTGCCGGCGAGACGCGGTCGAAGACGAACATCATCCTGCTCGAGAACACGAGCTACAACCAGCAGAGCTGAGGGCGCCGCCTTGCGTGGCAGGGCGAGCGGGGCAGCTACAACCCGCCTCCGCCGGTGGACGCCGGCCCGCCGCCCCTGCCCGGCGCCCCCTGAGCCCGGCGCCGTTGCAAATTGCGGCGGCCCGCTCTAATTGGACGGGGCCGGCCCCGCCAGTGACCTCGATCCGGGGGCAATCGCTGCTTGCGTTGGGCTGGCTCTCCGCCCGATCATGTCCGGAATGAGCCAGACCTTCGCCGACTCACGGACCACCGCGGCCAGCGTGGCGAAGTGGCTCGTGGACAAGGGCCGGCCCGACGAGGCGGTCTCGCTCCTGAGCGCGTGGGCGGCGGCAGGTCCGAACGACAGCGCCGGGCAGCAGCTCCTGGCCGAAGCACTCCGCATCGATCCCAGCGCGCGCATCGCGCAGATGGCGTTCGAGCGCATGGAGGGCGTGCAGGGCGACCACACCGATCTCGATGCGCTCATCCAGCGCTTCGACGAGAAGGAGCTCGCGCGACTCGAGGCGGAGATGCGCCGCCCGAGCTTCCGTCGCGCGCAGATGGGCTACAACAACAACATCCGCTTCCGCGAGCAGGTGTTCCACGTCCAGACGGAAGACTCGGGGCTCGACCAGCCGCACATCGTCACCCACCTGTTTGCTGACGGCGGGCGCATCATCAAGAGCCACAAGCGCTCCTACGCCGACCAGGTGTCGCGTCCGGATGTCGCCGACTTCGTCCGCGGCCTCATGAAGGCCCAGCATCTGGAAATGGTGCTGGCGCTTCGCGAAGGTCGGTTCGACGCGGTGCTTGAAGGGCGCGAAGTCGGTGGCATCGAGACGCTCACCGAACCGCCGGCAGTCGACATCCGCAAGCTCGCCAGCAAGAAGAAGCAGCGCGCCGAGGCAGGAGCGGCCGCCCAGGCTGCTCAGGCCGCGCAGCCGCCCGCGCAGAAGCCGCCGGCCTCGCGGCGGCCACCCGTCCAGCCGTCGCCGTCCAAACCGGCGCCTCCGCCGCCCCCCAACCATTTCGCCCTGCAGGTGCTGCGCAGCCTCTCCGGCGGCCCCGAGAGCTACGCCCCGCCGGGCGAACAGGTCATCATCGGTTCCGCCGGGGCAGTGGGTCTGCCCGGAGAACGCTTCTGCCATCCGCACGAGGCGGAGCTCACCTGGAAGGACAGCCGGCTGTGGCTCGAGGACCTCGAAGGAGGCAACGGCGTGTTCCTGCGCATCCGCACGCCGGTCGAGCTCGAGTTCGGTGACGAGTTCGTCGTGGGCGATCAGCTACTGCGCGTCGAGAAGAATCCGGTGCCCGACGACGGCCCGGATCCCGACCCGACCTATTTCTATTCGTCGCCGAAGTGGCCGTCGTCATTCCGCGTGGTGCAGATCTTCGAAGGCGGTGCTGCCGGAGCGAGCGTCGTCGCGCGCGGCAACACGCTGCAGGTCGGTTCGGCGATCGGCGATCTGGTGTTTCCCGACGACCCGCTGGTCGGCGAGCAGCACTGCGTGATCGAGGAGCAGGCGGGCGCGGTGGTGCTCACGGATCTGTCCTCGCGCACCGGCGTTTTCGTGCGCATCCGTGGCGAGCAGGAGCTGGCGCATGGCGACGAGCTGCTCGTCGGGCGCACGCGGCTGGTTGTCGACCTGAGCGGCGCCGCCGTCTAGCCGCTCGATTCTCTTGAATCGCGGGACTAGCCGGGTCGAGCACAAAAGAGAAAAGCCGGGTACGGCTTGTGCCGCACCCGACTGTTCAAAGAGAGCAACAGCCAGGACGAGCGCGCTAGCACGCCCGTCCCAGCCGCGTGCTGTTTTACTCCGCCGGAGCCGAGTCGCCCGCGGGGGCGTCGTCGCCAGCCGCCGGAGCGTCGGGAGCCGCGGGGGCGTCCGGAGCTGCCGGAGCGTCGGCCGAGGGCGCGTCGGGCGCGTCGGGGGCAGCGGGGGCCTCCGGCATCGCGGCCTTGTCAGGCGACTCGGGCGCGGGGGTGGCACCGCCACCACAGGCCACGGCCAGGGCGCACAGCGGAATCGACAGGGCGAGAGCGAAGTACTTGCGAATGCTCATTTCGGGGATCCTCCTAAACCGGACCAGAGTGGCCCGGACCTCACTGAGAGATGCACGAGTAACCCAAAGTGGCTCACGAAAAAAACCCTTGCGCGCTTGCCTTCGATTGCGGGCACCCGGCGCACGCGCCGCGGGCGCACTTCTGGGCGGGAAACCCCGCAAAAAGGCTATGTAACGCAACGCGTCACGCTGGCGTGCGTCGCCGGTGAGCCGAAAATCGGTCACGCTGCGTCCATTCATGGACGCCATGGCATCGAGCTCTCCCAACCCCCGGCTCCGCCTGGTTGGAGGGACGGCAGACCGTTCGTCCCGCCGCCTGGGGCCCACGGGAGATCTCGACGACGCTCAACTGGTCGCGCTCGCCCGCGAGAACGACACGGTCGCCTTCGAGGTGCTGTACCGCCGTCATGCTGTCTTTGCCATGAACCTTGCCGTCCGCATCCAGGGTCACGCTACCGACGTGGAAGACGTCGTGCACGATGCCTTCCTGCGCGCACACCAGCGCATGCACGAGCTGCGCGAACCCGCGGCGTTCCGCTCATGGCTCGGGTCCATCGTGGTGCGACTCGTCCGCAGCCGCCTGCGCCGGCGGCGTCTGCTCGGCAGCCTCGGTCTGGCTTCGGCGGATCCGGTGGAGCTCGACGCGATCGCCTCGGCCGAGGCGGGGCCCGATGCACGCGCGCAGCTCGCGCAGGTCTACGCGCTTCTGCAGACCATGCCGGCGGACGACCGCATCGCCTGGACGTTGCGCTACATCGAGCGCCATCGACTGGAAGCAGTGGCCGAGCTCGCGGGCTGCTCGCTGGCCACGGCCAAGCGGCGCATCCAGCGGGGGCAGCGCTTTCTCACCGAGCATTTTGTTTCGCCGTTCGTGGAGGAGCCCGCATGAGCGACGAGCGCAGGCTCCCGGAAGTTCCGGTCGCCGCGCTGCGCGGCCACGGCGACAGCGAGCGCGTGGAGCGCGTCTGGCGGCGCCTCGAGCAGGACATTCCTGCCGCTTCCGCGCGACCCCGCAGCGCGCTGTGGTGGGCTCCCGCCGCGGTGGTGATCGTGTTCGGCGCAGGCGTATTCGTCGGGGCGCGCTGGTTCCGCGAGGCCCAGCCCGCGCGCGCGACCACGGTCGCCGCCGAGCCCGCCGCGCAGCTCGACGAGCAGGCTCCCTCGAAGGCGGAAGTGCCGGGCGCTGCCCAGCCCGGTGCGCCGGCTGCCAAGCCGGAGAAGCATCACGGTCACGAGCGTCGAGCCGCGCCGGCCAGCGTTGCACCCCTGGAGCAGGCGCCGGCGGAGGCACCCGCGCCTGCGGCAAGCGCCGCGCCGCCCGCCTGGCAGCGCCTGGCGAACGCGGGCGATTTTGCAGCGGCGCACCAGGCGCTGGAGGACCAGGGAGGCTTCGACTCCGCCATGGGCACGGCCTCCGCCGAGCAGCTGATGAGCCTGTTCGACATCGCCCGTTTCGCGGGGCATCGCGACCGGGCTCTGCAGGCTCTCCGCCGTGTGGTCAGCCGCTTCCCGGACGACCCGAACGCGCCTCTCGCAGCGTGGACGCTCGGAAACATGCTCGACAAGGCCGGCGACCGAGCCGGAGCTGCCGAGGCCTTCCGGGCGTATCGGCGCTTGTCTCCGCAGGGTGATTTCGCTGAAGATGCGCTCGCGCGAGAGGTCGAGGTTGCCATCGAGCAGGGGAACCTCGACCAGGCAAAGAAGCTCGCCGATCAGTATGCGAAGGACTTCCCGAAAGGCCGCCGCCTCGGCGAGATCCACGACCAGCTCGCGCGGGCGGCCAGCTCAGCCGACGCCGGCGCGGCGATGGTGGAAGGCGACGCGGGCGCGCCGGGCAAGGGGACGGACAAGCCGGAAGGCGACGAGCCTCCTGCTGCTCCAGTGCCTGCTCCTTAGCGTCATCCTACTCGGCGTGCGCGGCGCGGCGGCCAATCCCGGCGCACCCGTGGTGGTCGAGATCGACCAGAAGGCCGAGGCTCTGCTCGATCCGCATCTCACCCGGCGGCTCATCCAGCTCGAGCTCGGCGACGTGGAAGTGCCGCCCTCCGAGCCGCCGCCCGGCACGCCCGCTGAACCCTCGAGCCTGTTCTTCCGGGTGCTCGTGACGCGGCGAGGCACTCTGCGCGTCGAGCTCTGGGACCACGGCGAGTTCGGTGGAGCGCGTAGCGTCTCCACCGCGCGTGGCAGCAGCCAGATCCGCTCGCGCCGGATCGCTCTGGCTTCGGCCGAGCTGGCGCGGCGCCTCCGGCAGAAGCGGGTCTACGAAGTCCAGCAGCGGGCACGCGCGAAAATGCGCACCAAGAACCAGCAGAAGGCCGAGGCGGCGGCAAGGGCTCCGCGTTTCGTGCTCGTCGCGGGGGCTGTCGGCGCGGCGCTCGGCCCGGGTGATGCGTGGCTTGCCGGTCCGACGCTCGCCGGAAGGCTGCGCCTGGGGCACGCTCGACTCGCCGTGGGCGCCGCCTGGATGCCGGGAGCCGTGCCGCTCGCCGCCGGCACGCCGAGCGCGCGCTGGCTCGAGCTGTCGCTGTCTCCGTCCTATGCGGTTCCGCTCGGTCGCGGGTTTGATCTGGACGTCGGTCTGACGGCGGCGGCCGCTGCGGTGCACATGACGGGCAACGCTGCGCTCGACGGCATCGACAACGAGCACGACACATGGTCCGCCAGGGCCGTCGGCCACTTCTATCTGGAGCCGCGTCTCTCCCGCACGCTCTCGCTCAGCATCGGGCCCGAGGTGGGCGCGGTGCTGCGCCGGATACCCGTCGTGGACGCCCAGGGCGCGCGGCATCGTCTCGGCGGTCTGTGGCTCGGAGCCCAGCTGGGTGTGGTGCTCGACCCGGCGGCCCCGCCCGCGCGGCGGGACTAGCCCTGGAGCACGCGCGCGCGCTGCGCGCGCGACAGGTTCACCCAGCGGCCGTCGATGCGGAACCGGGCCGGCTCGGTGTCGTCGACGCGGCGGCAGCCGCGCACCTTGACCAGATAGCCGGCGTCGTCGCCGGCCCGACCCGTGAGTGTCGAGCCTGGCGGCGAGGGGCGCGACGCGAGCAGCACGACGTGCTCGCCGTCGCTCTGATCCACGTGCGCGGTGCCGCCGCCGTCCAGCGAAAGCTCGAGCATCAGTCCCTCCCCCGCCCGCGGCGGATCGCTTGCCGCGCTTCCCGTGTGGCTTCACGCTCGCGCAGGGTCTGGCGCTTGTCGTGCTTCTTCTTGCCGCACGCCAGGGCGACCTCGATCTTGGCGCGGTTGTTCTTGAAGTAGAGCTTCGTGGCGATGACGGTCATGCCGTCCCGCTCCACGCCCGCGCGCAGCCGCTCGATCTCCTCCGCGTGCAGCAGAAGGCGGCGGGGACGGCGCTCTTCATGGCCGAACGCGGCGTGCTTCATCGGAGGAATGCGCAGGCCCTTGACCCAGGCCTGCCCCCCCGCGACGTCCACCCACGCGTCGCGCAGGTCCGCGGCGTTCTCCCGGAGCGAGCGCGCTTCGCTGCCGATAAGCGCCAGCCCGGCCTCGTAGCTGTCGCCGATCTCGTAGTCGAAGTAGGCACGCCGGTTCTTCGAGACGAGGCGGTCGCCCTGGGAGCGTTTTTCGGGAGCACCGCGAGCCATGGGGGCCCGCACTATGCCGCGTGCGGGGCGAAGCGCAAGGCGTGCCCAGGAGCGGGCAGGGGTTGCGGCCGGCGTGCTCCCGACCAAGAAGTCAGCGTCCATGCTGCCGACGAAGCTCTCCGGCGCGCGCACCCACAACCTGGACGGCGTGAGCCTGTCGATCGAGCCCGGCGAGGTGGTCGCGATCACCGGCGTCTCCGGCGCCGGCAAGAGCAGCCTGGCGATCGACACGCTGTACGCGGAAGGGCAGCGGCGCTTCGTCGAGAGCTTCAGCCCCTATGCGCGGCAGTTCCTCGAGCGGCTCGAGCGACCGCCGATGGAGCGACTCGAGCCCGTGCCGGCCGGCATTGCCGTGGACCGTCGCGCGCCCGTGAAGAGCTCGCGCTCCACCGTCGCCACCATGGCGGACCTGGAGCCGTACCTCTCCGCGCTGTTCACCCGGGAAGCGCGACCGGTCTGCCCCGCACACGGCGTCGAGGCTGTCCAGCTGGACGCGATGGGAGCCGCGGAGCGAGCGCTTTCCGGGCTGGGTGGCGCCCGCACGATCGTGACGTATCCAGTGCGCGTCAGCGGCGCGGAAGCCTACCTGGAAGTGCGCGAGCAGCTGGTCCGCGACGGCTATCACCGGCTGTGGCTGGAAGGTCGCGCCCGGGAGGTCGACAGCGTGCGTCCCTCGGAGGCGCTGGCTGCCGGAGTCGAGGTGGTGGTCGACCGGGTGCAGGCCGTGCCGCGCGAACGCAAGCGATTGGCGGCGGGTATCGAGCAAGCCTGGCGCCGCGCCGACGGTGACGCGCGCCTGCACGCTGAAGGGTGCGATCTCGTTCTGCACAGCGCTCTGGCCTGTCCGGCGTGCGGGCGCAGCTTCGAGCCCGCGCGACCGGGGCTGTTCTCGTACGAGTCACCGCTCGGTGCGTGCCGCGGGTGCCGTGGTTTCGGGCGCACGCTCGGGATCGACCTGTTCAAGGTGATCCCCGATCCTGGTCGCACGCTCGCCAAGGGCGCCATCCGGCCCTGGAGCGGCAAGAGCACGACGTGGGAACGCGCGGAGCTCGCGCGCATGTGCCGGCGCCACCGCGTGCCACTGGGTCGCCCGTGGCAGGAACTCACCAACGAGCAGCAGAGCCTGGTGCTCGAAGGCGACGGCGACTGGGACGACGGTCTGTTTCCGGGCGTGCTCGGCTGGTTCCGCTGGCTCGAGACGCGCACCTACAAGATGCACGTGCGCGTGCTGCTGTCGCGCTACCGCTCGTACGACCCGTGCCAGCTGTGCGGCGGACGGCGCCTGAACGAGCGCGCGCTGGCGTATCGTGTGCTGGGCAGCGATCTGGCCGAGTGGCACGCGCGGGAAATCCACGTGGCGCGCGCAAGGCTCGAGGCGCTCGAGACGCGGTCCGGCCAGGGCGAGCTGGCGCGCCAGGAGCTTCTCGGGCGTCTCGGCTATCTCGAACGGGTGGGGCTCGGCTACCTCACGCTGGATCGCCAGGCCCGGACGCTTTCCGGCGGCGAGGCGCAGCGGGTGACGCTCACCGCGGCGCTCGGCACCTCGCTCCACAACGCGCTGTTCGTGCTCGACGAACCCACGGTCGGGCTGCATCCCACCGACATCGAGCCGCTCTCGGTGATGCTGCGCGAGCTCGCCGCGCGGAACAACACCGTGCTCGTCGTGGAGCACGACCCGGCGATCATCCGCGGCGCGAATCGCGTGCTGGAGCTCGGGCCGGGCGCGGGTGCCGAGGGCGGCCGCATCGTGGCGGATGGCACACCGGCCGCGGTATCGAAGCTCGGCGGCGCGACCGCCCGCGCTCTGTCCGGCGCGAAGATCCGGGCGCAGCAGCCCCGCACGGCGAAGGGCGCTCTCACGGTGCGCGGCGCGCGCTAGAACAACCTGGAGGACGTCGACGTCGAGCTGCCGCTCGGCGTGCTGTGCGCCGTGACCGGCCCCAGCGGCAGCGGCAAGAGCACGCTCGCGGTGGATATCGTCTACCGCGCCCTCGCCCGGCGCCTCGGTGCACTGGACGTGGAGCAGCCGGGGCAGCACGCCGCCATCGACGGTGCGGACGCCATCCGTCGCATTACGCTGGTCGATCAGTCGCCGCTCGGGCGCACCTCGCGCGGGAATGCTGCCACCTACACCAAGGCCTGGGACACGGTCCGCAAGCTGTTCGCCGCCGAGGGCGAAGCCGCGGCACGGAACCTCACGCCGTCCGATTTCTCGTTCAACGTGGAAGGTGGGCGCTGCGACGCCTGCGCGGGCGAAGGCTACGAGACGGTCGAGATGCAGTTCCTCGCGGACGTGCGTCTGGTGTGTCCGGTGTGCAAGGGCCGTCGCTTCAAGGAGGAAGTGCTCGCTGTGCACCATCGCGGAGCGAGCATCGCGGACCTGCTCTCGATGACGGTCGACGAGGTGGCTCGGCTGCTCCGCCAGCAGGCGGCGATCCAGCGCGCGCTCGGGCCCGTCCAGCTGCTCGGGCTCGGCTACCTACGCGTCGGTCAGCCGCTGTCCACCCTGTCGGGCGGCGAGGCGCAGCGGCTGAAGCTAGCGCGCGCGCTCGGCGAAAAGCACCAGGGGGAGCTGCTCGTGCTCGACGAGCCCAGCGCGGGGCTTCACGCCGACGAGGTCGCGCGCCTGCTCGACGCGCTCGACGTGATCATCGAGGCGGGAGGCAGCGTGGTCGTCGTGGAGCACGACCTCGACGTGGTGCGTGCGGCGGACTGGGTGATCGATCTCGGACCGGGCGCGGGCGCCGCGGGCGGCCGCGTGGTGGCTTCGGGCACGCCGCAGCAGATCGCCGGGGGCGACAGCCGGACCGGGCGGGCCCTCGCCGCACGCCCGGCGCGCGCTTCAGGCCGCAAGCCAAGGAGGAAACGCCGGGCGCCGGCGCTCTCGGTCGAACGAGCCCGGGAGCACAATCTGCACGAGATCTCGGTCAAGATACCGCATGGCGCCCTCACCGTGGTGACCGGGCCGAGCGGGTCAGGCAAGAGCACTCTAGCCTTCGACGTCGTCTTCGCTGAAGGGCAGCGTCGCTTTCTGGAGACGCTGACCCCGTACGCGCGGCAGTTCCTGCCGAGCATGCCGCGGCCGGACGTGGACAGCGTCCAGGGCGTACCGCCGGCGATCGCGCTGGAACAGCGCACCTCGCGCGCCGGCTCGAAATCGACCGTGGCCACCGTGACCGAGGTCGCGCACTACCTCAGACTGCTGTACGCGAAGCTCGGCGTTCCACACTGTCCCGAACACGACCAGCCCATCACAACCAGCAGCCCCGACGCGATCCACGCGTCCGCGCGCGCGACGCGCGGACGCTTCGATCTGTGCGCGCCGGCCGTGCAGGCGCGCAAGGGCACCTACCTCGACGTTTTCTCTTCCGCCGCGCGCGACGGGATCGAGAGCGCGTGGTGCGACGGCAAGCTCGTTTCGACCGACGACCCGCCCCGCCTGGCGAAGAACCGCGAGCACAGCATCGACCTGGTGGTGGCGGCGGGAACCACGGGCCGTCGGTTGTTGCGCGAACAGCTCGATCTCGCGCTCGAGTGGGGCGGCGGCGCGGTCAAGCTGCGCTCCGCCGGTGGCGAACGACTGCTGTCGGCGCGGAGCGCATGCCCGGTGTGCGGCTTCTCCGTTCCCGAGCTCGACCCGCGCTGGTTTTCATTCAACACGCGGCAGGGGCGTTGCGACCGCTGCGAAGGCGAGGGTGTGCTGTACGAGGAGCGCCGTCGCGGTCGTGGCGCGAAGGCTACGAAGCAGATCGTGGCGCGCGTGTGCCCTGAGTGCGACGGAACGCGCCTCGCTCCGCTGCCGCGTGCGGTGCGGCTCGCGGGCGAGCGCTATGCCGAGCTCTCCGCCCGCTCGGTGCAGGGAGCACTCGGTCGCGCGCAGAAGTGGCGGTTTCCGGCCGCCCAGCGCCCCATCGCGCTGCCCATCGTGGGCGAGCTCGAGCGCCGCCTGCGCTTCCTCGTCGACGTGGGGCTCGACTATCTGTCGCTCGACCGACCCGCGAAGACGCTGTCCGGTGGCGAGATGCAGCGGCTCAGGTTGGCGGCGCAGCTCGGGGCCGGTCTGACCGGCGCGCTCTACGTGCTGGACGAGCCGACCATCGGACTGCACCCGCGCGACACGGGGCGGCTTCTGGACAACCTGAGGCGCCTGGTCGGCATCGGTTCGACGGTGCTGGTCGTGGAGCACGATGCCGACACCATCCGCGCCGCCGACCACCTGATCGATCTCGGCCCGGGCGGCGGCTCGCACGGAGGCCGCGTGGAGGGCGAAGGAAGCCCCGCCTCGGTGCTGAAGCAGAAGCGATCGCCCACGGGGCGGGCCCTGGCCAGGCCGCCCGCGCTGCGCACGCCGCTCCCCGTCGGGCAGAACGCACAGTGGCTTGTGCTGTCGGGCGCGTCCGAGCACAACCTCCGCGGTGTCGACCTCGCACTGCCGCTGGAGCGCTTCACTGTGGTGGCGGGTGTCAGCGGATCGGGCAAGAGTACGCTCGTACGCCAGGTGCTGCTGCCGGCGCTCCGGCGCAAGCTCGGTCTGGTTGCCGACGAGCCCGGCGCCTTCTCCTCGCTGGAAGGCGTGCGCGCGCTCAAGCGCGCTGTGGCGGTGGATCAGTCGCCCATCGGCCGGACGCCGCGCTCGGTGCCTGCGACGTTCCTCGGCATCTGGAACGCCATCCGCTCGCTGTTCGCCGCGACGCCGGACGCGCAGGTCGCGGGCTTCAACGCCGCTCGCTTCTCGTTCAACACGAAAACTGGCGGACGCTGCGCGACCTGCGAAGGACAGGGCGTGATCACCCACGAGATGAGCTTTCTGCCGGACGTGGTCACGCCGTGTCCCGCCTGCGGCGGCCGTCGCTTCGAACCGCGCACGCTCGACATCCGCTACATGGGGCTCAGTATCGGGGACGTACTGGCGCTCGCCGCGGAGCAGGCCGCCGACGCCTTCGAGAACCACCCTTCCGTCGCCGGGCCGCTTCGCACGCTGTGCGATCTGGGCGCCGGGTACATCACGCTGGGTCAGGGGTCCCACACGCTGTCGGGCGGCGAAGCGCAGCGGCTGAAGCTGGCCGCGGAGCTCACCGCGACGTCACGTCACGAGCCGACGCTGTACGTGCTCGACGAGCCCACTACCGGGCTGCACCTCGCCGACGTGTCGAAGCTGATGGAAGTGCTCGGCAGGCTGGTGCAGCGGGGCGACACGCTCGTGGTCATCGAGCATCATCCGGTGGTGATCGCAGGCGCCGACTGGATGGTGGAGCTGGGTCCCGCCGGCGGCGAACGCGGCGGGCGCATCGTCGCCTGCGGCCAGCCCGCAAAGGTTTCACGGAAGCGCACGGCTACCGCGGAAGTCCTGCGTGATCTGTTGAAGTCCGGTTGAACCCGGCCGGTTGATCACATCGTCGTGTACGTCGCGTAGACGGAGATGAAGCCGACCACGAGCGCGAGGGCCAGCAACGCGATCACGAGCACCAGCTTGAGCGAGCGTTGATGGTTGAGCTGCTCGATCAGCTGATCGGGGCTTCTTTCGAGGTTCGCATGGGCCATAGTTCGACACTCCTGTCCGCAGACGATATCGAGGCAAGCAGGGCCTCTCCTTGATGCTTGTGGATGCATGAATCGGGCCAGGCGTGCTGCGGCCGAACCGCATGTCGCGCGTGGCGATCCGCCGCACATCGCCACGTCCGGTGCATTCTGCCCCGTCTGTCATCCCCTCCCGCGCGTGCGGGAGCTCGATGCCCGCATGGGCACCACGCTGACGCTGGCGTTCGTCGACTGGCCCGAGCTGGTGGTGCTCCACGTCGGTGACAGCCGTTGCTACCTGCTACGGTGTGGAACGCTCTCGCGGCTCACGCACGACCAGACGCTCGCCCAGCAGCTCTCCGAGGAAAGACGCTCACTGCTGAAGAGGCGGCGTGTTCCCGCTTCCGTCACGTGCTGCTCAACAGCGTGGGCGGCAATCTGCCGGAGCTCACCATCGAGACGCACCGCATGGAGCTTCACGCCGGCGATCGACTGCTGTTGTGCACGGACGGCCTGACGGGTCATCTGGATGACGGCGAGCTGGCACGCCGGCTGTCGCGCGACGAGCAAATGGAGTCGATCGCGCGCGGTATATTCGAAGCCGCCAAGCGGGACGGGGGCGAGGACAACATCACCGCGGTCGTCGCGGCGTTCTAGGCTATCTGTTGGGCAGCCCGATCTTGCCTGCGCCGGTCGACGTGGCTTTCGGCGCCGTCTTCGGGTGGATCGTCGGCAGCTTGAACATGGGCCTTCGAGGCAACGACAGGCGTCCGCCGCCCGCCGATGTGGCGCTGGGCGCCGCGGTCGTTGTTGCGGTCGGCGGCGGCGCCGTGGCCGTCGCCGTGGCTGTGGTCGTCGCGGCGGTCGTGGGCTGGGGCGCGGCCGTGGCGGTTTTCGTGGCGGTCGGCTTCGGCGTCGCCTGTACCACCGGTTTCGGTGCCGGCGTCGGGGTGGGGGCAGGCGTCGCGACGGGCTCGGGGTCGGCTGCGGACGGCTCGTTGCCCGCGGGGACCTCCGGCTTGACCTCGGTCTGCGGGTTCGAGCCCAGGTCGATGCTCTGCGTGGGCTCCTCGCTCGTTCCCGACGAGCGCACCACCACCACCGCTGCGACGGCGCCGATCGTCACGAGCAGACCGACCAGCCCCAGGACGAGCGCCGGACCGGCGCCGCCGCGCCGCCGGCGCGGCATCGGCATCATTGGTGACGGATAGCCCATGGGTCCGCCGCCCGGCTGCCCTGCGACGTACGCTGGCGGCTGGGGCGCTGCGACGTACGGTGGCGGCTGGGGCGCTGCGACGTACGCTGGCGGCTGGGGCGCTGCGACGTACGGTGGCGGTTGCGGCGCTGCGACGTAGGGAGGCGGCTGCGGCGCCGCGACGTACGGCACCGGTCCGGCCGGAGGCGCAGCCGGCGGAGCCATGTCCGGCATCATCGGCGGCTCGCCCGGCTGCGTCATGCCCGCTTTGCCCCAGGGGGGCGCTGCGGCATCGGGCGCCGCGTCCGGCGCCTCGTCGACCATCGTTGGCGCTACGGGCGGCTTTTCCTTCCGCTCCGGCAGGCTCATCGCGCCTGTGGCTTGCCCCGGACGGTCCCCCGACTGCCCGGGGCCATTGCCGTTGTTCGCCTGGGTCATTCGCGCCTCCCGCGCAGCGTACCAGATTGCCGGAGCGGACGCTCTCCAGTTCAGCGGCGCCTCGGCGCCGGAATCGTCTAGGCTGCGCGGCCATGTACCGGGTCGTGATCGACGCCCGCTCCGTCGTGGCCAGGCAGAGTGGGATCGGCAACTACGTCGATGCCCTCGTACGACACATGGTGCCGCTCGCCACGGACATGCGTTTCGTCATCCTGCGCCACCCGGACGCCACCGTGCCCATGGTCAAGAGCGATCGCGTGGAGGAGCTCCGCTTCCGTGGCGAGACCAAGTCGGTCGACACGGTGTTCCGTCTAGGCCGCGCGCACTCCTTCGCCGATTGCGATCTGTACCACTCGCCGGCCGACCTGGTTCCGCTCGGCATCCGCTGTCCGTGGGTGGTCACGATCCACGACCTGATGTGGATCGAGGCGCGGAAGCTCGCTTCCGCGTTTCTGCCGGTGCGCGTCGCGAACGGTATCTGGTACACGCTCAACATCCGCCGCTCGGTGGCGGGTGCCCGGCGTGTGATCGCGATCTCGCAGGCGACGGCGGACGCCATCGAGCGCGTGTTCCCCGCCGCCGCGTCGAAGACGACGGTTGTCCATCACGGCCTCGACCATGAGCGCTATGCACCCGGGAACGCGGGCCCGCGCGCTGTGCTCGACTCGATCGTGCCTCCCGGCATGCGCTATTCGCTGATCGTCGGACAGGGTTCGCCGTACAAGAACCACGTGGGCATGCTGCGCGCGTTCGTGGAAGCGATGCGCGACCGCCCCGGTCACAAGCTGGTGCTCGTACGCCACTTCTCGCGCATCGACCGCGGGATGAACGAGCTGATGGCGCGCCCCGAGGTGCGGGAGAAGGTGATCAGCGTGCCCTTCGTTCCGGCCGACATCCTGCTGGCGCTCTACCGCCATGCGCGCATGCTGCTCTTCGCGTCGCACTACGAAGGCTTCGGGTTGCCCGCGCTCGAAGCGATGTCGCTTTGCACGCCCGTGCTCGCCTCCACGGCGGCGGCGGTGCGCGAGGTGACGGGCTCCGGGGCCCTGCACGCGATCCCCGACGATCACCGCGACCTGGTCGACAAGATGCGGCGCCTCGACGACGATGAAGAGCTCCGCCAGCGGCTCATCGACGCCGGTCAGCGCCGCGCGGCGGAGTTTTCCTGGGAGCGGGCGGCGCGCGCCACGCTCGACGTGTACCGCGCGGCGATCGAAGGCTGAAACTGCCGCTCCCCCGCGACGCTTGACCAGGCGCGGCGGGCGGAGTCCCATGCTGCAGGTGGCGCGGGCGGACTACGGAGTGGATGCGCCGGCGGTGGTCCGGAACCTGGCCGTTGTCGGTGCGGCCCTGTCGCTCCTGTCGGGACTGGGCCGATTCGGCGGGGCTCCGTTCGGCTTTGCGCGGGTGCTGTTCTGGCCCGGGATCTCGCTGGTCGGCACGGCTTCATGGATGCTGTTCACGAGCCGCGTGCTCAAGCTGCGGCAGCGCGACCGTTTGATCGACGCACTCGCTCTGGAGGGAGACGAGCGTGTGCTCGACGTTGGCTGTGGTCGGGGCCTGCTGCTCGTGGGGGCGGCCCGCCGGCTGCCCCGCGGCAGGGTCGTGGGTCTGGACCTGTGGCGGAGCGCCGACCAGTCCGGCAACGATCCCGATGTCACGTGCGCGAACGCGCGCGCGGAAGGCGTGGAGGAGCGCATCCAGCTGACCACCGGCGACATGCTCGAGATGCCGTTCGAGTCGGGCAGCTTCGACGCGGTCGTGTCGAGCTACGCGATCCACAACCTGCCGGGCGCGGCGGCCCGCTCCCGCGCGCTCGCGGAGGTCGCGCGGGTGCTCGCGACGGGCGGACGCGTCGAGATCATCGACATCGGCCTGTCCGGCAACTACGCCCGCGAGCTCGAGAAGGCGGGGCTTCAAGCCGAGAGCTCGTTTACGGGCTTCGCGTTCCTGTTGCCGACCTGGCACACCCGCGCGACGCGCGACGCGTAGGCGCCCAGCGCGCCCCCGTGTGGGGCTAGTCCCGCGTTTCCATCGAAGCGATGGGTGCTTCGCACGCGCGGCTGCGCCGCGCAACGCGGGACTAGGACCGTTTGTTGGGGGCGCAGCAGCGCCCCCTCGGCTTCGCCGAGCCTC
>Ga0114931_10000885_pt1 | contig 37484 bp, 31 predicted proteins | sample 2SBtaG_FD_89579 | JGI IMG/M metagenome (GOLD analysis project Ga0114931, IMG submission 89579) | Deep subsurface microbial communities from Kolumbo volcano to uncover new lineages of life (NeLLi) - 2SBTROV14_V59a metaG | ecosystem: Environmental > Aquatic > Marine > Volcanic | place: Kolumbo... | reverse complement strand
TCATGCAATTTTCACGGCTGCGCATTACCGGCTTCAAGTCCTTTGTCGATCCCACCGAGCTTTATATCGAGCCCGGCCTGACCGGCATTGTCGGCCCCAATGGCTGTGGCAAGTCCAATCTTCTCGACGCCCTGCGCTGGGTGATGGGCGAAACCAAGCCCAAGAACATGCGCGGCGGCAATATGGACGATGTGATTTTCGCCGGCACCGCGCGGCGGCCGGCGCGCAATCTGGCCGAGGTCACCCTGCTGCTGGACAATGCCGCCCGGCGCGCGCCCGCCGCCTTCAACGACGCCTCGGAGCTGGAGATTTCGCGCCGGATCGAACGCGAAAGCGGCTCAGCCTACCGCATCAACGGCCGCGAGGTGCGCGCCCGCGATATCCAGCTTTTGTTCGCCGACGCCGCCACCGGCGCGCATTCCCCGGCGATGCTCAGCCAGGGCCGGGTCGGAGCGCTGATCAGCGCCAAACCGCGCGACCGGCGGGCGATTCTCGAAGAGGCGGCCGGTATTTCGGGCTTGCATTCGCGCCGCCATGAGGCCGAATTGCGCCTGCGCGCGGCGGAAAACAATCTGGTGCGCCTGCAAGATGTCATTGCCCAGCTCGAGGTCCAGCTTTCCGGCCTCAAACGCCAGGCCCGCCAGGCTGCGCGCTATCGCAGCCTGAGCACGCGGCTGCGCCAAGCCGAGGCGCTGTTGCTGCATTTGCGCTGGATCGAGGCCGGCGCGGCGGCGACCGCCGCCCGGCAAAGCCACCAGCAGGTCGAGGCCCGGGTGGGCGAGTTGACCCGCGAGGCCGCTGGCGCCGCGGCGCGCCAGGCCGAGGCCAGCGCCGCCCTGCCGGCGCTGCGCGAGGCCGAGGCCAAGGCGGCCGCCGCCCTGGCCCGGCTGACGGTGGACTATGAAAGCCTTGAGCGCGAGGAACAGCGCGCCCGCGAAGATGCCCGGCAGATGCGCGCCCGGATCGACCAGATCGCCCATGATCGCGCCCGCGAGCAAAGTCTGGTCCATGACGCCAGTGAAAATCTCGCCCGGCTGAGCGAGGAAGGCGCGGCGCTGGAGGCGGCGGCGCGCGACCAGGAGGCCCGGCAAAGCCGCGCTGAGGCGCAAGTCGGCGAGGCCGCCCGCGCCGCCCACCAGGCCGAGGCGGTGCTCGACCAGCTTAATGAGAAAATCGCCGCCGCCGGCGCGGAACGCACCCGGCTGGAGCGCGAAAGCCGCGAGGCTGAGGCCCGTCATCAGCGGCTGGTCGGCGAGATCGCCCGGGTGGGCGCCCAGATCGAGGAAATCGCCGCGCGCAACGGCGCGCAAACCGCCCTGGCCAAGGCCGAAGCCGAGGTGCACGCCGTTCATGAGGCCTTAGAGAAGGCCCGCACCGACATGGCCGAGGCCGAAGGCCGGGCCGCCGGGGCGCTTGCCGATGAAGCCGCGGCGCGTGAGGCGGCGCAGGAAAAACACGCCGCGCTGGCCGAAATTCGCGCCGAAAAACAGGCCCTGACCCAGGTGCTGGCCACTGGATCAAGCGGCGATTTCGCCCCGGTGGTCGACCGGCTCAAGGTTGCCGCCGGTTATGAACAGGCGCTGGGCGCGGCGCTGGGCGACGATCTGGATGCCGCCGAGGACGCCGACGCCCCGGTGCATTGGCGCCCCCTGCCCCCCTTTGCCAGCCCGCCCGCCCTGCCCGAGGGGGCGGCGGCGCTGGACCGCTTTGTTACCGGCAGCCCAGCGCTGGCCCGCCGGCTGTCGCAGATCGGCGTGGTTGAGGGAGACGTGGGCGCGGATATGGTGGCCGCCCTGCGGCCCGGTCAGCGGCTGGTCAGCCGCGAGGGTGATTTATGGCGCTGGGACGGCCTGACGGCCAGCGCCGGCGCGCCGAGCGCGGCGGCCATCCGGCTCGAACAGCGCAACCGTCTGGCCGAGCTGGACACCGAGCTGGCCCGGGCCGAGACCGCCGATGAGGCGGCGCGCGGCGCCCTCGACCAGGCGCGCTCACGGCGCCGGGCGCTGGGTGAGGCCGAGGCCAGCGCCCGCGCAGCGCTGCGCCAGGCCGAAGCCGCCCTGGTCGGCGCACGGGATCGCGAGGCCGAGGCCGGGCGCGCCGCGGTCCAGCGCAATTCACAACTGACCACCCTCAAAGACACCATGGCGCGGCTCGAGCGCGACCGGGACGAGGCCAACCAGCACGCCCAGGCCGCCACCAAGGCGCTGGCCGGCCTGCCGCCGATCGACAGCTTGCGCGAGGAGGCGGCAGCGGCGCGAACGCGGGCCACTGAGCGGCGCGAAAAACTCGCCCAGGCGCGCGGCGTTCACGACAGCCTGCAACGTGACAAGGCCGCGCGCGAGCAGCGGCTGGCGGCGATTGCCACCGAGGCCGATGCCTGGAGGCTGCGCCACGACGCCTCGGCCGGACAACTGACCCGGCTGGCCCAACGGGCCGACGAGGCTGCCGCGGAACTGGCCCGGCTGGACGGCAAGCCGGAGGAAATCGCCACCCGGCGGGAGCGGCTGAGCGACACCATCACGGCGGCGAAAACCGCCCGCCAACAGGCCGCCGACACCCTGGCCGAGGCAGAAAACCGGCTGGCCGACTGTGACCGCGCCGCTCGCGAGGCCCAAACCGCGCTGACCGCGGCGCGCGAGGAACGGGTGCGCTTCGAGGCGGCGCTGGACCAGGCGCTGACCCGCCAGCGCGACATCACCTCCCGCATCGCCGAAGAGCTTGACATCACCCCCGAGCAGGCCCGCGATGAGGCCGGCCTGAAGGAAGGCGAGACCCCGCCCGCCATCGACGAGGTCGCGCGGCGGCTGGAGCGCCTCAAGCGCGAGCGCGACACCATGGGCCCGGTCAACCTGCGCGCCGAAGCGGAAGCCGGTGAAATCAGCGACCAGCTTGCGGTGATGACCGGCGAGAAAACCGATCTGGAAGCCGCTATCGGCCGGCTGCGCCAGGCCATCGCCAGCCTCAACCGCGAGGGGCGCGAGCGGCTGCTGGCCGCCTTTCACGAGGTCAACCAGCATTTTGGCGACCTGTTCGGCCGGCTGTTCGGCGGCGGCAAGGCCTATCTGACGCTCACCGAATCGGACGATCCGCTGGAAGCCGGGCTGGAGATCATGGCCAGCCCGCCGGGCAAGCGGTTGCAGGTGATGTCGCTGCTGTCGGGCGGCGAACAGGCGCTGACCGCGCTGTCGCTGATTTTCGCCGTGTTCATGACCAATCCGGCACCGATCTGTGTGCTTGACGAGGTCGACGCCCCGCTCGATGACGCCAATGTCGAGCGTTTGTGCGATCTGCTCAAGGATATCATCCAGCGCACCAACACCCGCTTCCTGATTGCCACCCATCACCCCCTCACCATGTCACGGGTCGACCGGCTGTTTGGCGTGACCATGGCCGAACACGGGATTTCACAACTGGTTTCGGTTGATGAGCCACGCTGAAGAACTGATCGCGGCGGAGTGATTAAGCCGATTATCTCTGTTTTTTCAACGGCTTGACATGTTTTTTTTGGTTCTTGACAGGGGTAGGGGCGCAAACTATGGTGCGCTTGCCTTTCGGCTTTGGCCGCGCTGGCGCCCAACCGTCTGGTGGCGGGTGGGTTTGCGCGGGTTGGAGCCTTAAGGCATGGGACGAAACAAGCCTTCGAAATCCCTCAAGGAGATCGGCAGGCGGCTTGAGAAAGCCCGGGCCCAGCGCATCCGTGAGCCCTCTTCGGGCCATGCGCGGGCAGGGGCTGTCAGTATTGCGTTTCGTCTCAGCGTTGAACTGGTTTCCGGCCTGGTGGTCGGCGGCGGCATTGGCTGGCTGCTCGACCGCTGGTGGAACATCGGGCCGTGGCTGCTGATCGTGTTTTTCTTCCTGGGCGCGGCGGCCGGTGTTCTGAACGCCTATCGCGCGGCGATGGAGATCGCGGCGCACGCGGAAAGGCAGGCTGAGAACCAGAGCGACGGGAACGGTAACGGGGCGTAACAACGGGGCAAAACAGTGTCGGCAGGCGCGGAAGGGGGGCACAGCACCCTTGCACAATTTGAAATTCATCGTTTTGTGGATTTGAAGATCGGCGGTATCGACGCCTCGATCACCAATTCCTCGGTCCTCATGGTCGCCATCGTCGTTCTGGTTACGGTCTTTTTGATCGGCGGCATGCGCAAGCGCGCCATGGTGCCGGGACGCTGGCAGTCGATGGCCGAGCTGTCCTATGAGTTTATCGCCGATATGCTTCAGGACAATGTCGGCCCCGGCGCCCGGCGCTTTTTCCCCTTCGTGTTCACCCTGTTCATGTTCATTTTGAGCGCCAACCTTCTGGGGCTGGCCCCCCTGGGACATTACAGCTTTACGGTAACCAGCCATATCATTGTCACCTTCGCGCTCGCCGCGGTGGTGCTTACCGGGGTGACAATTACCGGTTTTGTGGTCAGCGGCACCAAGTTCTTGCGGCTTTTCATGCCCTCGGGAGTGCCGATAGCGCTGTTGCCGTTTTTGATCGTGATCGAGATTCTGTCCTATCTGGTGCGCCCGTTCAGCCTGTCGATTCGACTGTTCGCCAATATGATGGCCGGCCACACCATGCTCAAGGTGTTCGCCAGCTTTGTTATTGCGCTGGGGATCATCGGCGGCTGGGCGCCCTTCGCCTTTATCGTCGCGCTGACCGGACTTGAGCTCGGCATCGCGGTTTTGCAGGCCTATGTATTCACCATTCTGACCTGCATTTATCTTAACGACGCCTTTCATCCGGGGCATTAGAAGCCCCCGACAATCACCACAACACCATCTGACCAGAAGAAAAGGAAACCATCATGGAAGCAGAAGCTGCAAAGCTGATTGGCGCCGGCCTCGCCACCATTGCGCTCGCCGGCGTGGGCGTGGGTATCGGTAATATTTTCGGCGCCTATATCGCCGGCTCGCTGCGCAACCCGGCCGCCGCGCCCAAGGTGTTCGGCAATGTGCTGCTGGGCTTTGCGCTCACCGAAGCCATTGGGCTGTTCGCCCTGGTGATCGCAATGCTGATCCTGTTTGTGTTTTAAGCCGGCCGCGGCCGCTATAAACTGCTTTTGCGCCAGACGACGGCTGTCCCCGGACGGCAGAGTGCTGAAGAAAAGGGCGCCAAAGAAAACAGGGCGAAGGAACCGGCGCGATGCCTCAACTTGATGTCACCACATATGCTCCGCAGCTGGTCTGGCTGGCGATCACCTTTATTGCGCTCTATCTGATTCTGGCGCGGGTGGCGCTGCCGCGGGTTGGCGATCTGCTGGAGGCCCGCGCCGACCGCATCGCCAGTGATCTGGATCAGGCGGAAAGCCTGAAACAGGAGGCCGAGGCGGCCCTGGCCGCTTATGAAACCGCGCTGGCCGAGGCCCGAGCCAAGGCCCATGATATCGCCATGAAGAACCGCGAGCGGGTCAATCGCCAGATCGAGGTGGAAAAACAGAAAGCCGAGGCCGCTTTCGCCAAACAGCAGGCCGAGGCCGAGGCCGGCATCCGGCGCGCTAGGGACGAGGCGATGAAGAATGTGCGCGACATCGCCGCCGAGGCCGCGGCCAGCATGGTCGACCGGCTGATCGGCGTCAGCCCGGACAGCGGCGAGGCGCTGGCCGCCATCGACCGCCAGCTCGCCGCTTCTGGCTCCACCCCCTCGAGAAAGGCCTGACGCCATGCTGGACCAACCGGTTTTCTGGGTCGACCTTGCGTTTTTCTTTCTGCTTGCCCTGGTGCTTTACTACAAGCTGCCAAATATGGTTGGCGCGGCGCTCGACCGGCGCGCCGAGACCATCCGCAGCCAGCTCGACGAAGCGCGCAGCCTGCGCGAAGAGGCCCAGACCCTGCTTGCCTCCTATCAGCGCAAGCAGCGCGATGCCGAAAAGGAAGCCGAAGAGATTATCGAGCACGCCAACATCGAGGCCAAGCGCATCGCCAAGGACGCCGAGGCGGCGCTGGCCGACGGGCTGGCCCGGCGCGCCCGGATGGCCGAGGAAAAAATCGTCCAGGCCGAGGCCCAGGCGGTGGCCGAGGTGCGCAGCGCGGCGATCACCGTGGCCACGGCGGCCACCCGCGAGATCATCGAGCGCAAGCTCGATGCCGCCCGCGCCGGCAGGCTGGTCGACGAAGCGATCGCCGATCTGTCAAAAAACCTGCACTGAGCGCGGCCAACAACCGCCCTACGTCTGATCCTGGTCGCTATCTTCGCGGGCGCGGGCCATGGCCTCGCGCAGCAGCGCCTCGTCGCCGATGTGATTGGCCAGAATGAGGATCAGCTTGGCGTTGACAATCCGGCTCTGCTCCTCGCTCAAGCCCTGATGCATGGCGATCAGCGCTTCATAGAAATCGTCCGGATGGGCGATATTGGGCTCCAGATTCAGCTTGGTCTGGGTCATTGCGTCTTCTCCTGACGGGCGGTGGCGTGGCGCACCGCGGCGGCCAGTTTGTCCCGGTCAAAGGCGCGCCAGCGCGCCGCGACATGCTGGTCCGGCCGGAACAGATAAACCGTTCCCGGCCGGGCGTCATAGCGCTTGGCCAGCAGGCCCCCGCGATCTTCGAGCCCGCCCTCGCCAACCGTAACCAGACGCACCGGCACCCCGTCAACCTTAATCAACTCCGCCAACCCGGCGCGCGGCCCGAACAGCACGGCGACAAAGTCGCCGCCGATGTGATGCAAAAACCAGTCCTCTCGCCCCCCGGCGCTCACCGGCGCATCGGCGGCCGGCGCGCCGGGCCGCATGAGGCCGGCAAAGGCGTCTTCATCCGGGGTGTTGAGCGGCGAGGCATCGAGCGTGCAGGGCACCGACAGGCGGCCGGAATTGACCAGCGGGCGGGCAAAGGCGTAGCGTTCCGACAGATTCAGCACGGCATCGCGAAACGCCCGGCTGACCGCGCTCTTGGGGGTGATGAAATCGGTCGAGCGGGTCGAGTTCAGCAGATTTTCATCGGCCCCGTAAAGGCGCTCGTCGTCATAGCTGTCGAGCAGGCTTTCGGGCGCTTTGCCGCGGATCACCAGATCCAGCTTCCAGGCCAGATTATCGGCATCCTGCACGCCGCTGTTGGCGCCGCGCGCGCCAAACGGCGAGACCTGATGGGCGGCGTCGCCGACAAAAAAGATGGAACCGTGGCGGAACCTGTCGAGTCGGCGACACTGGAAGGTGTAAACGCTGATCCATTCGAACTTGAAATCGACGTCCTCGCCGAGCATCGCCCTGATTCGCGCGGCGACCCGCTCAGGCTGGCTTTCGCGTTCGGCGTCGGCCTCCCAGCCAATCTGAAAATCGATGCGGTACAAGTCGCCCGCCTGTTTATGCAACAGCGCCGACTGGCCGCGATTGAACGGCGGGTCGAACCAGAACCAGCGCTCATTGGGAAAATCAGCGTTCTTGATGATCACATCGCCGATCAAGAACTTGTCCTTGAACACCTGGCCCCTGAAATCGAGCCCCAGCGCCTTGCGGGTGGGACTGTGCGCCCCGTCGGCGGCGATCAGCCAGTCGCAGCGCAGGCTGTGGACCCCGTTCGGGGTCTCGACATCAACCTCGGCCCCGTCGGCAAGCCGGCGCACCGCGACCACCTTGTTGCGCCAGCGCAGATCAATGGTCTCAAGCTGGTGGATACGCGCCAGCAGCTGTTCCTCCATGTGATACTGTTGCAGGTTGATGAAGGCGGGCATCTTGTGGCCGCTTTCGGGCAACAAATCGAAACTGTAAACCAGTCGGTCGCGAAACCGCACCCGGCCAACCTTCCAGATCACCCCCAGATCGACCATGGGATCGGCGCAGCCCAGCCGATCCCAGATCTCGAGCACCCGCTTGGCGTAGCAAATGGCGCGCGAGCCGACGCTGACCGTATTATCATCATCGAGCACCACCACCGGCTGGCCGCGCTGCGCCAGATCGATCGCCAGCGTCATCCCCACCGGGCCGGCACCGACGATGATGATCGGATGATGCGCCGGCTCGGCCGCGCTTTCATCCGGGCTCGGCCTGTAGTCGAATGTCGGATTGTCGCGTGCCTGCATCTCGGGCGTCATCGCCTAGTCCTCAAGCGAACGCCACATTTCCTGGTCACGCTCGGCGGTCCAGATGTTGGGCCGCTCCACGCCATTGGCCTCGTCATAGGCGCGGGTCACGTCGAACGGCAGGCAATGATCGAAAATCACCCAGTCGCCAAAATCCGGCTTGAGCCGCTCATAGGTCTGCCTGTAGATCTCCTTGAGCGGTTTGCCCGCCTTGGCCCCCTCCTCGACGCTGGCGAACATCTTGGTCAGAAAGGCGCTGGTACCATCGATCGCCTTTTCCACCTCCTGGGGCGTTTTCAGGGCATCGCCGCGGCCCGGCACCAGGGCGTGGGCGCCCAAAGCACGCAGCGACGCCAGGGTTTGCGGCCAGTCACGCAAGTGCGCATCGCCGGTATAAGGGGTGGCGCCGTATTCGACCAGATCGCCGCTGAAACACACTTTCTCCATGGGCAGCCAGGCTACGATGTCGCCCTGGGTATGACCGCGGCCGAGATGGATCAGACGCACTTCGCGACTGCCCATCCACACCGCCATTTCATATTCGAAGGTCATGGTCGGCCAGGTTAGACCGGGCACGCTTTCGACCGAGCGAAACAGACGGGGAAAACGGCCGACCTCGGAGGCGTAATCCTGCTCGCCGCGCTCGACGATCATGTCATAGGTCGCCTGGCTGGCGATGATCTCGCTGGCCCCATAGGCGCTGGCGCCCAGCACCCGCACCGCATGATAATGGGACAGCACCACATATTTGATCGGCTTGTCGGTAACCTCGCGAATGCGCCGGATCACATCTTGCGCCATCACCGGGGTCGCCTGGGCGTCAATCACCATCACGGCGTCATCACCGATGATAATGCCGGTGTTGGGATCACCTTCGGCGGTATAGGCGTAGACGCCATCCGCCAGTTCGGCAAAGGTGATTTTCTTTTCTTCCAGGTCGCCCTGGGATGCAAAAGCCTTGGATATCGCTATCCACCTCCTTGAAAACAACCCGGCACAATGCCTAAAGTTTCATATGTAACCATTTAACCTGAAAGTAACAGCGCCCGGCGGCCAAATCAAGCCCTTCAATCAGCGGGCGGGTATGATAGACTGCCGCCTTCATTTTCCACGGGCTCGCCGGCTGAAAATCGGCACCAGTCTACACTGGTTTTTGCCAGATTACCCGCGCCAATCCGTCTTTGAAAAGGAAAACACATGCCGCTTGATGCCGATATCGCCGCCTTTCTGCAAGCCTCCCAGGACAGCGGCCAACCGCCGCTTTACGAGCTGTCCGTCACCGACGCCCGCCAGGCCCTCAAACAGATGACCTTGATGGTCGATGCCCCCCGCCTGGAGGTGGCGCGCTTTGAAGAACGGACCATTGCAGGGCCGAACGGTGATATCCGTTTGCGCATTTTCTGGCCCGAACAGGATGCCGGCGGCAAGCGACCCGGCATTTTGCTGCATTATCACGGCGGCGGCTGGGTGCTGGGCGACCTTGACACCCATGAAAACCTGTGCTGCACCTATTGCGCCCGCGGCGGAGTGAGTGTGGTCAATGTCGATTACCGGCTGGCGCCCGAACATAAATTCCCCGCCGGGGTGGAAGACGCCTATGCCGCCCTGTGCTGGGCGGCGGAAAATGCCGACGCGCTGGGCGGCAACGCCGGCCGCATCGGCGTGACCGGCGACAGCGCCGGCGGCAATCTGGCCGCCGTCATGTGCCAGTTGGCCAAGGTGCGCGGCGGCCCGGCGATCGCCCGCCAGATTCTGGCCTACCCCAGTGTGTCGCTAACCCCGGAGTCCAACCAGACCTATCCGTCACGCGCCGAATGCGGCGGCGGTGAATATTTTTTGAGCCAGGCCGATATGGACTGGCTGATGGGGCTTTATCTCGATGACCCCGCCCAGGTGACCGATCTGCGCGCTTCGCCGATCCTGACCGAGGATCTGTCCGGCCTGCCGCCGGCACTGGTCATCACCGCCGGTTTCGACCCGCTGCGCGACGAGGGCAAGGCCTATGCCGAACGGCTGCGCGCCGCCGGGGTGCCGGTTGACTACCATTGTTTCAATGGCGCCATCCACGGCTTTTTGTCGTTCTCCGGCGCGATCGGCGCCGGACGTGAAGGCATCGACCTGGTGGTGTCCTGTCTCAAGGAGCATCTCGCTGCTTAAGATCAGGTCCCCTTTCAAGATAGGCCTTCAGCCAGAAAATGGCTGGTCAGCCGGCAGAAATCGGTGCTTTTTTCGATCTGGGCCCAATGGCCGCAACGACCGAAAACATGCAAATCCGAGCGCTTGATCAACCGGTTGAGGCGCTGGCCGCAGTCCAGCGGGATCACCTTGTCGTCGCGGCCGTGGATCACCAGGGTTTCATGGCCGATCGCCGCAATATCCTCTTCGCGGCTGGCCATCGCCGCGACCCAGCGCTGGCGGGGGGCGGGGAACATCGCGCTATAGGCTTCCTGCACCCCGGGGCGAATGCTGGCCTTGTGGCGTAGCGCCGCCAGTTCGTCGCTCACCAACCCGGGATCATAGGCGAACAGCTCCATCAAGCCGCGCATCGCCGCCACCGAGGGCTGATAGCCCCACACCTGGTCGAGCCCCGGAGTGAGCGGAAAGTCCAGGCCCACCGAGCCCATCAGCACCAGCCGTTCCACCCGCTCGGGATGGGCGATGGTAAAAGCCAGACACAGCGCGCCGCCAAAGGAATTGCCGATCAAGTGGGCGCGCGTTAGCCCCAGGGCGTCGAACAGGCCAAGAAGATGGGCGCACCAGCGGCCCAGCGAATAAACCCCGTCCGCCGGTCGCTCGCTATAGCCAAAACCGGCCATGTCGGGCGCGACAACCCGGAAGTTCTCGCCCAATACCGGCAGAACGGTGCGCCAATTGGCCCAGGCTGACACCCCGGGACCCGAGCCATGCACCAGCACCACCGGCGCGCCATTTCCCAGATCATGGTAGTTGGTGGTCAGCCCGGCGGCCTGAAGACTTTTGCCGATTTCCGGATTATCGTTCATATTTCCACAGTCTCCTGGTTACAATGCCCGCCCATAGTTCTTTACCAGAACGCTTTTGGGCAAGCAAAAAGCGGATCGATGCCGGACACCCAGCCTGCGCTGATCATCACCAAACTGTCGCCGCCGGTGGCGCGCACCGGGCTGATCGCCCGGCCGCGCCTGCTCGTCGCCGCCCAGGCCGGCGCCGATTGCAAGCTGACCTTAGTGACCGCCCCGGCCGGTTTCGGCAAATCAACCCTGCTGGTGCAATGGCGCCAGACGCTGATCCGCCAGGGCGCCAATATCGGCTGGCTCTCGCTCGATGCGAACGATCGCGACCCGGTGCGCTTTCTTCACTATCTCGCCGGCGCGCTGCACAGCGCCGGCGGCGCGGCGGCGCAAAGCGCGTTGGCGCTGCTCGAAGGCCACACCCGGCCGGCGCACGGCGAGGTGATCGCCCGCATGGTCAATGACATGGCGCAGAGCGCGGCTGATCTGATGCTTTTTCTCGATGATTATCATCTGGTCGACAGTCCGGCAATCAACGAAATTGTAGAAACCTTACTAGCCCGCACCCCGGCCCATGTTCATTTCGTGATCGCCAGCCGGCGCACCCCGGGCCTGCCGCTGGCCCGGCTGCGGGTGCGCGACGAACTGGCCGAACTTGACGCCGCCACGCTGCGCTTCAACCGCCCCGAGGCCGGCGATTTCATTAGCCAGGCGCGCGGCCTGGCGATCACCCCGGCCCAGGTCAGCACCCTGCACCAACGCACCGAAGGCTGGATCGCCGGATTGCAGCTTGCCGCACTTTCGCTGCGCGACCACAATGATCCGGCCGCCTTTATCGACAATTTTTCCGGCGGCGCACGCGCCATCGCCGACTATCTGGCCAATGATGTGCTCAATCAGCAACCCGCGATCTTGCGCGATTTTTTGCTCGCCTCCTCGGTGCTTGAACGAATGGACGCCCGGGCTTGTGCGGCGGTGACGCAAAACTCCGACAGCCAACAGATGCTCGAAGACCTGGAGCGCGAAAATCTGTTCATCATCCCCCTCGACGAGGACCGTCGATGGTATCGCTATCATGCCCTGTTCCGCGATTTTCTCGCCCGCCAGCGCCGCCGCCGCCGGCCCGGCGAGGATGGCGCGCTGCTGCACCGCGCCGGTGAGGATTTCGCCGCCCGCGGCCTGGTTGACGAGGCAATTAATTATATTCTGGCCGCCGGCGACGGCGAGCGGGCGGCGGAAATGATCGAAGACTTCGCGGTTGACATCATGAGCCGCGGGCTGATGCCCCGGATGTTGCGCTGGATCGACAAGATCCCCCAGCAGGTAGCCGCCCGCCGGCCCCGCCTGCATCTTGCGCGCTGCTGGGCCTATTTTCATATCGGCGATGCGCCGCGGGCGGGCACCGCGCTGCGTCACGGATTGGAGATCATTGAACGGCTGCGCCAGCAGGACGGTGGTCTTGCGCCCGACCAACTCGCCCTCATGGAAGAGGAAATCAAGGTTCTGCGCACCGGGGTGGCGATCTCGGCCGACGATTACAATCTCGCCAAGGCACTGGCCAAGACGCCGCTCAAGGCCATGTCGGGCCGCCATATGTTTCTGACCGGCGCAATGCAGAACATGCTGGGCTACGCCTGTGTTGCGCGCAGCGAATTCATGGAGGCCCGCGCCGCGCTGGCCAGGGCGCGGGCCTGTCATCTGGGCGCCGCCAACGGATCGCTGGGCGTGGTCTATTCCGACTGTTTCCTGGCCATGGCCGAAATGGCCGAGGGCCGGCTGCGCGCCGCCGCCGCGCTGGCCGAACAGGCCGACGACATCGCCCGACAGGACCATGAGCACCGCTCGTTCAGCGCCGCCATCGCCCAGGTGGTGCGCGGCGCAATCTGTTACGAGGGAGACCGGCTCGACGAAGCGCGCCGCTTCATCGAGCCCAATCTGCCATTGATCGATGAGTTCGCCCATATCGAAGGCCGCACCATGGGCTATCTGACCATGGCCCGGATTCACGCCGCCCGGGGTGAGGCGGCGGCCTGCGATGCACTTTTGGAGCGCGCCCGCACCATGGCGCGGCATGGCCCGTTCGACCGGCTGCTTGCGGTCACCGAGCTGGAGGCGGTGCGCCAGTTCCTCGCCCGCGTCCAGCCGGCGCTGGCGCTTGACTCCGGGCGGGTGCTGGGGATTTTTCTCGATCAGCCCGCCGCCGCACGCCCTGAGAGCTGGGACCGGGTGGCCGGCCTGCGCGAGTTGGCGCGCGCCCGCCTGCTGATTGCCTGTGAGCAGCCCGATGAGGCGCTCGCCATTCTGGCCCATCTCAAAACCCTGGCCGAGCGGGTGGGACGGCGCACCAGGGTGCTCGAAATTCTCGTTCTTATGGCCGGCGCCTGTCAGGCGAGCGGTCAGCAGGATCTGGCGCTCGAAGCGCTGGGCCAGGCGCTGGAGATCGCCGCGCCGGAAAATTTCCGCCGGGTGTTCCTCGACGAGGGCGCGGGCTTGCGCGCGCTGCTGGGCCAGGCGCTGGCCCGCGCCGGCCTGCTCGCCGGGCCGGCGCGCCAGCACGGCCATGCCGTTTTCGCCGCCGGCGACACCCCGCCATGCGCCGCCCCGGCGCCGGACTTCACCCTGAGCGCTCCCTTGAGCCCGCGCGAGCGCGATGTGTTGCGCCTGGTCGCCGGCGGCCGGGCCAACCGCGACATCGCCGCCGCCCTGACGATCACCGAAAACACCGTAAAATGGCACGTCAAGAATATCTTCGCCAAACTGGGCGTCGCCAACCGCACCTCGGCCGTTCTGGCGGCGCGCGCACTTCACCTGATCGCCTGATCCCCACCCGAAAGAAGGGGCAAACGACATAATGGCCGTCGGACTCCCCCTCCTTTGGAGGCGGGAAACCGCCGCCGGTCTGCTTTAGAATGGTCATCACAAGATAAACAAACCACCTGGGAGGTCTTTACGATGATCGCACGCCGCACGTCGCTTTGCCACCGCGCATCCTTGCGCGCCGCGCTTTTGCTCACCACCATGCTCGCTGGCGCCAGCGCCCCGGCGCTGGCCGGCGAGGATGCCATCGGCATAGAGGAAATTGTCGTCACCGCCCAGAAGCGGGCGCAAAACCTGCAACGCACCCCGATTTCCATCACCGCGTTTACTGCCGAGAACCTGGCCGCGCGCGGGCTGACCAACATAGGCGAGATCGGCGATTTCACGCCCAATATGGAGTTCGACTTCACCGCCCCGATCAGCGGCTCGAGCAACGCCTCGTCGATTTTCATCCGCGGCATCGGCCAGACCGACTTTCTGCTCACCACCGATCCCGGGGTCGGGCTTTATCTTGACGGGGTTTATGTCTCGCGTTCAATCGGCGGCGTGCTCGATTTGCTCGACCTGGAACGGGTCGAGGTGCTGCGTGGGCCGCAGGGCACCCTGTTTGGCCGCAACACCATCGGCGGCGCCATCAGCCTGATTACCAAAAAACCGGCCGATGAATTCAGCGGCTCCGGCGAGATCACTATGGGGCGCTACAGCCGGCTCGATGTGCGCGCCTCGGTCAATTTCGTGATCGCCAAGGATGTGCTGTTCGCGCGCCTCTCGGCGTCGTCGAAAAACCGCGACGGCTATGGCGAGCGCCTGATCACCGGCGAGGGCATGGGCAATGAAAATTCCGATTCGGCGCGGGCCGCCCTGCGCTGGCTGGCCGGCGACAACTTCGAGGTCAATGTCGCCGCCGACTACACCCGCGCGCGCGAGCAGTCGCCGCCCTCGACCCTGGTGTTTATCGGCCCCGATCCGGCGACCTCGCTGACCGGGGCCTATAATTTTTTCGTCGCCCCCACCAATACGGTCGAGGGCTTCGGCAACGGCGTGCCCTATGACAGCCGCTTTTTCACCGACAGCGATTTCACCAATTACGGCACCGGGCCGACCGGCAGCGATCTTGACGTCTGGGGCGTCTCGGTCACCCTCGACTGGTCGCCGGGCGCGCTGCATATCAAGTCGATCACCGCTTACCGCGAGCTCGACAGCCAGTTTGGCCGCGACCCCGACGGCTCGCCGATCGAGGTGGTGCACACCTCGAATGTGATCAATCACCAGCAGTTCAGCCAGGAGCTGAATGTTAGCGGCATCGCCTTTGATGAGCGGCTGAACTGGGTGGTCGGGGCCTATTATTTCGATGAAAGCGGCGATGACACGGTAACCGTGCCGATTCTCGAGGGCCTGTTCACCACCCCGGCCGATCCGGTGTTCGGCGTGCCCAATCCGCTGTTCGGCGTGCCGCTGTCCATCGCCGGGCCGGTGTTTGTCGACAACACCAGTTTCGCGCTGTTTGCCCAGGGCACCTTTGCCATCACCGATGCGTTCTCGGCCACCGCCGGGGTGCGCTACACCCGCGACAAAAAGAAAGTCCAGGTGGACCAGAAATTCACCCAGATCGACATGTTCATTCTCGCCAACCGCAATGCCAGCGAAAGCTTCGATGACGTCACCCCGCACGTCAGCCTTGACTATCAGTGGACCCCCGATGTGCTGACCTATGTGTCGTTTTCGCAAGGTTTCAAGAGCGGCGGCTTTACCGGGCGCTATGTCATCCCCACCGCCGCGCCGCGCCCGTTCGATCCGGAAAAGGTGACCACCTATGAAGCCGGCCTCAAAGCGGAACTGTTCGCGCGCCGCCTGCGCTTTAACGCCGCCGTCTTTTATACCGACTACAAGAACATCCAACTGGTCATCTTCGATGGCGTGGCGCCGCAAACCCGCAATGCCGCCAAGGCGACGGTCAAGGGCTTTGAAGCCGAATTTACGGCGATCCCCTTTGCCGGCCTCACCCTGTCGGGCGGGCTGGGCTATCTTGACGCCCAGTTCGACCGCTTCGACCCGCTGGCCAACCAGGGGCTGGTGATCCCGCTCACCCTCGACGACAAATTCGTCAACACCCCGAAATGGTCGCTCAATCTGGCCGCTGAATATAGTTTTGCCGCCGGCAACGCCGGGTTCATCACCCTGCGCGGCGATTACACCTATCGCTCGACGGTGGCCAATGACGCGATCAATACCCCCTCCCTGATCCAGGACGGCTTCGGCCTGCTCGGCGCCCGCGCCGCTTTCACCGCCGCCGACGGCCAATGGGAGCTGGCGCTGTTCGGGCGCAATCTGACCAATAAGCACTATATTGTCAGCGGCGTCGCCGATGTTCCCTCGTTCGGTCTGGCCGAAGCCAATTTCGCCCGCCCGCGCGAATGGGGCCTGTCGCTCAAATTTACTTTCTGAGGTAAGGTCTTTTTTATGAAATACAGCGACTACGTCCGCTATGATGGCCTCGGCCTGGCCGAGTTGGTGCGCGGCAAAGAGGTCTCGCCGCAAGAGCTGGCGCAAACCGCCCTGGCCGCCGCCGCTGCGCTGGACCCGCAGATCAACGCCCTGATCGAGGTCTTTCCCGAGACCGCCGAGACCGCTAGCGGCGCTGCAAACGGCCCGTTTTGCGGCGTGCCCTTCCTGATCAAGGATTTGATCCTGCAAAAGGCGGGGGTGAAAAACGAGGCCGGCAGTCGGCTGGCGCAAGGCCTGGTGGCGCCGGCCAATTCCGATCTGATGACCCGCTTCGAGGCCGCCGGGCTGGTCACCCTGGGGCGCACCACCACCCCCGAGATGGGCTTTAACGCCAGCACCGAAAGCATCGCCACCGGGCCCACCCGCAACCCGTGGGACCTGACCCGCTCGCCCGGCGGCTCGTCGGGCGGCTCGGCCGCCGCCGTGGCCGCCGGCATCACCCCGCTGGCCCATGGTAACGACGGCGGCGGCTCGCTGCGTATTCCCGCCGGCTGGTGCGGCTTGTTCGCCGTCAAGCCCAGCCGCGGGCGCACCACCGCCGGACCGGGGGCCGCCGACCCGCTGGCCGGCATGGGCATCGAATTCGCCCTGACCCGCAGCGTGCGCGACGCCGCCGCGCTGCTGGATGCGGTGGAAGGGCCGAGCCCCGGCGACCCCTATGTCATCACCCGCCCGGCGCAGCCCTATGCGCAGGAGGCGAAAACCGCGCCGGGAAAACTCAAAATCGCTTTTACCCATCGCGGCTGGTCGAACGCCAAGGTCTCGCCGGCGATGCGCGCCGCCTTTGAGCGCACGGTCAGCCTGTGCGCCGATCTTGGCCACGAGATGATCGAGGCATCACCAGTATTCGACACCGAGGCTTTCGATCAGGCCAATGTGACCATCTGGTCAACCTTTATCGCCCATATCGTCGGCATTCTGGTGCAAATGACCGGGCGCGCGCCGGGGCCGGATACCCTGGAGACCAGCGTGCTCGCCTGTTATGAGGAGGGCCGAAAGGCCAGCGCCGATGATTTCCTCGCCGCGCTGGATGTATTCAACCAGGTGCGCCGCGCGGTCGGCGGTTTTTTTACCGGCTATGATCTGCTGCTGACCCCAACCGCCGCCGATGCGGCGCCCAAACTAGGCGTGCTCGACGCCAATGCCCCGGGCTGGACAGCGCAAAGCTGGACCCGCCATGTGTTCACCCTGTCGCCCTTTACCGCCCTGTTCAACGCCACCGGCCAGCCCGCCATGTCGGTGCCGCTGGAGCAAACCGACGATGGCCTGCCCTTGGGCATGCAGTTCGTCGCCCGATTTGGCGACGAGGCGCGCCTGTTCCGCCTTGCCGGCCAGCTCGAAGAGGCCCGGCCATGGTTCGACCGGCGAGCGCCCCTAAGCCTGTCGGAAAAGCAGCCATGACCACCGGCTTTGTCTGGCACGAGCGCTATATGTGGCACGACACCGGCTCGCACGCCGACGTGTTGCCCGCCGGCGGCATGATCGAGCCTTCGCGCCACGCCGAGAATCCCGATACCAAGCGGCGGTTTCGCAATCTGCTCGAGGTCTCGGGCCTTCTTGACCAGCTTGCCCCGATCGCGCCGCGCCCGGCCAGCGAAGCCGAAATCCTGCGTTTTCACACCCCGGATTATCTCGCCCGCATCAAACAGATGAGCGAGGACCCGCGCGGCGGCGACGCCGGTGTGCTGACCCCATTCGGTCCTGGCAGCTATGCCATCGCCGCGCTGTCGGCAGGCGGTGTGATCGCCGCGCTTGACGCCGTGCTTACCGGCGCAGTGGACAATGCCTATGCCCTGGTGCGCCCGCCGGGGCACCATGCGCTGGCCGACAGCGGCATGGGGTTTTGCCTGTTTGGCAATGCGGTCATCGCCGCCCGCCACGCCCAGGCGGTTCATGGCGTTAGCCGCATCGCACTGGTCGACTGGGACGTTCACCACGGCAACGGCACCCAAAGCGCCTTTTGGCGCGAGCGCGACGTGCTGACCATATCGATCCACCAGGACGATTGTTTTCCGCCCGGCTCGGGGGCGCTGGAAGACACCGGCGAGGGCGAGGGCGAAGGCTATAACATCAACATCCCGCTGCCGCCGGGCTCTGGCGTGGGCGCTTATGTCGCCGCCTTCGAGCGGGTGGTCGCCCCGGCCCTGCGCGCCTTTGCGCCCGAGCTGATCATCGTGCCCTGCGGCTTTGACGCCGGGGCCTATGATCCGCTGGGCCGCATGATGATGCATTCCGACGGCTACCGCACCCTGACCGCCATCATGATGGAGCTGGCCGCGCAGAGTTGCGCCGGCCGTCTGGTGATGTGCCATGAAGGCGGCTACAACGCCGCCACCGTGCCATTTTTCGGCCTCGCCGTGGTCGAGACCCTGGCCGGAGTGCGCAGCGGCGTCGAAGATCCGTTCATGGCGCTGTTTGGCGCCCTCGGCGGCCAGGCCCTGCAACCCCATCAAGACGCGGCCATCGCCCGCGCCGAGGCGCTCGTCCGCCGGCTGTAAGACCTGACACCAAAGTTTTATAGTCAAGCCCCGTCATCAGCCATATACTTGTGCTTGGGCGGCGTACTGGTTTAAAAACGAACCGTGGTGCTCGGTTAAGAGAGCCAGGGCGGCAATTGTTAAGGATCCGGGGAGGCGATATGCGCATTCTTTTTCATTCTTTTATCTTTTCCGTCGCTGCCGTCTTGATGGCTGCCGCCACGGCCAGCGCCGCCCAGCCTTCCGCCCAGAGTATTCTGGAAAACCGCTGCGGCGCCTGCCACGAAAAAACCGCCGACGGCTATGCCCGCATCAAGGACATCCGCAAGACCCCCGAGGGCTGGGACATGAGCATCTTGCGCATGAAGCAGTGGCATGGCGTCGAGATTCCCCCGGGCGAACGGGCGATCCTGGTCAAATATCTCGCCGACACCCAGGGGCTGGCGCCGGCGGAGACCGCCCCGTGGCGTTATATTTTCGAGCGCACGCCCAATGTCGTCGAGGACAAGACCAACCGCAAGCGCTATGAAATGTGCGGGCGCTGCCATTCGCTGGCCCGGCCCTCGGTGCAGCGGCGCGACGAAGACGAATGGCGCAAGCTGGCCAACACCCATCTCGGCCAGTTTGTCACCGCCGAATATCAGGCGCTGGCCCGCGATCGGGAATGGTGGCGCATCGCGCGCGATGAAATGCCGGTCGAACTGGCCAAGGCCTTTCCCTTTAACACCCCCGAATGGACCGCCTGGAAGGCCCATAAAAAGGCTGATCTTTCCGGCTCCTGGGCGGTCAGCGGCGAGCGTCCCGGCACCGGCCGCTATGCCGGCACGGCGCAAATCAAGCGCAGCGGACCCGATCGCTACACCATCACCTATGCGCTGACCTACGCCGATGGCCAGCGCCTGGTCGGGATCAGCGAGGCCAATGTCTTTACCGGCTATGAATGGCGCGGCACCGGCCGGCTGGGCGACGAGAACATCAACGAGGTTTACGCCCTGTCGGAAGACGGCCAGACCCTGGCCGGGCGCTGGTTCCTGTCCAACGCCGACGAAATCGGCGGTCGCTTTACCGCCCGGCGGATCGGCGCCGGCGCGCTGGTGAGTGCCGTCGAGCCCCCCTACTTGCGCGCTGGAGAGAGCGCCACCGTGCGGATTTATGGCGCCAATCTGGCCACCGGCGCGGTCCGCCTGGGCAAGGGGGTCAAGGTCAAGATCGTCAAGCGCAGCGACACTCTGGTGGTGGTCCGGGCCAAGGCCGGCAAACGCGCCCTTGGCCGCCATGCGGTCAGCGTCGGCGCGGCGCAGGCGGACGGCGGGCTGGTGGTCTATGACAAGATCGACCATCTGCGCGTCGAGCCGCCGTTCGCCATCGCCCGGCTGGGCGGCGGCACGCTGCACCCGGTCACCGCGCAATTCGACGCCGTGGCCTATCTCAACGGCCCCGACGGCGCCGCCAATACCGATGACGACATCCGCCTGGGGGCGATGCCTGCCACCTGGTCGGTGGCCAATTTCGACGCCACGGCGGAAAGGCTCAAGGACACCGACTTCGCCGGGCGGATGCAGCCCAACGGCCTGTTCGTGCCGGCGCTGGCCGGGCCCAATCCGGCGCGCCCGTTCCACACCAATAATGCCGGCAATATGAAAGTCACCGCCGAGGTGCGCGACGGCAAGCAGACGCTGCATGGCGATGGCCAGCTTATCGTTACTGTGCAGCGCTGGAACAACCCTCCCTTGCGCTAGGGCGGAGACCCGAAGAATGACAGCCTTGCGTCTCATGGCCAATGATGTGCACGAGTTGCACCGCGATGGCGCGCGGGTGATGTTCCACATCCCCACCAGTGCGCTGTTCGAGCTTGACGCGGTGTCAGGCGCGGTGCTTGACAGGCTGCGCGACGGCGATGGAATGACGAAAGACCAACTGGCCCGCGACCTGGCGGGGCGGTTTTCCGCCGGCGAGGTTGACGAGACCCTGGCCGAGCTGGGCCGCATTGGCCTGCTCGACGAGCGCGCCCGCACCATTCCGCCATTGCCGCAGCACGGGCTGACCACTCTGGTGCTCAATGTCAACACCGGCTGCAATCTGTCGTGTTCCTATTGCTACAAGGAAGACCTCGCCGCCCCGGCCCAGGGCGAGCGCATGGACCTGGATACCGCCAAGCGCTCGATCGATCTGCTGCTGGCCGAGGCCGCCGGGGCCACCGGGCGCAAAAAGGCCAATCTGGTGTTTTTCGGCGGCGAGCCGCTGACCAATATGGCGCTGATCCGCGCCGCGGTTGAGTATGCCGAGCAGGCCGGCCGCGCCCAGGGCATCGAGATCGAGTTCTCGCTGACCACCAACGCCACTTTGCTGACCACCGAGATCATCGATTATTTCAACGCTCACCGCTTTGGCCTGACCATCAGCATGGACGGCCCGCGGGCGCTGCATGACAAGAACCGCAAGACGGTCGGCGGCCAGGGCACCTATGACGTGGTGGCCGAAAAGGTGCGCCTGCTGTTGTCACGCTATCGCGCCCGGCCGGTGGGGGCGCGGGTCACCCTGACCCCCGGGGTGACCGATGTGCGCGCCATTCACGATCATCTGCGCGGCGAGCTGGGCTTTTTCGAGGTCGGCTACGCCCCGGCGACCGCCGGCGATGACGCGCTGTTCAACCTGAGCGAGGCCGAACTGGCGGAGGTGTTCGCCGGCTTCAAGGCGCTGGGGCAAGACTATCTTGAGGCCGCGCTGGCCGGCCATAACAACGGCTTTGGCAATATGCACCAGCTCATGACCGACCTGGTGCTGGGCACCCGCAAGCTGATCCCCTGCGGCGCCGGCGTCGGTATGCTGGCGGTCGACAAGGACGGCGACTTGCACCTGTGTCACCGCTTTACCGGCTCGGGGCTGGGCCATTTTGGTTCGGTGGACGCCGGTATCGACCGGGGGGCGCTGGAGACATTCATTTCCGGCGCGCTGGACCGCGAGGGGCGCGGCTGTTCGAGTTGCCGCATCCGCAACCTGTGTTCGGGCGGCTGCTATCATGAATCCTACGCCCGGTCCGGCGACCCGCTGAACCCCACCTATCACTATTGCGACATCCTGCGCGACTGGGTGGACTTCGGCATCGAGATTTTCCTGCGCATCAATGCGCAAAACCCATCCTTCTTCGATCACCACGTCATGCCTCGGAGGGCGACATCATGAAACACCTCAAACCGCTCAACAGCAAAGCGCGCCAGCTCGACGAGGCCGCTGACAGCGGCCAGTTGGACGAGGTCATGACCATGACCACCGTGGTGGGCTGCACCGCGACCCTCGATCCCGGCTGGGAGGTCGACGCCTTTGGCGGAGTGTCCTCGCTGTGCCAACCCATGGAGGCCGATCTTTACGGCTGCACCGACCCGTGCTGGTGGCCCGCGCAGATCGCCGACACCATCAACACCAGCCCCGACTGGACCGAAGGCTCGCCCTCGGCCCAGCGCGACTGGCGCAATCTGCAATCCGTGTTCCCCAAGCGCTGACAGGAGGCCACCGCCATGCGTTATCTCGTTTTTCTCGGTGTCCTGCTTGCTGCCCTGCCGGCGCTGGCGCGGGATTATCTTGTCGTTGGCTCCAAGCCCAGCCTTTTGCATGTCGTCGACGTGGCGGCGCGCAAGGTGGTGCGCACCATCAAGGTGCCCGGCCGGGGCGCCATTTTCACCATTTCAACCACCGACGATGGCAAGACCGCCTATGTGCTGACCGATGGTCTGGGCACCATCATGGGGTTCGATCTCGACAGCGGCAAAATGACCTTCCGCGCCAATCTGTCCTATGACGATGTGCGGGTCAAAAACATGTTCGCCATGGCCGCCACCCGCGACGGCAAAGAGCTGTGGTCCTATCAGTCGCGCACCCGCCTCAAACCCAGCGAATATGAGGTGCTCGACACCCGGATCGCGGTTTATGACACCGCCGCCGGCAAGGACGCCAAGCCAGTGCGCAGCTTTCCCGCGCCGCGTGGGCTAAGCGCGCTTTTGCCCTCGACCGACGGCAAGACCATGTATGCGATCGGCTGGGAGATCTACGCCTTTGACACCAAGACCGGCATGATCAAGAAAACCATTGGCCTGCGTCACTGGGACCGGCCCAATTTCGCCTCGCCGGACGCCCTGGTGATGTGGCCCAACTACAGCCAGTCCAATGTCTTCGTCTCGCCCTATTTCACCGTGCGCACCGACAAGAAACCGGGCGAGCCGGGCTTTGCGATCACCGGGGTGATGACCCTCGATCTGAAAACCGGCCAGCACCGCTTTATTGACTATGAGGATACCAAGGTGCTGATTTTCAGCATGATCATGAACCCGGTGCGCCGCAACGAGGTTTACGGTACCTATACCACCATGAGCAAGGTCGATCTGAACGGCCCCAAACTGGTCAAGCGGTTCAACCAGAAACATACCTATTACACCGTCAATGTCTCGAGCGACGGCAAGGAGCTTTATGCCGGCGGCACCATGGACGATATCGCGGTGTTCGACACCCGGACCATGGACCAGATCGCCACCATCATGATCCCCGGCGGCGGCGATATGGGGGCCTCGAGCATGCGCATGATCAGCCGGCCGGCGCTGAGCGAATAAGCTTCCGCGCCATCAGCCAGCCGGCAGCCTCGGCAATCTGGCCCGGGGTGGCGCCGAAATGCTCCGCCAGACTTGCGGTATCCGCCGCGCCGGCGCCGAGCGCCCGCCACAGGGCGGCCAGCGGCACCCCGGCCAGCATGAGCACCCCGCGCGGCTGATCGGGGGTGACCACCACCTCGCGCCGGACAATAAAACCATCGCACACCACCGGCCGGCGGCAAATCTCGCCCACCCCGGCCACCGGCGCGGCATGGCCCGGCGCATCATCGGGCCAGCGCCGGCGCACCGCCCAGAATGGCCGGTCGGGCCAGCGGCTTTCGGCGCGGTAGAAATCGCGCCCGATGCGGGCGTGGCGCAAAAAGGCGGTGCTCTGGCGCTGCTCATAAAAGGCGCGGGCGAGCGCGCCATCGCCGGGCCGGTTGAGCGCAGTGTTGATCACCGGCGCGGCGGCCATGGCGCCGCCCACCGCCTCGAACAGGCCGTGTCCCGACAGTGGGTCGATCGCCATGGCGGCATCGCCGATCCGGATCAGGCGTTCCTCCAGCGGCCGGGCATGGCGCAGCGCGGTGGCCTCGCGCGCCAGCACCGGCCCGGCCGGCCGGCCGCCAACAACCCAGGTGTGCGCCTCGGGGCAGGCGGCCAATGCCGCCTCGAACAGCACCGCCCGATCGCCACCCCCTGCCCCGGGATGATCGAGAAAAAATTGCAGGCTGGCCTCGCCCTCGCCAAAATCGGCGAACCACGCCCAGCCATCGCGAAAACTCGCCGCGCCGCTGCGCGCCGGTCCAGGGGGCAGCCCGATATAGCGCCGACGCAGCGCCAGGGTGCGGGCGCCGCGCTGGACCACCTGGCGGCCGCGCGGTGCCCGCCGGCCGCGCGCCTCGACCAGAAAACCGCTGGCGCTCACCGGCCGGCCGTCACGCAAGGTGACCTGCCAAATGTCGCCACGCCGCTCATAGCCGGTCACCCGGCCATCGATGACCGTCACCCCGGCAGCACGGGCGTCCTCGCGCAGCGCCTGGTCGAACGAGGCGCGGGCGATCAGATATTCGCCATTGTGGTCGCTTGTCGCGCCGTCCCACACCGCCCGGCGACGGGCCAACGGGCCCAAGGCCGCCACTGCGCCGGCGCAACCGGCGCGGCGAAAACCCTCGACCACGCGCGGCGAGGCGCCTTCGATGGCGCCATCCGGCCCGCCCCGGCCCGGCACTCCGATCAGGGTGACGGCAAAGCCCAGACGGCACAAATGGATCGCCGCCACGCACCCCCCCGGCCCGGCCCCGAGAATGACAATATCGGCCATGCCGCCCTTTCCTGGCTGTGCTCCTGGTATTCTTAAGCCGATCTTTACCAGAAAGTCCTAGCTTGGGGCTATGATTTCCGCCGTTTCATCGCTCGGCGCGCTGTCTCTTGTCCCGCCGACCCGGCCGGCCCGGCTTTCCAGGAGTCCCTCATCGGCCGATAAGCCGGCCAGCCGCGGGCCAGCGGTTTTACTGTCGCTGGGCGCGGGCAAGGGAAAAAGCGCCAAGAACACCACCAATCCGCTAGGCCTGTCGGACGAGGAAAAGGCCCAGGTCGACGCGCTCAAAAAACGCGACCGCGAGGTGCGCGCCCATGAGCGCGCCCATGCCGCCGCCGGCGGTCAATATACCGGCGCGCCGAGCTTCAGCTATGAAACCGGCCCCGACGGCCGGCAATATGCGGTGAGCGGCGAAGTGGCGATCGACGCCAGCCCGATCGCCGGCGACCCGCAGGCCACCATTACCAAAATGCAGATTGTCCGCTCCGCCGCCCTGGCCCCGGCCAAACCCTCTGGCCAGGACCGCGCGGTCGCCGCCCAGGCCGACACCCAGCGCGCCCGCGCCCAGGCCGAGGCGGCCGCCAGCGGCGACAAAGAGGAGCGAGGCAGCCTCTTGAACGCCGAGAATGCAACCAGCGCCTATCACCGCTCGGACCGCCTAGGCGGTGACAGGATCACCCCCGTTATCACCAGCCTGTTCGCCTGATTATTCCGCGGCCAGTGGCTGCGGCGCCGACTTGTGCAGGCGCTCCAGCAGTTCTGCACGGGCCTGTTCCATCCGCTGGATGGCCTCCTGCTTGACCGGGCCAAAGCCGCGGATGTCGTCGGGCAGGGCGGCAATTTTCACCGCCAGGGCATGGGTTTGGGGTGACAGGGCGGCGAGCAGCGTCTCAAGGTCGGCTTCATAATCGGCAATGAGCCGGCGTTCGCGGCGCCGCTCGCCGCTATAGCCGAAGGGGTCGAGCCGGGTGCCGCGCAGCCCCTTGAAACGCGGCAGCAATTTGAGCGCCCAGCCCATCCATGGCCCGAAGGCGTATTTTTTCGGTCGCCCGCTATGGGGATCAAGGCCGGCCAGCAGCGGCGGCGAGAGGTGATAGGTGAGCGTGAAATCGCCCTCGAACTGGTCGGCCAGCGCGCGGGCAAAATTACCGTCGCTGTAAAGCCGGGCGACTTCATATTCATCCTTGTAGGCCAGCAGCTTGAAATAATTTTGCGCCACCGCCCGGGTCAGCGCCTCGCGCCCCGGGGTGCGGGTCTGTTCGGCGGCGCGCACCCGGGCGACCCGCGCCCGATAGCACGCACCGTAAGCGGCATCTTGATAATCGGTCAAAAAAGCCACCCGGCTTTCGATCAACTCGTCGAGCGTCTCGGGCCGGCTTTGCGCCTCGCCCAGCCCGGCCAGGCGGGCAACCGCCGCCGGATCATGAGCCGCCGCCCGGCCCCAGGCAAAGGCCCGCCGGTTGGCCGCCACCGCCACGCCGTTAAGCTCGACCGCGCGCATCAGCGCCTCCAGGCTAAGCGGGATCAGGCCACGCTGAAAGGCATAGCCCAGCAGCAGCATGTTGGTGGCGATGGCGTCACCCATCAGCCGGGCGGCCAGCACCCCGGCCTCGATATAATCCGGCCCCGGCGCGCCAAGCGCCGCGCTCAGAATATCGCGCAATTGCGCCGCGCCCAGATCGGCGTTGCGGTCGAGCACGAAATCGGCGGTGGGAATCTCGTGGCTGTTGATCACCGCCCGGGTCACCCCGGCGCACAGGCTGCGCACCGCCTCGGGGCTGGCGGCCACCACCATGTCGCAGCCCAGCAACACATCGGCGCGGGCGGCGGGAATGCGCACCGCGCCCAGATCATCGCGCCCGGGCGCCAGCCGGACATAGGAAATCACCGCCCCGCCTTTCTGGGCAAAACCGGTGAAATCGAGTACCGAGGCGCCCTTGCCTTCGAGGTGGGCCGCCATGGTCAGAATCTGGCCGATGGTCACCACCCCGGTGCCGCCCACCCCGGTGACCAGAATGTTGACCGGCTTGTCGGCCGCCGGGTCCGCCGGCAGGGGAACATCGGCCGGGGACTCAACCGCTGTCGCCCGGCGCAGCCTGCCGCCCTTGATGGTCACAAAGGACGGGCAAAAACCCTTGATGCAGGAAAAATCCTTGTTGCAACTGGACTGGTCGATCGCCCGCTTGCGCCCCAGCGGGGTATCCTTGGGCGCGATCGACAGGCAGTTTGAGACTTGCGAACAGTCACCGCAGGCCTCGCAGACCAGATCATTGATAAACACCCGGCGCGCCGGGTCGGGATAGGTTCCGCGTTTGCGCCGGCGGCGTTTTTCCGCCGCGCAGGTCTGGTCGTAGACCAGCGCCGTCACCCCCGGGGTGGCGCGCAACTCGCGCTGCACCTCATCCAGCGCATCGCGGCCGGCCACCCGCACCCCCGGCGCAAAACCGGCGTGCAGCGGATATTTGCCGGGCTCATCGGTCACCACGATGATCTTGCCGACCCCCTCGTCATGGATCTGGCGGGTGATCCCGGGCACGCTCAACTTGCCGTCATGAGGCTGGCCGCCGGTCATCGCCACCGCGTCGTTATAGAGAATTTTATAGGTGATGTTCACCCCGGCAGCGACCGCCTGGCGGATCGCCAGCAGACCGGAATGGAAATAGGTGCCATCGCCCAGATTCTGGAAAACATGATTCTGGAACACATGATTTTGGAACACAGGGCCGGTTTGGCAAAAGGGCTGCAGGCCGATCCAGTTGACCCCTTCGCCGCCCATCTGGGTCAGCCCGCGGGTCTGGCGCCCCATGCCCACCGCCATGAAGTGACAGCCGATGCCGGCCATCGCCATGCTGCCTTCGGGCACCCGGGTCGAGGTATTGTGCGGGCAGCCGGAGCAAAAATAGGGCCGGCGGGTCCTTGGCGGCACCAGTAGCGGGGCGGCGTGTTGGCGCTCAAGCACCGCTAGCCGGGCGCGCATTTGCGGCAAATCGGCCAGCTCTTCAAGATGCGGGGCAAGGGCGGTGAGCACGTCGCCCGGGCTGAGCTCGCCGACCGGGGACAAAAGCGGCGCGCCGGTCTCGTCAGCCTTACCGAGAACCTGCGGGCGCGCAGTGGCAGGCAGATCATACATCAACTCCTTGAGCTGGCTCTCGACAAAGGCGCGCTTTTCCTCAACCACGATCACCTTGCGCAAGCCGCGCGCAAAGGCCAGCGCGCCGGTGCGCTCGATCGGCCAGCTCAGGCCGATCTTGTAAACCCCAAGGCCGATTTTCGCCGCCAGCGGCGCATCGATGCCGGCATCGGCCAGCGCCTCCATGACGTCAAAATAGGCCTTGCCGGTGGTCACGATCCCCAGCCGGGTGACCGGCGAGCCGAACACCACCCGATCGAGGCGATTGGCCTGAGCGAAAGCGGCCAGCGCGGCCAGGCGCCGGTGCATCCGGCTTTCAATCTCGGAAAACGGGTCGGGCCAGCGGTAGTGCAGGCCGCCGGGCGGCATTTCAAAATCGGGCATGGTGAACCGCGGCGGCGCCGTCACCTCGAGGGTGGCGCCGCTTTCGACCACTTCGGAGACCGCCTTGAAGCCCACCCAGCAGCCGGCAAAACGCGACAGGGCATAGCCGTAAAGGCCGAAATCGATATAGTCGCCCAGGCCCGCCGGGTTGAGCACCGGCATCATCCACGAGGCCATGAGCTGCTCGCTCTGATGGCCCATGCTCGAGGACACCGCGCCATGGTCGTCGCCGGCCACCACCAGCACGCCGCCATGGCGACTGGCGCCAAAGGCATTGGCGTGCTTGAGCGCATCTCCGGCGCGGTCGAGACCCGGCCCCTTGCCATACCACAGGCCGAACACCCCGTCCCACGCCGAGGGCGCCAGCACCCCGGTTTGCTGCGAGCCCATCACCGCGGTCGCCGCCAGCTCTTCGTTGATCCCGGGATGAAAGTGGATTTGCGCGCCCTCGAGCGCCGCTTCGGCGCGCCACAATTCCTTGTCCAGCCCGCCCAGTGGCGAGCCGCGATAGCCGGACACAAAACCGGCGGTCTTGAGCCCGGCCGCCCGATCGGCGCGCGCCTGGGCCAGCAGCATCCGGGTGATCGCCTGCACCCCGGTGACAAACACCTGCCCCTCGCGGCTGGCATAACGGGCGTCCAGCGTGTAGTCCTGGTCCAGTTTCATCGGCTCATCTCCATGAATAGAATACTCCTAAACAGCGAGATGATCCTTGCTATCTTTATTACTAACCCCTAGTTATGGGGATGATCCTTCTTTAAATTAGCCAATTTAAGAATGAATATTCCTTTACCTGATATTGACGAGATCGATCGGCGCATTCTTGACGTGCTGCAACAGAACGCGCGAATTTCCAATCATGAGCTGGCGCAAAAGGTCGGGCTATCGGCCTCGCCGTGCTGGCGGCGCATGCGCCGGCTGGAAAAGATGGGGGTCATTCGCGGCTACGCCACGGTGCTCGATGCGGCCCGGCTCGGCCTGCCGGTCACCGCCATCGCCATGGTCACCCTCGATGATCATCACCCCGACACCGTGGCCACCTTCGATGAGGCGGTAAACCGCCTGCCGGAGATTCTCGACTGCATGGCGATCAGCGGCGAGCATGATTATCTGCTGCGCATTCTGGCCCCCGGCATGGACAGCTATCAGCGCTTTCTGGCCGACCATCTGTTGCAGGTGCCGGGCATTCGCTCGGTCAACACGGTGTTCGCGCTCAAGCACAACAAGCAGACCACCGCGATCCCGCTTTAACGCTCTTTTTCCCAGCGCAGCACGGGCCGGCGCGCGGCCACGGTCTCATCGAGCCGGCGGCGCGGCGCATACTGCGGCGCTTCGGTAAAGCGCGCCCGCGCGCCGGCCTTAGCCGCCCGGGCAAGGCTGCGCAAGGCAGCGATAAAGGCATCCAGTTCGGCCTTCGATTCGCTTTCGGTCGGCTCGATCAGCATTGCACCATGCACCACCAGCGGAAAATATATGGTCATCGGGTGATAGCCCTCGTCGATCATCGCCTTGGCGAAATCGAGGGTCGATACCCCGCTGTCCTTCAGGAAGCGGTCGTCGAACAGCGCCTCATGCATGCAGGGGCCGGGGAACGAGGCGGTCATGTCGTCCTTGAGCTCAGCCAGCACATAATTGGCCGCCAGCACCGCGTCCTCGGCGGCCTGGCGCAGCCCGTCGGCACCATGGCTCATCATATAAGCCAGGGCGCGCACGAACATACCCATCTGGCCATGAAAGGCGGCCATGCGGCCAAAGCCGCCGCGCGCGCTTTCATCCAGCCTCAGGCCGGCCTGGTCATGGACGATGAACGGCGGCGGCGCGAAATCGGCCAACGCCTGGCTCAGCACCACCGGCCCGGCCCCCGGCCCGCCGCCGCCATGGGGGGTCGAGAAGGTCTTGTGCAGATTGATATGCATGGCGTCGATGCCCAGATCGCCGGGACGCACCCGGCCGACAATGGCGTTGAAATTAGCGCCGTCGCAATAGAAATAGGCGCCGGCGTCATGAGCCAGGCGGGCCAGCTCGGCGACATCCGGCTCGAACAGGCCGCAAGTGTTGGGGTTGGTGACCATGACCGCGGCCACATCGGGGCCGAGCTTGTCGCCAAAGGCGGCCAGATCGACCCGGCCGCGCGCCCCCGCCGGCACCGCCTCGACGCCATAGCCACACAGCGCCGCGGTCGCCGGATTGGTGCCATGGGCCGATTCGGGCACCAATACGCGCTGGCGGGCATCGCCGGCGGCCTCATGGGCGGCGCGAATCGCCATCATGCCACACAGCTCGCCATGGGCCCCGGCCTTGGGCGCCATGGCCACCGCCGGCATGCCGGTCAACACCTTGAGCCAGTGAGCCAGGCTGTCGATCAGCGCCAGCGCGCCCTGCACCGTGCTGGCTGGTTGCAGCGGGTGCAGGTCAGCAAAGCCTTCAAGCGCGGCGACTTTTTCATTGAGCCGCGGATTATGCTTCATGGTGCACGAGCCCAGCGGATAAAGCCCCAGATCGATGGCATAGTTCTGGCGCGACAGGCGGGTGAAATGACGCACCGTCTGTGGCTCGGACAGGCCCGCCAGGCCGATCGGCGCGGTGCGCTCTAGCCCGCCGAGGCGCGCCGGCAGGCCTTCGGGGCGCGGCAGGTCGACACCGCAGCGGTCGGGCGCGCCGGTCTCGAAGCTGAGCGCCTCTTCATGATCGAGGCCGTGATCGCCGCTGAAGGTATCAAATTCGCGCCCAGTCATGACAACACCTCCTCGAGCCCGGCGAGCAATGCGGCACGATCCTCCGAGGTCTGGGTTTCATTGGCCGCCACCAGCAGGATGGTCTCCATCTGACCCGCCCCGGGCAGCAGCCGGGCCGCCGGCACCCCGGCCAACACGCCGCGCGCCGCCAGGGCCTCGACCACCGCTCCGGCGGGGCGGGAAAGCCGGACCGCGAATTCATTGAAAAAAGCCTTGGTGACCACTTCGGCCCCCGCCAGCCGGTCGATCGCCGCGGCCAGCGTGATCGCGGCCTCGTGATTGAGCGTCGCCAGACGGCGCAGGCCGGCCTCGCCCAGCAGGGTCAGATGAATGCAAAAGGCCAGCGCGCACAGGCCGGAATTGGTGCAGATGTTGCTGGTCGCCTTTTCGCGTCGGATGTGCTGCTCGCGGGTCGACAGGGTAAGCACATAGCCGCGCCGGCCGTCGGCGTCCACGGTCTGGCCGACCAGCCGGCCGGGCATCTGGCGTACATAGCGCTGGCGGGTAGCAAACAGGCCGAGATAGGGACCGCCGTAAGACAGCGGATTGCCAAACGATTGACCCTCGCCGGCCACGATGTCGGCCCCCATATCGCCGGGCGGGCGGATCGCGCCCAGGCTGAGCGCCTCGGTAACCACGACAATCAGCAGCGCGCCCTGGTCATGGGCGGCGGCGGCCAGCGCCGACAGATCACCCACCGCGCCAAAAAAATCCGGGTTTTGCACCACCACGCAGGCGGTCTCGTCATCGATCATCCCGGCGAGGTCTTCGGCCCCCTCGATAGAGGCCGGGGCGGCGAGAATATTCTCGCCGGTATAGCGCGTCATGGTGGCGATGGTTTGTGCGTAATGGGGATGTAGCCGGCCCGAAAGAACGATCTTTTTACGCCGCGTAATCCGGCGCGCCATCAACACCGCCTCGGCGGCGGCGGTCGAGCCGTCGTAAAGCGAGGCGTTGGCGACCTCCATGCCGGTCAGCATCGCCGTCTGGGTCTGGAACTCGAACAGGGCCTGCAGCGTGCCCTGGCTGATCTCCGGCTGATAGGGGGTATAGGCGGTGAGAAACTCTCCCCGGCTGAGCAAATATTCGACACTGGCGGGGATGAAATGGCGATAGGCCCCGGCGCCAAGGAAGGACGGCGCGGCGCTGGTTGGCAGATTACGCCCGGCCAGATCGCGCAAATGGCGCAGCACCTCCTGCTCGCCCTGGTGACCGGGCAGATCGACCGGTCCATCCAGTATCGCCTCGCGCGGCACGTCACAAAACAGCTCATCCACCGAGGCCACACCGATCGCCTCGAGCATGGCGCGCCGGTCCTGCGCGTCAAGCGGCAGATAGCGCATTACGCCAGACCCTCGACGTAACTCTGATAGGCCGCCTCGTCCATAAGCCCGTCAAGCTCGCCTGGATCGGACAGCGTAATGGTGAAAATCCAGCCCTCGCCCAGCGGATCGGCATTGACTAGCGCCGGGTTTTCCGCCAACGCCTCATTGCCCGCGATCACCGTACCGCCGACCGGGGCATAGACCTCGCTGGCCGCCTTGACCGATTCGATCACCCCGGCCTCGTCGCCCCTGTTCAGCTCCCGGCCGGCCTCGGGCGGTTCGACAAACACCACATCGCCCAGCGCGTTCTGTGCGTAATCTGTAATGCCGACGGTGCCGGTGGCGCCATCAAGCCGGATCCATTCATGATCTTTGCTAAAGCGTAAATTACTCATTTATCTCTCTCCTGTCAGCGTTTGTAGTGATGCGGCACAAAGGGCATGGGCGCGATATGGCCGGGGCGAACCCGGCCCCTGATCTCCAGCCCCACCGGCGCGCCATCAGTGGCAAAGTCCGTGGCGACATAGCCCATGGCGATCGGCCGGCCGAGGGTCGGTGAAAAGCCGCCGCTGGTGACCTCGCCAACCGGCGCGCCATCGGCATCGAGGATCGGCGTGTGGGCGCGCGCCGGCGCCCGGCCGTCGGGCAGAATGCCGACCCGGCGGCGCGGCGGACCGTCGAACAACTGGGCCATGATCGGCTCGGCGCCGAGAAAGCCGCCCTCGATCTTGCGCCGCTTGCCGATGGTCCAGGCCAGGCCGGCCTCGATCGGGCTGGTGGTCTCGTCGATATCCGCGCCATAAAGGCACAGGCCGGCCTCCAGCCGCAGGGAATCGCGCGCCCCCAGCCCGGCGGCGGCAACCTCGGGCTCGCCGAGCAGAGCGCGGGCGACATCTTGCGCCATGGCTGCGGGTAGCGAGATTTCATAGCCGTCCTCGCCGGTATAGCCCGAACGGCTGACGATCGCCGGCGCGCCGGCCACCGCCATGTACGCCGCCGACAGGAACGAAAGCGCCGGCGCGCCCGGCGCATGGCGGCCCAGCGCCGCTGCCGCCGCCGGGCCCTGCAAGGCGATCAGCGCCTGATCGGCCATCACTTCGAGGGTGCAGCCGGCGGGCAGCAGATGGGCGGTGATATGGCGCTCGTCCACATCCTTGCGGGCCGCGTTATAGACCACATAAAAATGATCCTCCATCCGGGTGATCATGAGATCATCGAGAATGCCGCCGGCCGCGCTGGTCAGCAGGCTGTAGCGCATGCGCCCTTTGGCCAACGCCTGAATGTCGCCGGGCACCAGGCGCTCAAGCGCGGCCGCCGCCTCATCGCCATAAAGCCGCGCCTGGCCCATGTGCGAGACATCGAACAGGCTGGCGCTGGCGCGGGTGTGTTTGTGTTCGCCGAGAATGCCGGCGGCGTAATGAAGCGGCATGTCATAGCCGGCGAAGGGGGCCATTTTGGCGCCCAGCACGACATGCAGGCCATGAAGCGGCGTGTGCTGAAGAGAAGAAGGGGGTGAGGTCATTCGATGCTCCCAAAGGCCAAGGTTCCCGGCCTTCCCGCGCCCTCGCGCGACGGAACACCGCCCTGCCTCCTCTGTCATCGGACCTGAGAGATTTCGCCGGCTGGCGCCTGCGCGCCCTGATCCCGGATTACCCCTTCGGTGAGGCGCCATATCCGCGCCTGCTTTCCAGAGTGTGTCGCCCCGAACGGTCCATTTTGCCTGAGAGTTTCCGAGGCCGTTGCTCCTTCGGCGCCGGCCGCCCCAAGACAGCCGGTCTCTCCCGCCCGAGACCGGATTTTGTTACACCAAGCCGGTGGCCAGGGCAATGTTTATTGCAGGAAGTTATATTCCAGATCGTCGGGAGCCAGTTGAAAGCCGAGCAGAATTTCATAATCGCCGACTTTATGCCCCGCATCGCCGGGCAGAAATTCCACCACTTCATGATGCATCGCGCTGCGCCCGTTCTTGCCGGAAAAGCGCTGCGTGCTGGTAAAAACCTGTTTGGCCAACACCCGTTCGTTGCCCAGCGAGACCGCCACGAAATAGGGTAACTCGATGGTGTCGCTGGTGGCCGCCGGGCCCTTGCGGGCACTGATCTGGAAGGTCACCACCACCTCATGGCCACCGCTTTTTTTGGTGCATTTCATGAACGCCTGGGAAAGCTCGGCCTGATAGGTCACATCCCCGGCATTGCGCGCGCCGCCGGGGCGAAAGCCGGTGACATAGCCAGTTCCCGCCACCACGGCGAGCGCCGGACACTCGCGGGCTTCCTTGATCAGCTTTTCCGTCTTGGTCGCGCAACCGGCCAGAACCAGAGCAAAAAGCGCCAGAAGGGGAAAGACCAGCCGCGGCACCGGTGCGCGAATCACTTTTGTCAAAAACATCCGTGTCACATCTTTAAAGAGTTTTATGGGTTCCGTCGCACAGGGCGCCCTTGGCGGAATGCCGGCAGCCGCAAAAATAGACCGTGCCGGATTTTTTGGCCTCGAACAGCTCGGGTATATGGTCGGTTTCCTTGTGCGCGCCATCACAAAATGGCTGGGTCTTGCTCAGCCCGCAGGAGCACCAGTAATATTTCTTGCCTTCCTCGACCTCGACGGCGAATGGCTCTTTTTGTGTGATAACCGGTTGCGACATGCTTGGCTAACCTCCTCTTGATCCTGTATGACAACCTTTGGTGCTCAGTTGGGCGGCCATCTTAGAGAAGCGCCCGGCCCAGCACAAGGTGAGCCGCAACATATATGACCGGACCCTCATGAGCGAACCCGTGCCTGACATGACCAGACCCGCGCTTGAAATTCTGATCGCCAGCCCCCGCGGCTTTTGCGCCGGGGTCGACCGGGCGATCCAGATCGTCGAGCTGGCGCTCAGAAAATATGGCCGCCCGGTTTATGTCCGCCACGAGATTGTCCACAACCGCTTTGTGGTCGAGCGGCTGGAAGAAATGGGCGCGGTTTTTGTCGAGGAACTCGACGCCGTGCCCGATGACGCGCCGGTGGTATTTTCCGCCCATGGCGTGCCCAAATCGGTGCCCGCCGAAGCCCGCCGGCGCGGGCTGCGCTCGCTCGACGCCACCTGTCCGCTGGTCAGCAAGGTGCACCGCGAGGCCGAACATCATCACAAGGTCGGCCGCCATGTCATCCTCATCGGCCACGCCGGCCACCCCGAAGTGGTCGGCACCACCGGCCAGTTGCCGCCCGGCGCGGTCAGCCTGATCGAAACCGTCGCCGATGCCGAGCGCTTTGCGCCGCCGGCAGCGGCGAACGGGACCGACGCGGCGCTGGCCTACACAACCCAGACCACCCTGTCGGTCGATGACGTGGCCGAGATCGTCGCGGTGCTGCGCCGGCGCTTTCCAGCCATTCACGGCCCGCGCAAGGAGGACATCTGTTTCGCCACCACCAACCGTCAGGCGGCGGTCAAGGCGATCGCCGAGCAAAGTGATCTGGTGCTGATCATCGGCGCGCCCAATTCGTCGAACTCAATGCGCCTGGTCGAGGTCGCGCGCAAGGCCGGCCGGCGCGCCGCGCTTATCCAGCGCGGCGATGATCTGACGGCGATTGATTTGGCCGGCGTGGCCCGGCTCGGCCTGAGCGCTGGGGCCTCGGCGCCGGAAGTGCTGGTCGACGAGGTGATCGGCGCGCTCGGCGAGCGCTTTGCGGTGACCACGCGGGAAGTGAAAACCATCGACGAGGACGTGCTGTTCAAGGTGCCAACCAGCCTGAGAAAGGCGTAAGCAAGCGATATGGCGGTCTATACACAGGTTTCAGCCGAGGAAATCGAGGGCTTCGTCGCCGGCTATGACATTGGCGAGGTAATCGCCTTCAAGGGCATCGCCGAGGGAGTGGAAAACTCCAATTATCTGCTCCAGACCAGCAGTGGTTTTTACATCCTCACCCTCTATGAGAAACGGGTAAAAACCCAGGATCTGCCGTTTTTTCTCGGCCTGATGGATCATCTGGCGGCCCGCGGCATCGCCTGCCCGACACCGATTCACGACCGGAAAGGCGAGGCGCTGGGCGCGCTGGCCGGCCGCCCGGCGGCGATCGTCAGCTTTCTGAATGGCTTGTCGATCCACCGCATCCAGCCGCCCCATTGTGCCGAGCTGGGCCGGGCGATGGCTGACATGCATCTGGCCGGGCGTGATTTTACCGGCACCCGCGATAATGCCCTGTCGCTCGCCGGCTGGCGGGTGCTGTTCGACGCCTGTGTCGATCAGGCCGACACGGTGGCGCCGGGGCTGGTCTCGCTGCTCGCCGAAGAACTGGAGGCGCTGGAGAAAAACTGGCCCGCCGGCCTGCCCCACGGCATCATCCACGCCGATCTGTTTCCCGACAATGTGTTCTTTTTGCATGAAGCACTGTCGGGCATTATCGATTTTTATTTCGCCTGCAGCGACTTTTTCGCCTATGAGCTGGCGATCTGCCTAAACGCCTGGTGCTTCGAGCCGGACGGCGCGTTTAACATCACCAAGGCGCGCCATATGATGACCGCCTACCGCCGGGTGCGCCCGCTCGAGGAGGCCGAGCTGGCCGCCCTGCCGATGCTGGCGCGCGGCGCGGCGCTGCGCTTTTTGCTTACCCGTCTTTACGACTGGCTCAACCAGGTCGATGGCGCGCTGGTGCGGCCCAAGGACCCGCGCGAATATCTCAAGAAACTGCGCTTTCACCAAGGGGTCTCCAGCCCCGCCGCCTATGGGCTCGACTAGCGTGGACTGTGTCGAGATCTATACCGACGGCGCCTGTTCGGGCAATCCCGGCCCCGGCGGCTGGGGGGTGATTTTGCGCGCCGGGGCGCATGAGCGCGAGATCTATGGCGGCGCGCCGCAGACCACCAACAACCGCATGGAGATGATGGCCGCCATCGCGGCGCTGGAGGCCCTCAAGCGCCCCTGCCGGGTGCAGCTTTACACCGACAGCACCTATGTGCGCGACGGCATCACCAAATGGATCACCAACTGGAAGAAAAACGGCTGGCGCACCGCCGGTCGCAAACCGGTGAAAAACGCCGATCTGTGGCGCCGCCTCGAAGCGGCGCTGGCCCCCCATGAGGTGCACTGGCACTGGGTCAAGGGCCATGCCGGACACCCCGAAAACGAGCGCGCCGACGAACTGGCGCGGCGCGGCGCGATGGAAGCGCAAGGCATGTGAGCACGCCTCTCGCCATCGACGCGCCGGCCCTTGTCGTTCGCCCATCCGGGGCGGTGCTGCTGGGCCCGGACGG
>Ga0114931_10000884_pt1 | contig 37489 bp, 59 predicted proteins | sample 2SBtaG_FD_89579 | JGI IMG/M metagenome (GOLD analysis project Ga0114931, IMG submission 89579) | Deep subsurface microbial communities from Kolumbo volcano to uncover new lineages of life (NeLLi) - 2SBTROV14_V59a metaG | ecosystem: Environmental > Aquatic > Marine > Volcanic | place: Kolumbo... | reverse complement strand
TCAGCTCACCCCAGGGAACACACTCCTTGGCGATGGTATTTTTATGGTACTGATTTTAAGCACCATTTGGTGGCTCTTTGCTCAAATCATTCACGGCTTCAACGTATCAAAAGCGAACTACAAAAAGTTCGCTGCAGTGGGCAAAGCGGCTGAACTTGACCTTAGGCGCGGCGAAAAAGTCATAGAAGCAAGGGAAGGCAAGTTATAGCAAAAAAAATTGCCAAAAGCTTATATTTGACTACGGCGCAATGGTTTATATGAAGTACACAGAACTGCTCTTAGCAGGTTTGTTGGTGTTCTCATTTGCAGCAACTCCGATTGCGGCACAAGGACTTAGTGCAGACCAGGTCGCAGGAAGTCTAAGCCCGCTAAAGGCTTTGGTTGAAGGTGTGACCAGGCTTGGTTGGGACATGACCCAATTATTCGTGGGCATGGATGAAGCAAGCATCGCAGAGTTTGCATACCAATTGGGCTTCCGTGGCAACGAAGTTTACCTTGACAATGTTGAAATTTCTGACAACACTAAAAAGGACTGCAGCGTCGGTTCTTTTAGCGATAACGGAAACGAACTTAACGCCAGTTGCACAGATGATGCATCAAGTGCCGTTAAAGACCCACTCTTCGAAACTAAAACTTTGGCGATAAAGTTGACCGATATCAACGACGCCAATGAAGATGGAACTGCCAACACCACGGCAGATATCTTTTACTACTACACCCGAAACCAGGGAGTAAAGGTAGGGGTATCCAATGGAGCTAAGGGCCAGATAATGCTGTTTGCACTTCTGATACCTTTAGGAATGTTGTTCTTCCTCTTAAACGACTTCTTTATCAGTACAGGTCTTTTAAGGAAGGCAACAGCAGGCGTGCTTAGTCTAGGTGTCTCACTATTGGCTGCAAGGAGTGGTGTATATACAGCACTACTTGGCATGATTAGCGACATCTTTGGCACTGGCGGGTTCTTCTTGAGTATGCTTAGTATTTACTTGATACTAGCGGTTCTCATGTGGTTCTACGGCGGCGTCATAAAGAGCAAAGCAATTGCTGAAAAGGACAAAGAAGTCGCAGATGCAGTAGTAGATGCTTTCACAGCAGACCTCAGGAGAGGAGTCACCATGAAGGAAACTGCAAAGGCCATGGCTAAGAATAAGTAGAATAGTCTTAGCCAACCTTTTTCTTTTTTTAACTCCGTGCTTGCCAAAGACATACGATTTTTGGTTAACTCAGTAAAAGGATTGGTCAAACTTTGTTAAAGCTTGGTGGAAAGGTTTATTACTGGAAAGTGCAGTAGGATTATGTGGCAGGAGGAGAAATCTTCAATCTAAATGAAAGCGTAGGTATGCTGCAAGAGATTGGCATATTCAACTACATCCTCCCTCTCGGCATATTCTTCTTGATAATCTACGGTCTCCTTGACCAGTATAAAATAATAAACAAAGACAAGCGCGTGAATGCTTTAGCGGCCCTTCTCATGTCTGCTTTCATTCTGCTTTACGCCTACATAAATAATATTGAATGGTTCTTTGCGCTATTTTACACCAAGATGAGCGTGGCCCTAATAATACTCTTATTTGCCTTGACTTTTACAGTATTCGGCTACAGGGCGCTAAAAGAAAACGGCGTCATACCTGAAGGAAGGGAAAAAGTATGGAGTTCAGTCATGATAATGATTTCAGTATTGATTGTGAATTCGGCCTTCACGAGCGCACCAGCACCCCTTGGCACATGGGCAAATGATGTCAGCGGCATAGTGCTTGCACTGGGGGCCATAGGGGCTTTAGGAAGCCTGTTGATATCAGGAAAGAGTGAAAAATAATGGCAATCTCAGACGTGATAATTAAGGCAGTCGAATTTGGTTTCTTCCAGTTCTTTGCACCCTTTGCCTTGGTATTCCTCTTGACTTATGGAGTCCTCTTAAAGTACAAACCCTTTGGAGACTGGAGGGGTGAAGGAGGAAGCACGGCTATTAGCATGATTTATGCGGTAACTTCGTTTTTAATGGGGGCCTTTGTCCTACTTTTTGGTCTTAATGTCTATATTGAGACCTTTTTAGCCTGGGTGCTTGGCAGGGCAGGAGTCATAATAATTTTGCTATTTGCAGCACTGATAATCGCAGCATTCGGAATGGAGGGCGGAAAATTTGGGAATGAGTGAAAAACACATCTGGATGGGTTTTGGCGCCATAATACTAATATTTCTTGTGGTGACTACACCAGGATGGCAGGAAGTTTTAGGGTTAAATTCTGACATATCTTCTTTTGGGACTCTTGGTGAATACATGCCAGCAATAATACTTCTCGGTTTCATGGGGGCTCTTGTGGCTTTCGTATTAATAGGCGGAGACAAAGGTGGGGACAGCTCATAGAAGAGTTCGTGCAAGCTGAAGATATGTGACATCATTTTCTTTGTCAATTACTGCTAAAATTAATCTTTTCTTCACAGAGTGAGATACTCTGTTTATACCAATCAAATTTTTCATCTCAAGAAAATCATCCTCACCCAAAACCCAGATTAGGTACTTTGAATGCTCTCTCTCATCATTCGTAGGTTTAACCCCTTTTTCATATAGCCTAAAATCTGCCCCGTACTTAGAACCTGCCTTGACGACAAAGCCCTTCTCTCGTAGGTCCCTGTAGGCGAAGTATCGCGTCAGAAAATTCGAAACAGATTTTGAAAAATGACGCCGTATACCTTTAAGAGTTAGTCCACGCTTTTTTACCAAGGCAAGCTTACCCTTCTCTGCCAAGTAAAGCGCTTCCTCAGGGAATAGCCATATGCCCTGTTTGGTCTTTTCACCAAAGCCCTTGTCAAGAACAAAACTTTCAGTAGTGATAGCACCCTCACTGAAAAGCTCAGCGGTTGGTAAAGGTTTGTGTACTCTCGTCATAATCAACTACACCTTTTTTCATTAAGGGCTTCACCCTGTTAAAGAGAGTGTCTCTAACAGTCTCATCGATGCCTTCGGCCTTTAAAGCATGATTGAGGTCAACGATATTGAGCGGCCCGCTTTTTAGAGTCTTTATTACCACATTTTCATGTTCTGTCTTTCGTATTATGGGTACAGGAGGTTTTATGGTCGAATTTTCACCAACTCTTACAGGCACAAGCCCGCCGTCTAAGGGTTCATCCTTTATGGTTTTCATAGGAGCAGAAGAAGGGGCCCTCGTGGGTGCAATAGTCCCTTTTTCAAGTTTATCAAGCCTTTGCTTCACATCTTCAAGCTCTTTCCACAATTGCTCAACTTTATGCTTCCAGTAACCCCAGTAAGCTCCGCTTGAAGGTGATGCATCAGTAGCCATATTCTTATATCACTCCTCTAGATTTATAACATATGTTGATTGAAGCCACGCTCTCACTCACCTGCATATTGCTTTATTCCAAGACCAAACTAAGGTCGCTGCTTTTAGCTAGCGGGGCATTGTGGCTCCCTCTGCTTTACAAACCACTCATAATCATTTTAGCTTTAGTTTTGGTGCTTTTAATCCAAGAAACGGGCAATCTGGGAACACTTAAATAACTCTGTCATTTGGTATTGTAGATGCAGGGCGAGATTAACAAACGACTTAGTGGCATTGAAGAGCGAGTCAGAATAGTGGAGTCCCGCATCGAAGAGCTTGGCAACCGGTTTGAGAGCTTCAGAATGAATGCCATAAAGTCACAGAGAGACCACGACGAAAAAATCAAGACCTTAATCAAGGCCTCAAGTGAACTGAAGCGAAGAACGGATGAATCAAAGGAAATTTTGCGCAGGATGGAAAGCAAAATACTAAAAACTGCAAGCAGAGCGGACTTCCAGGAAATAGAAGCATATCTGCATCTCATAAGCCCGCTTGACTTAGTAACTCGGAGCGAGCTTAAAAAAATGCTCAAAAAAGGTGATTAGATGGGAATACTTGGAAATATGTTTGGTAAAAAAAAGAAAGGGGCTGGAGACCTAGCCACTAGGATTGTGTCGATGAGACAAAATGGAGTGCCTGACGATCAGATTGCTCAGGAATTGTCTAAGGAGGGTGTAAAACCCAAGGACTTGGATGCTGGCATGATGCAAGCAAACAAAATGATGAACGGACCACCTCTACCACCACCTCCAGGAGCGCCATTACCGCCTCCCCCAGGGCCACCCCAAATGGGACCCCCAGGCATGGGAGCACCACCCGGACCTCCAATGACTCCTCCAGGCCAGGTCGCAGAGCTTGAGACTGAAAGCGAGGACGTTGAAGCCTTGGTTGAAAAGCTTGTAGCTGAAAAGACGGAAGGCATGGACCTTCGTGTAAAAGATGTCGAAGCTGATATGGGTAAAGTCAGGGCAGATATGCAGGAAATGAAAAATACCGTTACTGACCTCAAACAAAAGTATGTAGGACTCCAAGAAGAAAGCCTCGGGAAAGTCGAAGAATATGCAAGGGAACTTGAAAACGTCGGAGCACAAATCAAAGCCATGCAAAGAATCCTGCAGCAGGTCATTCCCCAACTTGGTGAGAACATCAGCCAGCTCCAGAAAGTGGTTGGAGAAGTCAAGAAAAAGAAGTGATGCCCACTTAGGGCGTCGCCTTATTTTTTCCTTTTTTTACATTCAAATCAGGCAGTTTGTACTCAACAGGATATCCCATGCCTAAAAGTGAATATCTGTCAACACCCAAGGACAATTGGGTGGCGAGTTTTCTTAGGCCTATTGAATGTATATCAAACATATAATGAAATACCACCCCAGTAGTTAAACCAAAGACGTGAAAAACTTTAGACCAGGGATTGCATAAGAAGCAGCCTTCTAAGAGGATAACGGGAAAAAGTAAAAAATATGAAACAGGCAGGGGGACGACTTCTTGAAGGTCGGATAATAAATAGCCAATCATGCCGTAGACTCCTGCAGACGCCCCGATTATGGGTTGGGAAAAGAGTATAGAAATAAAGAGCGGCAGGATTGATGAGCCCACGAATATTTCAAGTAGTTTTTTTTCATCCTCGCCGATTTTATGAGCCATGAGCCACACAAGGAGCAGGGAAAGTAGGTTCATGTTAAGGTGATTTATTGACGCGTGGGAAATCATGAATAGGAGGTCAGGGTGGCTTTGTGAGAAGAAATGGCCGGTAGAATACGGAAAGAAAGCCACCAAGAGAACGGCAAGGATTAAGATAATCACAATTAAGACACACAAGGCCAGTAAAAAAGCCTTCCCGAGCTCATAGAATCTTTTTAAACTCTTAAATAGTGACTTTCCATGCTCCCATTTATCATGGCAAGCCTAATACTCATGAACACAACAGGTCCCATAATGCTTGACGGGAATGCTTTAGCATATGTTCACCTTAATGGCACCAATGCTTACTTTGAACTGCCAAAGATTCCGGGAGTCCATATTGTCACATACGGCACAAATGAAGCAGAGTATCACATATTCGACGTATCGTGCCATACCCAAGACCTTTTCTCTTGCAACATCACAGGAAGGGCCAGCATAAGCCTTGACTACTTCATCTCATGCGAGAATAGCGCAAGCGGCACTCTCAACTTAAAAAAGGGACAAAACCAAGTCATATCAGCAGGAGAAAACTGTCAGACTGCAAGGCTAAAGGTTGGCGACTACTATCAAGAATTCAATTTCACAAGAGTCTTTAGGAACTTTATCAGGTTTGACGGAAGCGCCAATATAACGGTCTCAAAAAATGGAGAAGCAGTGTTAGAAAAATTCGGTCAGGACTATATGAGTTTTCCTGAGCTTTCTCCAGGAAAATACAAGATATCATCAAGCAAGGTTAGAGGACTCCTAATAATTGAACCGCTAAAGACTGCAGTCTACGGCTATGCCCTTAGCATGGTGTTAGTACTCTCAGTCATAGCACTGCTCTGGTTAGGATAAGCTTATTAGAAAAGGAAAAGAAACATTATGGTGAAAGTTCTTGGAATTGACGAAGCAGGCAGAGGCCCAGTATTTGGCCCGCTCGTCATGGTAGGATTTTTGATTGATGAAAAAAAGGTGAAAACCCTAAAGGAAATAGGGGTCAAAGATTCAAAACTCTTAACCCCGCACAAAAGGGAAGAACTCATAGACCAGCTTGAAGATATGGGTGAAATTTTTATCAGGGTGATTGAACCTCATCAAATTGACGGCTTTAATTTAAACCGCCTAGAAAAAATTGCCACGCGCGACATAATTTTAGAAGCCAGACCCGACCACGCCATAATAGACGCCTTTGAGAAGAGGCTTGAAGAGAAACTAGCGCTTAGTGCAAATGGCTATACGGGAAAGGTTACAGCAGAACACAAAGCCGACCTGAATTATGAAGTTGTGGGAGCAGCAAGCATCGTGGCTAAGGTAATGCGCGACCGCGAAATTGAGAAGCTCAAAGAAAACTATGGAGACTTTGGAAGCGGCTACCCAAGCGACCCCAAAACTGCGAAGTTTGTTAAAGAAATGATACATAACAAAGAAACCCTGCCAAGCTTTGTAAGAAAGAGCTGGGATACTATAAGGCGCATTACTGAAAAGGAAGCTCAAGTCAATTTAGAAGGTTTCCTGGGACCTTAAACGCAGAAAGCGAGAAAAGGTCTTTGTGCACATAAACTGGAAGCTGTAAGTTCACCGCCAGAGCAAGGCAGGAGTGAATATCCCCAGACACGGTGTCTCCGGTAGAACTAATAACATTACACGAAACGGTTGAAAGATAAGGGATTACTTCTATTCGTTGAATGGATGAGGAGTCAATTAATTGGGGAAAAAAGTCGTAGGGATCTGAGGATGAATAGACCTTATCAATTGTTATATCAAATTTTAATTGGCCCTGGTCGCTTGAAAGTACCACTGAGTCAGTTGAAGTGTATATGTCGGCTTTTATTAGGTCGCCATTAGTCGGGACAAAGGGCAGCATGAAAACCGACGCCGCAAGGCCCACCAACACCAAAAGCAGTAACTTATTCACATATCTCATCAAAACAGTTATTAAAATACTTGACGAATACACTCATGAAGACAGTAAAGGTTGTAGGGACAATAGGACCTGCTTTAATGGATAAGTTCGATAAAGCAGCCCCTCTGCTTGATGTGATAAGAATCAATTTCTCCCATGGCAACTATAAGAGCCACCAAGAAGAAATAAAACTGGTAAGAGATACAGATGGCACCATACCCATAATGCTTGACACCGCAGGCCCCGAAATCAGAGTGGATAAAGAATTTAACCTTGAAGATGGCATGACTACAGAAGAAATCTCGTGCAGGCCAAAAATCGGTTTTGAAGAAGGGGACCACATCTTAATAGACGACGGACTCTTTGAAGCCACAATCACTAAAAGAGGTGTCAGGTGCGAATACGGTGGCCTGATAAGAAAAGGTGCCAAAATCGTCATAACTAATAGAGATATTGATTTACCGACTCTCGCAAAGAGCGACATTAAAGACATTGAATTCGGTTTAAAGCACAACATAGATATGATTGCTCTCTCTTTTGTCCGCAACAAATTTGACATAATAAAATTGAACAAAATTCTAGAAAAGCATGACATGCTCGACATCTGGATTATACCAAAAATTGAACATTCATGGGCCCTCAACAATCTTGAAGACATAATAAAGCTTGGCGATGGTGTTATGGTAGCAAGGGGTGATTTGGCACTATACACACCTTTTCAGAAAGTCCCTCTAGCCCAAAAAAAGATAATTGAAATGGCGCTAAACCTCAGGCGTCCAAGCATTGTGGCAACCCAGATGTTAAATAGTATGGTCTATAACCCGACCCCAACCAGAGCTGAAGTCAGCGATGTGGTGAATGCTATCCTTGACGGATGCGATGCAGTTATGTTAAGTAATGAAACCACGGTTGGTAAACATACCATAAAGGCACTAAAGGTAATGAAAAAAATAATCCACGAAACAGGGAGGCTCCCGTCACCTAAGGTTACACCCATAGACATAAAAGATGAAATGGCAAGAAGTGCGGGAAGAATAGCTGAGAGTATGAAAGCTTCAATTTTTGCTAAGACCGAAAGGGGAAGAACCCCAAGGCGCATTGCCAAGTTCAGACCAAATGCGCCCATATTCACTACAGAAGTGAATAAGACGAGGCTAAAAAATTTGAGACTCATATGGGGAGTGCAAATAGGAAAGCCAAAAGAGGGGTGCGTGGTTGAAGTTGAGCACCTTACGGAATCTCCTTCAATAAAAGTGAAGTATATTGGCGAAGTATTGGCTAAGGGAACCGGATACGGTTTCGGGAAGGTGACTGGAACTGTGGGCAAAGACATAAGAGTTCTAAAAAACGGAAATAAAATCGGAAAACCAAAGGCCGTAATTTACCTTGGAGAAGAAAACCAGGTGACTTTCCAGAACGTGATGATTTCAAAAATCCCCATGGTGGTCACAAAAACCAAAGTGAAAAAAGGACAAAAAGTTTTAGTGGATGCAGACATAGGAACGGTCATAAAACTATAGATGGCTTGCTACCTTTTTTAGCCCATCTTTAATGGTGTCAAAGATGAGAGGAGTCCCAGTCTTTTCCTTGACAACTTTCCACATGGCCCTTTGTAAGACCTTTGAAATCAAAACCACTTCTTCACTTTCGCTTAAGTAATCACCACCGCTTGAAAAGTACCACTTGACCAATTTGGTTGCAATATCGACATCAAATTCATAGACATGTTTGCCGCTTAGTAGAAGAGAGAGTCTTTTTAGTTCAAGGATAGAAAGCACAGGCTTTTTCCCGTGCGAAAAACTCTTTAATATCTCCCTGACAGTGAACGGGTCCATATCCCAATAAACGTCACTTAAGGAGCCAAGAAACCTGTTTTCAAATTCCTCATGTATTAGCTTTGTCTGCTCCCTTGCTCTCTTTGATATAGGTTTTAGGACTGCTAAGGCGTACTCTCCGCTCTTCGGGTTCCTGTAGGGTCCAATGGCCACAGGCAAAAAGCCATTTTTAACCCAGAATCTGACGAGCTTGGATGACGCCCCAAAAGATGAACCAACCCAGTCAGCAGCTTCAAGCTTTTCTAACATGAAACTTCCAATACCTTTGCCCCAAAAGGCGGGGTTTGTAACAATCCTCACTACTCTTTTGCCCTTAAGCTTTGAGAAATCTTTTAACCCATAGTGTTTACAGACTATGTCAGGAAGTATATTACCTTCGGGTCTCTCATCATTACACATCTCACCAATCTGTGAATCAGAAAGTCCGCCTTCTTCGGCAATTTGTACTGCACCAATTATTTTGCCGTTTGATAAAGTGAGCCCCAGTGAATGGTGAGGGGCGTCAGCCATAATCTGCAGGTCGTTTGGAGTATTCATGTAGTGGGCAGTGACCAGAAGTCCGAAAGCCCCGCGGAGTTCGTTTTCATGAGAGAAAACTTCTTTCATAGGAGGCAAAGTGAATTCAAGCTTGCCAAGAGATACAGGGTCAGGCTCTGCATCGAGGAGAAAAGTATCAAAGAGCCACGCTTCAATCGGGTCACCTTTAGCATACCTTATGGGCGACTCCATGGTTAAGAGGTTATAGCCTTTGTTTTTTAACTCATTCATAAAAATCAAAGAAAAGACCCTGCCCGAACCTTCATATCCGTGAACAGTAGTCGAAAACACGACGGCGTCCTTTTTGGCAAGTTCTTTAAGCTGGCCTATTGGTATGGATGAAGCTTCATCCACTATAAAGAGGTCAGCCTTTCTTGATATAGCACCCTCAGGCTCTTCAAAAACCACCTTGATTTTTTTGCCCAAGAGGATGCCTTTTTTGTATCCATAAGGAATTGACAATTCATCGAGCCCCTTTTCTATGAATTCAAAGACAACTTTTACGGCGTCGCGACTCCTGCTTGTGACCACGACTTCGGTTTTTTTGTTCCGTCTGGCCCTGAGGTCTGCAATTAAGAGACCAAGGGCCGCACTTTTCCCCCTGCCCCTATTAGCAAGGAGAACATTTATCCCATTAACATCAACTTTATTAAGAAAATCAATTTGGTCAGAGGATTTGGCAAGACTCTGCAAAGGTCCTTTTGGCACAAGCTTTTCAGCCTTTGGCAAGGGAACTTCAAGACTTTCCTTCTCAAATTTTTCTCCGCGCTTAATCCATATGCCTTCGTGCTCATAGAGCTTTCTTATTATTCGTGGTATGAAAAGTGTTCTGGCATCATCTACCGTAAATGGGGGAGATGCGAGTCTCTTATGGGAATTCAGTTTTGACGTTGCCCAAGTTTCAAGCGGAGGGGTGAGAAGGATTATTACTCCGCCACCCCGAACTGCAGGTATTACCCTTGCTAAGTCATTAGCAGAAAAGCTTCACCTTAAATCCAGCACGAGATGATTGTAGGTTTCCCCCAAGGCATCTTTTGAATCCTTAAAAGACATGAATTTGAAGCCAGAAATTTTTAGTTTGTCCCATCCCATGTGCAGGCCCGAGAGTCCCTTAGTCCAGCTAAGGACATCCTGAACCTGGTCAGTCACCACCATTCTTCGTTGCGAAGATTTTTTTGCCTGCTCGATTACAGTGCCAAACACTTTTAGACTAAAATACAGCATTTTTTATATTTACCCACATAAAACTTATACATGGTAGAACTATCGAAGTTGCAGAAATTCCTGGTTGAAAAGAGCATAATATTCCCCATAGCTGAGCTCTACGGTAGTTTTGCCGGATTCTTTGACTACGGGCCTCTGGGCGTTGAACTTAAGCGCTCCATAAAAGACCTCTGGTGGAAGAGGTTTGTTGAGAAAAAAAGTGATGTTTACGGCATGGATGGTGTAATTATAACTCACCCCAAAGTCTGGGAAGCAAGCGGCCATGTATCAGCCTTTCAGGACCCGCTTGTGGAATGCAGGAAGTGCAAGAACAGAACCCGTGCAGACCACTTAGTTGAAGACAAGCTTTCCATGAGCGCAGATGGTCTCTCTCTACCTGACCTTGCAAGATTGATAAACGAACACGACCTACCCTGCCCGACATGCGGGAGCAGGGACTTAGTCGACCCAAAGTATTTCAACTTAATGTTTGCAACCCGGGTCGGCGCAGCAGAAGGCGACACCGCCTACCTCAGGCCAGAGACAGCCCAACTTATTTTCGTCGACTTCCCAAGAATCTACAAGTCAAACCGCGGCAAGCTCCCAATGGGGATTGCCCAAATAGGTAGGGCTTTCAGAAATGAAATCAGCCCGAGGAATTTTGTATTCCGTGGCAGGGAATTTGAGCAGATGGAGCTTGAATATTTTTTTAACCCAAAGTCCAAGCCAGAGTTAAACGTCCCAGACATCGAAGTAAATGTTTTGACAAGAGAGGCTCAGAAAAAAAGTGAATCACATAAAAAGGTGAAATTCAAAGACTTGCTGAAACTGACCAGTGAGTGGCATGTCTTCTGGTTGCTTTTGTCCTATGAATTCGTGCTTGAACTGGGCATAAAGCCCGAGAACTTGAGGCTTCGCCAGCATACTAAAGAGGAACTCAGCTTCTACGCCAAGGACACTTGGGATATAGATTACAACTATCCCTTCGGCTGGAAAGAAATGGTGGGTATTGCTAATAGAGGTGACTATGATTTACAGCAGCATGCGAAGTTCTCAAATTCCGACCTTTCTGTAATGGACGGTGGAAAAAAAATTTACCCATATGTCCTTGAACCAAGCTTCGGTGTTGATAGATTGATTATGGCCATGCTTTCTGATGCATATGAAGAAGAAGAAAAAAGACAAGTCTTAAGGTTAAACCCGAAAGTGGCACCGATTCAGGTCGCAGTATTTCCACTGGTAAATAAAGAAGGCATGGACACCTTAGCAAAGGAAATATTTGACAAGCTGAATTTCCGAGCCTTCTACGATGACAAAGGTTCAATCGGTAGACGATACCGAAGACAAGATTCAATAGGCACCCCTTACTGCATAACAATTGACGGGGACACCCTAAAAGATAAAACAGTTACTCTGCGCGAAAGGGACAATATGAAACAAAAAAGGGTTAAAATTAGTGAAATCGAAGGAGAAATAGGCGCAAGCTTTTAAAGCATGAAAAACTTTGATTTTTATGATTACTCGCTTTGAATACGCACGTGTTTTGGGCGCAAGGGCGTTGCAACTTAGTCTTGGAGCGCCAGTTTTAACTAGTCTTCCAAGAGGACTTGACAAAAAAGACACCTTAAACGTGGCTAAGCGCGAGCTTGAAAAGGGAGTAGTACCCATGGTAGTTATCCGAAGCTTGCCAAATGGCGAGAAGGAAACCATTGGAGTAAAACTCTAAACATATAAGGTGTGTGAGTTGTCAAGACCCGCCACATAAAGCGTCTTTTTGAACAGTTCCATTAAGTCAAGCTTAATTGCGTTTTTTAGCTTGGGTGAAATATAGTATGCAGTTTTTTCATCCCTGTCAAGGAGAGTAGCTTCTCCTAAAATTCCAGGCATGACTTCAAGCCTCGCAAGCTTGGGCTTTTTAGTTATGTGAAAATATATACCAGGGGTCTTTTTGCCCTGGACCCCAAGAGGCTTTGAGAATTCGTTGTCGTCAAAATAATAGTCAAAGAACTGGCTTGATTTCCAAGACTTTCTCCTGTCGACCCAGTTGTAGATTCCAACACCAATATGGTCCTTTTTCTTCCTGCCATTATGGTTATGACCATGGTAGTAGGAGTAGTGCTCTGGAAGAAATGAGGAGCGGAAGTCGTGGTGAGACAAAATATGAGTTGAATTGGGGTTGTGGCCTATAGAATTCAAGGCGACTTTATGGTTTTTCTGCCTGACTGTGACATAAAGCTCATAGTCAAAGTAAGGATCATACCTTGAAGAACTTAAATCAACATACCCCTCAAAATTGTCTACACCACTAATGGCTTGTCCATCGACCACAAATACATAATTGCTTTTTATACCAAGTTCACTCATAAGGTCTTCTGTGTAAATAATATCTGTAGTATCAATGTCAAGGTTTTGTAAGATATAGAATTCACCAGTCTTGCGTTTCTTTTTTGAGAGCTTTCTAAGTTTATCAAAAACTTCTTTAGTAGGAGCATTTTTGTATCTTTTTTCATATGAATTGCAGAGCTCATCATGGTTTCCCCAGACGTTTATAGAAAAACTTGGATGAATTTCATTCAGTTCAGAAACCAGCTTATTCTGAAATTGATATCTTTCTGAAAGGGGTGAGAACTCATGGTGTATATCCCCTAAAAATATCACCCCGAGATTCTGATGATAATTATAAGGTATTTTTGAGAAATCAGGAGTATGAACGTGAAGGTCCCCAATAAGCAGCAGTGGCTTTCGGATACCTGACACAAATGCTATGCGCCACTAACTTAAAAGAGTGACTTAAGGACGCTTGCTTTTGACTGGGTTTTTAAAAACTGCTTTTCAAAAACCTTCAGCCACTGGGTTTTTTCATGCCACAGGGGCTCATTTTCAAATTTTATGTCAAGGAGCACCAGAGGAAGGGGGGGTGCAGTCTTTTGATAGAGTGTGCCAATAAGTCTTCTCACCTGATTCCACAAGAAGCCTTTTGAATAAAAGTCTACATACGTTATGCCAAACTTCTCACCAACTTCCACCCGCAGGTCACGGATAGTATTCTCTTTGGATTTAGTGAATTTTGAAAAGTCATGCCTGCCATTAAATTTCATGAGCGGTGACGGGTCTTTACCATCAACCATATAATATCTATAATGCCGCTCTTTCACCTTCGGAACAGTTTCAACCTCTGCTTCTGCCCAGAGTCTAACCCCCTTAAGATTAAAATTAAGAAGACCTAACAATAATTGTTTTGGACTGACCAATATATTTCCCCTGGCAGAAACCCCCGTATCAGTCCGTGACATTAAACGCAGGCGCTCACCATAAGCTGCTTTGATTTCTCCTTCAACACTCGATACATCAGGCTGAATTTGACTGCCAAAAAAAAACCATCCAAGATATGCAGTCTTATAGAGATACATCTAAATCTTCCTCGCATGGACCACAAATCTGTATTCATTAGGTGAAATTTCAATCTCCCGTCTAATCTTTTCAACCTTAAAGCCCGTGAGTTTTTTTAGCTTTTCTTTTAATTCATTCTTTGTAGACGCAACATAAAATATAGCTCTGCCACTTTTTGAGAGCACCGACCTGGCTTCATCAACAAAGTCCAATGAGGATTTAGGGAGAGGAAGTATTACCAAATCGAAACTGTGAAAACGAGCATGTAATTTTTTTACATCTCCACAGAGGGCCACCACATTTTCGCATTTATTAAAAGCGAGATTTTCTTTCATGTATTTTATGGCGTCCGGATTGATTTCAAGGGCCACAATAAACGAGGCTTTGGTGAATTTTGAAAAATATATGGGAATTGGCCCAATTCCGGCAAAAAAAACCATGACGCGGTCACCTTTCCCGACGAATTTAGTCAGTTTCTTCCTTTCAGAAGACTGTCTCGGTGAGAAATAAGCCTTCCTCGGGTCTAATTTTAGTCTTATACCATTCTCAATATGATTTGCCACCCCGCCCTTGCCCGCAATAAGTTCAAGCTTCGGAACACGGTACTTGCCCGAAACCGACGAAGCCTTCATGTAAACGGCAGTAACTTTGGGATAAAGTTCAAGGGCCAAAGCACCAATCTGTTTTTTCTGTTTTTTTAGTTTGGGGGGAATAGATACCACAATAGACGTTCCTATAAGGTCAAAAGAGCCTATACCAAAGGTTTCCTTTAAGCTCTTTTTTCTCTTGGTCTTAATGAGTTCAGTTTCAATTGCGCCCCTGATTTTTTTTGACACGGGCAGATATACAAATTCTCCTTGCCTTTTTATGCGGTAATCGTAATTAAAGACTTCTTTTTCTTTAAGCTCAAGGAGCTTTTTTTGGGCAAGAGTCTTCTTGACTTTTAAGGCATACACAGTAAGGAGTAGTGTGCCATATTTTTTAAACTACTGATGGAGGGGTGATAATGATATTGATTGACTTTTCCGGGACCCTTGCAAAGCACAAAGACGCGGTAAAACGATTATTTACGGAGCTTGAGTTTGAATTTTTCAAGAGCCACGGCTTCTCTGGAACTGAAGATGAACTTAGGGAAGTTTTCAGGACAGCCAATAGAAAATTGAGGAATGAGGAAAGCAAGCAAGGTGATTTTACTCTGACAGTAGCAGAAGAACTAAATCTTAATATTACTCAAGAAGAGGCAATTAGTAAAGAGAAGAATTTTGACGAGAAATATACCCAAATCATTGAGCCAGTCGACGGCGCCCTTGAGGGCCTGCGGAAGCTACTCAATCTCGACGACCTTGTACTACTCACCAACGGCGCCTGTAGGAGGGTAATTCCTGCAATTGAGAAGATGGGTTTTGAAGGCTTTTTTAAACAAATAATATGTCTTGGTGGGACAGGCCAGAATAAGAGCCAAGGAGAATTATTTTCCAAGATGAAAAAGATGGGAGCCTGGGTCATAATTGGCAACAACCCCCGAAAGGACGGCATGAGCGAGAATTTCGGCATAACCTTTGTCGATGTCAGGCTCGGGTGGGCAACCACCGTGAAGATGGTTAAGGGACTAAGCGCAGAGAAGCTTAGATTAAGAGGGTGAGACTAGTGGACGCATTAATCCAGATTGGTAAGCATGGAATTAGCGCAGTGGTTGAAGAAACTAAGCACCAATTCAAAAAGAACAGGGAAATCAAGTTCAAGGTAGCCCAAACGCTTATTGAGGGCCGCATGAAAGAATATACTCAAAAACTCGCAGGTGAGCTTGCAGAAAAGACGGATTCGACAATTTTGTCGGTCCGCGGAAGAACCTTTGTATTAAGGAGGAATAAAGATGTGGACAAAAATACCAAAAATTGAAACAGGAAAGGACCTTGAGGGCAGGATTTTGGTCATGCCCGTAGCAAAGAATGAAGGAAAAGCGCGCGAGATGCTTGGAAATACTCCCGTAGAAGACGATTTTTACGAAGGCAAACCGCGGATGATTGAATATAAAAACAAAATCATAATCGCCATAGGCGTCAAGGGGAAAAAAGACGCAAGGAAATTTGGTTCAATTGCATGGAAAGCCATCGAAGGCGGGCTCGGCCCAGTCAAGTTCCACCTCGTGCCAGACTTCCTTGAAGAAAACAAAGTTCTTGAAGGTGCACTTCTTACCAGCTACAAATTCTCAAGACATCTCACTAAAAGAGAAGAAAAACCGTGGATAGTATTTCATGGCAGCCAAGATATTGTGAATGAAGTGACTACCAAAATCAAAGGAGTCTTTATTGCAAGAGACCTCTCAAATGAACCCCCAAATATAATCTACCCGGAAAGCCTTGCTGAAAGGGTTGTTAGCCTTTTTGAGGGCACAGGTGTCGATGTTGAAATCCACAACTATGATTGGCTCCTAAAAAACGGCTTCGGGGGCATTGTATCAGTTGGTAAAGGCTCAAAAAATAAACCAGCTTTGATAATTTTAAAGTATCTGCCAAAGGGAGAAAAGCCTGTCCTTATTGAAGGCAAAGGTATATCCTTTGATGCAGGTGGCATAAACCTCAAGCCAACGGGTTATATTGAAACCATGAAAATGGACATGAGTGGAGCCGCCGTGGTAGTTGGCACCATCTTTAATTTAGTAAAGCTTGGCATAAAAAAAGACGTCATAGGTATAATACCTACGGCAGAAAATATGCCAGGAGGAGAAGCCACCAGGCCAAGCGATGTTGTTAAAATGTATAACAAAAAAACTGTCGAAGTCTGGAACACGGACGCCGAAGGGCGCATGGTGTTAGCAGATGGTTTAGCCTATGGTATTGAGAGATTTAAGCCCAGCGTAACAGTAGACCTCGCAACCCTAACGGGTGCATGTGTCGTGGCCCTTGGCGAGAAAATTGCAGGACTCCTTGGAAACGACCAAGATACTATCGATGAATTCATGAAAGTATCAAAGGAAGTGGAAGAAGAAACCTGGCCACTCCCTATGAGCGACCACTTTGCTGAGCTCTTAAAAAGCGATGTGGCAGATGTAAGAAACTCCGCAGACAAAGGATACGGCGGGGAACCCTTGGAGCTAAATTCTTAGAGAATTTCGTAGAGGGAAAGTGGGTACATATTGATATAGCAGGGCCCGCAGACACCAAGGCAGAATGGCTCTGGAATAATAAGGGCGGCACAGGCTTTGGAGTCAGGCTCATGACAGAGTGGATTAAAAGGCGAAAAACAGAGTGATAAGCCTTAAGAAGCCGAGGACAATAGAGTAGCAATGGCAAAGGTAGCCTTCTCGATAGGTACGAATGCGGAATTAATCAAGATTTTCCCAGTTCTAAGAAGGCTTGACGAATACACCCTAATACACACGGGCCAGCATTCAATTGGCAAGCTCCTTGATTTATTTGACCTGCCGGAACCCGACCTCACTTTAAGCGCACCGCCTAAAGCTACAACCAAGTTCTTTTTTAACACCCCCAAAGCCGCACTATGGAGTTTGGGGATGGTGGGAAGAATTAGAAGCGCTATAAAGAAATCCGGGGCCAAAGTTGTCGCTTATCACGGAGATACTATGAGCACAGCAAGCTCAGCCCTTGCAACTATGTTTTCAAAAGCCAGAGTCGCTCACCTTGAAGCGGGCCTTAGGAGCGGCTCAATTTTTGAGCCCTGGCCAGAAGAAATCTCAAGGAAGGTAGCGGATAAATATTCTCAAATTTTAATGGCAGTAAGCGAGGAGACAAAGGACAACTTGCTAAAAGCTAAAGTCAGGGGACGGGTAGTAAACACAGGCAATACCATAATAGATGCAGCCCTTGAGGCATATAAAATCGGAAAAGATGTTATAGACGTTCCGAGCACCGAATACGCAGTAGTAACTGCTCATAGACAAGAAAATCTCAGGAGCGAAGAGAGGATGAGAAACCTCGCAGAAATTGTGAAGAATATTCCAATCCCAACTTACTTTTTTGTCCACGATAACACTGTGGCAGCACTAAAGAAATTCGGACTCTATAAGCCCTTGTCACAAAAAGTGAAGTTTGCGAGGTTTACTAATTATCCCTCATTTATTCAATGGCTTGCCGGCTCAAGAATTCTATTCACAGATGGCGGCTCAATTCAAGAAGAAAGTCTAGTATTCAAAAAACCCTGTCTGCTATTAAGAAAGAAAACCGAGAGGGTTGAAGGGTTAAAGACGGGTCTTAATTTCTTGACAGACATGAATGTGAAGTATACTTTAAGAAAGATGGATGAAATTTTAAGTGATGATTGGAAGACCCCGAGATTCAAGAACCCCTATAGCAAGAAAGGAGTAAGCGACAAAGTCGTAAAGGAGCTCCAGTCCGATAAGTGAAGGCATAAAGGATATAAGTAATATCTTGTATTACGATTATGCGCAGATTTCTCTATGGTGACCGAGAAAATCAAAAAATCGCGGTCAGGATTGATATGAATGGTTCTGAAAAAGAAGGCTATAAAGTCCATAGATATGCCCGTGAGATGAAAAATTACCAGAAACTGGCCAAAGCGGGCTGCTCTGTGGTGCTTTTGACTCACTACGGGAGAAAAAGTGACCCTGACTTCAGGGAGGACCTGAAGTTCCTTAGCGAAACCCTAAGTAAGGAGAGCGGAGTTCCACTAAAGTACATACACGGGCTTGATGAAACTCATGTCGCTGAAACAGTCAGTAAACCAGGAATCTACCTACTAAAAAATACCAGAAGCCATGAATTTGAGAAGGGTGGTGGATTAAACCCGCTCACAGAGTTTTTCAAGAATAATTTTGACCTATTCATAAACGATGCGCCAGCCGTGAGCCATAGAAAAGACACCACCATAACTCTATCTTGTCATATGCCATCAAAAGTCGGGGCGGTACTCATTGAAGAACTTGAAAGACTTGACTCCGTAAAAGAAAGGGGAAAAACTTTAGTTTGGGGAGGAGCCAAGCTTGACAAGAAAAAGTATGTCAGGGAGCTTGCTAAGAGTGGATGGACCATCCTTCTTGGAGGCATCCCTGCAGTGGAATTTGCCAAAGGACATGAAGGAAAATTAAAAGACTTAATGGGTTTCTCACATAGATTTATTGAGCCAGTTGACTGGGTAACTGATAAAACCGGAAAAATCGTAGATATCGGTCCCTTAACCCAAAGCAAGTATGAAGCCATATTACAAGAAAAAGGGGGAATATTTTCAGGACCCATGGGAAAGTATGAAGACGGTTATGAAGAAAGCAGCCTGCGACTAATGAAGCATTGCAACGCTATATTAGGCGGGCACTCTGGAAATGTCGCCCACAAGAACGGACTCCCTCAGATTTTGACTAGTGGAGGTGCCGCTTTGGCTTATATTTCTGGAGAGAAACTACCAGGGATTGAGGTCTTTAAGACTAAAACCGAGGAAAATGTGCAAAGCCTACCGTTAAGGGTTTGCACTAAATGACTAACGATTTTGTGCAACTCCCTTAACTGCACATTTTTCAAAGTCAATCTCAATACCCAACTCAAACATTTCTTGAATCAATACACAGATGTTATGACAAATTGCCATACAAAGTAGTTCATTGGTTTGACTAGTAAGGTTCTTAGTCCTTAATTTTGGACTAAACTTTCGCTTCATCATTGCAAAAACAGTCTCAGAGTTACTCCTCTTGTGGTAATGCTCCATAAATTCCTCTTCTTTTAGCCAGAAGTACTCATACATCTTACTCCAAATGTAGCTTCCTCTTGAGTTACCTTTGCTGCTTTTTTTAAATGGGATAAAGGGAACTGCATTGTAGCTTGCTACTTTCTCAAGATTCTTCCTAGATAAATACGCTTTGTCTGCTGAGACTTCAGCCACATAAAAGTTCTCAGCAGTTCTGTCAACTAAAGGCTCAAACATCCTAGTGTCCGAGACGTGACCTTCAGTGACCTCAACAGAAGTAATAATGTTGGTCTTAACTCCACTCATTACATGAGCCTTAATCCATTTTCTTTTGACCTTGTCTTTACCCCACTTATGGTCAAACCACCTACCGAACTCAGTAGTTGAGAATCCTGATGCGTCAACTGTGAAGTCTCTTTCAATTACTTTTAGTGGAAGACTTGAAATAGTTATTATTTTCTTGAGAATGTGATTGAGCTCGTCTTTTTGGAAGTAGTTTAGAAGAGTGTTAAAGTGTGGTTTCTTGAAGATAAAGCCTAAGTCTTTAGCTAACTCAAGTTCTGAAGTGGCTCTGCGTGAAGATTTACCATTGTAAGTAGCGAGGCAAAGTGAAAATAACATATCTTTTGGGTCAAGAGGGTTTCTACCACGTTCTTTCTTAATTGGTATGTCAACTGAATCAACTAGACTCCTTAAGAACTCCAAAAACATCAATTTTTCGTTGGTTTGAGCCATGTTGTAACTGGGCCAGTCTTGGGTGTAGAAACGAGGGGGCTTAGGCTTTTTTGGAAGTCCCAAATCATAGCGCCTTTTATCTATCACTTTCACCACATCCATTAATAGTTATTAATACTTATTAATACTAACAAACGTATTTATAAATCTTGTTAATTGTTATTAATAATGGCAAAGAAGCTAATCTTGGATGTTGACGATGAACTCTGGAAAGAGGTTCAAAAATTCAAGATTGAGCATGACCTTAAAAATAACAACGAAGCAGTAATCAAACTAATCCGCCAATCACTGAAAAAAGGTTGAGAATTTGGACTTGCGAGAGAGCAGAACTCTCAGGACTCATGACTCCCTTCACTGAGCGGAACCACGAGCAACTAAGGAGAAATAAAAAAATGCAACCTGGCAGCGCATAATTTTTTCTCCCCATTGCCCCCCTAAAGAGGGTTAAGGTTCTCTTGATTATTCTCCCGCTCGCAATTTATCCATCCTCACTTTTTTCTTCCCTCCATAGCTTTCCTTTTTGATTTCAAATCCATCATTAAATTTTCAAGCTCAGCACTCAAGGAATTCAGAAGTTTGAATTCTTCGGGATTCTTAACTATTTCTTCAAGTTTAGACCTAGAGGTTGTCCTAATTATTTCCAAAGTGCTCTTAATTTTCTTAAAATAGTTATCAGTAAGGCTGGGGTCATTTCTCTCAAGAACTTTCATGGCCCTGTCAAAATTGTGCTCCTTAAACGCCTTGAAAGCTTCCTCATCAGAAAGAACAAGATAGAGCTTTCTAACGTCACGTACGTCACGAAACTTTTTGCCATGTACCCACCCCGCAAAAAGCTTCAAAGAACCCTCCGTTTCCCTCCATTCTTTCAAGTCTTTTCTTTTGAAGAGCTCATCAAAGTATGTAAATTTATGTACCCATTCTCCGTCATCGGTATATCTTGCTTGATATTTGATAATTTCGCGATATACTTCAATGTTGCGCTTTACTGTTGGCTTTCCCATTCTGGCAGCCCTAGCAATTTTATCATAACTGAGCTTGTGAACCATATAAAGAGTATACACGTGCTTAGCACGATTGAATAGCTTCCACGGTTGTTTACCTTTTACGTGAACCATTGCAAGATAAATGTCTTTTTCAGGGTCCTTTGCATCAGGCGTAAGAACTAGACAAGGTACTTTTGAAAATTCGCTTTTTGAAACTCCAGGTAAATCACCAGCCTTGGCTTGTGAATTCAATTTGCGTAAGCAAGCCAGTCTCCTATTACCTTCAACAACAACATAATTAGATGTTACTACAATTGGTTCTGTAATTCCTTTTGAGAATAGTATCTGGTCATATAACCCATCAATATCTGGGTCGTCCCAAAGAATTTTTTCAACTTTATCATCAGAAAACTTATCCCTAAGGCTAAGGTGCGCTAGACGTACATTTCCAAAATCAAGCTTAAGTTCCTCTATAGGAACGTCTTTCCTTTTTGCATTACTAAACATACTTGCTTCAAATTGGTCCTTCATGTGAATCACCTTAGTATGATTCTGGAGACGGCTCAGTTTAAAACGGTTTCGGTATAAAAGCTAAAACCGTGTAGAACCATGGTGAACCGTACTTACCCGTCTCAGTTAGGTTTAGTTAAGTAAATTATCCGTTCAGTCTTAATTCCTGCATCTTTGCTTTTATGAGTCATCACCCTCTTAGATTGGGGTATTGAATCTATGACAATCTTTTCGGCCCTAAATCCAGCATCTAGAAGCCCTGGAAGTATAAATTCAGCAGTATTAATCACTTCAACAACTCCTGCTTTCTTTCTCTTGTTTACATCTCCCACAACTATGAAACAACGTCCCCCTGGTTTCAAAACCCGATAGAGTTCCTTAGAACTCTCCCGCATAAAGTCACCATAAACTAATTTTGAACCGCTTTCAGTTAGAATACTCCTGACATCTTTGTAATTATGGCCTAAAAACCACAATCGCAACCAGTTACCCCAAGCATAGGTCTGAGCATCAAAATAAGGTGGTGAGCCAAGAATCATGTCAACGGAATTATCTTTTAAACCGATATCACGAGAGTCGCTATTTAGCGCCCTGCCTTTCTTTTTAGGCCTTTTGTCACTAAGTACATCTAAACCTTTCCTCAAAATCTCTTCAATGACCTTTTTATGCGGTCGTCTCAACCCATGTTCTTTTGCATACTTTTTAACGTAATTCGGTGACATTGAATAAGAATGAGAGCACCTAAGTGAAAGTGCATTTGAAGAAGACCCATGTAATATTCCTAAAACAATTGCTTTTGTAAAAATTGCCACACGAGTGTTATCTTTCCGAGTGAGTTCCTTAACCCTTCTAATTTGGTCAAACGTTGATTTACTGAAAAACACTCGCGCGTCCCTGTCAAGGACAGACAGCTTTTTGCCAAGTTTAACAGAACCCATGCGACCATTCAAAGAATCCAGATAAGTTTTGAATTCTTTCACTGACGGAGGATTTACTTTGGCGTGTGTTAGAATGAAGGCCTCGGGAGATTTATCATTACCAATCCCGATTCGTTTATTTACCAAGGCTTCAAGAGGAACTGTGCCTTTACCAGACCAAGGGTCAAATACAACATCCCCCTCCTCAGTGTAGTTATCAATAAAATATTTAGGTATAGACAAAGGAAAAGAACAGATGCGAGAACAGGCATTGTGCAAACTGTGGGAATCCACTTTCATGGACTTCCAACTAGTTTCTAAATCCCCAACTTGCACGATTTTCATGGAACTCAATCTCCTCGTTTTTTACTACTAAAGGCTGCTTTAAGCTTCTCCACGAACTCCTCCAGAGATAAGGAAGTTTCGGTTTCATATACCGTAAAGTTCAGGTTCTTTTTTGTAGCATTATCAAAGACTCTTACTTTGAACCTTGATTTAGGCCTATTGGTAGTTAACATATGTATATAGGACGTACTGAAATATAAATCTTGGGCCCTGAACGGGGCCCTGTAATCACCCTATACCTAAAAGGCTGGCTTTAAGTTGTGGGTTGATTTCAAACACTTTTTCTATATCCACTTTCACTGCATTGTATTCTACATTGAAAGTTGATTTGAAGAGCTCAGGACTTTCAATAAGGTCAATACCGTAAGGCATTACATTAAACACCCCAAAATTACCACCGAGGTAAAATGAGACTTCAATCAAACTTTTTTTGTTTAGATAATCAACTGCATTACTTATTCGGGCATCCTCCCAGCCAAAGGCCTCCTTTATGTTTTCAGGCTTTACACTTATGTGAAAACCTTTTCCTTGTAGTTTTTTCTTCAATCCCACAAAAAAATCCAGTAACTGGGCAGCATCGTCACTTATCTTATAGTTAGACATGAAGAAATTAGCACTTAAGGAATTATAAGTCTACAGACCGCCCTGCCGTTGAATTCTTGTGCAAAAACTCCTATTTTTTGTGCAGAACTGAGTTATTGTGCAAAGCCTACCGTTAAGGTTTTGCCCAAAAAATAACTAATTATTGGGCAACTTCATCGTTTACACAAAAATTAATTCCAATTCCTAATTCAAACATCTCCTGAATCAAAACACAAATATTATGACAAATTGCCATACACAAAAGTTCATTAGTTTGTCCAACAAAGTTCCTACTCCTGACTCTTGAATTAAACTTCCGTTTCATCATGGCAAAGACAGTCTCTGCATTGCTTCTCTTATGATAATGCTCCATAAATTCTGCTTCCTTAAGCCAGAAATACTTAAACATCCTGGCCCACACTTGACTACCTGATGCGTTTCCCCTATTATTCTTCTTAAAAGGTATAAACGGGACTGCTTTGTAGGAATTTACCAGTTCTAGATTCTTTCTTGACAAGTATGCCTTATCTGCAGATATTTCAAACATCCTAAAGTTCTCTCCGGTTTGATTTACTAGGGGTTCAAACATAACAACATCTGCCACATGACCTCTTGTAATTTCAATAGAAGTAATGATATTGGTTTTAACTCCACTCATGACATGAGCCTTTACCCATTGCTTCCTCTCTTTTGTCTGCCATTTTGCTGAGCGCCATTCCCCAAACTGAGATGTAGCAAAGCCTGAACTGTCAACTGTAAAATCTCTCTCAACTATCTTTAAAGGGAGAGACGACCTAACTATCAATTCCTTCAAAATAGGAGTAAGCTTCGCATCACTAAAATAATTCAGTACGCTGTTGTGATGAGGCTTGTGACTTATCATATTCAACTTTTTAGCAATCTCAAGTTCTGAATTAGCCCTTCTTGCTGACTTTCCTGAATAAATTGAAAGACACATAGAAAATATCATGTCTTTTCTGCATAGGGACGGGCGACCTACTCGCTTTTGAGCTGGCTCTGACGTTGAGGCGACAAGAGCCAACTCCTCCAAGAGCTTCATAAAAAGAAGCTTCTCTTGGGTTTGAGCTTTATTGTAGGCCACCCAATCTTGTGTCTTACTATGCATTAGTAGACTACTTGTATCTACTTTATAACACTATGTATTAGTAGTCTACTTAAGAGTAGTCTAAAACTTTATTATTTAGTGCAGTATAAGTCTATTATGTCGGAGCAAGGGATACCAAAAGATGTAATTGATGAGCTAAAGTTGAAAGAACCTAAAGGCGGACTTACAGAAAGCTGTAAAATAGTCATGGATTCGAGACATCAAGCATCCATCAAGATTCCTGCAAGTATAAGGAATGAGTTGAACTTGAAAGACAAAATAAAAGACGAAAAGTCCATAAACGCTAAAATGACTCTTGGCAAGGACAAAACAATAATGGTGAGTATTGACGATGCGTAGACCACTTTCCCCAATAGAACATCAAATCCTAAAAACTGTTGTTCAAGGAGGTAGATTCATGACAACTAGGGAAGTAGCTATGATTTCGGGTGTCTCTTGGAATACTGCATCAAGATATTTGAAATACTTCAACAACAAGGGATGGATTTCTAGAAAAACTGTTGGAAACAGGGTTTACTGGCGGGCTAGGGTGTAACTAAGACAACGCAGTTACATATGTTTGTGAATTAATTTGAACGTCCTTAAGACAAACAAGTGGTCTTTCAAAGATTCTTTCAAGTAAAAAATGAGGTAACGTTCCAAAAGAGGTATGAGAATCTTTGATTTTAGGTTCTTTAGAGCAGTTATCACAAATGAGAAGTCCTGATGCACTTTTCATTTCACTGTCTCGCTCTGTTTCAACCGTGAATCCCGCCCTTCCAAGTTTTTTTATTATATTAGACTCCTCGATTGTATCGCAGCTTTTTTCGATAGTGCAAATAGGAACCCCTTTAAGACGTACTATTTTTCTCTTAGGATTTTTAGCATTTGAAACACCAGGCTTGTGTCTACAACTTGCCCTGAAAGTATCACCAACTAAACACCTTTTTACAACACCCTCTTTACTCGAAAGTATGTGTATTCTTGACAAAAATTATCACCAATCTACTTTAATTTTTCCACCCTTTTCAAGTTTATTAAGTATAAAGTTGGCGTGGGTAGGACTAAGCCTAAACTTGTTACAAATTTCAGAGAGGTAAATTTTCCCGTGGCGTTCTTCGATAAAGTCTAAAACCTTGTTTTCAAAGGCTTTTACAATAGCCTTTTCCCTATCAACATTAGAAAGAAGGATTCCCCTAACTGCAGACAGCGGAAAATTTAGCCACTCTTCAACTACTTGAAGTTGACCCATAAGCCAAACGTGATTCATGATATTACTTACCATCTTTAATCATCTTCTTTAACTTTGCTTCAACTTCTTTTGAGAATGCTGTTATATCTGTAGAAAGCTTTCGTTTTTCTGTTTCACTAAGCTCAAACAGCTTATTTAGCCTTACTGCCAAACCCGAAGCACCCAATACCACGTAGAAAAGAGCCTCTCTTTGTTTAGGTTCAAGTTTACTTGCAACTTCGTTTACTGCAAGCGGGTCATCTTTAACACTACTAAGAGTCTCGTATTCAGCTCCAAATTCTGCTTGAATTTCTGACAAGATTTTAACAGACTTTGCCGTACCGAGTAAAAATTCTTTATAAAACTCAATAAGTTTAATACCAAAATCATTCATTCTCTTTTTATCATCTACCACTCTCATCACCTATGTAGTGGGACGGCACTATCAACAGCATTTTTGGTGACTCACCTCACGAAAGTATTTATTACATACCTACGCCACTACTAAACTAAAATTCTATGGACGTTTATGTATTTAACTGTATTCGAATAGTACGGGTGGAAAAACGCCGTTTTTCCCACATAAACGCTGTATAAACTAAGTTTAGCCGTTTGGCATCCGTTTAAGTACCGTCCAAATGTACGGTACAAGCCGACTAAAACCCCACATAATACGTACGCAATTGGATGCAGTTCTATTAATCCACAAGCTCAACCCCAATAAGCCTCAACAGGAACTCCATTACACGAAGAATCAATCTCCATACCAAGACTAATATTTTAGACCAGATATATGCTCCGCCAAGGGCTCCTAAAATCATGCCGGCAAGTTCATCAACATTATTGTAAAAAATAAGCCAGTTTACTGTCATTGCAGGTGTTGCTATAATAGCAAATACCCAAAACAATTTCTTCTCTCCACTGTCAAGATTCATAAACCATGTTGTGATTTTATCTGTGCGTTTAGTCCCTATCAGAATAATTAGTAAGATTCTGAGTAAACCACCCACTAACCTTCCTGCCAAGACTAACAGCTTGGTTAATAGATAATCAGAAACCAGTTCAAAGATTAAGGCAGTTGCTAATAGTAGTATCTCGAAGCCAGAAAAGGAAACCTCGCTATTGGCAATAAGCGGTATGAGAGATATAATGCCTATTGACCACAATACGGCAAATGTTCCAAAAACAATTTTTTCAAGTTTGTCTAGTCGTATGAGCCATTTCCAAATCTTACTTCCATATTTCTTTATCATTTTCCTGCACCTGTTAATTATTTACTCGCACAGGGGTCTAAGTATAATTAAATTGAGGCACAATATGTTGGACTAGTTCCCTAATGAATAGCTTTTGCCTAATTGCGTTTCCCCTTTAACGCTCCTATCATTCCACTATGCAAGTATCTTAGAAATAGTGTGGGAGATTTTAAGACTTTACCACTACGTAAATGTAAGTTATTACTAAAAATCACACAATAATTCATTATTGAGGCACAGTAGGTTGAAATTTATTCTACTATGCAAGTGAGTAGTTTTTGGCCTATTGTGTCTCTTATAATCAATGTACCTGAACTTTGACTAAGTAAGAACATTATTGCTAATTATAGCTCGAATAGCCCCTTGGATAGGTTCGCCCATTTAATTTTTGGGCAGAAACAGGTATTTTTTGGGCAGAATCTATTTTTTAGGCAAAACCTACCGTTAAGAAACTCTTATAATATAGAAACTAAAAAGTAACTACATGGATGTAATTTATAGACCCATAAGCAAATCCATTGAAAACATATATGATATCGTAGGAAAGGCCTTCAACATTTTCGAGAGCATAAACGGTGAGTATGTAATTGAGCAAAACGCTGAATTTGCGGCCAAACAAGACATATCTAAGCAGATTTACACCAAGGCTATGGAAATGGCCAATGAAGATGGATTTGATGAAATAAATTATGAATATCTTTCTTCTGCCAAGCTCAGCATCCAGATGGAAGAGAGTGAAAAAAAGTCCCAAGGAATTTACACTAAAACATACAATGACGTGATTTGTGCGGACGTTTTTGCCATTTATAATGCCGTGAAAAAAGGACTAATAAAACTTGACAAACCCGAAGAAACCAAAAAAACGGATGCCAAAAGCTACCTTGATCCAGTAACTGAGCAATATTCAAGCTCCATGGCTAAAGCCTGAAAATTCTAAAAAATAAAGGCATCAGCGGCCAAGCTTGGCCTTTAGTGATTCTTTTTGGACAAAGCTCAATTCGGCTGCCTTGAATTCGGCTTCCTTGTCCTTTAGTTTTTCGATTAATTCGTCGTCACTAAGCTTGGTGGCATCAATTTCCTCAGGCAAAGGCTCTAAGTGCGCGGGATTAACCCACCTTTTCCTTACAGAAGGGCCGACTACTTGAAGCTTATTATTTTTTTTATCTTCATCAACTATGATACAAAGCCCCGAGTCACGGCCTGCAGTCTTTACCACGAGCCTATTCTTTTTTAACATAATTTCTCACCTTCGCCTTGATTAGTTCCCTTGAAACCTTTGAGGTCACATCAGGATGCGGTCTATTTCTTCGCTTGCCCATTAAAGATTCACCAGTTACCCCACACGAGGCCTTGGTTTTCTTTTTGGTCTCATAGTAGGTATACTCACCCGAAGGGGTCTTCACCTTCCTAGTCTTTTTGATTCGCATTGATGGACGCATTTTAATTCTCCTCTGATGGGTTTTAAAAGCTAACTATATTTTAAAACCTTCTTCACAATTTTATCCGTTATCATGCTTGAAGGTATGCCAAGTATCAAAAACGAGCCCAACCAGCCGAAAGTGTGGCCAAATACGGTCCACTGCAGTTCAGCATACCTGTTTTTTATGAAAAAGATTACAGGAATTACAATGGGGAGTAAATAAAGCTGTCCGCGCATCGCAAGCTTCATTCTTTTCGAGTTCACTGCATTGAGTTTTTTTAGAGCCTTCTCGTCCCCCTTCCTCGCCTGGTCAAGGAGCTTTTTCACATCGCGCTCAATTTCTTTTAGCTCCACTCCTCCCGCCTTTTTCATGACAAAATTGATTATTAGCATGTAAACAAAAGTCACTGCAATAAATTCAAAATTCATCCTTTAATCACCTTTCAAAAACTTTCTCACACCAGGATTCATATCCATGGCATACTGCTGCATTATGGTCTCGTAGAGTTGGTAAATAATCATGACTGAAAGCAAAATACCAGTACCCCTTGAAAGGGCATTAGTAAAGTCTGCTAGAGCGGCAAGTATTCCAACAGCCACAGCACCAAGGTCTGCGAGGTAAGGAATGTATCTATCAAGCACCTTAGTCAGTATCCTCGGGTCCCGCCTAAAGCCAGGGATTCCAAAACCCCCTTGCTGAATCTGCTTGGCAACAGCCCTCGAATCCATATTGGATGTATAGACCCAAAACCTTGCAAACATCACTGAACCTGCCACCATAGCGAATGTGTAGACTACGGCTCTTAGTACCAATTGGAGATAAATTCCTCCTGAAAATATGCCTGTAAAGAATTCAATTGGTGAGAACAACAGATAATTTATTAGGTCTCTTGGAGGCAAAAAGTAGAGCGCAAGCCCGCCTACTGCTCTTCCTGTGGCATCAAACTGACCAAAGAAAGCAAGGCCCCTATTAGCCAAGAACCTGCTCCAAAGCTCGAAATTGGCAATCAAGGCCGCAGTAAAGATTACAGGGATATTTGAAGTATAAAATAAACTCAAAGGCCATCTAGTTATAGCACCCCTCACCCTCGCAAAAGCCAAAGGAATTTCCACTTTTATACCACTAGTATACACGGTAAGCAAGAAAATGCCTATGGTAAATAATACAGGGATGAATATAGCAAGGGCTGAGCCTGGGTCACCTTGGGATATGTAAGATATGGCCGCAAAGAACCTGCCTGCGGGAACCGACGGGTTTTGAGGATTGGGCAGAGGATTAAAGATTCCTGTTACAATCTGCTCACTTACCCCTGCAGCAATAAAGAGACTAATACCACTCATGAAACCCCAGCGCGAACTGACTTGGTCCATGAGAATCAAAAGAAAAGTGCCAACTACTAATTGTGCCACTAGTATGAGCTGGGCAGTAAACGTCGGGTCCTGTGGAGGCAAACCCCCCATAAAAACGTATATGCTGGCTTCAAAGAAAGTAACTGCAATAACTGCAACTCTCTCAAGAGATTCATACTTTTTTTTGCCTTCAGGAGTATTGGTGTCAAGCGGTAAAAGGTCTGAGCCTGCCAGTAATTGGATTATGATGCTTGCAGTGACTATTGGGCCAATACCTAAAGTGATTATCGAGCCAAAGTTTCCAGCTAGAATTGCACGGAAACTCTGAAACTGGTCAACTGCTGCAGCCGAGAGACCGTAGAGTGGAATATTGGACATGAAAAAGTAGAGCCCCAAAACAATTACAGTCCACTTCAGTCTTTCATTGAAACTTAAGCGCCTTACAGGATTGCGGACTTCAGGAATAATCTTTGCAATCCGTTCTAATACCACAGGCTTTTTCAAGAAGTAAACTTAAAAGCTTTTTCCCGCAAAGTGAGATTTTCTCGTTTTACAAAATAAAAAAAATTATTCTTTGATTTCCCCGCCGGCCGCCTTGATTTTTTCTTCGGTCTTCTTAGACCAGCTCTTGACCTTGATTTTTATGGGTTTGTCAAGCTTTCCCGTTCCAAGAAGTTTCTCAACCCCAAGTTCACTTAAATTAGCAGTTTTTTCAAAATGCTCACAAACCCAGTTGAGGTTCACAGTCTTTGGCTTGTTGCTCAAACTCCCACGAGTAAAGCCATACTTACCAAAGTGACCATACTTACCAGGTCTTGCACCTTGACTAACTTTGCCCCCCTTTAAGGTACTCATCCATCTTGCATCTTTTACACCCGCCAGGCCCTTGCCACCGTGCCTTCCGTTGCCTCTGCGGTGGGTCCCCTTGCCATGTGTATTGGAGCCTCGTCCTCGTATAGCCATAACTTGTGCTAAAAGAGGTGTTTAAAAGAGTTTCTTAAAAGAAAACCTCTAAAAGTTGGGAAAAATAATCATGGAAGCATCCGAAGGATAAGCTCGTTTATTTTATCCCCGCGGTAGCCAAGTTCTCCATCTGGTTTAGGCCTCTTAAGGGTCTTCTTGAAGCCACCCCGTGGGGGATGAAGATGGTATCTTTTTACTTTATCGCCCTTTACAGGGAGTTCTTCAAGCTTCTTTACTACATCTTTATTCACTTCGCCCCATGTGACGTAGTCCTTGATTGAATTTATCATACCTTTAAGGTCATCACTTGGCTCAAAGAGTGCAAGTGTTAAATTTTTATTCAAGCCAAGCAGCCTGAAAGTTGTCTTCACCTTGGGTTCAGTATTCACTTCACCTCTAAGCCTAATTATTCCTATCATCATTTAACGCCCCCGTGCTCTATGTACTTTTCAGGCACTTTAGTGTTCTTGATATTGGCAAGCGCATCGACTACTGCATAAGCGTAGTTCATTCTTGTCCTGCTCTCACCATGTGTTTCACTCCATGCATCCTTTATTCCGACAAGCTCAAGTATTTTCTTGCCTTCATCACTTAATACAAGCCCCGTACCCTTAGGAGCAGGTTTTAGTATGACCCGAACTGACGCAGACTTGCCTTCAGTGACGAAAGGCAGGCTGTGTGTGGTCTTGCATCCGCATTCCCAGTCGCCGCATCCCCTTGCAATATACTTTATGTTTCTCTTGGCGTTTATCACGGCACGGTTTCTGGCACCCCTGCTTTCTCTGCTTGAGCCCTTACCGATTCCAATAAAGCCATTTCCGTCACCCACAATTGCGAGGTAAGTATAAGTATTTCTTGCTCCTTCTCTTACTTTCTTTTGGGTTCGCCTAAAGGGCCTTCTTGCACCTCCGCCGAATTTGCCCTTTGACTGACCAATCTTCATAAGGTCGTTTCTAAGACCTGGAACCAGAAAATCCACGACTTCAGATTCTATAATTTTTAGACCTTTATTCAGAATTTCGTGAATTGAGGTAATTTCCCCTGATTTAACCTGTTTTCCGAGCTTTGTTTTTGGAGTCCATGTATCCATTATTTTTCACCTTGTAGTTTTTTTAGGACAGTTTCAAAGTCCTTGGTCACTTCAACCTTTTCTTTTTTGTATGATGCAAACTGATGTCCCTTAGCAACCTTCATATAGTCATTTACATGATTGCCTTTGATTCGCTCTTCACTTGGCAGGGCTTTTTCACCCACAGGAACTTTTAGCCCTGCATCAATTACGCCCTTAACCACTGCAAACATCCTACTTGATTTAGGATGTCTTCCAGTATCAAGTATGGCTTCATTCACTTTAGCTTTCTTTGCCATTGTTCCAAGTTCAAAGCCAATCAAGTATGCTGAAGGGGTGTTTATGCCACCTTTCCAACCAAGTTTCTTTAATGATGATAAGTCTGAAGTCATAAGCACTTTATCTCCACTTGGAACATAGTCCACAAGCTGGGCCACAAGATTCTTGTTAGACTTTCTTACGACAAGGCGAGTCTTTCCACTTTTAAGAAGGGCAAGCCTTTTCTTGTAGTCGGTAATTTTTTTCACTCGCCTTTTGAGGTTTAGTCTTTTCATTTGCTTTCTCTCTCCTTAATTTGCATGATTATGCCACTCATGTGGTTTTTGCTCCTAAATACTCCGCCCTTGGCCATAAGATATAACTTTCGGTAGAGGTTTCTGGTGATTTCACCAGCATCGCGCATGACACGAAGGACCTTTCTTTGGGCGCGGATTTTTATCATCCACTTCTTCTTCTTAGGGAATCTAGCATTCTTGGTGCCACGCCTTGAGCCATGTCCTACACGCCTGTCTTTTTTCTTCTTATTCATAACTTCCCTAGCACGACCGCGGGATACTCCTGCATCCTGCTTCTTTTTTATTATGCCTTTATTGATTAGATTTCGCACGTCTTGTCTTGTTATGGCTTTTGACACTAGCTTAAGCTCGTCCGGATTGAACCAGACTCTGTCACCACCACACTTAAGCAATTCACTTGCTATTCTTTTCTGAACTTTTAGGTTCATTTTGTATCACCTTTATGCCAGTCTCCCTGGCTCGCTTGAATAAGTCAAGCCTCTTCCTTTTACCAACCCCTCCCCTGATTCGAACAATTTGAGTCTTGGGGTCAAGTCCTTTCATATCACTGAGGTTAGACACTAAGACTTCTCTTAGTCCTGTCGGGTGAAGGTATCGTTCACTCCTTTTAGTCCCAAATCCTGCAGCAGGGTTGGCTGCACGTCCGGCAGCCCCTTTTTTTATGGGATTATTGGCGCCTCGGGGCTTCCTCCATTTATCGGTAAGCCTCTTATACTTCCAGTTCTCCTGTCGCTTGAATTTCTTACTCATTGATATGACCTCTGTTAATTAGATATATTCCATCTTTGAAGACACGCCTATCCTTGTCACGGACGTGTGTCAAATGTTCTATATTAGCTGCAGTCTGTCCGACATGCTCTTTATCCATGCCAGTCACTTAAATGTGTTTATCTTGTAACTTGATATCGACATCCTCATACTTCCATGATTTTCTTGGCACCTTACTACCCAAGAAATTTTCGACCACCATATCATTTCCCTTTACATTAAACCTTATAGGGAAGTGAACATGAACGATTTCAAGAGTATATTTGTATCCTTTTGTAACCCCTTCAACCAAATTCTGAATCAACGACTTGGCAGTGTTTATGAACATCTTGTCTTGCCTTCTATCCCTTGGCGTTGATACTACCACTTGATTTTCTTCCAACCTAAAGCTAACAAGAGGCATGTGCGAGAGGTCCCTTGACGAAGTCCCCAAAGGTCCACTTGCCTTAATCATTTTACCTTCAATAGATACTGTGACATCTTCCGGGATTTCGATTTCAGCTTTCACTTTATTCACCTAGTAGACAAAGGCAATGAGCCTGCCTCCGATTTCTTTTTTCTTAGCTTCAGAGTGAGTCATTACACCCTGACTTGTGCTGACGATTATGATGCCGAATTCCTCTGCAGGAAGGAACCTTCGCTCCCATTTGACAAAGTTGTCCTTTGTCACAGGGAACCTCGGCTTTATGGCATTGCAGTCATTGATTTTATTGGTGAGGCCAATCTTGTAGATACCCCCTTTACCATCTTGGATGGCTTCAAAGTCATCAATGTAGCCGCCATTTTTCATTATCATTAATACGCTCGTTGAGAGCTTGCTTACGGGTTTAAACAAGAGCTCACTCTTTCCACTCCTCTCTGCGTTCTTTACCGCGCTAAGCATATTTGCCAGAGTATCATTTAACATATTTTTTTCACCCGTATTTCTTGAATCCCAATTTTCTTGCTTTCTCCCTAAAGCATTGCCTGCAAAGATTAAGGCCATATATTCTCATATGAGAACCATAGCTCCCGCAATTTGAGCATCTCCTTGACCCTATACCGAACTTTCTTTTTAGCCTCTGAAGCACAGTAGTCTTTTTCACGTGCTTATTACCGTATTCCTCGCGCAATTCCTGAAGCCTTGATTTCTTTGATGATTTCATTTGTACACCTCTACTCCGAAATTCTCCTTTAAGTAAGTGATAGTATCATTTTTTGTCAAGAGGTGCTTTTGCCCAATTTTGGCAGTTTTTACTCTCCTTTTTTTCACTCTGTATCCGGGCTTCCCCATAGTGACGCATATATCCATGCCAAAAACTCCAATTTCAGGATCGTACCTAACATTTGGGATGTCTATATACTCTTTGATTCCAAAAGAGAAATTACCGTTCTTGTCAATGCTTTTTATCTTGATTTTATTGGCTTTTGCCGCCAATGCTTTTTTCAAGAATTCAAAAGCATCTTTACCCCTTAAAGTGACCATAGTTCCAATAGACATATTGGGTCTTACACCAAAGGTAGGAATTCTTTTCATAGTCTTAGTCTTGACCGGCTTTCTTCCAGTGAGCTTATTAAGTAACAATACAGCTTTCTCAAGCTTGGCACCGCCTTCGCCGGCGCCAATATTTATCGTGACCTTATCAATTCTCGCATTACGCATTAACATTCACCACTGGTTCCTTGTCTCCAATTACCATAAGATAATTTACAGGAGCTTCAAAGGTTTCCTTATTGCCTTCAAGCTGGGCCAGGCCAGAATTTTTAGGTGAGCCCTCAAATTTTAAGAGCTTACCAATTCGTCCAGCCTGTCTTCCACGAAATACCAGACAGAGCTTTCCAGGCTCCATCTTAATGATTTCCTTCACTTTGTTTTCACTGAGTAGGAGGGTGTCGCCTATAGCGGCGTCCACACCCAGATAGTTACGGCCATCGTGGGTCGTAACTTGTGTTTTACCGCCGCTAATTAGCTGCTTCGATACGACTCGAACAGGTTTCAGCTTCGCGTCTGCGGCGGATATCTCGACTACCCTTAAGCCCTTTTCGTACGGAACGGTTCTGTACTGTTGCTTTAGGGCAGGAAAAGTAATTACATCCATCAGGCCAACAGGGAATTTGTGGTCGTTTCGTTTTACACCATCAATGAGGACCTGGCCTGCTCTGATTACGGCCCTTGCTTCCCTTACGGTCTTGGTCAATTTCAGCACATCGCGAACCAGAACCTGAAGAGGTATAGACATCTTAGCTGCGTGGGGCCCGGGATTTGGATGGGTAATCCAGAGGAAATTTTTTCTTCCAGCCTTCCAGAAAACTGGACTCACAACGCGTTTTAAGTGACTAATCATTTTTTTTCACCTAGCTAATATTTTTTTTCTCCATTTATCATCTGATAATTCAATTATTTCAACATTACTTGCATGAATCTTAGCAGGCAGCTTACTGCCATCGGCCTTGGTTCGCTCAAGGTTCTCAACAGTGACAAAACCTTCAGACGTTACTGAGAGCACTTTTCCCATGCTACCCTTAAACTGACCCGTAGTCACCTTGATTTTGTCCCCGGTTCGGACCGAAGTATTTCTCTTCTTATGCGTCTTTCGCAAATCCGCCCCGAGTCTTGAGTTAACTTTCTTCAATCATATCACCATACTTGCAATCTTACCCAGACCGGGCCACCTATCAACTGCCTCCCTTGCAATAGGGCTTTTTATTTCAGTCCCTTTAGGGTTACCATCTTCATCAACCACGACTGCACCATTCTGCTCAAAGTGCACGAATTCGCCACTCACTCTTCTAAACTTTTGCTTAGTCTGAACAATTACGGCCCTAACCACTTTTTTTCTAAGGTCAGGGGTTCCTTTCTTGACTGAAGCCACAACCATGTCACCAATGGTAGCGCTTGGTTGCTGGCCCCTTGTAGCCTTGAATCCCACAACAGAGATTACTTCAATAACCTTTGCACCCGAATTGCAGACTGCGGGCATCTTGGCCTTGCTTGGCAGAGACCTTATAGTCTTCATCTTAGGGGGTCGCTTCATAACTGTCTTGATTCGCCTAACCATGAGCCAACACCTCAGTTACCACAAAAGACTTAGCCCGGGAAAGCTTTCTTGTTTCCCCAATTTTTACTCTGTCTCCTGCCCTGACTTTCATCCCCTTTGGAACATGAGCCAAGACTTTTGAACTAGTTTTATAGGCCCTATCGTACTTTGCAACTTTTATAATTCGGTCCCACTCCACAACCGCTGAGCTTGGAGATTTCGACTTTATCACGACCCCGCTAAAGGTCTGACCTCTCACAGCTATTTTTTCAGTCGGCTTAGAGCTTTCCATACCTTATGGAACTGAAAAGGCTTTTTAAAAATATTGCTATTGGTTACTTCGAGTAACTCAATTGCTTTGATAACGAAGGATGCAGGCATGTTTGTTTTTAAATAAAAAACAGGAAATTTCGGGCGTTTTTTATGAATCTAGACATTTTCCATTCAAATCTCGAGTTTTTAGAATTAGTTCCTTTATAAGTAAAATTCAAAACCTTTATTTCCTCTCGTGCCAGAAAATATGGTGGCAGAGCAGAAAGAAGACTTCATGAGAGAAGCCATAAAAGATGCATTTGTAGGCATCGAAGATAAAGAAGGCGGGCCCTTTGGTGCAGTAATCGTTAAAGATGGAAAAATCATTGCCAAAGCTCATAATACCGTATTATACTCAAGAGACCCAACTGCCCATGCGGAAGTCAACGCCATAAGGGAAGCCAGTAAGAAACTGGGCTATGATATGACGGGCTGCAAAATTTACTCAACTACTGAACCATGCCCTATGTGTTTTTCGGCCATCCACTGGGCAAGGATTGGCAAGATTATTTTTGGCACCAAGATTGAAGATGTAAAAGAAATCGGCTTTAACGAAATGACAATAAAAAATCACACCTTAAAGTTTCTTGGCAACCTCAACATTGAAATCGAAGGCGACTTTCTTACCATGGAGTGCTTTGAGCTACTTGAGAAATACAAGACCATGCACGGGAAGACGTATTAATCAAGCTTTTTGCGACGCTCCCCTTCGGGTCGCTGCAAAAATCTTGAGCAAAATGTGTTGGACTAGTCAAGCTTTTTGCGACGCTCCCCTTCGGGTCGCTGCAAAAATCTTGAGCAATTTAGAAAGGGGCAAAGCTCCTTCTA